>Ga0182027_10005392_pt1 | contig 19470 bp, 11 predicted proteins | sample 712E1DmetaG_FD_121300 | JGI IMG/M metagenome (GOLD analysis project Ga0182027, IMG submission 121300) | Permafrost microbial communities from Stordalen Mire, Sweden - 712E1D metaG (Illumina Assembly) | ecosystem: Environmental > Terrestrial > Soil > Wetlands > Permafrost | place: Sweden...
GATCGCCTCCATCCTGGCTTATTACCTGACGCTGGACGGCGCCTTCGGCCCGCGGCGATCCGGAATTCTGATCAAGACGCTGGTCACCACCCGGATGATCCAGAGAATCGCGGAGAAGTCCGGATGTTCGATCGTGCCGGATCTGTTGGTCGGGTTCAAATACATCGCCAACGTGCTGCTCTGTCTGGAGCGGGAAGGCCGCTACAACGGCGTCCAGGCTACACCCGCCGACCTGGTTCTCGCCGGGGAGGAGAGTCACGGCATCCTGGCCACGCCTTTGATCCGGGACAAAGACGCCGCCGGCGGCGCGCTGATTCTGTGCGAACTTGTTTCGCAACTGCGATCGCAAGACCAGTTCCTGCCGGAATATCTGGACGCCCTGGCTCTCGAATGCGGCAATTTCCAGAACGTCGCGCGAAGCGTGGTGATGCGCGGGATCAAGGGATCGGAGCTGCTGAAAGCCATGATGGACTCCCTGCGGGCTAAACCCGCGACGCGCTTTGGCGATTTGGCGGTCTTGCGGGCTCGAGACTTTCTTCTTCCCGAATTCGGCGAGATTCGCAGCGACACCGAGCGCCTCTCCCGGAATCTGCTGGTGTACGATCTGGAGTACGCTCAAATCGTGATCCGTCCCTCCGGCACCGAGCCAAAGGCCAAGATCTACGTCGATCTGGAGGGCGGCAGGCTGCCGGGTGCGCCAGACCGGAGGGAGGTGGCCCGGCTGGCCCGGAACCTGGCCGCCCGGGTGATGGAAGAATGCATCGCGCGCATTGGTTTCCGCCTTTCCGAGAGCGCGGGCCTTTTACCCGACTACGTGGATCTGGATTTGAAGGTGGACTTCGATTCCGGATTCCGCCCCGCGCTGCTGGCCGCCGCTGTCGCGCTGAGTCGTCGCAGCGAAGACGATCAGGTGCAGTGGCTGAAAGAGCGCCTGGACCCCTATGGCGCGGGAGCCGACCCTCTCAGGCCAACCGCCCGGGCGCTTAGGCGCTTAATTGACGACCTCGGGCGGCAAGCCGCGAACCCCGCCCTGACGGAGGCGCTGGCGCGGTTGCACCGGACGGTGGACCACGCTTGCGCCCCCGATGAATGGGTGATGTAGGGCGGAGCGGTTTGCGGTAAGGGCGCGTTGCGAACAACCCACCGTCAACGCTACACTGGTTGAGAGCTAGTCCCATCGCGCCTTCCCCGGTCGTCTAATGGTAGGACAGCGGCCTTTGGAGCCGTGAATCGTGGTTCGAATCCATGCCGGGGAGCCATCCATTTTGGCTATAAACTTGCGTTCCCGTCCTTCTTGACAGCAGCCCTTTGCGGCACGCCCCTTATCCCAAACAATTCAAACGTATTTGCGGGAGCCAACCTCTCCGGTTGGAGAGGCGGCTTCGTGGGGGTGCCCGATCAACCCCCAGGGTTCAGCCCGGACCCCAAGTTTTCGCTTGCAAACTCTCCGGTTTCTCCGGTTGACAGGTTGCGTTTGTTGACGGCCCCGTCCAACGCGGGGGGCCAAGCTCAAACGACTTTCAAACCACCTTCAATCTTGATATCCGGTGCCCCGAACGGCTGAAAGAGCAGCACGCGCACGTCGGACAATTCGGAGAACGAGTTCTCGATCATCGGCCGGACGTCGCGCCAATTCAGTCCACCAAGTCCGCATCCAAGCGGCGGTACGGCAATCGAGCGGATGCCCAGCCGCGGCACGTCAGCAACTAGCGACTCCAGCCCGGATCGGATATCCTCGATCCGCGAATTGTCGCGCCAGTGACGCTTCGTCGAGAAATTGATTATGTACCTGGGAATCTTTAGCTTGCCATTGTCAAAGATGAACATTCGTCCCGGCGCAACCTCACCGGCATGGCAGCCAGAGTCATAAGCCTTGAAATTCGCCGGAAACGCGTTCTTGAATTGAAGGGCGAGGCCTTTGCCCATGACCCCAACGCAATTGACGGTATTCACGAGTGCTTCCGCCTGGGCCTCCAGGATGTTGCCTTTGACGATTTCGATCATCGGTCTCAGACCAGTCTGCCCGTAAGCATACCTGACATGGCTCGCTGCCGTTCCAGGGACGCGTCACCGTGCTCCCATCGTGAATTCGTCGGTGCGTTGAAAGAGCTCATAGGGCTTCCCGTTGAAGAGGACCGGCGTAACGAGCGCACCAAATTTGACGGGCTCGTCGGAGCTGTGTGAAAGGTCTACCAGGCGGTAGGGCCGGCATCCTCCCTCCATCGCAAGCATCGTCACGCCGAGTTTAGGGTTGTGCACCAGAGATCCCGCCTTCAGAGATGTGGTATCAGATTCCAGCCCGAGCAAACTCTTATTGCCAGAAGTCTCGACATCCGCGATCAACTGGGCCAGTTGTTGAAGACGGGTTTCTGTGCGAGTCATCTGCGCCGGCGGGACCGCGTCCCACGCCGGGAACCGCTTCTTGAGATTACCCTGGTCCGCCTGCGTGCAGTGGGCACGGACTTTCCATATGAAGCGCGCCGCAACCAGTTCGGCTGATGCGACCGCAATGCTCTCCGGGATCTCTTCCTTCCCTTCGCCGTTTGAATAGTAGTGGACCATGTACGCCGCCGCCCACTTAACGCATGTCCAAAGGAATGAGAGGCCCTTCGTGAGCGCATCGCCATCGAACCCTTCCCATGATAATGTCGCGACCTTGTCCAGGAACCCACCAGCCTTCTTGCTGCCCGCGAGCGCCCGGCACACCCTCAGAACGTAGTTGGCAAAGCACCAGGGGTGGAGGCAGATATACTCTTCGCCGTCGCTCGATTCAGTGATTCGGTTGGCAAGAAAGGCTCCAATGTGGGTCATCCAGATCTGGCGGGCGATTCCGTTGGGCGCCATGCTTTGGAGGTCCTCGACATGTTCGAGAGACTTTTCGATCGATGCGGCCGCGCGGTCCAACCGCCGCTCTAGGCGGCTGATTGCCTTTTCCAGCTTTTCCCCAGAGGTATCCGAACGAGGCTGTTTCTCCTCGCCCGTAGCCTTGCCTTTTTGGGCTTCGATCTGGCGGTGCTCGGCTTCTTCTTTTTCGAGCCGAGAATCGTCGTACGTCTCGTCTTCATCTTTGAGGGTCTGGCCGCCACCCATCGGCGAAAGTGGCTGGACGAGACTGGCCAGGATGTCCAGATCAATGCGGTCTCCGGTCCAGTGATGACCGTTGACCGCATCGGCCTTTGCATCCGTGTAGAAGAACCCGGCTGGCTGTTCCGTCGCGCCTTTGTCTTGCTCGCCCTTTTCCTTTTCGGAGCCGGATCGCTTGCCCGATCCGATTTTGATCACCTCGAAGTCGCGAAACTGGTCCAACAACTCGAACAGCACCGTCCCCAGGACGGCTCCGTCCTGCATCGCGCCCACGTAATCGCCTGCCTTGGTACCGGCAGAGCCACCGGCTCGCCGTTGGCTCCCGACGGAGGGCCAGGTGATACCGACCGGGTTAGACAGGGCGTCGCCGGATTCGCTTACAATCCAGCCAAACCGGAACGCGTCGTCGCTCTTCACCGAGTGCGCGACAAAGGTATCGCCCTCGGTATGGATTGCCGTCGTGGCACTCGACCGGACCGTGCACCGATCGGACAGAGACAGCCGGGAGTTCTTTGGGGGCACTCCCGAGGCCAGTGACAATCGGTAACTGGATTCTATCGCGGCAACCGCCGATAGCAGGCACTTGAATTTGGATTCCGGGCGCTCGTCCGTGGCGGGAGGCCAGATCTTCTCGGCAAGTTCCTTCTCTACGCTGTTCGCCTTTAGTGACGCAGCCAGGCCCAAGTGCTTCACGATCTCGCCTTTGGACGCCGGCGGGAGAACGACCACGACTTCCGTATTTGTCGCGCCCAACGCGGGCGCAGAAGCGTTTGCGGAACCGAAGACACACGTTTCCGTGGTGCCGTGGCCGAACAGGAAAATTTTCGCGTGCTCCCGAACATCTTTTCGCTGGCGCTTCTCCGGGGGATAGGGATCGGCGAACGGCCGCCAAGCCACGGAAGCGCCCAGCTTTCTGACAGCCCGACCATCAACCTCAATGTGATCGGGCTGGACAATGCAGACCGGCTTCGCCTTCGACAACGGCAGAAGGTTTCGCATGCCGTTGAGTTCCCGATCGAAAGAGGAACTGCATATCACCAGGTCATCCGCCTTCTTCGTTGGCAGGCATTCGGCGATTTGTGTCAGGAGTTCAGGCTTGCCTGGTCCGCCGATCAGAATCTTTCGACCATCCTCCACGGGAGACGAAGACAGCCACGGCGCCATTTGGCGGGCGCTCTTGATTTGTTTGCGCACCGTGTCGGAGGCTCGCAGGCTTAGTTCCTCGGCTAGGCCGAACATCGCCGGAAACGCGACGTGGGGGCCACTCGCCGTGTCAGCATCGAAGTCAAACAGGCCAAATACCTCGGCATTCCGGATCAGTCCGCCGATCGTGGTGTTACCGGATCCGACGAGGAGGCGTCCATGTCGAGGACCGAGCAGCAGATACACCTTGGGATGGAATGCCCCGGACTGCCAGATCGGTGTTACGGAGTATTGCCTGCCGGCGTGCAGGGCGGCAGCCTGCGCCTGGATGTCCTGGATGTAGCAAGAGAGATCGCAGAAGACGACTTGATTCCAGACTCCGGCTCGATTCAGTGCGCGACGGATCAGCCCATCGTACAGTGGCAGATCGAGGCCGTACGTCAGAATGATACTGGACCGCAGGTCATACCCGGAATGCCCGAGCATCTCGATCACGTCAAACATGATGGGCCTCCAGGGCGGCCTTCCCGATTTCGGAGATCTCCGCGCCAGCAGTCGTGCGACGAATGCAGTGAAGATCCTCCGCAACCCGAAATCCCTGCCTGACACGAGGCGCAGTGTATGTGGGCTTAGGCAACCGCTCAGCAACCAGCAGGAGTCGTCCTTCCTCCGGGCGGTACTTGAATGTGGACACTCCCTGGTTGGCCAACTTCCGCGTGGCGACTCGCAAATGCCGGTAGATTACCCATTCGAGGAGCAACTCCTCCAGGAATGCCGCGGCGCCTTCCTCAGATCGGCTTTCCGTTCGATCCCACCAGCGACGAAGGTGAACATCGTGGTTGGAGGCCATCTCGACTGCGTTAGGGATTGGCGCGAACGGCTGTGAGCCGCTTCGGCCCCGATCTGTTGCGAGGCGCCCCAGTAATCTGACGGCGAGAGCGGGGACAACGGCCATGTCGCCGTCATCGACGGCCGATTCGAGCCGGTCCGCTAGAGCCCACGTGCTCAACGGCCCCCACGGATCACTACCTGGGGGAGCGTCTGGGAGTCGCGTGGCCGCGATCCAATCGGCGACCTTGATCGGCAGAGCCGGGATAGCGGGACTGTTGGCATCGCCAGGGATATCCGCCATCGCGCGATCGGCGAGGACCTTCACCAGTTCAGCGGGACGTCGCGGTTCTATGTCGATCTCCTGAAGACCGGCATAGAACAGACACTCCAGGCAGTAATTGAGCAGGTCGTTGCGTTGATACGCACCCCAAGCACCGGCTGCGTCTGAAAGCGCCTCTGGAACCGTCCATGCGCGGCCGTCAGGGAGACAGTTGGCCATGCACGACCATCGAAACTCGTAGGCAAGGTAATCGTCGATGACCCCGGATTCGCGCACAAACTGCAGCATCAGGAGGAGCGATATCCGCCGCCAATGTATGTGTTCGGATTGTTGCCCCTGGCAGAGCGCCTGATCGTCTCCGAAGAGAAGCTGCCGAAGCACCGTGGCCTCTTCGGAGTCGGGTTCTATCGCGGTAGGGTGAACCGCTTTACCTATGCGGCTGAGTTCATCGATGCGCGCCTGGCCTTCGATCGCAGCGCCCTTCAGGTCCTCGAAGGCCTTCATCTGATCCAGCGTTTGGGCGATCTTCTTGCCGGCATAGTTCGATAGTTGAACATCGGGCCAGGTTGCGGCGCTATGTTGCCGCAGGACGCCGAGTTCCCTCAGTGGCCCCTTGTAGTATTGGCCAAATCCACCTTCCGGATTCTTGAAGTAGAAGCCCGACTGCGGCACAGCGCCGGATTCTTCAACCGCCGAAAGGCTGTGCAAGTCGACTTTCGCTGACGGTGCCTGGCCCTTGACCAACAGGCTCGCCCGGTCCGCGCCCACTACAGCGCTGCCCAGATCCTGGCCGAGTTTCTGTTCGTACGCCATGCAGGCGGCGGCATACGTGAAATCGAGCGCGCGAAACCAGTTTCGCCACGCCGCCTTCGTGCGCAGTTTGGGGCCGTCCTGGGCATATCTGTGCACTGTCCACGGGTAAAACGAATAGTAGCGAGCCCGCTCGGTGACGTTGGTTATTCCCGGCAGCATCGCCTGGTACAAATTGACGGAGACCAGCTCTATGCCAAGGTGGTCCAGTCCGTCGATCACCTTCCGGTCGCGGAGAATCCAGTCGATGTCGGTACGTGACTTGCTTTTGTCTTTTGCCATGCCGTTGATGCTCCGTTAGATATCTGGTTTGCCGATCAGTACGCGGGGACAGCCTGTTGCTCCATCATATTCGGGCACGGCCGGGCATCGGTCTTTCGGGTTCCCGCGGGAGAGTGATTGACCGACCAGCGCCAGCTACCGCAGCGCGAACGGGCACCGCCGTGGACCTAAATACTGTTATGGATCGGCCGGCCTTAGCTCTCAGCGAGGTCTCGTCTTGGGCAATCGCGCCCTCTCGATTCTCCAGGCGGTACGGGTGATTGGCCCTGAGGCTCAGGCCTTCCAAGATCTCTATTCCTTTGTCCAATAGCAGGCAATGCACTTTGTTGAATCGGACTAGCCTATAGTGAACTTCCGGCTGAAAGTCCCTCTCATCGACACACAGCAGGTCGACGCCTTTGACTTGGCCTGTCGGCAGGGTGCGCATGAAGTCGCCGAGTCGCTGCTTGACCTCGGCTTCGGTTTGTCCTGCGTCCAATGTGGAGATAACCTCGACATATTTGGCCGCGCCCCCTTCAGTTGACAGCCGCCTCAAGTAACACTCGATTCCGGCTGTACCGAAAGGACGCCGCAATCTGGGCAAAGCATAGCGGTCGATCACGACGTGGTTGTCAAACTGGCGGACAAACTCGCGGAAGAGTAGTGACCACACCTGGTCGACCGATTCGCCACGTCTGCGGAACCCCTGTCGTTGGGCCGACTGGCGTTCAACGATCGGCGAAGTCAATAGGCAATCTAGTCTGCAGAGTTCTAGTTTAAGTCCCAGGAACGGCTTGGCGTAGCCAGTCGCATCGGCACCGAATCGGATCGCCAGTTCGTTGCGCATAGCAACGAGGTCAACGAACGGATCCAAGGCCTGTAGGGTGGTCTGATCGCACTGAGAGAATGACCCATCCCAACCCGGAGGAGCTGCGAGGAGAAGGCCGTTCATCTTGAGCCATGCGAGCGCCTTGGTCCAGTCGGTCTGTAACGCTGGGGCGAGCGATTTCACTTGCCGGTCCAGTTCGGCCTCGCCGCTTGCCCCGCCGCCAAGGAAAATGAGCCCCTGCTCCTTCAGGTGTCGAAGAACGGTCCGAGTAAGGCTCGCTCGCAAGGCGGGGTCGGCATGCGGCATCGAAATCGAGGCGGGATCTAAGGCCAATTTCGTTAGCATAGGCACCTACTAGCCGGAAAACACTTCGTTATACGATTCCTCGAAAAATCCGTCCGGCCAGGCATCAATGAAGTCGCCGCTCTCATCCAGTCGCAGTTTCATTATGTGGCTGGTGCCTTCTGGGCTTGGCCAGACATACAACACCGAGACGTCGTCAGGCTTGATGGTTCCCTCCCGTATCCGTCGCTGTAAGCGGAGCATGAGTGCCTCACTGTGAGTTTCGGTAACCCACTGAACAGTGCGGTCCGATGGCTTGGCACTGTTCAGTCCGGCAGTGGCGATAAAGAAGTCGGCCAGACACGCTTGCAGCCGAGGGTGCAAGTGGATTTCGGGCTGCTCCACGCATAGGATCTGGGCCTTTGAGATAACCCCTTGGACCAGGATCGGCAGCAACTGACCGATGCCAAAGCCCACGTCAGAAGGAGCCACCTGGACTCGATTCCGGCTGTCGGACAAGTGCATCGCAACGATTTCTCCAGTGACATCATCCCCCAGCGGCTCCAACGTCAACGAATACGGAATATCGAAGGCTTTGAACCAGGAGTTGATTTGCGGTTGGGTATTCTCCGATCCACGGAATAGGACTTGCGGCGTATTCTCGCCGCGAGTGCCAACTGAAGTTGCGGCGCCTCCGCGAATCAAGTAAAAGCGCTCCGGGTATGAGCGCAGGGGGCCGAGATACTCTATCGAATTGAACATGCGTAAGATGTCACCTTGCAGAACCTCGAAAACCGTTCTGAATCCCACTCTGCTAATCCGGTCGGGTCTGCTGAACTCCGAAGCATTCTCCGGTGCAGCAATATCCAGCCGACCTGGGAGTGACCCGCGGGCCCAAAACGGTGCATCGGCTACGGCATCGAATAGTTGCTGGACCCTCGCCGAGAGATCCTTCCGCTTTTCCTCCTCGCTCATCTCTGCACCCGCTGCCCAAGACGCGCTGCGGCGTCCAGCTCCGGGATACCGAAGTGGCACCGTCGAGTGAAGCGTGGCAAAGGACATTCGGGATTGATCGTCACTCCAGCGGAATGGCACTGCGTCAAGCTCAAACGGCTGCGGCGGCTGCCGATCAGCTCCCCAACCCGAAGGGGCTCTACTCAAGCCAGCCTTTAGCAAATCGCCGCCCGAAAGTTCGTACTCAATTGCACTCAGGCGTGACGAATCCTTCTTCCGTGATTGGGGGGAGGAACAAGCTTCGAAGGTCATTGATACTTTTCGATCGGCTTGCCGTATCATTCGCTCCATAGAACCGCTGCTTTGTGGCGATTTGTTGGGAGTGAACCCGACTTGCAGTCCAAGCTTTCGAGCACCTTCATGTTTGTGGACCAGGGACTTGAAGCTGCCCAAATCCGCAAATGCCCCGCGCGGGATGAGGCTGAAGTCTCCAGTTTGCGGCGTCGTCAGCGACTGGCGCAGCAACAAGAGCGACTGGATGAGCGAGCTCTTCCCGCTTGAGTTCGGGCCATAGATCAGCGTGATGGGAGCCAGTTCGGCTGACTGCAACTCCGCAAACGGCTTGAAATTCTCGATACCTAAATAGGTCAACATTTCGTTTCCATCGTGGCCGGCGTGAAATTGGCCGAGGTAATAAACGCGGTCTTACCATCCACCAGAATGCATTTGGCGTGTTGACAAGCCCTAACATCGCCAACCTCGGCGAACGGAGCTATCGCGGTTACCTTCCTGTTATTGACATCATCCGCGGCGGTCCCGACCGATTCCCGGATCAGCGACCCGGCGGTGGCTGTCCACGCCAAGGTGCAGGAGTCCTTGCAGGCACACAACCCCTCACGGGCACTGAGAGCCCGGAAGATCATCATTTCATTGGACTTCATTGCGGTTAAATTATCCTTTCCGGGTCAGGCACTTGATGCCGAATCAGACAGCCCGCCGACCCATCTTTACTCAACTGCGCACCTCGGGAATCGTCGGCACCGGTTCTGTGTACGACGCCCCGCGAACCGCTTCCCAGCATTCGGGTTTCTTCGCCCACTCCGAGATCATTCTCCCGCCGGCAGAGTCATGCAGGACCTTATTGACCTCGGCAGCCCACGTCTGAATCTGCGGTTTCAATTCCGCTGAGATGTCTTGCCGGAGCCAGATTTTGTCCAGATCGAGCTTCGGTCCCAGGCGATTTGCCACAAGCGACACGACGTATGCCGCAACATTTGCTTGCGCTTGCTGGAACATGGGGCGCACCAGGGCGTGTGCCTTCTTGAACAGAATTGCCTTAGCAACCATAATCTTGTAGCCGGGGACATCCGGCAACGGAGGCGGTGTCTCGGCATCGTTATTGGTCAGGTCGGCCATGAACCTTTCGAAGTTCTTTTGGGTGCCGAAGCTAACGGAGTCCGGTCGCTGCGCCCACGCGTTCAAATACTTGGCCAGATCCGTCTTGGTGATTCTCCGACTTGTGGGTATCGATTCCTTGAGCTGCCGTAGTCGCGCCGGTGTCGTACCTTCGCGTAAAAGCATGGTGTTGTAGCTGCCTGCCGCCCGTTCGTAGAACCAACGCCCGATGCCGTCGGGGCAGTACGTCGACAACGCCAGGTTTTCGATCTGGACGTGGAAGGGCTTATTCGCAGACAGATCGGACAGCTTGACGGAGGTTTGACTGTTCGCAAACCTGGAGATGTCAGAAATCAGAGCCTCTTCCGCGATCGAATCTTGTGAACGCAGAGCGATGATTTTGGCAGGCACACGGACGCGGCGAAGATCGATCTCCGGATTCTTCTTCTTGCTGAAATAAATCGACGCGGTTGTTTGGCCGCCATTCACGATTTGCATACCCTTCAGCCAGAGGATGCCCGGGCCCCCATCGGCAGTCTTCCCCAGGTGAACTTCGTCGGCGACAATTACGATCCCGTTGTTGTATGCCATGAATCGTTCCGGCGTCGCCTGGAGCGTCTCGCGGATGCCTTTGTTGACCTTGGCAGTCGCACTCAGGAAAGAGCGCACATTGGCCTCCAGGAGCCGCCCACCGTATTTCTCGTAGACGAACCGCAGTGCTTCGCCGGGGATAACCGTCATTGCATAGTCGTAATCGGCGGCTTCGCCGGGTACGTAGACACAGGGGAGCGCGCCGCCCGATACTTCTTCGAAATTCACGACCAGCTCATCGCGCGGCTTGCCCTCGGACCAATGCCTGTGAAGCCGCTCGATGTCCATCACCTCCAGCTTCACGGTCTTGCCACTCACTTCTCGCGGCTTGAAATTCTTGGCCTTTGCCTGCCGATCCGTGAGGACGTATACCCTGATCTGATCGAGGTTGGGGTAGCAGTCCTGAATGGTGATCGCGAATGCATAAGCGTCATCGGACTCATCCATGGTCTTTGCCAGTCGCCCTTCCGCACACTTCGCCAGAAATCGCAGGCACTGTTCGGCGGCTGTCTTCGTTTCTGTATCGGTGATCGGCGTCACATCGTCGACGCCGCTATACAGACTAACGAATAGATCGAGCTGATCCGTCTCATCGGACATCGCGTAGCCACTCAGGCGCAAAATCGCACTGCCTACCTTCTTGGGAGCGTAATGGCAGATCTGCGGGTCGAAAGTCATGCCGATCTGCGACATGTGTTGCATCACGACCTCCGCGAAGACCGACTCTGCGTACGGGTAGCCGTTCCCCGGGCTGCCGAGACGCTCCCCTATCTCTGATCGCACCTCGGCTTGAGTTTGCCTGAGAAAATCCACCAACTCCATGGCTACATCACCCCCAGTTGATCGAGCGCAACGCGGACATCAACGGGACCGGCGTCTATGCCATCGATCTCCAACTCGTAATGGACCGCGATGACCTGTGCCGGAACACTGGCCCTTGTGAAGCGAGGGAATCCATCCCCAACGCGAAGGACCTTTGTCGACACATGTGCGAAGGTCCGCTTGTAGTGCTCCGATACCGCGTCCAGGTATCCAGCGTGAATGAGTTTGACGTTGAGCATATGTCGGGCGGCTGGGTCTTCACCCAAAAATGTGCGCGCATCCTCGATGAGCGCGGGAAGGGACATGCCCGATGGATCCAGGCGAATTCGTACTGCGGCCAGAAAGAGGGGCTGTCGAATCGAGTCATCCAGCTGATCCAAGGATCCGATTGTCGCCGGAAACCCGGCGGTGGCTATGGTGGTTTTGACCTCGACTGCGCCACCTCCGAAGACAAAATCCTGGATGCCGTTCAGCGGTCCGACCCAACCCTCGATGGCCACAACTGAAGGCAAGCCCGCATCCATTACGCCGCGCAGGAATATCAATTCTCCGAATAGCCCTATCTCAGCTTCGGGGCCCAGCGTTGTATCCGTTCCGCGCCGCATGAAATCCTGCCAGGCGCGTATTCTCGCAAGGAAGAGCTGGAAGAGCCTGTCTTCAGCAGTTGCGCTGCCGGCATTCAGGGTCGCGATGACGTCGAGTGCCATCATCGTGAACATGTCGAGGCTGCCTCCCGTGCGGCGTGACAACGCCAGCCAAAGCACGCCACCGCCCTCGGCTCCCAAATCAATCTGCGATACCAGAAAGCCCTGGCCTTGGGGCAACTGGGCGGCCGGTGGAACATGCACCGTGGTGAAGCCAACCAACAACGCTTCTTCATTTCCGGGGAAATGCCTGCCGGCACGAAGCCTGCGAGGTCCAGTGAGCGCAAGTGGAATCGTACTCCAGCCCTCGGCTCCTCCGGCACTACCGCCAAGAGCTCGCCATGCGGATAGAAGTTCCTCGTGCTCAGTCTGCTGGGCCATATTCCTGCTCCCATAGAACATTGTTCACCTTATACTCAACCTTGAGCCCGGAGTTGCTTCCCGGAAAACTGACGCCAAACGCAATGATCGGAGGCGTGCCCTCGGGGAAGTTCGCGTCCGCTTTCATCGGGTCCAGAGCGTACAAGGCGAGCACACCTCTGTCTGGATGTGCCGGGATCCCGTCGGCCCCGAAACCGCGAATCTTCCGGACGGCCGGGCCGCTCGGGGCATCCGGTTCCTTGCCGGTCTTGAGGCGGGCCGGATCGGCGCGCCATGCTTCACGCGTAGCGGAGAGCGCTGCGATCCAAGCTGGTTCGTCAAGGTCAATCGCCTCGTCACGGGGTGACATCAGTCTGCCGATCGAATATCGATTCTCATTCCCGCTCTCGGAGGTCCGCTGCAGCATGCTGACGTTAATGCCGTTGGCAATGTCGAGGTTGCTGCCTTGGCCACCTCCGATAAGGGCTATAGTCCAGTGCGTCAGCTCTCCGACAGCCACCATCGAACGGGTGAATTCGCTCAGGAGAGCGCTATTGACTCTGTATGCCTCCGGGTGGGTTCGATACGCCGTCAGGAAGTCTGCAACGTCTGAGGCCGGGACGTTCTCCCAAAGGCAACCTTGCCACTGGCTGCGGCTGCCGTTGCGTACGCGCTCCGGATCGACCTGTGGTGCGGGAAGGCGTGACACCAGCCTCCTCAGGGCTTCCAGGTTCCGCTTCAGAATCTCAGGATCGCGGTAGAGCGCAACAGTTTCCAGCAGCTGCCCGCTGAAGGATAGCATCAGGTTCCTTGCGGTTCGCATCTTCAACCTCGACGTAACCATCAGGATGGAGTGTGATTGAACCTTCAGTCCGTATTCCCGCGGCGTGGAACCGCTTGCAGCCATCAGATCGAATTCTTCTCTCAACTCTTCAGCGGCTTCAGTGATGTGTCCGAACCATTCCAACAATTCCGGCGTCGTGTAAAGGCGACAGAGGTCCAAGTAACCAGGGCGATACCCAAACCACCGTCCCATCTGCATCAGCGTGTCGTACATGCGGGAGGCTCTCAGAAAGTAACTCACGCAGAGACCTTCCAGGGTCAATCCCCGCGCGAGCTTATCCCCGCCAATCGCGATTACTTTCAGCCCGGCGCCTTGGCTGTCTGCGTAGTCCAGTGCGTCCTTCGCGGTACCGTTGATCATCTTGAGCTGAACATCGGGCAGAACGTCGGGAAGCACGGCCATAATGTCCTCCCACTTCCCTTCGCTGGGAATAGCCAAATCGGGATACGTGGTGCGAATCTGCGCCGCAGTCGGTCGGAAGTCCTTCTCCCACAGCGTCTTCAGCCTATCCAGAATTGGCTCGTGGTCGATACCTCGGAGCAATCGCTGACGCATGTGGCGGATGTATTCCTCGACCTGATGGTGCACCGCATGTTGCACAGCGGTGAAGCGGGTAACATGGATGAGCATTGAGCAATGCTCATTTGCCTGCCCGCGCTGACATCGGATGGCGCAAACCAGGACGAAGGCGTCGATCGCCTCCGCAAGTGAGGGAGGCATGGCATCCTGCCCGTGATAGAGCGGCTGGTGCCAGTTCTTGTGATTCTGCGGTATCCAGCCACCTTGCCCCTCATTCGAGGTGTAGTCCGCGATTGGTCGAATGAGGGGAAGCCCGCGGCCGCGCTCGTCACCGGATTTGAGGCCAAACACTCTCGCCGGCCCAACATAACTGGAAGCCGCCGCGAGGTTGATGATGAAGGCAGATGGGAATAGGTCAGGACCTTCATTGCGAGTGGCGCCCCTTTCGTGGATGAATATGTTCGCGAACGGCGTCGCCGTATACCCGACATATGCCGACCTGGTGAACGCATAGAGGATCCGTCGAACGCACCTGTTGATGGCCGTTGGCTGGTGATCTTCGTCTGGCTGGCCGTCGCCGTCAAAAAGCTGCTCGCCGGTGTCGACAGAAGCGTGGTCGGCTTCGTCGTCAATCAGCATTAGCGGCAGGTGCGTTACGATCCTTCTGCCGGTGACCTGGTCTTGCGTGTTCGCGACATGGTCTCTGATCCAGCTGTACAAACGATCAAGAACAGTCTTATTCTTCTTGACGACAAACAGCCAGGGTCGCTGCTCGGGTGTGATGCCGAGATTCTTCGCAACACTGGTGCTGAAATCTCCTTTGTCTGATCGGTTAGTGGCGTAGTTCGGCCGGATGGCCGGGTCTCCATCGATCTCGCCAACGCCGATTATCCTGATCTCGTCCGCGACGGGCTTCGTTTCGAATCCCAGGAACCCCTCGTCAAGGCGCATCTGGGTTTGCGATCTGAGGTTGTTGTGGAGTCCGGCAAGAACGATGATGATCTTGTACCCGGCGTCTGCCGCTTTGCAGATGAGTCCGGTGTAGTTCCCAGTTTTTCCGGACTGAACATGTCCGACAACGAGCCCTCGCCGATCCCAGGGACCATCCCGTGTCGGATCTTCCAACAAACCGAGGATCGTATCACTTGATCGATCAAGCGCCTCGACGGCCCTGAACGACAGCTTTCGTTCAGCCATTCGCGGTACCGCTGCCAGTAGCGCCATTCTCGCCGACGTGCAGCGTTCAACCACTGGACATGGCCGGCATCGCTGCGAAGCATCGTGTCCTGGCCGATCCACAGGCTAAAACGCCTGATCAGTTCATCGGTGACGGCGTCCCTGTCCAGACCATCTCCCCACTTGGGGTTCATCCGGATCACAATCTCGATCTTCCCGGCTATGAGCGCAGGGGTTATCGAGGACCTGTCCTCTTCATCTAGAAGAAGTTCCTGAACGAATTTGACCACCTTCTGTTGGATTTCGGTCGCCGCTGAATTCACGTTTGCCTCACTGTTCGGGGTTCGGAACGTCTGGTAGATCCATCACGAGATCGGGATAATTATGGAAAGGCTCCGTGCGCAGCAGCTGTTCCCGCGCCAGCGCAGGCGATAGGCCCTTTCGGCCTGTCAGGTTCCTGTACATCACATCGAGGACGCCGACCACTTCCGCTGGGGCCGCCCCGGCGAAGCCAGTCCTTGGTGTTTCTTTCGATTCCGTCGTGTCCAGCCAAATCCGCTGAACAGGGATTGTCTCCTCGATTATGCGTAGCATCGCCGTAATCTGGGGACCGAGGCTCCCGGCATCGTCAAGAACGGCCTTCACCGCTGGATGATTCACATCGATCCGATATCTGATGCCGTCCCGGAAATGCTCCGCGCGCCAAGCCTGGACCAGTTGACCACCGGCGACAGGCACTATCTGTCCACGATGGGCAAAAACTCGCCGGGCCCGTTCGCGAGTGTCTTCGGCCAAGCGCGTGAGCCTGCTCCGCGCAGTTATTGGCGGACGCGCGGTTGACTTCCTGATATCGATCTTCCACTCCGAATCGGCGGTATTTGGAATATCCAACCGTATCCTTGCCAGCCGGTGCGCCTCTTCTTTCGTCCAAAGCCGCGCCGGCCCCAAGCCGAGCCAATTCCCTGCCAGAAGCAGGCGCTCGTTCCGGTAGACGTAAAACCCCTGCTGGGCTGTCCATCCATCGGGCCCGGCGGAAGACAAATACTCCTGTTCACTCAATCGGTCCTTGTGCGGTAGAACATGGCATTGAACTTCAATTGCGCCGGAATCGACAACCAGTGGGTCGATCGGGGATGACCATGTGGCAGGGTGGCTCGAAAGGAATGGATCCCAGGGGACGACCTGCCGTCCGTTAATCGTCAGGCGAAGTCTCGGACGCGGTCCGCCCAAGTAGCGGTGGAATACCATTGCCAAGTGGGATTCGATCCTATCCATCAGATCCAGAAAGTCCTGTTCGGTGAAGCCCGGAACGACTACCCGGTCGAGCACCTCCCAAAGCGCCAGCGTCCCGGAAGGGAACGCATTCAGACTGTCGAGGACTGTTTCAGATCCTGGCGCCGCGCCTTCCAGTAGATGCCATCCGCCGTCTTCGCTGGCCGCGAGGACGTCCAGATCCCACCGGAGACAATGGATTTCACCTACCTTCTTACTCGCAACGGTCAGCCTGCGGCACTGTGAAAACGATGCCGTCTTGAGACCCAGACCGAAGCGTCCTAAGTCTGTGGCAATCCTCGTATCGAGCGGACTGCGCTCGCCCAATCGCATAGCCCGCTCGAGCTCGGTATCGTCCATCCCGTCGCCATTGTCGAGAACAGTGATTCTGCTCGCCGGCCCGTTCCAGAAGAACGAAATGGCGACGTCTGTGGCGCGCGCTGAAATACTGTTGTCGATAAGGTCGGCGAGCGCACTCCCCGAGGTGTATCCAAGCCCGCGAAGAGCCTCGATCATGGCGCTCGCCTTCGGAGGGACATTGCGCGACCTACTCGGGATCATCGTTGATCTCCTCGTCGTCTTGGGCCTCATCCGCAGCTGTATGACCCGTACACCAAAGCGCAAGAAGGCGATTGCTGCGCGCTGGATGCCGGAGTTTACGTAGCGCCTTGGCTTCGATCTGGCGGATTCGTTCGCGCGTAAGTTTAAAGCGCTGCCCAATCTCTTCTAGCGTTTGCTCGCTGCCGTCCACAAGGCCGAAGCGCATTTTGATGATCTGTTCCTCGCGGGGCTTCATGGTCTTGAGTACTCTCGCTGTCTGTTCGCGGATCTCCTGGCAGATCAGGCCTTCGAGAGGCGAGATGGTGAGGTCATCGCGGCAGAGATCGCTCACGAGTACTCCAGTGTCTTCTCCATCGGCCGGAGTTTCCAGCCGTATCGGCTCCTCCGCCGATCGAAGAATTCGGTTAACTTTGCCGACAGGCACTTGAAGTCGCGTCGCCAGATCTTCTGGGGTAGGATCACGCCCAAGCTCCTGGAGCAGTTGGCGCTGCACTCTCATAAGTTTGTTAACGGCCTCGGTCATATGCACGGGGAGACGAATGGTCCGGGACTGATTGGCAATCGCTCGGGTGATGGCTTGACGAATCCACCAGGTCCCGTAGGTTGAGAATTTGAATCCTCGACGGTAGTCAAATCTACCCACGGCTTTCAGCAGGCCGATGTTGCCTTCCTGGATCAGATCTGGCAAGAGCAGACCAGACTTGCCGTATTTTCTGGCAATTGAAATCACCAGTCTGAGGTTGGCCTCGGCGAATCGCTCTCTGGCGCGGCTAGCCTTTGAAAGAGCTGCCTCGGTCCGCTGACACTTACCAATATCGAATCCCTTCACTTTTACGATTTTGCACAACTGTTCGGTGAACCCCCAGGACAGATGCAGCGACTTCACCTCGTCGCTGATTGCAGTTAGAGCACTTAGTCTCTCCGGGGATCCCTTCGTGAACGCCAGACGATGCAGTTCGCGAATTTTAGCCACACGGCTCACGAGGTCGTCAGCGGAATCGTTGGTGGAACCGCTGTCTTCGTCGTCGTCACCTTCGGGCACGACCAGATCGTTGATTGTCGTGGCATTCTCTTCGTCAAGTATGCCGCTCATATCGGGAGCGTCCGGATCAATCATGACTTCCAGCAGCGATTCGCCACGACCGATAGCTTCCGCGACCCGGATAATCTCCGCAATTGCGGGCTCGCATTCGCTGATCGTGCTTACGGCTTCCGCCAAGCCTTCTTCCATCTCTTTGCTTAGCGCCGTTTCTTCGTCGCGCGAAAGAAGCTGATTCCGACCGATGTCCTTCAGATACGCATTGAATGGATCACCGATGGCTGAGTTCAGGTCCTCCAGGAAGGTGACGGCCTCTTCTGCCAGCGGCCGATAGCCATTGCCGGCATGCTCGTCGTAGTCGTCGCCGGAAGGAGTGCTCTGCCATAACGGCTCCGCCGCCACGGGATCGTCATGAACCTGAACGCCGAGGTCGCCGACGGCGAGAAGCAAACGCGCTACGAAATCGTCATCCTTTTCCCGATCGTTGCCAGCAGCAAGAGACTCAAGTTGGTGCCGCGCGATCCTCCCGCTTCGAAGGCCATCTAAGAAGAGTCGCCGGATACCCCTTCGGACGTCCTCTTCGAGATCGTCCCAAAACCGTCGCGGCGTAAGGTCGGGGAACGTGATTTCGACGTCCGACCAGTCGCCCGCGGTGTCGATGGGGATATGCCGGGTGAGGTTTTCCTGGATTACTTCCGCCTCCAACAGGCATGCGGCATCCGGCGGCGGTGCCGGCGATTCAATCGCCTCCTCCCACATGGAAATATCGAATGTTTCTTCGTCGGCAGAATCCAGCTCGACCGCTAGAACTTCTCCTGCGATGGTCGCCGGCGGCGGGGCGACAGTATCCCCACGCCTGTTGGAGGGCGGCAGATACTCCCGGATCATCGAGCCAATTCCAGAGCGCCCGTTGCCAAGCGCTAAAGTGAGAGCGTCTTTGCCATCTCTGTCGACCAATTTGGGGTCTGCACCTGCCTCAAGAAGCAGGCGGCAAATCTCGATGTGCCCTTTTAGTGCGGCAAGCATCAGAGGCGATCTACCGTCGCCGTCCGTTGCGTTGAGGTCAACGCCTCGCTGGACATGAATCCGCACAGCCGGTTGGGCACCCGAAAGCACTGCCAGCTTTAGCAACGGACTTAGCACCCGACCTCCACCGGTCGCGCGGTGGTGAGCGAAAGACGCCATTCCGCGGAATTGTATGTGGGGTCCTTAGATGCCAAGTGCCGCCGAAGCATCCGGGCGACGACCTCCGCGATCTGGACAGCCAGCAGCGGTGGGACCGCGTTGCCAACCTGGACGTACTGCTCGGTTCGGGAGCCGCAGAAAAGGTAATTGTCGGGAAATGTCTGCAGGCGTGCGGCCTCCCGAACGGTGAGGCTCCGGCACTGTGTCTCGTCGTAGTGGATGTAGTAATGCCCGTCCTTGGCGATGTGGCTGACGATCGTCGTTGCCGGTTTGTCGATGAGTTGCACCCGGAATCTGTCGTCGAAGTACTTCTCCTTGTCCTTGTCGAGAACATTCTTGTGGTTCGGCAATAGTGCTCGCGGGAAGTCTCGCAGTTCAGGAGAACGGCCATACATCCTGGCGTAGCAGGCAACAAAGAGATACCTATAGAGATCCTCTGTCATGTGCGGACGGGATGCGTGGTTGCAGATACCACCAATGCGCTGATCGCAGTACCAATCGGGACGGTACTCGGACGTCGGCTTGCACGTCACGAACTCTCCTCCACGATCCGCGCGGGCGTCGCGAATCCGGCCCAGCGTCCAACTA
>Ga0182027_10005393_pt1 | contig 19463 bp, 22 predicted proteins | sample 712E1DmetaG_FD_121300 | JGI IMG/M metagenome (GOLD analysis project Ga0182027, IMG submission 121300) | Permafrost microbial communities from Stordalen Mire, Sweden - 712E1D metaG (Illumina Assembly) | ecosystem: Environmental > Terrestrial > Soil > Wetlands > Permafrost | place: Sweden...
GCGAATACGCTGCCCATCATGCCCATGAAAAGGATGAAATTATTGATGAGTGCGCCGTTGAAAGTGCGATTCTTGAAGAATGAGAAATCCACGATAGGTTCCGGGTGACTTCTTTCGATCAAAGCGAATATGACGCTGAAGGCCACGATGCCAGCGTAACATGCCAGGCTCGCCGCGGATGACCAGCCCCATGTCATGCCCTGGTCTAGGACCATGACCAGACAAGCCAGAGCACCGCCTAGAGTCGACGCGCCCCAGACATCGAATTTCACGGTCTTGTGTTCCGATACCGATTCGTGTATGTATGCCAAAGCCATGAATAGGCCGATGAGGCCTACCGGTAGATTGATCAGGAAGACCGAACGCCAGCCGAACATGTCGATGAGCGGTCCGCCTATGAGCGGTCCGAATACCGAAGCCGAAGCGAACGAGGACGACCAGATACCGAGCGCTTGGGAGCGTTCGCGCGGTTCGCGGAAGGTAATGGCGATGATAGCCATGGCGGTAGGGTAATCGGCGGAACTAGCGATGGCCTGAATAATGCGGAAGACTATCATCGAGCCCAAGTTCCATGAAAGACCGGCTAGGATGGAGCCGATGATGAATATGGAAAAGCCCATGATGTAGATCTTCTTCCTGCCGATGGTGTCGCCGAGCTTGCCCCATACCGGCACGAATATGGCGTTGGCGATGATGTAGGCCGTGACGATCCACGCGGCGGATGAGACTGTTATGCCGAAATCGCTGATAATCTTCGGTATGGCCAGATTGACTACGGTCTGGTCCAATCGGCCCAGGAACGTGCCGATGATGACCGTGAGGAGGATCATCCATTTGAGGTTGCCTTTGCCGGATATGGTGTCCATCGTGCGGATAGTGTAGCGTATTTGAGCGGGGAAATCATCTTGTAATAATATTTGCAATATCTAAATATGGTTGTATACTTCGATGGTGAAGAAATTATTAAACATTCTTTTGGTTCGTAGAACAGAGACAGAAAATAAATGGTGGCATCGCTTGTTTATCGTTCTTCTTTTCAGTTCCGGGATTGTTGTTTTTATATTGGCAGTTTTTTTGGCCGTCGATAGTTATAACCATACTTGGATTACTTATCGTCCAGTAGCATTCAGTCTAGAGCCGAATTATCAAGAAGTTAATGGCAATGAGTTACCCTGCGATAATGGGTCTATTGATACTTCGGACAACGAACATCTCTCTTTTATTATTGAATGCAAGGGTGTTGATATCCCCCTGGTAGACTCAAAAAAATGGGAAGCACTTTATGAAACAGCAAAAAAAAATCTTGAAAAGCAATTCGGATTAGATAAATATAATTTAACAAATTGCAATACATTAACAAATACATTAACTGACCAACAATTAAAGCAAAATATAGATACTTTGCAACAGCAGGGTATTGCTAATGACAAAGTTCAAGAATATGTAAATAATTATTCGCAAAGTTCTAACGGCAATTATGTCTTAAAACAATCAGCTATAAACAAAGAATTTGATTGTATATGGAAAACATCGGGTGCAGAACAAGCAGACCCTGCTTATCCTGAATATAGAATCTCATTAAATAATATCGCTCACATAAAAGTCGCTCGGGATATTAACTTTGGTTTTATGTTTAGCGATATTGCTCTTTGGTTGATTATTCCAATTTCAGTCTTAGTGCTTTGGATTGTGTTTTGGAGTTTCCTTATCTATAGGTCAGTTTTGTATATAGTCTTCGGAAAGAAGAAATAAATATATGAAAAATAAGGATTATGAGCCAAATATTATTGAATTCTTTGTAAAAACCCTAAATAAGAAGATCGGTACTCATTTTTCTTTTAAAAAGTCAGATAATCCTATAGATGACGGGTATGTTGTGTCTACAATGGAAAAGGACATACCTGTTCAGTTAGTAGACGCAACAGATGGAAATTTGAAAAAGATAATTATTGGTGAAGTGAACAAAAAAGGGGTTTCTACTTACACACCCCTTCCCTCTATTCCATTCATTGAACAAGCCATTAAACTAAAATCAAATAAACGATATGCTCATAGTAAGGAACTTATCCTATTAATTCATCCCTCCGAATGTGATGATTGGGTTGAAGACGGACTTCGTTATTTGCAATCAATTCCTGAAATTGAGAATTTTAAGTCAGTCTATGTTTTTTATCCTGGCACCAAACCGAAACTTGTAGCCATTAAAGGCCTATAAGCATATCTCTTGCTAGCTTTTTCATTACTAATGATGGATCACCCCGTCCGCATTGATATGGGTGATGCAAAAGAATTGATCTCGCTGATAGCCGAAGATCCTTAAAAATACTTACGGCTCAATTGGTGGAATTGAGCCGCAAGGGTCTAAATCGGACTTGACTGGCATGATATAATTGCGCGCATGTACGAACAATTTTCCAACATAGCGGATATTCTCTCGACCGACCTTGATTGGTGGGGTCAAGTCAAACGACGCACGCAAGCCCGCCAATCGACTGTATTATTTAAAACAGGTGAGATCTGGTGGTGCCGCGTCGGCTTGAATATCGGCCAAGAGATATTCGGAAAGGGGATCCAATTTTTGCGGCCCGTCCTTGTTTTCCGAAAACTCTCCAGTGATCTATTCTTGGGGTTATCTCTTACGACTAAAGAGAAAAACGGAAGCTGGTACGTTGAGACCAATCTTCTTAACAGAAAAAGATTAGTCATGCTTCATCAGACGCGCACTCTCGACAAGAGGCGTTTGTTTAAGAGGATCGGCACTCTGGATAGCGAACAATTCGCCATCGTCAAAAGACGATTCATCGATTTCTATTCTTCCTAGTAAAACATCTGCCCCGCTTTTGAGGGCGGGGCGAGTGGGAGATCCCAAATGTGCGATAAGTATAGCGCGACGGCACTTTCTGTCAAGCGCAGTTTATTCCGCGCTTACCCAGATTCTAGCCGACATGCCGTCTTTCAATTCGGGATATTTCGTGGTGTCGAAGCGGACTTTGATATCGAAGACCTGCTCCTCGCGCTTGTCGGATATGGTGAAGACTACGTCGCCGGAGCGGGCTTCCGGGCTCACTTCATCCACTATGCCGCTGTATTGCTTTGAACCGAAAGCGTCTACCGTGAAGGTGACGTATTGGCCGACGGTAATGCGATCAAGACCTTTGTTTTCATCAAGATGACCGACTACATGCAATTGAGTGGGATCTATCATAGCTACGACGGTTTGACCGGCGGCGAACGATTGTCCTACGGTAGCATCGGCCTTGGTCACCAGACCTGCTATCTTTGTCTTTATCAATTCGTCGCCGACTCGCGCCACTACTTCATTTGCCGTGACGGTGTCTCCGGCTTTTACGAACACGTCGTTCAAGACGCCCGGCGCGGTAGATGACAGGTCTATCTCCGGAGATTCTATATCGGACTTTTCTATGTAAATGCTGCGATTGGAATACACTAGATAAGCAGTTATGATTCCGCCGATGGCGGCCAGGATCAAGACAAGGGCGATGATGCCTTTCAATTCCAATTTCAATATCTTTTTCTCTTCATTATTCATGTTAATTTATATATTTTCTATTTGCTTTTTTCTATTTACTATTTTACTGTCCGTTTTCTCCGAATGCCGCTACTATTTCTCCAGTCTGAATACCTGATTTGACCTCCGTGTAATTTCCGTCGGATATGCCAACGATAATTTTTCTTTCAGCGTACGAGTTCTTCGTTTTATTGAATATTAGCGCATATGAACCGTCATTTTTAGTAACGATGGCGTTGGTCGGAATAGCTATGACATTGTTCGCAGACGCGCCGTTAATGGTGATCGTGGCGCTCATGCCCGTGCGGATGCCTGATTGCGCCGATGCGGTCGTATCGGAGCCGCTTAAATATACAGTGGTCTTATATGCGCCCACGCCGTTCGTAACGGTTTCAGACAAATCTATGGAAGAGACGGTGCCGGTAGCGGCAAGGCTCCCGGCTGCGTCGAATGTTATGTCCGCTTCGTCGCCGACGGCTATAGCCGCCACCTCATTTTCCGGCACCATTATATTTATCTTGTAAGCACCGGCACTGATGATATCTATGGCGGGCGTATTGGCAGGGAAGCTCTCGCCGACTTTCGGTCCGACGCTGGCCACTATCCCGTCGAACGGCGCTGTGAGAACGGTGTCGCCTATCTGGCTTTGGATAGAGGCGACATTAGCCTGTGCTTTGGCCAACGAAGCTTGAGCTATCTGCAGAGCTTCCGGCGTGCTCGAAGCTTGGATGACGCTCAATTGATCATCGGCGGTCTTGTAGGCTTGCGCGGCGGCGTTGAATTCCGTATCCGCGGCGTTGATTTCCGTCGAAGCACCGCCGACCGCTGCTATGTATCCGTTAATGGCGGTTTGATTCAGACCAGAATTGCCCGCAGTCAAACGGTTTACTTGAAATGACAATGAATTGACGAAGCTTTTGGCGGCGGCGATATCGTCGGCGGATTTAGCCAGAGTCAGATCTGCGGTCGCGGAAGCGTTTATCGCCGTATTCCAGTCATTCAATCTGGTGGTCATGTCCACTCGTGAAGTATTGATAGCCAGACCGATCTGGGAAGAATCGGTCGGTATGACCAAGGTCGGATTGACGCTAGTATTGTTCTGGAAAAGCGGGTTTATAAGGTTGAGCATGGCATCCTGTATCTTCAGATAGGCGTCACGGACGGCGGTGGACAGCGCCAATTTGGCGGTAGAGACATTCTGGTCATAGACGGCTCTGGTCTGCGAGGTAGCGCCTTTTCCTAAAGCCGTGACATTGGCCGTGGCCGACTGGACATCTGCTTCGGCGGCTAAAAGTTGTGCCGGGAGAGTGCCGGCGTCCACTGTGGCCAGAGTCTGCCCGGCGTATACGTGATCGCCGACTTTTACGGCGACTGTCTTTACGTTGACGGCCATGGTTAAGCCGCTCTGTTTGAATGAGAGAGAGACGTGTTGGTCGGAATCTATCTGGCCGTCGGCCGAGACTTTCTCTTGTATGGTCATGACCTGCGCCGTGGCGTTGGTCAAGACACGCTTTTGCGGAGAAAGCAGGAAATAGGCGGCTACGCATATCACCATGACGAAAACGATGGCCGCTATGGCCAAGGTAATCTTGTGTTCGAGGATTTTCTTTAGCATTTCGCTGGATATGGTAACATATCTCCATGGTCTCGGTCAAAGAATCTAATAGCATTCTATCGCACCATGCCTATTGTCTGATCGGCTCCGATGCGGCGCGCGAAGAGATCATTTCAATATTGGAAAAGAAGCACAAGATCAAAGTTCGCGGCAATGCCGATTTCTTCGACCGCCCATATGAGACTTTTACGATAGATGACGCAAGGGAATTGAAAACCGCAGCCGGCATGAAGCCGGTAATGGCCGTTGCCGATTCCAATGACGATAATGATTTGGTCGGCAAGAAAATATTCATCCTAACGATGAATGGAATCACGGTCGAGGCGCAGAATGCCATGCTAAAACTACTGGAAGAGCCGCCGGAATACGCGCGTTTCTTCCTGATCATTCCATCGGCTCATTTGTTACTGCCGACGGTGAAGTCGCGATTGTCGATGATTGGCATGACAAGTATTGGGGGTAAGGATAATTCCAACGCCGAACTCATTGAAAGCGTCAAAAAGTTTGTCACTTCGCCAAAGCCCAAGAGACTGGAGCAGGTTAAATCATTGATGGAGGCTATCTCAAAGGAGAAGAAGACTAAACAGGACGCGATTGACTTTATAAACATCTTAGAAGCGGCCGTGTATTCAAATGGAGGCGCGAAGAAAAATGCTGAAGCCCTTAAATCCATCGAATTGGCGCGCAAATACATGAATGATAGGTCGCCGTCTTTGAAGATGCTGCTCGAGTATGTGGCTTTAAATATTTAATGCTATACTGATTTACAATATGACCTACGACTTCAACCCGTTCAAAAAGCAGATAACCGGCGTAGAGGACTGGATAAAGAAAGAGTTCCAGCAGATTAGGACTGGCCAAGCCTCGCCTAACATTCTCGACGGCGTGAAAGTGGAAGTTTATGGCGCACCTATGGGACTGAAAGAAGTAGCTTCTATAATGATAGAAGGCGCTCGTACTCTGCGCGTGGCACCGTGGGACAAAGGCCAGATCAAAGACATAGAAAAAGGCATTATAGCCGCCAATCTCGGACTTTCCGTCATAGTCGACGATCAAGGTCTTCGTATCAATTTTCCCGAGCTGACTGCCGATCGTCGCGCGGAGATAGCCAAGATGGCAAAAGGAAAATTGGAAGAAGGAAAGAAGCAAATAAGGAATCATCGCGATGGAGTGATCAAGGATCTGGAAGCAAAGGAGAAAGCCGGCGGTATGGGCAAGGACGACGCATTCCGTCTCAAGAAAGATATGCAGAAGATAGTGGATGATGCCAATAAGAAGCTGGATGAGGCGTATGCCAAGAAGGAGAAGGAGATACTTGGATAATACGAATTTACGAATCTTATTCGAATGCCACGAATGACGAATAATACGAATTCATGACAGTTATAATCTTTCTGATCGTTCTCGCGATACTTATTTTTGTGCATGAATTTGGGCATTTTTTGTTCGCCAGATTTTGCGGCATCAGAGTTGACGCGTTCAAAATCGGTTTCGGGCCGAAGCTTTTCGCTTGGAAACCTAAGCACAGTGGTTTTTGGGGTGATACGACTTATGGCATCAATCTTATTCCTTTTGGCGGATATGTGAAAATCCATGGCGAGGACCCGGATGATGAATCATTGAATGGACCGGATTCGTCGCGGAGTTTTGCGCGCAAGTCCCGGTGGCAGCAGGCTATTGTCCTTTTAGCCGGTATCTTTTTTAACGTGCTATTCGCTTGGATACTATATGTTGGACTATTTGCTCACGGAGTGACGGCTACGACCGATGGCTTTGAGAAATACTCGGCTGATTTTTCTAATGAGAGGATTATGGTTACTGATGTATTGCCGGGCTCACCGGCGGCGATGGCGGGACTGCAGGCGGGAGATGTTATTGAAGGTGTTGGAAGCGGCCAAAGTCATCAATCAGTGGAAGACATTCAGAGTGCCATATACGCAAGTGGCGGCAAACCTTTAGTCATTGAATATTCACGTGCAGGCCAATCGTTAAACGCTGAAGTGGTGCCTGTTCAAGGCTTGGTCCAAAATAAATACGCCATCGGCATCGCCATGAATGATGTGGTGGACATGCGACTGCCTTTCTTTACGGCAGTCTATGAGGGCGCTCGTTATACCGGCATCATGTTGGAACAGACTGCTATCGGCTTGTATTCATTTGTGGCGAACATATTCCATGGCACGGCCAATTTCTCCGATATAGCCGGTCCGGTCGGCATAGCCGGCATTGTCGGCAGCGCGGCCAGAATGGGCTTTACCTATCTGCTTATGATTACCGCTCTCATCTCCATAAATCTGGCCATAGTAAACCTCATCCCATTTCCGGCTTTGGACGGCGGCCGTGTCCTATTTGTAATAATTGAAGGAATAATTCGTCGCAGGATTTCGCCGAAGTTCACCAACACGGTGAATACCGTCGGCTTTGCGCTACTAATAGCGCTCATGGTCGTGGTGACCTATAAGGATATTTTGAGGTTGGTGAAATAGGGTCTACTTTCCTTCCTTTTTTGCATCTATAGACATCCAGATACCTAGCAACGTGAAGGCTATGAGAAGTAGCGCCCCTAATATGTATACTTGTATCATATTGTTATAAATTATATTCATAATTTTATTTATTAGCAAATTGTAAACTTGCACCCCAGAATCCAGCGGATAGAAATATTCCGGCAGCCATCGCTACAATGCTTATTTCTCTCTCAAGAAATTGTCCGACGACTAGCGCTGCAAAGAAAACTTGAGCTATATCAGCCGCCATGCTTGATAGGGCGCCTTTTTTGAATAACGATATTTTTATACTCATACATTGTTTTTAGTTTGGTGATGAAAATCCCTCCCGACGAAGAATCTTCGCCGGTCATTATAAAGGTTTTAGACGGCAGAAATCAACTTCACAGGAAGAGGAAAGTGTTTTGTGTTTAGAGATTTATTAAATAAAAAGTCGCGGATTTTGGTCCGCGACTGCGAGTGTGTCGGATTTTGTCACCACATCTTTCCGGTTGCGTTCAAGCGCGACAGTAGATCAAATCTGGAAGCCGCGCTTATATAGAGGAAATCTCCTTCTCCGGCGAATTCCTCTAGAAACTCAACGAGCAGATCACAATATGCTTCCTGCTGCGTTTTGTCAGCCGGATTATAGAGCTTATCCAATTCTACCCGTTTTCTTTTTACAAATTCACAACCCATGAATTGCACGAGCTCTTCGAGGGATGGTTCTCCCAATTGATCATGCGCCGAGAGAAGCTTTTGTAACATCAAGAACGCGTCTTTTGTCGGTCTACGGCATATGGTTATACCGCACACGATAGCCGGGTCTCCATTGACTTCCACATTAACCTTGCCCCATTCTACCGCATAACTGACAAGCATGGCTTTTCCCCCGAACAGATATTCTTTGTATTGTTTTCGCCATACCCATGTGCTTTTTTCGAATACGTGCGTGGCATGACCGTGGAAAAGTATGAAAGATTCTTTGGGAATCCGTACGAGGAATAGCAATCTTAATGTTCCGGCAACGACGAAGGCGATCGGATAAGTGAACAGTACGGCATACCACCAGTACAGTTCATCCTTTATCGTAAATATCCAATAAGCAAGCAATATCGTCGCTATTAAGAACATGGCAAGATGCAACACGCCGCGCTTATTCGTCATTTCAGACCGAGCCCATTGGACAAGGCCCTTCAACATGATTTTTATCATAATACCTCCTTCAGTTTTCAAGATTCATTGTGTTCAACACCTCCGTAAATCTATGATAGAATGCATATCAAGTCAAACTACCATGCGCCAATCCCAACTCTTCACCAAGACTCGCCGCGAAGCGCCGAAGGACGAAGTGGCCAAGAATGCCCAGCTTTTGATCCGTGCCGGATATATTCACAAGGAGATGGCTGGCGTTTACTCGTATTTGCCATTAGGCTTGCGCACGCTAAATAAGATCGTGGGTATCATCCGTGAAGAGATGAATGCTATTGGTGGGCAGGAGGTGCATTTGACCGCTTTGCAGGACAAAACATTGTGGGAAAAAACAGATCGCTGGTCTGACGATAAAATTGACATTTGGTTCAAAACAAAACTTAAGAATGGATCTGAGGTTGGATTGGGGATTACTCATGAGGAGCCACTCACCCAGATAATGAGTGAACATGTTTCGTCATACCGCGATCTTCCAGTCTATGTCTATCAGTTTCAGACGAAATTCAGGAATGAGCAACGCGCCAAAAGCGGCATTATGCGTGGGCGCGAATTCCTGATGAAGGACCTGTATTCTTTTTCTCGCGACGAAGTGCAACACAAAGAAGTTTATGAAAAGGCAAAACAAGCCTATCTAAGAATTTTTAAACGATTAGGTATCGCAGACAAGACCCACATAACTTTTGCTTTGGGTGGAAGCTTCAGTAAATACTCCGAGGAGTTCCAGACAGAGAGCGAAGTAGGCGAGGACATAATCTACATTGACTCCAAGACGGGCATTGCCGTGAATAAAGAGGTTCTCACTTATGAAGTACTTGAAGAACTTGGCATTTCTCGTAACAATCTTGTCGAGAAGAAATCTATCGAAGTCGGCAATATATTCAATTTGGGCACGAAATTTTCGGAACCACTCGGATTGCGTTATACAAACGAAAAAGGAGAGAAAAGTTCGGTAGTCATGGGATGTTATGGTTTGGGTCCAAGTAGAACGATGGGAGCTATAGTGGAAGTTCTCGCCGACGAGAAAGGGTTGGTTTGGCCGGAAGCCGTGGCGCCGTTCAATGTTCACTTGGTTGCTATATTTGATAAGAATGTAGCTGACGGTGGCGTAGGAAAAGTAAAGAAAGCCGCGGATGATCTGTATGCGAAGCTGACGAAGAAGGGGATTGAAGTCCTATACGATGACCGTGAAGTTTCCGCTGGCGAGAAATTCGGCGACAGTGATTTGATCGGCATTCCAAGGCGATATGTCATAAGCGAGAAGACTTTGGCGGCAGACGCTTCCGAAGGCGGCTCTGTAGAGGTGAAAGACAGGATGACGGGAAATGTGGAGATGGTGAAAATCAAAGCTCTATAATTCTAAGTATTCTTTTGCGGCATTTGTCAATTACCCCCTTTTTTTATTTATGCTAATGTTGTACCTATGCCGTCTTTCAAGGAATATAAGGAAAAGCTTTTCAGCCGTTTCTCCAACGACATCGGCATAGACCTTGGCACGGCCAATACTCTGGTCTATGTGCGCGGAAAGGGAATAGTGGTCAATGAGCCGTCGGTCGTGGCGGTCAACCAAAAAACGGGCCAAGTGGTAGCCGTGGGCGCGGCGGCCAAGGACATGCTGGGACGCACGCCGGCGCACATCATCGCCGTGCGACCTCTCGTGGACGGCGTCATATCCGATTTTGAAGTGACGGAGGAAATGCTTTCATATCTGATGAAGCGCGCCAACGAATATATGCCGAAGAAATTCCTGGGCCCTCGCGTGGTGGTGGGCGTGCCGTCGGGCGTGACCAATGTGGAAGTCCGCGCCGTGCGCGACGCGACCAAGAATGCCGGAGCCCGCGAAGTATATATAGTAGAACAACCCATGGCCGGCGCCATAGGCATCCGTTTGCCTGTTCATGATCCGGTCGGCTCCATGGTCATAGACATTGGCGGAGGCACTACCGACATAGCCGTTATCTCTCTAGGCGGCATTGTTCGGTCCAAGAACCTGAAGATAGCCGGAGATAAGCTCAACAATGACATCATTTCTTATATAAGGAACGAATTCAAGATATTGATAGGCGAGACTACGGCCGAACACGTGAAGATAGAAGTAGGAATAGTCATGCCGAGGGAATCAGTGGAGACGACTATTCGCGGCCGCGACCTCATCACCGGTTTGCCTCGTGAGGTTGTTATCACCGACTCTGACATCCGCGAAGCCATGGCGAGCTCCATAGATTCCATCGTCGATGGAGCCCGCGCGATATTGGAGACTACGCCACCGGAGATACTTTCGGACATCATGAAGCGCGGCATCCATCTGGTCGGCGGCGGGGCTTTGATCAAAGGCTTGGACGACCTCCTGCGCGAGACTTTAAATATACCCGTGACCGTGGCCGAGGATCCTCTGACCGCCATAGCCCGCGGTGCTGGCGTCATATTGGAAGATCTAGAAAAGTATAGGAATGTCCTCCTGGAAAGCGAAGACGACGCGTACTCGAATAAATAGATGTATATCCGAACAAGTAAAAGGCCGGGCCAGGATCATGCGCGAATGGCTGCTTATATAGCCGCCGGCGTTGTCGTAGTCATTATCGCCGTCCAATTGCTGGTGCCGCATTTTCTGCCGTCTATCTTCACCACCATAGCCCGCCCATTCTGGCGCATGGAATTTTCCGTAGGAAGCGGCTCTTTGGAATCTCCGGGAAGCTTGCTTGCAGAGAATGAAAGCTTGAAGACACAGTTAGCCGCATTGAATGTGCAGCAACAATCGGTACAATCCATAGCCAATGATAATTCCGAATTGCTGACACTTCTCGGGCGGACCGATGTTTCCGCGTCTAATATTCAATCCGCTTCGAATGCCCAATCTGCGACTTCAACCGGTACAACTTCTTCTTCCGGTCCACTTTCTTCTTTGAAACCGATTCCCGGCCGCATCCTCGCCGCTGTCCTCGTCCGACCGCCGCAAGCTGCTTACGACGAGCTCGTGATAGATATCGGTTCTGATCACGGCATATCTTATGGCGCCAAAGTATATGCGCCCGGCGACATATTGATCGGCAGTACCACCGACATTCTCGGTCAAACATCGAAAGTAAAGCTTTTCTCTTCACCCGGAGAAACATATTCCGTTCTCATCGGTTCTAGTCGCATTCCCGCTACAGCCGTCGGTCGTGGTGGAGGTCAGTACCAAGCCGAAGTGCCCCAAGCTTCCAAGATAAATCAAGGCGATACGGTTTCCGATTCCTCCATAAGCGATGCGCCATTTGGCATCGTCTCCGCGGTCCTGGCCAATCCAGCTGATCCATTCGAGACGGTCTTATTCGCTCCGCCGGTCAATATTTACCAATTAAGGTGGGTGTTGGTGGCAACGTCCACAGGCAAGAAAATTTAGAAATTAGGTAACTAGGTCAATTAGAAATTGCCAAAGATTTATTTATCTTCATGAAGACTATCCTACGAATTATTTTAGACATCTTACTTGTCATCGCTGTTATCAATGGCTGGTGGTCAGTAGCTATCGTACTCGTCTTGATCGGCGTATGGTTCTTCAAGCTTTACATTGAAATCATAATAGCCGGCGTTGCCTATGACGCGCTCTTCGGCATGACGAGCGGCATGGGTTGGAGAGGATATGAAGGGACTATATTCGCGATTGTTTTACTTATTGTCATTAAGCTTTTGAAGAAGTTGGTGAGGTAGGCATCATTTTGTCTCGCCGATATTGCCGTGATATAGTGCCCACATAAATATGAACCTGCCTTTTTTCAACCACCGCCGCAAAAATAAATATGTCGAGATCGACCCCGATGAGATCTTGATGGACTCGAGCAATGTTTCGCACTTCGACCGCGATCAATTCGAGGGGCGCATGGAGCGGCCGATATCGAAGCCGGTCCTGTATTCCACGCTATTCTTCTTCGCGCTCTTGGCCATTGTCTATCTAGTCCAAGCGGGAAATCTAGAGATCATTCATGGCGGCGAATACGCATCCAGGAGCCAGGCGAATATGCTTCGGCCTGTGCCCATATTCGCGGCCAGAGGCATCATCTACGACAGGAATGGAGCGATGTTGGCTTGGAACGCGCCAGGCTCATATGCAGCGGCGGCTACGGACACGGATCCGGAGAACTTCGTGGCCGAGAGAGAATATGCCACCACCACAGGTTTGGCTCATGTCCTCGGCTACGTCCAATATCCTTCAAAGGACAAGAACGGCTTCTATTATCAAGAAGATTTCGTCGGCGTTGACGGCGTGGAGAAATATTACAACGACTTATTGCAGGGCGCGAACGGCTCACGCTTGGTGGAAGTGGACGCGGGGAATCATATCATCTCGCAGAACGTGGTGCGTCCTCCGGAATCCGGCGATAATATCAACCTTTCCATAGACAGCAGGGTGCAATCGGCTCTTTACAATAATATCAAGGATATAGCCACCCGCGTAGGCTTCACCGGCGGTGCAGGCATAATAATGGATGTGAATACAGGAGAAGTCTTGGCTATGACCAGTTATCCGGAATTTAGCCCGCAGGTTATGTCTGATAAGACGGATCAAGCCGCGGTCAAAGCCGAACTGAACGATCCCAATTTGCCGTTCTTGGACCGCGCCGTAGACGGCCTATATACGCCAGGCTCCATTGTGAAGCCGTATGAAGCTATGGGCGTACTGAACGAGCATATCATCGATCCGATGACCATCATCCATGACACCGGATCCATCTCCATCACCAATCCGTATGATCCGACGCAAGTCTCCGTATTCCGTGACTGGAAAGTCCTAGGCGATCTAGACTTGAGGCACGCCATAGCTTTTTCTTCGGACGTATATTTTTATACTGTCGGCGGAGGATACAAGGATCAGCCGGGTCTCGGCATATCACGCATAGACCAGTACGAGAGCATGTTTGGTTTCGGCTCGTCCACGCCGCCTTCATTCTTTTCCGGACCTTCCGGTCGAGTGCCGTCACCGGCATGGAAAGTAGAGACCGGTGGCGGTGACTGGTATCTGGGCGACACTTATCATAGCGCCATAGGCCAATACAGCTGGCAGGTGACGCCGGTTCAGGTCGTTCGGGCGGTAGCCGCTATGGCCAATGAAGGCACATTGCTCACGCCCACTATAATAAAAGGGGACGGCCCTCTGGTGGAACGGACCATAGATCTGCCGAAAGCCGACTTCGACATCGTCCACCAGGGCATGCGCCTGGGCGTGCAAATAGGCGTGGCTACGGCTTTGAACGTGCCGTATGTGGATATCGCCGCCAAGTCCGGTACCGCCGAGCTCGGCGTTTCCAAGGCCAATGTTAACTCATGGATAACCGGTTTCTGGCCGTATGAAGATCCGCATTATGCTTTCGCAGTGACTATGGAACACGGCTCCGTGACCAACCTGGTTGGCGCGGCCGCGGCCATGCGACAGCAGCTGGATTGGATGGATGTGAACACCCCGGAGTATTTCAAGTAAGGGTACAGGGTGTAGCGTACAGGGTGCAGGTTTGTTATAATACCCGTATTACTTAGAGTGCCTAAGCGCTTATTTTTATTTCATATGTCAACCGATACACAGTATCTGACCGCCGAGAAATCAGCCGAACTCCGGAAGGAGCTCGAATACTTGAAAGCCGAACGGCGCAAGGAAGTGGCGGAGCATTTGGAATATTCCAAGAAGCTTGGAGATCTGTCGGAAAATGCCGAATATCATCAGGCTCGCGAAGAGCAGGCTGTAGTGGAGGATCGTGTACGCTATCTGGAGAATCTTTTGAAAAACGCGAAACTGGTCGGCGTGACCGAGAACGGCATCATAGCCGTCGGCTCAACCGTCAGACTTGAAAGAGCGGATGGCGATACCAAGTCATTGCTCTTCACCATAGTCGGATCTGAAGAAGCGGATATGTCCCGAGGGCTTATCTCCAATATGTCGCCCATCGGTTCCGCCTTGATCAGCCACAAGAAAGGCGACAAAGTCAAAGTCCAGACGCCGAAAGGCGCGGTTGAATATATAATAGCGGCCATTAAATGATATTTTTCGGATTTCGGATTTAGAGTTTAGAATTTTAAACTATGGCCTCACTCGAAGAATTGAGAAAAGCCCGTCTAGCAAAATTGGAACTGCTGAAATATGCGGGCATGGAAGCGTATCCGGCCAAGGTGCCGCGAGATTTCTGTCTGGCCGATGCACGCGCGAATTTTGCCGAATATGAAGAAGGCAAAGGAGGAAAGAAGGATGGAAAGCCGGCCTCTGTCGCCGGTCGCGTCATGGCTATCCGCGGCCAAGGTGCTATCTTGTTTTTAGTGCTTGATGACGGCAAAGGCACTTTACAAGCCGTCGTTAAACAAGATGTTCTTAAACCGGAGCTTTTCAATTTGCTGACCCAAGCCGTAGACATAGGCGATATAGTCAGCGTAACCGGTACATTTTTCACTACTCAAAGAGGGGAACAAAGCATACTCGTCACTTCATGGACCATGGCGGCCAAGTCACTCCTCCCTTTACCTGAAAAATGGCATGGCTTGCAGGATCCGGACGAGAAGCTCCGCAAACGCTATCTGGATTTCATCATGGATCCGGAGTCTCGCGATCTTTTCTATAAGAAAGCCAAGTTTTGGGAAGTGACCAGGGCTTTCATGAAAAAAGAAGGATTCCTGGAAGTGGAAACTCCAACACTAGAGACGACGACAGGCGGAGCAGAAGCGGCGCCGTTCAAGACTCATCACAATGATTACGATCTCGATGTCTATCTGCGCATATCCGTTGGCGAACTGTGGCAGAAGCGTCTGGTAGCGGCAGGATTTCCGAAGACTTTCGAGATAGGGCGTATATACAGAAATGAAGGCTCAAGCCCGGAGCATGTCCAGGAATTCACAAATCTGGAGTTCTATTGGTCATATGCCGACTATGAAGACGGCATGAAATTTGTTACAGAACTCTATCGTACTCTGGCAAAAGAAGTCTTTGGCACGACCAAATTCTCCGTTAAGGGTCATGATTTCGATCTTGCTTCGGAATGGACACGTATAGATTATGCCGAAGAGATAAAGAAGCAGACCGGCGTTGATATATACAAAACTTCCGATTCCGAGCTTCGCAAGGCATTGGAAAAATTGAAAGTGGCATATGAAGGCACCAATCGTGAACGCCTAGTAGATACTATATGGAAATATTGCCGCAAGAATATCACCGGTCCGGCATTCGTGGTCAATCATCCGGTGCTCGTCGCGCCGTTGGCGAAATTAGTTATTGGCGCGCAAAATGCGGATGGAAAGCGAAATGCGCAGGCACAAACCGTGCAAATGTTCCAGCCGCTCATAGCCGGCAGCGAGATAGGCCGCGGCTATTCCGAGCTCAATGATCCTATAGACCAGAAAAATCGCTTTGAAGAGCAGAACAAGTTGTTCGAAGGCGGTGACATGGAGGCCATGATGCCCGACGACGAATTCGTCGAGATGCTCGAGCACGCCATGCCTCCAGCATGCGGCTTCGGCTTCGGCGAGCGCCTCTTCGCCGTTCTCTCTGGGAAGCCGCTCCGCGAGACCCAGATGTTCCCCTTGATGAGGCCGAGGGGGTAATGTCATTTATGCAAGAAAAATCTAAAGTAATGGGCACATCAAATGATAATGATGTTATAAAATTTGCGAAAGATTACGCTCTTTTTATTCGTCAAAGAAAGACCAACATAATCAGTTTTCTTACTACTTATGAGACATATCATGTAGCTTGTGATGAATTTGAGAGAACACTTGATATTCTTGAAAATCTAAATGAAAATGGAGCCTATTTTCAAGGTCGAATTGATAATGTTATTACGTTTTTACCAAAGTAATTACATAGTAAATCGAAATTTTCATTAAACTCTCTAAAACCCATTAGAATAGCGACATATGCGCCTGAAGATTATAAATTCGACCTCAAGGTCGATTTCCCGGAGCGGGCACTTCATCTTTTGCCGGAACAGAGAGAGGCGATGAAGCGTATCCTGGAATATGTCCAATCCCAAAAGGTCCTCGATGGGCAGGAACTGCATACGAAACTCCACGAGATAAGAAAAGAGATGAGCATAGAGCCGAAACTATTTTTCGAAAGCTTATACATTTCATTTCTGGACAAAGAGAGCGGGCCGAAGGCTGGTTGGTTTTTCAGTGTCCTCGTCTTTCGCCGAGAAGCGGCTGGCTGAAGCGATAAGTTGACTTCGAACGTTATTTATGGTTGACTTATCAACCTGCACCAGTTTTTAAGCGATTATGGTATAATTAATACACATGAAAAACAAGGACGAAAAAATTGCATATTTTAAAAGTATAATCCCGCAAAGGATTTGTGTTCGACTAACGCGCAGTGAGGAAGAAAAAAGCCTCTGTGTGCAAATTTTAGATTTACCCCATTGTTACACACAGGTAGAAAATACCAACGAGCTTCCTTCTATGATCACAGATTTGGTGTTAACACATTTTGAAGTTCCAATTGATTTAAGAGATGAACTAGGTTCATACATTCCACTTTCAGATAAGCATCTTCGAATCGAAGAAGCTTTTAGACGTTTAATCGAAATAGAGGCTAAAACTTGTGCAGGCGAGGAAATTAGGGAAACCTTTCAACGTGCAGAAGCCACGGCTGTCTAGAACAGTATGGCTAAAGTCAAAGGCGGTGAGCCTAAGTTAGCTAATTGTAAACCCAATGATGTGTTCAGTGCGCTTAAAAAGATAGGTGAATTTGAAACATTTGAGGGGGCGAAACATATAAAAGTGACTCATAAAAAGACCGGCAAAAGTAGTACGATTCCACGTCATGCTAGCGCCATAAATAGGCACCTTATGAAAGGATTTGTTGACGATTATTTGGTAAGAGATTTAGGATATACTAAAGAACAAATCTACAAATACCTATGGTGCTAATGAGGCCGAAGGGGTAGGGGAATAAATAACTTTTTAATTATGGCGAATTTGCCACAATTAGAAGTAGAGCAGGTTTGAACAGTTATAAAAAAGGCGAACAGAAGTTCGCCCCATGTGGTTAATTTAACTTACGTTTTGGCGGTCTGTCGAGAAGACTTGATAAGTTTTCGGAATACCTTCCGAGCTCTGCTTCCGTTAGGGTCCATTTTTTGTATGCGCTCGCCAGCCCTTTCCCATACATCTTCCGGTGTTTCCGTGTCACCGAATGGCTTCGGCATGCCTAGTTGAGCATGAGTTCGACCCAAACGAAGCCTGTGCTGGTCGATCATTTCATTTGAAAAGCGCGCTGAAGGAATGAGCTTGCGTTTGAATAAGGAATTAATCCTTTGACATCGTGTTTTTGATTTTTTCATAAATACCTCTGGATATAATCATAGCATTTTATGCTGAGAGACGTTAATCCATGTGTCAATTATTGTACCAGTTGCTCCTCTCTGGTATCATTCTTGTACCGATGAAAAAATAATCAAAATATGGATAAAGCAATTATACAAATACAACAAAACCTGGAATCGATAAAAAGGGTCACTCAAGACGAGACTCCCATGGAATTCTGGTCGGCCCGCGATTTCATGGCGGTGCTAGGGTATGCCAAATGGCAAAAGTTCGCAGAAACTATAGAAAGGGCCAAAGAAGCCTGTAAATTGAGCGGTCAGCCTGTGGATAACCACTTTTTACCGGCGCCGGTAAAAAGTTCCGGGGGCCGTCCAAAGGAGGATTATTTCCTTACTCGCTATGCTTGTTATTTGGTGGCTCAAAATGGTGACCCTCGTAAACCGCAGATTGCTCTTGCACAGACATATTTTGCCACGCAGACGCGTAAACAGGAGCTATTGGAACAGAGAGATAAAGAAACAAAGCGCCTTGAGGCTCGCGCGAAATTGAGGGATACGGAGACCAAGATTGAATCTACGGTATATCAGCGTGGTATCAAGCTCCAAGTCGAGTTTGCCACATTTAAGAATAAGCACATCGAAGCTTTGTATGGCGGTATAGGTGCCAGCCAACTTAAGAGGATGCGCCAAATTCCCAGCGGTAGAGCGTTAGCTGATTTTGACAGCCAAGTCGAGTTGAAGGCGAAGGATTTCGCTCTTGCCATGACTGACCATAATATCAAGGATAAAAATATCCAGGGCAAAGAAGCGATGAATAACGAAGTAATAAATAATAGCAGAGCGACTCGCCAAACGCTTTTATCTCGCGGAATCAAGCCCGAGCTCATCAAACCCGAAGAAGATCTCAAGACCATCGAATCGCGTCGCAAGAAAGAAGAGAAAGAGTTACAGAAAAGCCAAGATCAAGATCTGATCCGAAAATAACACGCCTAAAAACCTGCTTACCCAGGTCTTTTTTGATTGTTTTCTTATCCCCATGTTATCCACTTTAGGGGATTTTCAAGGTGGTAAACAAAATGGGCGAAGTGGGGTAGAATGGTAGCCAAGTGGGAAGAGGTGGCAAATAAGGTTCAACCTTAGAGCGACCATTTTCTCCACGTTAAAAGCAATGCTCATCGGAGAACACCAGCATACGTTCGACGACAAGAGCCGCATCTCGCTTCCTGCCAAGTTCCGCAAGGAAATGGGGTCGACCGTCGTGATAGCGCCGGGGATAGACAACTGTCTCTTCGTATTCACGATGAAAGAATGGAAGGAGTTCGCGGACCGCTTGTCGCGGCACGATGCCA
>Ga0182027_10005394_pt1 | contig 19460 bp, 14 predicted proteins | sample 712E1DmetaG_FD_121300 | JGI IMG/M metagenome (GOLD analysis project Ga0182027, IMG submission 121300) | Permafrost microbial communities from Stordalen Mire, Sweden - 712E1D metaG (Illumina Assembly) | ecosystem: Environmental > Terrestrial > Soil > Wetlands > Permafrost | place: Sweden...
GCTCGCTTTACCTCGCCGCCGGGGCTTTCAGGCTTGACCCTCCCTCCCACAGGTGTTTACTACCCCCACGGGTGCCACACTATTGGACCGCCACCCGCTACACTTTTCAACCGCCGTTTACACGGGTCGTGGTTGGCGATTTTCCCGAACGATGCATCCACGCTGCGATTGTATTATAGCTACTGGTCAGGTGGGTGGGATGAAGCCCAGTGGATTAACATCCGGTTTCTTCGCGAGGGCAAAGCGGTCGAAACCAGATGTTCAGCCTCTCCGATGTCGCTTGAGGTTGAGGACAAAACAGCCGCGCAGGATGGGGCGCGTCTTATTTTATCGGGTGAGCGGGACGCGCTGATTGCGGCGTCCGGTTTGGGGATTCAACTCAGTCCGGTGCAGAAGGAATACAACTTTGACAAACTGGTGCGGGAAGATGAGCGCACGTGGAGCACCCATTGGCGGGAATGGACGGTGCAACTGGTAATCGTGGAGGGAAGTTTTGCCGGTATGGAGGACGGGCATTGGGAGGTAATTCCGAAACAGGGCAAGTGCCGGGTAGCCATTCGTATTTTCAAGGACGCACCGGCGATTTTGCCGGAAGATTGGAAAAAAGTGGAAGCGGCTACTTTGAAAGACTGGTGGCAATTCAGCCGCAAAATGCCGGGCGTGCCTCAACGATATGAAGTTGAAGCAGGACAAGCGTGGCTGAATACCTGGTATGCGACGGCTCCGGCGACACCGCCAAATTTCCCAACCGATCCGGTGCTGATGGCTAAAGCCTACATGAATTCCCTGTGGCCATGGGATTGTTGCTTCAATGCACTGGCCTTGGGTGTCACCGATTTGGATGCTGGTCTCAATCAGTTGATGTTGCCCTTCGCCCTTCAACAAGAGGATGGCCAGCTACCGGATAAAACCGGCCCGGACGACGCCTACCTCGGTTGCACGAAACCACCCATTCAAGGCTGGGCACTGGGCAAATTGATGGACATGCATCGGATTCCCAATTCCACACTGGAAATGATCTATCCCAAGTTGGTCAAATGGACGGATTTTTGGTTCACGAAACGCGATCACAATGGCAACGGCATTCCAGGGTTTTCCGGGAGCAACCCCGGCTGGGATTCCGGCTGGGATAATTCCACAGTAAGCGGAGGCGAAAGCGACAACGAAGCGCCGGAGTTGCAGGCCTATCTGATTCTGCAAATGAAAACCCTGGCTCGCGTTGCCACCCAACTCGGGCGAAAGGACGAGGCCGCCAGGTGGAGTGATCGGGCGGCGGCCCATTTGAAGTTGTTCCGGCAGACTTATTGGTTGGAAGGTCGGTTGGTGACCCGGCTCGACGGGGGAAAACGAATCATTTATCGACCCACGTCACTTGAGCCAATGATGAGCCTGATCCTTGGCGAGAATCTTGATGCGGAAATGTTTAACAGCATGGTCAAGCAACTCGACGATTACATGACACCGTATGGGCTCGCCTCGGAAATGCCCTCGAGTCCACTTTACCGGCCCGACCCTGACGCCTACTGGTGTGGTCCCATTTGGGCACCTGCCATGTATCTCGTGATCGATGGCCTAAACCGCGGTGGACGCAGAGATCTCGCGGTCGATCTGGCACAACGCTTCGACCGGCTGATTCAGCAGGCGGGGGGCTACTATGAAAACTTCGATGCCAAAACCGGGAAGGGGCTCAAGACCAAAGCTTATACTTGGACATCTTCCGTGCATCTGCTCCTTCTGCACGAGTATGGAGCGGAATTCAAATGACCCCAGGCGCTCGACCAGCACGCTCGGATTGAGCTGCTAACGATTTTTGCCGGAGTCATGTTGGTTTGCTTGGCAGCCATCAGTTCCGGACACAATCAACGCCTGATCTTCCAGCGCTGATGGTGAATTTCTCACCGCGAGCCGAAATATGAGTCAGTTTGCCTGTGAACGGGCGTGGCGTCTGCGGGTCGGCCAGAAGATTTTTTCCGTCCAGTGATGGCGCAAAACCGAAGAACGCGTTGACGACGACGTCCGAAAACGCGACGCCGCTGATGCATTCCTTCATGCAGCCGTCGCGCTCGGCAATGCGCACCGGCGCATCATATTGTTCCCGGTGCGGCCCGTAAAATTCCCGGGCCTGCGCGAACGGCCCTTCCTTCGTGACCTCTGCTGTGCGACAGTAAAAATCAAACGCATCGCCCGGGAATCCCAGTCTCCACATCGTGCCAACCGTCAGTGCCGGCCAGCCGTCATACGCGCCCATCGGGCCATGGTCGGGCCGGTCGGAAACGGCGGCGGCGGCGTCTTTCTGGCTCATCGCGCGCATCCAGTCGCACGTGAGCAGCTCGCATTTGACGAAACCGGTCATTTCACGGCGTATGCCGGGTGCAAGGTCGTTGGCGAGCGCATTGCCGACATAGATGTAATCAACGCAATGCCGCAGTTCGACGCGCTGGCCGTCCCGGTGCAAACCATACCAGACGCCGTCGCCAGGTTTGTAAAGTGACAGCACGGCGGGCAAAAGTTTTTCCGCGTCGCCGCGAAGTTCCTTGGCGCGGACGGCATTGCCTTTCAGCTCTTGAAGGGCGGCGGCCTGGCGCATCATCCAGACATCTTGCGCGTTGCACGAAGCGACGCGGTGGATGTAAGCCGGCGCGCATTCGAGCAGGTTTCCGTTCTCGCCGTAATTTGCCAGCGGGCTGTCGGGCAGGACCAGCGTTTTCCAGTCCGATGCTATTTCGTCCATGCGTTGTAGCACGGTTTTACCGTTCTCCAATTTTTCATCGAGAAAAGCCACGTCGCCGGTGACGCGCAAATAATCCAGCGCTGTTTTGAAAATCGTGCAGGCGTTAAAAGCGTAGCCGGTGATCCGGTCGTGAGCTTCTGCGTCAAAGCCATTGGTTTCGGTGAGATAAATGACCTGTCCGCTGCGGACGTTTTGCACCAACCATCGGCGCAATGTAGCTTTCATCCCAACGGGTTCGAGCAGCGCCCAGACGGTGCTCTGCATTGAGGCGTCCCAATAAAACTGCGTGCCCGGCGCGCGCTCACCACTGGTAATGAACGACCGCGGATGCACCGGAAACTGTGTCCGCTCCAGTTCCAGCATCGTGACGATGCCCATGTAATAATTCCGCTTCAGCGCCGCGTTGTCCGTGACGAGCACTGGCAGGCTGCCGGAAAAATGTTTGTTGCCCGGCGTGAATGCGTCGGCCCAGCGTTGCTCCCAACAATGCTTGAAGCCGTCGAATTCAGCCGAAAAATGTTTGCGGCACTGCGTCACATCCCCTTGCACCTTCTGCGAATCCGCCGCCCGCCCGTCACCGGCGATAAATCCCATTTCCGTTTTGCCGCCGGCGGACAGCGCGGTTTTCCATTGCCAGCGAACGATGCCATTGTCGTTCGTCACCGAGTCGGGTTTCGTCGCGGGACAAACCACCGTTGCGAAGCCCGGACGCTGGTTCGTGTTGAGAACGAAAATTCCGTCCGGCTGCAACAAACCTGAAACCGAAAGTGCCAGTTCCACGTTGGTTTTCGTTCCGGACTGATTGGCGATCTGCACGCGGACGAGTACGGCGCGCTGCTCGTTGAGCATCCGCGTGTCCGTTTCCACCGCCAGCCCGCTGCAATTGGAATTGCGGCGCAGGGCGCGATACGGATACCAGCGGCATTCCGCAGCCGGATATTCTTTGCCTGCGATCGTCAACGTGACCAGTGGATAGCCAGCACTCCACTTTCCATCTCCCCACCCCCATAACCAATCTTCAGGATTGCAGAAAAATGAAGTTAAATCCCGGTTGATTATCAGCATGTCGTGAAAATTATTCACGTCCGGCGGATTGGCCACATCCTTCATCGGTAGCCAATCGCCGGCCATCTCATCGAGCGACGGCACGCCGACCGGCGTTTGCGCCAAAACTGGAAAGGTCAAAAAAGCCAGAATCGTTGCCAGTCCGAAAACGGATGATGGATTCGACTTCATTTATTGTTTTGATTAACGCTCTTCGGTCACTGGATTGGTCAGCGTGCCGATCTTTTCGATTTCGATGCTCACGGAATCCCCGGGCTTGAGCCAGCGCGGCGGCTTCTGCGCCATGCCTACGCCATGTGGCGTGCCGGTCAAAATCACTGTGCCGGGCAGCAAGGTCGTGCTGCCGCTCAGGAATTCAATCAAGGTCGGGACGTCAAAAATCATGTCGTTCGTGTTCCAATCCTGCATCACCTGGCCGTTGAGCACTGTGCGGATTTTGAGTTCGTTGGGATGGGGAATTTCGTCACGTGTCACCAGTACCGGTCCAAGCGGACTGAACGTGTCAAAACTTTTGCCCCGGCACCATTGGCCGCCGCCACGTTTGATCTGCCAGTCGCGCGCGCTGACATCGTTGCAGCAGGTGTAGCCGAGCACGTAATCGAGCGCATTCCGGCGTGAAATGTTTTTGCCGGCGCGGCCGATGACCACGGCCAGCTCGCATTCGTAATCCACCTCGTCGCTTTTCAAATGTGTCGGCAACAGGATCGGCTCGCCGGGATGCTGGAGCGTGTTGATGCCCTTGAAGAACACAACGGGGAATTCCGGAAACTTTGCGCCGGTTTCCTCGGCGTGTTTGCGGTAATTCAAGCCGATGCAAATGATGGAACTGGGCTGAACCGGCGCGAGCAGCTTCGTCATTTGGATCTTCTCGGATGTGACTTTCGGCGAATTAAAAATATCGCCGGCCAGTTTCAAAGCCGTGCCGTCGGCCTGTTGCGCGGCGTAAGCGATGTTTCCTTGGCTGTCCTGACAACGAATTATTTTCATAAGATTATTTTCCGGCACTCCAGCCGCCATCGATCATCATCGTGCTGCCGGTGACCATGGCGCTTTCGTCCGCTGCGAGATAAAGCGCGGCGGCGGCGACCTCCTCGGGCCTGGCCATGCGGCCGTTCAACTGGGTTGAGGCCATGTCCCGATAGGCAGCTTGGGGATCAGGATATTCCTTGAGCCGGGCGAGCACGAACGGCGTTTCGACGCGTCCGGGACAAATACAATTGAAACGCACGCCGGTGTGAGAGTGATCAAGCGCCAGCGCTTTCGTCAAGCCGACGACCGCAAATTTGGTTGTCGTGTAGGCCAGCCGTTCGCGGACGGCGACGATGCCGCCGATTGAAGCCATGTTGATGACGCTGCCGGATTTGCGTTCCAGCATCGCGGGCGCAAAAGCTTTGCAACAATTGAAAACGCCGCGCACGTTCACGGCGTAGAGCTTATCCAAATCAACGGAATTTGTTCCTAGAAGTGTGCCGACGTGACCGATGCCTGCGACATTCGCCAAAATGTCCAGTGGGCCGACAGCTTGCGCGGCTTGAGCGCAGCCTGTTTCGCTCGTGACATCCAACGAAATGAATTTTCCGCCGATACGTTCCGCCTGCGCGCGCCCGTCCGCTTCATTACGGTCGGCCATCCACACGGTTGCGCCGGCTTGAGCGAAGGTTTCCGCAATCGCCGCGCCGATGCCGGATGCCGCGCCGGTGACGAGCGCGGTTTTATTTCTGAGGTTAAACACGATAAATCCTTTCTGCGTTGGTTTGAAATAATTTGGTCCGGTCAATTTCCGTTGCGAATGAAAAATAATTTTGCACGGTTTCGAGCCAGCACTGGTAGCTGGTCGCGAGCGTCGCCACCGGCCAGTCGCTGCCGAACAAAATGCGGTCGAAGCCGAAACATTCCAGCGCCCGCTCAAAATAGAATTTCAAATCGTCGGGCCGCCAGTTTTTCCAATCCGCCTCGGTCGTCAGGCCGGAAATTTTGCAGAGGACATTCGGCGCCGCCGCGAGCGCTTTCAAATCCGCGGCCCAAGGCTCCTTTTTTTTGCCGAGCACGTCCGGTTTCCCAAAATGATCCAGCACAAAGGTGACCTGCGGAGCGCGGCGCACAAGTTCGGCAACGTCACGCAGATGCTCGTGCCGGACGCACAAATCAAAAGTGAATCCAAATTCCGCGAGCAGATTTACGCCGGTGACAAATTCCGGTCGCAAACAAAAATTCGAATCGCGTTCGCCCTGCAAATTTCGGCGCACACCTCTCACAAGCGGCCGGCCGGCGAGCGCCTTGAGTTCGGCGCGAACGGCTCCACCCTTTTCCAAAGGCGCGTGGGCGACGATGCCTTTCAGGCGCGGTTCACTTTTGGCCAGATCAGAAATCCAGCCGGTTTCCGCCAGGCTTTGTGCCGGATCAGCGCCGGACTCGACAAAAATTATTTTGTCCACGTTTGTTGCCGGGCTGGTGGCCGGAAGATCCGCCGGGAGAAAAGCGCGGTTCAATGGCGGCAATGTGTCAAGCCACGAATGGCGGAGTTGTGCGGGATTCCACAAGTGGACGTGCGCATCAACGATGGACAAGCTGTTCATGCGTCAGGCCGGCTTCAAATCGCAGCTTGTGCCCGCTTCCTGTGGAGTTTGATAAACGCCGCCTTCGACCTTGCACGGATGAACAAAGTGTTCGCGCAGGTGCGGGATGTGCTCCAGAAAAATGACTTCGTGACCAAGCGCAATATGGTTGAACAAAACCAAATGCTGGTGCAGTTGCCCCATGTCGCCGACGTGCGGCACGACGGGAATGCCAAATTTGCGACACATTAAACTTACCGCGAGAAATTCGCTCACACCCGCCACGCGCACAGCGTCCACCTGGATGAACCCGGCGCATCTGGCCTGCAAATAATTTTTGAAAACGACGCGGTTCGGGACGTGTTCACCAAGTGCGAGTTTTGTCGGCGCGATGGCGTCGGCAAGTGTTTTATGACCGAGCACATCGTCGGGATGTGTGGGTTCTTCAATCCAAAACGGATTGATGTCGCGCAGCCTCTGGCAAACGTCGAGGGCCTGTGGCAGCGTCCATTGCTGGTTCGCGTCCACCATCACACGCGCTTTGTCGCCGGCGACTTCGCGAACTAGGTGCGCCCGGCGCAAATCGCGCTCCGGGTCACGCGAGCCAACTTTTAATTTCATCGCGGTGAATCCGGCGGCCAGGGCGCGCTTGCAATTTTCGCGCACTTGAACGTCGTCGTAATTAAACCAGCCGACGGATGTGTCATAACCGGGATAACCAGTTTTCAAAACATGTTCGCGTGAATTCCGCGTCGGTTGCTGCTCGCGAAGAATTGCCAGCGCAAGCGAATTTGTCAGTTCGTCTTCGAGATACGAAATGTCAAGCGTTGCGACGATTTGTTCTGGCGAAAGGTCGAGCAGCAATTTCCACAACGGCACGCCACGCGTTTTGGCCCACAGATCCCAGCAGGCGTTCGTGACGGACGCGAGCGCGAGCTGCACCACGCCTTTGTGAGGTCCGAGCCAGCGGAATTGTTGTTCGTCGGCCATGGCTCGTTGCAATTCGCCGAAACCGGCCATGATTTCCTCAATTGATTTTCCGATGAACTGCCGCGCGTAGAATTTTGCCGCTTCGCAAACGAGTTGATTGCCTTCACCAAGCGTGAAGGCAAGTCCGACTCCGGTTCTGCCTTTGTCGTCATGTAGTTCAGTTACGGCATAGGAATAAATCGGGTCTTTATGAATTGCATCGCTGCCGTGGCCGTGGCCGATGGGATAACGCGCGTCGTGGCTGGAAATGGTCTCGATCATAAGCTCAAAGTGAACGTCGGTAACCGAGTTCCGCGCCGCCGCTGACGTGCATGATGTGGCCGGTGATGAAACGCGCCTTTGCCGAAAGCAGAAAGACGCATGCATCGGCGATCGCATCGCCCTCCGGGCAATAACCCAGTGGATGGATTTCGTCCAGATACCGCTCCGTGAAATCAGGATTGGGCTGCTCGGAGCACCACTGGCGGAGCATAGGCGTCCATGCTCCGGCGGGGCAGACGGCGTTCACCCGGATGCCGTGTTTCGCATAATCGAGCGCCATGGATTTGGTGAGGGTATTCATAGCACCTTTGGTCGCAGTGTAGGCCGCGTGAATTTCCTGCCCGATGACTCCAACCAGACTGGAAGTGTTGAGAATGCAGCCTTTGCTCGCCACCAGCGCGGGAAATGCGTGGCGGGTTGTATGCAGCACACCCTTCACGTTCACGTCAAACAACGCATCCCACTCGGCATCGGTGGTTTCGTGAACCGGCTTTGAGGGATGGGAAATACCGGCATTGTTATGAACGGCATCCAATCGGCCGTAACGTGCCAGAGATTTTTCAATCGCGGCCTTTACTTCATCGTCACTTCTGATGTCGCAAACGATGCCGAGATGATCAGGGCCAAGTTCGGTCACGACGCTTTCCACCCCGTCTTTGTCAATGGCAACAATAATGACTTTCGCACCAGCGGCTGCATATGCCTTGGCGCAGTCACGCCCGATGCCGCACGAGCCACCGGTGAGAAAAATAATTTTATCTTTGAGTTGCGTCTTCATTTTAAAAAATAAACCTCCTTTGTGTCCGACCAGATTTTCCCCTTCGCCGCTGCATCCGGCAACGGCGTCTGGCACGGGTCGGTTTCCTTCCACCACCGTTGTGTTTCGGGATCGGCGGCCATGCGTGACATGTCGGCATCAAAGTTGGTGCCGGTATATTCGAGATAGGCGAACAAATAAAGCTGCCCGTTGATCTCGCGTTCGTGGATGGAAAAATTCTGGATGTGACAGGACTTGATCATTTTATTGACGCCCGGCCAGACGTGCGCGTGCAACTCTTCATAGTGCGCCGCCTTGTCTGGTTTCAAGCCGGTCACCCAGGCAAAACGCTGCGGCGGTTTGGGCGTCGCGCAACCGGCGATCAGGGCGACGCACAGCAGACAGGCGAATGTTTTCACAATTTGTAAATTCATTTTTTCAGCGGAAAATAAAATAAAGCGCGATGAACACGACCAAAATTAAAACCATCAGGACGCGGTAATTGCCGAGGCCATGCCCGCCGGCTTCGCCGCGCAACGGCTCGCGCCAGTTTTCCCAGACGAGCAATTTCGCCTCGGCTTTGAAAGGCTCTGGAAACATGAACGTGGTTGCGACCATGATAACGACGCACGCCACGAGCAGGAAAAACGCGATGAGCATGAAATCGCCGCGATAAATATTATTCCAGTCCAGGTAAAAGCTGACCAAGCCCAGCGCCATGCCGGCGATCAGGGTGATGAACGCCGATTTGCCCGACGCACGCTTCCAAAACACGCCCAGCAAAAAGACCGCCGTGATCGGCGGGGCAACGTAGGAAATTAACTTGTTAATCCCTTCAAAAATCGTCGTGTAATGCCCGAACAACGGCGAGCAAACGATGGCGAGGATCGTGCCCGCGATGGTTGTAATTTTGCCGATGTGGACAAGTTTATGGTCGCTGATGCCGGGCCGGTGGCGTTTGAACAAATCGTAGGCGACCAGCGTGGCGGTGGAGTTGAGCGCCGCCGAACACGTCTGCATCGCGGCGGCAAGCATCGCGGCGGCGACAAGCCCTTTTAACCCGACCGGCAACAAATGGGTGATGAGAAATGTGTAGGTGTCCGCCGAGGTTTGGGGCGCGTCGCTGCCAAACGCTTTTTGCTGAACCAGCGCGACGCAAATCACACCGGGCAGCACGAAAAGAAAAACCGGGAAAATCTTCAGGAACGCACAAAAAAGCGGGCCAAGGCGCGCGTTTTTTTCGTCTTTTGCCGCCAGCACGCGCTGGACAATCGTTTGATCGCAGCACCAATACCAGATTCCCAGCACCGGATAGCCGAGCAGAATCGAATACCACGCGAGCCCGCTCGGATCTTTCGCGTCGCGGGCCATGTTCAGGAAATTCCCCGTGCCCCAGGTGACCTTGCTGGCAGCCACGCTGGCGAGCGGATGCGGATGTGAGGCGAGCGTATGCACGAGTTCCGTCCAGCCGCCGATTTTCAAATAGCCGGTGACGGTGATGACCACCGCGCCGACGAGCAACAAAATGGTTTGCGCACTTTCCGTCCACACCACGGCGAGCAAGCCACCGAGCATCGTGTAAATGCCCGTCAACAACCCGAGCACGACAATGAAAAGCATCAACGCATCTACACCGAAGATTTTCGCATCCGGTGCCAGGCCGAGAATTCCGCGCAACACCCATGCCGCCGTGTAGAGCGCGACTCCCATGTGGATCACAATGGCGGAAAACAGGGACACAACGGACAGCACGTCGCGGCAACCGCGATTGAACCGCCGTTCGAGAAAATCCGGCAGGGTGGCGACGCGCGAACGGAGGTAAAGCGGTGCGAAAAACAGCGAGAGCAAAATCAAGATGAAACCGGCCATCCATTCGAAGTTGCCGAAGACCAGCCCGTATTTGTAGGCCGCTTCCGCTAGGCTGACGAGATGAACGGTGGAAATGTTCGCCGCGAACATCGCCAGACCGATGACCGGCCAAGTGAGCGTGTTGCCTGCCAGAAAATAATGGCTGCCCTCGCCGCCCCGCTCACCCTTTCGGCGCAGGAAACCCGCCGTCACGCCAAGCCCGACCACTGCCAGTAAATAAACGGCAATGATTGTCCAGTCGAAGTTGCTCATCGGGCTGTTCACTGTGATGTTATGGTTGTAATTCGATTTCGTTGATGGTCGGGCCTGCGGTGGCGTCGAGAATGTTCAACCGAAATTCCCGGGCCGTCACCGGCTCGAACGATTTCTGATAATCATCGCCCAAAATCGTGCCGGCAAAAATGATTTTCCACTCGTCGCCATCGCGGTATTGAAGTGTAAACTGCCGGACCCGGTTCGGATAGGCTTCAGAAATTCGCACCCGGCTGACTGTTTGTGGTTTCAGGAAATCGGCGGCAATCCACGCCTGTTTGGTTCCATCATCCGTCGCCCAACGGGTCTGGTCGTCGCCATCAAATGCAAACTGCGCGCCATAATCTGCGGTGTCGCTTTGATATACATTGGACGCGGTGGCTTTGAAGGTTGCCAGCTGGTCAATGGACGGTAAATCCATCGCCCGGCCGTTAAGTTTCAATTTCACAACGGTGTCGCTGACTTCTTGCGATGCGAGGGGAATGGTGAGGATGAGTTTGTCATTCTGCTGCGTAAATTCAACCTTGCCCCCGCCCAGCAATGAAGCGGATTTTATTTTGCACGCAATGTCGGGCAATTCAATCGTATCACTTTGTGCGCGCAAAATATGGAGATAGATGATTTTTCCCGTGCGCGTGCTGGCGATGGCTTTCGTGGGTTTCCACGGTCCGCCGCGCGTGCCATAAATGCTTTCGCCGTTTTTGTCCAGCCAGGCACCAACTTGCTTCAATACCTCAACCTGGCGCGGTTCAATGCGGCCGTCTGGCATCGGGCCGACGTCGAGCAGAAGATTGCCGTCGCCGCCCGCGCATTGGGCAAGAATGCGAACCACGTCAACGGCTGATTTAATTTTGTCACCCGGTTTCCACGACCATTGCGTGCCGAGCGTCATGCACGTTTCCCAGGGAGTTCGATCGTCATAAGCGCCGATGTGCTGCTCCGGGGTGTAATAATCTTCATTCGAATTGAGCTGACCTTGATGCACCCACTGTTCTTGGGTGCTCATTTCGAGCCGGTTGTTGATGAGAATTTGCGGCTGAAGTCCGCGCACCAGCGGATAGGTCGTGGCGGGATCCCACATGGCCGGACGCCCGTCACAGTCAAACCAAAGCACATCAATCCTGCCATAGTTGGAAAGCAGCTCGCGCAGTTCGGCCTGGATTTTTTTGACGAAACGATCGTTGTTTGCCGAGCGGCAGTCGGGATCACGCCAGTCCATCGGCGAAAAATACCAGCCGATTTTTTCATTTTGGTTGTGCGCCGCCCCGGCCAGCTCCGCGCAAACATCGCGATGAAACGGCGAGGCACCGATATTGTAGCCATCCACCTTCGAATCCCACAGCAGAAAACCGTCACCGTGCTTGGCCGTGAGCACCATGTATTTCATGCCGGCGGATTTCGCAATGTTCACCCAATCCTGGGCGTTGAAATTGGTTGGGTTAAAGCTTTTGTAAAGGTTGTCATACACCTCGACCGGGGTCTCGCCATTGTTCGGGTTATTGGTGTTGGAATTGGCACGCGACCAGCTCAGTTCCAGCCCGGTGAGGCTGACCGGGCCCCAATGAATGAACATCCCGAACCGCGTATCACGCCACCAGGCCAGCCGGGCAACGCGTTGTGCGGCGGTTTCTGCCTGGACCAAAGTTGCAACCATGGGTAAAACCAGCAGTGCTAATGTTGCCAATTTTAGTTTGATTTTCATTTTTCAGTTAACTTGTGGCGGGATTGGCTGGAACCAGAACTGGTTTGCCATACTCGGATCAGCACGACGCCGTGGCGCGGCACAGTGGTCCTGAAAGAATTCTTGAATTTGCCCAGGTTTTTTTGCCTCCACAAGTCGCGGACATGCAATTTTCCCGTAAGTCCTAGGTCTGACCAGTTGATAAGGATCTCGTTTTCTGCTTCACCGAGATTGAACAGTCCGACAGCCTTCGAGCCATCCTCCAAATCTTTGGCATAGACGCAAGTCTCGCCATTTTTGGCAACCGTCATCGATTCTTTGCCGAGGGGGTCTTGATCCACGGCCAGCACTTCGTCGTTTTCCAAAAGATTCAGAGTGAAGGGATCGAGTTGCGTCAGGTCACAGCCGATGAGCAACGGTGCTGACAACAGACACCAAAGGCTGATGTGCGTGTATTGTTCGTTCGGGGTTAGACGGGTCGGGTGCAAATGGCCCCAGCCGACTTTGCCCACAATTAGCATGTCAGGGTCGTTCCAATTTCCCGGTTTGGCATATGTTGAGGCTTTGTTCTGGTTGAAACCAATCCCGCTCATGCTGCCCCAACTGTCACTGATGTCGCCGGTCGTCCGCCAGGAATTGCCGCCAACAGAGTCACCCCACTCCCACACATCGAATTCACCATACTGGCAAAGGCTAAAAACAATATCGCGCGGCTGTTTTTTCAAAAGTTCGCCCATCAACCGATAAGGCTGTTGCGCCGGGGCAATAGCAGTTTCGCCGGCGGGCACTACATCGTGATAAGTGCACAGATCATATTTTAAATAATCAAAGCCCCACGCAGCGTATTGCGCGGCGTCCTGTCGCTCGTGCTGCCAACTGCCGGTGCAGCCGCCGCACGTCCAAGGACCGGGCGAAGAATACAATCCAGCTTTCAAGCCGAGACCATGAATATAATCCACCATTGCTTTCATGGCGGGGAAACGTGAGTTTGGCACGATGTTGCCCTGCGCGTCGCGAAATGATCCGCGCAAAGTCGGATCTGTTGAATCGCGATGATTCTGCCAATAATCATCCACATTGATATAGGTCCAGCCGTGATTTATAAGGCCGCTTTTCACCATTGCGTCCGCCGCTGCTTTAATTTTTTCTGCGGAAGCGGCACTGGCAAAACAATTCCAACTGTTCCAACCCATCGGCGGTGTCAGCGCGATTTTGTCGCCGACGACAATCTTGAATGTCCTATTTGCCGAGCCGAGTGGATTTATTGCGCGCAAGGTCACAACATAAACACCCGCTTTTTCCAGCTTGCCAGTGATGTGGCCGGTCTGCGGATCAAGCTGCAAGCCGGCTGGCAAATCATCGGCGGCAAAAGTCATCGGCCGGTCACCGGTCGCGGCAATGGTGAACAAAAACGGCGAGCCGGGGCGCACGCCGAAAATTTCCGCGCCATTGATGCGCGGTTTAGGTGAGGAAAGTGGTGTCAAAATGACGGCGACTTCGGCAGGCGCGCTCATCGTTTCTAATTGAACATCGCCGATGGTTTCAAATTTCGCGTTCGCCCAGTCCGCATGGTCGTAGGAAATCCCATCGCTCGCATCGCCGACTTTCAGCAGCAAAGTTTTGACGCCGGTCAGGTTGACAGTGAAATTTTTCGCTGCCTCGCCCGCCTTCATCACGCCGCTTTGCCAGAGAAGTTTTCCGTCGCCCAGAACTTTGAATTCAATACTTGCCGCCTCGTTCGTGATTTCACCATCCACGCCTACACTGGCAGAAAATGTTTGCACGGCATTTTTCAGGTTGACGTATAAGGTGCTATCGGCATGCATTCCGAGACCATGTGCAAATTTTTGACCGCCAATAATCAAATCATGCCCGTCTATTGACTGATTTTTGTGCGGATCACCCCAGCCCTGGATGGTCGGACTTACATCCAAATCATCCAGCCAAACCATGGCCGCATCGGCTTTCGCGCCAGCAAGCATCAACATGAATAGTAAGCAGATGAAGTGTTGCCGCCGAATCGAAAACATTTTTAATTGGATGAGTTTTTTAATCACATCAGTGATTCCCAATATGATTCTAATTTCATGGGTTCGTTTTGTTTAAGATGTCATATTGCGAACAGGGAAATCTTGCATTATTGTTCGGCGAAGAACATTGAACATCGCATGGCGATAAAACCGAGTTATCAAACGCGGCGCGTCCGTTACGAGATTGATCGTTGCGAGCCGCAGAACCGAGCGATTGAAAATGGAAAAATCAATTTTCATGCGCTCACCAAAGGGCATTATCCCGGCACACCTGTGCCCGAAAATATTTTACCCGGGCTGAACAGCATAGGTTTCTGGAATGCGGGCGGTGCGCAGGATTGGGGGGAAGACTTGCATCGTAATGAGGGAGTGGAAATCACGTTCCTTGAAACCGGCACGATGGTTTTTACCTCCGACAAACGAAAATATGACCTGCGCGCGGGACAGTTCACCATTACGCGTCCCTGGCAGCTACACAAACTCGGAGCTCCAAACATCGGGCCGGGACGATTGCACTGGTTGATTCTTGATGTCGGCGTGCGACGACCGCACCAGAATTGGCAGTGGCCGGAGTGGATGGTGTTGACCAAAGATGATCTAGCCGAACTCACGCGAAAACTGCGTCACAACGAAAATCCCGTTTGGAATGCCACGCCCGCCATCGCGCAATCCTTTCGGGAACTCGCCCATACGGTTGAAGCTTGGAATCGGCCGCATGCCGTTTCGCGGCTGGCCGCCTATTTGAACCAGCTAGTTTTGGGTATACTTGACGCCTTGTCCGAACAGCAGACGCAGGAAACTCCTAATCTGACCTCGCGCCAGCGCACGGTGGAATTGTTCCTGCAAGAATTGGAACACAATCCGGCAGTCAGCCGGGAACTGTGGACCATCAACACCATTGCGGAACATTGCAGCATGGGTGTGACTGCTTTCTCAAAATATTGCCGCGAACTCGTGAATGCCGGACCGATGGAATTCTTAAACCGTTGCCGCCTCGATCATGCCGCCCGCCAGTTGCGTGAACAGCCTAGACTTTCAGTCACGGATGTTGCTTTTGCGAACGGGTTTAATTCCAGCCAGTATTTTGCCACCCGTTTCCGTCGGCGTTTTCAAATGTCCCCCAGCCGGTTTGTTTCAAAATCCGATGATTCCGTCGCCAATAAATGAATGAGCGGCGTGGTTGGAGAAACTCACGCCGCCCGTTCTTAGTCAGAAGTCAGTAATTTTACACGTGGCTTTTCCGGCGTAAACCAAAGAGCATCGCACCGACGCCCGCGGCAAGAACGGCGAGCGTGGAAGGTTCTGGAATGTCGCGAACTTGCATAAGGTTTAACATAATGCCAGGTGACATAGTAATCTGCTCTGTGCTAGCATTCGCCACGAATGTGCCGATAATGAATTGTCCCGGCGTCCCATTGCCTATGGCTACAGAGGCTGAAGTGTTGGCGCCACCAGTGAAGGTTGAAGTCCCTGACTGGTTATTACGTCCATCATTCAACCACATTTCAACCTCATAGGTGTCCCCAACCGTCATGCTGTCCCAATTAATAATCATACTGCTCGAACCCGAATTCCAGTTGAATTCCGCAGTTTGCAAGAGGTAATTGTAGTTGGAATCCGGAGTATTCGGATTGGCAAAGCCATTGTAGCGATCCATGTTTATGCCAGCGCCGGTAAAGCTAAAATTGGCTCCCGTGCCGTACGCTGCAAAAGTCACGCCGTTCACCGGATAGTTGTCTGAACGCTGAGTGCCGCCCCAATCATCACCGGGCGCCCATGATGCAAAAAACGTCCCGTCAACGTTTACGTCAGAAGTTCCTGCAATGGTTTGGGGGGTTTGCCAGATTATGTTTGCATTTTGTGCTGATGTGGCCACGGCGATCAAGCCGACCATTGCCGCACAGATAATGATTTTTTTCACGGTTGGTTGGGTTGTTTTGTTATTAATGATTTTTTTCATGGTTGGTTGGGTTGTTTTGTTATTGCTTGTTCGTGTATTATTTGTTGTCTGACTAAAATCTAATATGGCAATAGTGTCCAGACCTGTTGCTTTTTGTTTTTAACATACTGCCTTCGCAGCAATCATTATTTGGTATTGTGAACGTATCTTAGCGCACATCCCGTCTCTGGTCTTTCAAATCTCTTCGGCGAAGAAAATTGAACATATTTAGTGCGTCGGACCCTTCATTCGAGGGTCCGCCGCCGCCACGACACATTTATTCAGGCCCAATATCTCGTAAAATCTGGTCAGCCAGTGAAAACGTTTCGCATTCGCTGGCTCGTTGCCTCGGACCGTGAGTGGCATACTTGGTGCATCCCTCGTTTCCAAAGCGATCAAAGTGTTCACATATTCCACACGCCCGTAACGTATGAGTATGACCAGCGGCGCGTGCCGCCTGAATCGCCCTATGAAAACAAATCCGCACAATGACCTTTAAGGCAATGGGTGCGGATCCCCTTTCTTGTCGCAAGCAACACTCCACGCGCGAAATTCTAAAAGCAAAACTCCCGGAGCCAGGCGGCGGGTCAAGGAGTTCTCTGTGCTAGCAGCCGCCCTTCTAGCTGGCGGTTGCTCAAAGCGGTCAGCACATGGTGCTTGGTCAACAAGCGAGTCTATTGTCATTGAGCCGGGAGTTGCTATTGGTTCCGTGCATTCAGGTATGACGATTCAGCAGGTTATAGCCGAGCTTGGTCAGCCGGACCTGACAAAAGATTCGGATTTGGAATACACAAATTTTGGGCTTTACGTTATCCCTGGTAAAGGAGACGTCGTGCAGATTGTAAGTGTCGGCCCTCCATTCGCTGGGCGCACTAAAGAAGGCATTGGCATGGGTTCCAGTCGCGCTGATGTAATCCAAGCGTATGGAGAGCCAACGGCTGCAAAACCCATAAAGCCCGATTTTGAGGTTTTGAGATATGAGCCGATCGGTCTTAGATTTCAGTTGCAAGGCGGCAAGGTGGATTTGATTGCGGTGATTTTCAAAACTACTAAATGACGCCTAAGTCACTGGAGCCAACGCCGGTTGAGCATTCGCCAAACGCACTAATGTTTGAGAGACGAGCCATACCACCTCCTAAGAATGTTCAACACTTGTCAAAGACAGATCAACGATGAAATTTCCTCTGCTTTCTTGGTTCATCAACGTCCTCGAATTTTTCACCAACCGCATCAAATCCAAACCCAAGTCAGAAACTGGACGGGGTTTGTTGGGCATGTATTTTGTCGAGAGTAATGCAAAGAGGAACAAGATGAATCGAGAGCGGCAGTGAGGGCTGAGTTTACGCCAAACTCTGAACTTTGGAATTCAAAGTCACCAAGCCGCCAACCCGACTTCATCAGCCAGCAGAAAACGTCGCGATCCCTACGGGCCGTTCAGACGCTCCACGATCCGGGTACCGGAACCTACGGAGGAGGTGTCTTCGTATGGGGTGGAAAAGCGTGTGAAAAGGCGCAAATCGCGGCGAAGCGCCCCCTGTGCCAGAGAATAACCGGAACGGACTGGAAAAACGGCTTGCAAACCGGTGGAACAGGAAGAGAATCACGAAAAGGCCCACGCTGGTCGTGGGCAAGAAACCAAATGGGAAATATCAGTTTCAGTAATCACGGTGTCGCTGTGCTCGTAGGCCGGCGCGCAGCAGCACAGCAATCGCAGCGTTTCGTTGCCAATATTCCAAAGTTTATGTTTGCGACCGGGCGGAATGGCAATGGCGTCGCCGGTTTTAACGTCGCGCGTTTCGCTTTCGATGCGAATCCGTCCCGCGCCGTGCGTAATGTAATAAATTTCCTCGGTTTTGACGTGATAATGTTCCTGCGTGCTCGCGCCGGCCGGCAGACGCGCCTCCGCCAGGCTTTGGTTGCGGATGATGGAATTGCGATGCGCCAGCAATTCGCGGATTTCCGAACTGTCCTTGGTGATGAAGGACGGAACATCGCCGAGATTTTTAATGTCCATGGTTTTTCTTTCATTCTCGTCCTCGTCCTCGAATTTTCAAGCGGGTTCGAGAACGAGGACGATGACGAGAACGATTTTAACCCGAACTCCGAAATAGGAATGGTAGCGCACGCGGCCCGCATGCCGGTTTGGGCGGCTCGCCCAAACCTTCGTCTCACATTCTTTGTCCGATTTGGGCGCGAAAAAGTTTGGGGGACGAGATTTTCGGCGAGCCGCCGAAAACCGCACACCAGCGGCGTGCGCTCCCCGTGCGGCTGCGCCGCACTCGACTTCGACTTCGGAGTTCGGGTTGAAAGCACCGGGATATTGCAGCGCCCAAACCTGAAAACAAACGTGCGTTTTGCGGCACGCTCCGGCAAAATTATTTCTCACAACCATGAATCTGCCTTCCAGAATATTTGAATCGAAAAGCGCTGCCCGGCTGGCTGTAGCCATCCTGCTGGCGCTCGGGTTGACTGTCCGGGAAGCGGCGGCTCTCAGTCTGACGGCACCGGGCAGCGGTCTATCGGTGCGGCTGGAGCCGGCCAATGGCCTTTACGAAATTGCATCGAGCAACCTGGACTGGACTTTTGCCGGCAACGTTCCGGCCCCGCTGGCCAAGGTGGCTGTCAGTTGCGGCAGTGATGGTGTGGGAGCCTACCAGCAAGTCAGTTTTGAGTGGCAAGCGGATGAGCTTCCCATGACCGGACGGATCCGGCTTTACGATGAACAGGCGCTGGCGCTTTTTTCCCAGACGTGCGAAACGGCGGCCGGGACGCCGCCAGCCGTCTTCCCCGATTTCACGAAACTGCCGGCGGACCTGCATGTGTTCAGTTATGGTTTGCAGCCCTTTGCACCACCGCAATTCACCGGTAGTGATACCTGCACGCCGTGGCTGTTGTTTGACGACCGCGCCAATGCCTTTATCATTTCGCCTGCGTCCCATTTCATGGTCGCCAGCATGCTGGGTGATGGCCGGCAACAGGTGGCCAGCGGCTTCAATCCCCGCCTTCGCAATTTGCCGGCGGGTTTCACCCAGGAAACCCTTGTCGCATTCGGCAAGGGCATCAACCAGACGTGGGATTTGTGGGGCCGGTCGCTCTTGGAATTGGAACAGGCCAAACGTCCGTCCAATGACGCTGATGCCGTGCTGAAATATCTGGGTTACTGGACCGATAACGGCGCCTATTATTATTACAATTACGACTTGGACAAGGGATACGCCGGCACGCTCCAGTCGCTCGTAAAACGGTATCGCCAGGAACAAATTCCCATCCGCTATCTGCAATTGGACAGTTGGTGGTATTCCAAAACCACCACCGATGCCGACGGCAAAC
>Ga0182027_10005395_pt1 | contig 19459 bp, 10 predicted proteins | sample 712E1DmetaG_FD_121300 | JGI IMG/M metagenome (GOLD analysis project Ga0182027, IMG submission 121300) | Permafrost microbial communities from Stordalen Mire, Sweden - 712E1D metaG (Illumina Assembly) | ecosystem: Environmental > Terrestrial > Soil > Wetlands > Permafrost | place: Sweden...
AATCACTACATCGTTCCCAAAATAGTTGCCTCAAAAGTAAAAATAAATATGTTGTTTGCTATCATAGTGGTACTTGCCGGGAATGCTTTATGGGGCATACCTGGTATGTTTCTTTCCATACCGCTCCTTGCCATTGTAAAACTTATCTGCGACAATATCGAACCCTTAAAACCCTGGGGATTTTTATTAGGCGACACCATGCCCTCATTATTAAATATTAAGCCAATTTTAAAAAAGATAAAAAAGAAATCTATATGATAGAAGTTAAAAAAGAAGGCGTATTATTAGCACCGACTGGTCTGGAATTTGAAAACGAAGGTGTTATGAACCCCGCAGTAATGAAAGAGGGCGACAGCGTTCATCTTTTTTACCGGGCAGTCCGACAGGGAAATTATTCGAGTATTGGTTACTGCAAGCTGGATGGCCCGTTGACAATTACTGAACGGTGGAATAAGCCTTTCATGGTTCCTGAATTCGATTATGAATCGCAGGGTATGGAAGATGCGCGTCTGGTTAAGATTGACGACCTTTTTTATCTGACCTATACCGGGTACGATGGAACAAATGCCCGTGGGGCTTTAGCAACATCGAAAGATTTATGGCATTTTAAAAAGCAGGGGGTCATTGTTCCTCCCATCACGTATTCAAAATTTGTATCCCTTGCTGAATCCGTCCGGAAAGTAAATGAAAATTATTACCGAAATCATAAGTTTTACTACCAGGAAGCAGATCCTGAAAAAAAAATTATGTTATGGGACAAAAATGTAATCTTCTTTCCCCGGAAAATTAATGGTAAACTGGTGTTTCTTCACCGGATCAGGCCTGGCATTCAAATCGTTTGTATAGATAGCTTAAAGGATCTGACCAATGAATTTTGGGAAAATTACTTTATCAACTTTCATGAGCATATTGTGTTTGACCCTGTCTTTGCGCACGAATCAAGCTACGTTGGAAGTGGCTGCCCTCCGATAGAAACAGAACACGGATGGCTGCTGATTTATCATGGAGTGGAAGAAACTGACAGGGGACGAGTATATTCCGCCTGTGTTGCCTTACTGGATCTTAATGATCCTTCAAAAGAATTAGCACGATTGCCTTATGCTTTGTTCTCACCTGAATACAATTGGGAATTAGTAGGAGAAGTAAATAATGTGGTTTTCCCCACAGGTACTGCACTATTTGGGGATACCCTGTTTATCTATTATGGAGCTGCAGATTCTCTGATTGCCTGTGCTTCCGTGAAGTTATCGGCGTTGATTGCCGAATTGTTAAATTATACTGCGAAAGATGAAAAATAAAATCGGTACTCATGTATATATTGAGGATATCACACATCAGCAAGATTCTCCCGGAATAGAAAATATTATCCGGAGCGGGATCCTATCTAAAAACGATGAACAAAAACCAGTCCGGGGGAAAACAAAAGACCTGCCTGAAGTTCTGTTCATTACCTCATATCCACCGAGGGTATGTGGCATAGCGACCTATTCCCAGGATCTGATAAAGGCTCTTAATAATAAATTCAGCAATTCATTATCAATAAAAGTTTGTGCATTGGAATCAGGAGATGTAAATTACTCCTATCCCGGTGAAGTAAAATATAGTCTTAAAACATCATTGGCTGGCGAATATAAGAAATTAGCATTTAAGATTAATAAGGATCCCCGGATTCAGATCGTCCTGATCCAGCATGAGTTTGGCTTTTATGTAATGCAGGAAAAAGCATTTTTGCAATTTTTAAATGAACTTTCAAAGCCGGTTGTTATTGTTTTTCATACCGTTCTGCCTCATCCTGATGAACAGTTAATATCAAAAGTTCAGCATATTGCGGCTGCTTGCAGATCAATCATCGTAATGACCCATAATTCGGCCGGGATTTTAACGACTGATTATGGCATACCACGGCAAAAAATATCAGTGATAGCTCACGGCACTCATTTGGTTCCTCATCTAAGCAAGAGATTTTTGAAGGTGAAATATGGACTTAAAGACCGGAAAGTTCTTACCACATTTGGTCTGCTTAGTTCCGGGAAGAGCATTGAAACAACCCTTGAAGCGTTACCTGACATTGTCAGGCAAAGTCCTGAAGTAGTATTTCTGATTATTGGTAAAACGCATCCAGAAGTTGTAAGAATGGAAGGAGAAAAATACCGGGAAATGCTTGAACAGAAAGTAAAAGAGTATTCACTCCAGGATCATGTGAAATTTATTAATGAATTCCTGGCCTTACCTGATCTGCTCGAATATTTGCAACTTACCGATATCTACCTGTTTACCACCAACGATCCAAACCAGGCTGTAAGCGGCACTTTTGCATATGCCATGAGTTGCGCATGCCCCATCATTTCTACTCCGATTCCTCATGCAAGGGAATTTTTAACTGAGGATATGGGAATTATTTTTGATTTTCGCAACTCACAGCAATTGGCCGATGGCGTTATCCGGTTACTCAACGATGAACCATTGCGAAAGAATATCAGCACAAACACCCTGCAGAAAATAGTTTCCACAGCATGGGAAAATTCTGCCGTAGCACACGCTATGTTGTTTGAAAAAATTGCTGTTAATAATATATCATTACAGTATAACCTGCCGGTCGTCAACCTGAACCACTTGAAACACATGACAACCGCGACCGGGATCATTCAGTTTTCAAAAATCAACCAACCCGATATTTGTTCAGGTTATACCCTGGATGATAATGCCAGGGCCCTGGTAGCCATTTGTATGCATTATAAATTGACAGGCGATGAAGAAAGTCTATTTTTCATCGATAAATATCTCAGCTTTATTAAACAATGTTTGAAACCCACCGGCGACTTTTCAAATTATGTTGATCTGGATAACAAATTTACCGGCCAAAACGAAACGGTTAACCTGGATGATGCAAATGGAAGAGCGGTCTGGGCATTAGGATATCTGGTATCAATGAATGAGATATTACCCGGGGAAATCATTTCTGATGCTGAAACTATCCTCAAACGATCCCTGCTTCGGATAGGAACAGTGACTTCCACAAGGGCGATGGCTTTCGCTATAAAAGGGCTTTATTATTATCAAAGCGCATTTAAGTCTCCCGGTCATCTCGAACTTTTAAAAATATTTGCCAATCGCCTGGTTCAGATGTATAAACATGAATCGAACGAAAAATGGGAATGGTTTGAAAGTTATCTTACTTATGCCAATAGCATATTGCCGGAGGCCATGTTATATGCCTGGATATTGACCGGGGAAAAAATCTATAAAGACATCGCAATATCGTCGTTTGATTTTCTCCTGTACCAGACCTTTAATGAAAATGGAATAGAAGTCATCTCCAACAAAAACTGGCTGCAAAAGGGTCAGGTAGCAGGTCATTTTGGCGAACAACCCATTGATGTCGCCTATACCATCATGACATTGAGTAAATTTTACGACGTGTTCCAGGATGAAGGCTATCGCCAAAAATTGGATATCGCTTTCAGTTGGTTCTTGGGAAATAACCGCTTACACCATATTGTTTATAACCCCTGCACCGGTGGTTGCTATGACGGATTGGAGGAGACGCATGTGAACCTCAACCAGGGAGCAGAGTCAACGGTAAGTTACCTGATGGCAAGATTAACTATGGAAAAGTACAAAATGTAATCGATTATTGCGTAATTTCGGGGCTTACAGTCAATATAAACTCTGCTCATGAAACCTGAGAAACTGAAATTGACATCCTCTTCAAAAGAAAAAGTTTTTGATCCAGATACCGGCCAGTTTCCAATAGTCGGTATCGGCGCATCGGCGGGAGGACTGGAAGCGTTGGAGCAATTTCTGGGTAATGTGCCTGAAAATACCGGAATGGCATATATTGTTATTCAACATCTGGATCCTACACAAAAAGGCATGTTACCGGAGTTGCTTCAGCGGATTACCAAAATGAAAGTTTTTCAGGTAAAGGACCGTATGGTTGTAAATCCAAACTGCGTATATGTAATTCCGCCAAACAAAAGCATGTCTATATTAAGGGGGGTACTTCACCTGTTTGAACCATTGGAAGCAAGAGGATTGCGCCTTCCTATTGATTTTTTCTTACGCTCGCTTGCCGATGACCGGCATGAACGAAGTATCGGTGTCATTCTTTCGGGAATGGGTTCTGACGGCTGCCTGGGACTCAATACCATAAAAGAAAAAAACGGAATCGTGATGGTACAGGACCCTGTCACGGCAAAATTCGACAGCATGCCTCGGAATGCCATCGATACAGTGATGGTCGATATTGTTGCTCCGGCCGATGAGTTGCCTTTAAGGCTCTTTGATTTTCTTAAGCATATTCCTATTGTCAAATCAGGCCTGGAAACTGATAATAATGACAAAAGCGCTCTCGGGAAAATTATTATCATACTGCGAACTCATACCGGCAATGACTTCTCCTTGTATAAGAAAAATACAATATATCGCCGCATCGAAAGACGCATGGGCGTACATAAAATTGATAGAATAAGTTCATACGTCCGCTTCTTGCAGGAAAATCCAAAGGAAGTGGATATCCTTTTCAAAGAATTGATGATTGGCGTAACTAATTTTTTTCGCGATGCTAGCGTATGGAAAAAATTGAAAGACAAGGTTATTCCAAATCTTATCGCTGACCTGCCAGACGGTTCAATATTGCGGGCATGGGTACCAGGATGTTCAACCGGAGAAGAAGCATATTCATTGGCCATTGTGTTTAAAGAAGTGCTTGAAAAAATTAATCCGCACGGAGGGATTTCGTTACAGATCTTTGCTACCGATCTCGACAATGAAGCGATTGAGATAGCCAGGAAAGGAACATTCCCTGCAAATATTGCTGCCGATGTATCACCAGATCGCCTGCATCGATTTTTCACCTTAACAGATGATGGCTATCGTATTAATACTGAAATAAGAGAACTGGTTGTGTTTGCAAAACACAACATTATCATGCAACCGCCTTTTACCAAAATCGATATTCTGTCGTGCCGCAATCTGCTGATATATATGGATATCGAATTGCAGAAAAAATTGCTCGGGCTGTTTTATTATAGTATTAATCCTGATGGAATTATGTTGCTGGGCAGCTCCGAAACACCTGGAACGCAGAGTCATCTTTTTACACCTGTGGATACTAAATTAAAAATTTTCAAACGCTCCGCCATTACTCCGATACCCGGGTTATTCGATTTTCCTTCTTCAATTTCCAGAACCAATCCGAACGATATTGAGAAACAAATATCTGACAAATCACCATTCAATATTCAGACGCTTGCCGATCAATTGCTGTTGCAGCATTTTTCACCTGCCGGTGTTTTGGTGAACGAGAATGGCGATATTATTTACTTCAGCGGACATACGGGAAAATATCTGGAACCAGCGGTCGGTAAAGCAAACCTGAATATTTTTGCAATGTTACGAGAAGGTTTGCGTGACAAATTTCCTGCTGCCTTCCGTAAAGCCATATTGAAAAAAGATATCGTTGTGTTGCATAATATCAAAATAGGAACAAACGGTGGGTCACAAACCTTAAATATTAGCATTCAATGGATTGATAAACCGGAGCCTTTAAATGGTATGGTAATGATAATTTTTACTGACGTACCAGTGTTGACTGACATCCAATTGCAGGCAAAAAAAGGAAAGAAAGCTTTAAGCAATAGCAGGAGATCAGAGTTGGACAAAGAATTGCAGCTTGCGCGTGAAGAGGTGCAGAACACGCTCGAAGAAATGCAGACTTCACAGGAAGAACTGAAATCTACAAACGAGGAATTACAATCTACCAATGAAGAACTGCAATCTACCAATGAAGAACTGACGACTTCTAAAGAAGAAATGCAAAGCATGAATGAAGAACTTCAAACCCTGAATGCTGAATTGCAGTTGAAAGTAGATGATTTTTCGAGGGTAAACAATGATATGAAGAACCTGCTCAACAGTACCGATATTGCTACTTTGTTTCTTGACAAAGAATTAAATATCCGGCGCTATACCAACCAGGCAACCAATATTTTTAAACTGATAAAAAGCGACATAGGACGACCTTTTACTGATCAGGTTTCCGACCTGATTTATCCCGAATTGGCTGCCGATGCGCTCGAAGTACTAAGAACACTGGTATTTATACAAAAACAAATCCCTACTAAAGACGGACGATGGTTTTCCATTCGCATTATGCCGTATCGTACTTTTGACGACAGAATAGACGGCCTGGTTATCACTTTTATCAACCACTCCGATCTTAAGCAGGCGGAAGTGAAACTAAACGAAACAGAGCAGATGAACCGTTTGCTCTTAAATTCATCTTCAGATGTCATAATAAAATTATCGACCGACTGGAAAATACTGGAGTTTAACACCGAAGCTGAAAAATTTTTCGGCAAAAAATGCGAGCATGCAATAAATAAAAATTTTATTCAAATGTTTCTTCCCGAACCGGTACAAAAAAAGACTGAAAAAGAAATGAATAAGCTGCTGAAAAATGGGCTGGATGGTAAATTCAAAATGCAGGTAAAGGCAGCCGGTGGTAATATGCCAGTTGTTGAATGGTTCGTAAATATTCTGCTCAACAACCTGAAAATAACAACAGGAATGATGATAATCACTAAAAAAATAACCAAGCCATGAGTGACAAAGAACAGAAATTAAAAGATGCGAAAATCTTACGCATAAAAGCCGAAAAGCTACTGAAATCGAAACAACAAAAAATGGACAAGCCGGTTATGGAAACCGACGAGAAAAGGCTCCTGCACGAACTGCAGGTGCACCAGATAGAATTAGAAATGCAGAACGAAGAATTGCGTCAAGCAAATGAAACGGCAGAAACAGCGCTAAAGAAATACACCATGTTATACGATTTTGCCCCTATGGGCTATTTTACACTCGACAGCGATGGTACTATCTGCGACCTGAACTTCACGAGTGCGGAGATGCTTGGTGAAAAACGCTTTAGTTTGATAAACAGCAACTTTAAACTGTTCGTTGCCGAAGATTCACAGGCAGTATTTAATACTTTCTTCAGGAAAGTTTTTACCGGTTATACTAAAGAATCGTGCGAAATAATGCTGGGTTATGAAAACAATCCTTTATGCCTGGTTTATATGGAAGGTATAGTCACCGGCGATGACCGGAAATGCCTCTTGTCGGTAGTTGATATTTCTGGTTTCAAAAAATAGAAAAATTATTAAATGCCACTTCGTAATAATCTTAAAATTTGAAATGAGATAATTTGAAAATTGTTGGTTTGCATTAAATTAAGCAGCATTAAATTCAACAATAAAAATTTGGTGAGCCAACGCTGCAAAATGATTGTAAAATCCGAACTTGAAATCCTTGGATTACATTAAATTGTTGTTGAGTCCGGCGAAGTGGAAATTATTGAAAGTATCTCAAGCAAAACATACGAAAACTACTCGAAGATGTGTGAGTGACGTAATTCTTATGAAAAGGTGTTTGCAAAAAAAAAAGGTGTGAATTATGCAACTTTTTAATCAAATAGTATAACACAAATGGTTATTAGGATAACGACCTTTGGTGATGTTGTGAAACATCATTCATGGCAATAACGCATCTTGATTTATTCAACCGGGATAAATATGCACCGGAAAAACAGGCTGCCAAAGCAAAAGAAATGTGTACAATGGTCACGAAAGACAAGATGCCCCCCAAAGGATTTAAAACTAAACATCAGTATACGGGTCCGACTGAGGCAGAATTGAAAACAATCTGTGACTGGGCACAATCGATCCAGGTTACTAAAAAGTAAAAGATATTTTGATCCGGAAAATGAGGGAAAGGTTGTTTTTTACAGGGAGGAATATCATTTCATCCGATGATGTTGAGTTATGTAAAACCGGACAATCCTGGTCAAGCATGTTCCTTCTTCCTGAACATTATACTTTTTTGCCATCTTCCATTCATCTTTGAAGGCAGAAATCCATATTATAATAAGACCGTAATGTTCATAGACTATTATAAAATATTAGGGATAAATAGAACGGCAACGCCAAATGAGATCAAAGGTGCCTACCGGAAATTAGCCAGGAAGCATCACCCTGATTTACATCCGAATGATATCAATGCGAAAAAGAATTTTCAGCAGATCAATGAAGCAAATGAAGTATTGAGCGATCCGGAAAAACGCAGGAAATACGATCAATACGGTGAGGACTGGAAACATGCTGATGAATTTGAAAATGCAAAACAGTACCACGAACAATCATCAAACCGCCGTGGGCAAAGTTATTCAGGGGCACAATCCCAAGGGGATTTTTCTGACTTTTTTGAATCCATGTTTGGCGGGGCAACCAATGGCGGAAGAACAAGACAGGTGAAATACAGGGGAGAAGATTACAATGCGGAATTGCATCTCAACCTTACCGAGGCCTATAAAACCCACAAACAAACATTAACGGTAAACGGGAAAAATATACGGATTACGATCCCGGCCGGAATTGAAAATGGACAAACAATTAAGATTTCCGGGCATGGTGGACCTGGAATAAATGGCGGGCCGGATGGCGATCTGTATATTTCATTTTCCGTTGCCAACCATCCCAAAATTAAACGGTTGGGAGATAATCTCTATACTACGGCAGATCTGGATTTATATACCGCTATTCTGGGCGGTGAGATCACAATAGAAACTTTAGACGGAAAAGTAAAGCTGAAAGTTAAGCCTGAAACACAAAACGGAAGTAAAATAAAATTAAAAGGGAAGGGGTTCCCTGTTTATAAAAATCAAGGGCAATTTGGTGATTTGTATGTGACCTATGCCATTATAATCCCAACAAATCTGACGGATAAACAAAAAGCATTATTTACCGATTTATCCAAATCATAATTTTTAAAACATAAACAATGCAATCAGAATATTTAATAGCTGTAGAGGAATTCTGCTCCATCCACAACGTTGATATTTCATTTATTCGTTCATTAAAACAAACCGGCCTGATAGAAGTTACCACCATTAAGGAAGCAGGGTTTATTAATGCCGCCCAGCTTCAGCAATTAGAAAAATTCATCCGTTTCTATTACGAGTTGGATATTAACCTGGAAGGTATTGAGACCATCACCCATTTGTTGCAGCGGATCAGTTATATGCAGGAAGAGATCAGGATGCTCAAAAACAGGCTTCGGTTATATGAAACAAATGAATAATCCTGATAATATCCGGTTTATTCATTCACTGTTTTATGTCATTTTTAAAAAATGAATAAAGTGGTTTTTTTTTTAAAAAAAACTTTAAAAGCTATCTTGTGGGTAGTTATAAGCTTTGTGCTTATATTCATTATTATTGCTGTCCTTATCCAAATTCCTGCAATTCAATCAAAGCTCACTAATTATGCCACTTCCTTTATCAGCGGCAAAACCCATACAAGGGTAAGCATAAAAAAAATCAACATTTCATTTCCAAAATCTGTAGTTATAGAAGGTCTTTATCTGGAAGATATTAAAAAAGACACTTTATTATACGCTGGAGAAGTCAAAGTAAACATAGCATTTAAAGATCTATTCCATCATAAGATACATATAAGTTCTTTAGCATTGGAAGAAGTAAATCTAAATCTAAACCGTATCGGAACAGATTCACTCTTCAACTACAATTTCCTTGTAACAGCATTTACTGATACTACCAGGCAAAAAAAAACGGAGCCTGAAAAAAAATCCAAATGGACATTCAGCATAGATAATGTTAGTCTGAAAAACATTCATCTGCATTATGATGATGATTATGGAGGAACGACTATAGCTGCAGATCTTAAGCATTTAAAGTTAGAAATGGATCAGATTGATATGGTACGATCAATTTATAGTATTGATGAATTGATGATTGAAAGTTTGACTGCAAGTGTTCTGATAAAGAAATCCGGAAAATCAAAAGAGAAAAAGTCAAATAGTGTTCTGCCAAGAATAACGGCAAATAAGATACAGATCAATAATACAAATTTAAGTTATGGAGATTCGATAGGCAAACAATCGATTATAGCAGGTATTAACTATCTTAAATTTAAAGATGCATCCATCGATTTACAAAACCAAATAGTCACATTAAATAATTTATACTTATCAAAAAGTAATATTCATTACAGCACAAGTGAAACAGGATCAGCAACGGATACGACAGTTGCGGTGACCAATCTAACCACAGAAAAAAGTGATTGGAAAGTTTCAATAAAGAGCATTGACCTGGATGATAATTCTTTTGCTTACATAATTGTAAATAAACCGGAAATAAAAAACACGTTTAATGCTTCTCACCTGGATTATAAACATTTATTCCTTTCAGCAACGAATCTATATTATTCATCAGCTAAAACGGAAGTATCAATAAAAAAATTCACAACGGTAGATCAAAATAATTTCGCAATAACAAGATTTGAAACTGATTTCAGAATGGATCAGCATTCCATAACAGCAAAAAGGCTTAACGTCAAAACCAACAATTCTGCCATAGATGCTGATTTAAACATACAATATTCTTCATTAAACTCATTGAAGGATTCCATACAATTCATGATCTTAAATTTAGACATGAAAAATGTGAGCATCAAAAATTCCGATATTATCTATTTTAATCCCCAACTTCTTAAGGAAACATTCTTTAAAAATGTGATGAACATTACTACCGTTTCCGGATTTATTAATGGACCCGTGAATAATCTTATTGGAAAAAATCTGGTAATTAAAACAGGAGTTAATACAATTTTAAAAACCGATTTTATTGTTAAGGGGTTACCCTCCGTTAAAACTGCCAATTTCAATTTTCCAAATCTTAAAATAAATTCAGGGGGAAAAGATATTTCGATGATAGCCGGTTTTTCAACTCCGAAAAACATTGATCTTCCTGAAAACATAAGTATGCAGATCGTTTTTAAAGGACAGATAAAGGCCTTTGAATCAACATTGAGTATGAGCAGCAGTTATGGATCCGTAAATCTTTTTGCAACCATTGATAAAAATGAAAATTTCAGAAGCAAAGTAAACATTACAAATTTTGATCTTGGCAGCTTGCTAAAAAATAAAGCAATGTTTGGCCCTGTATCATTAACTGCAGAAACGAACGGACATGGATTAGATAAAAAAAAGATCAAGGCAGAAATAAATGCTGATGTATCCCAGATATGGTTAAATAAATACAATTATCATAATCTTAGCATAAATGGTTCGATTACAGGTCAGGAATTCGAAGGTAAAATAAAACTGGATGATGAGAATGCAGCATTTGACTTTGAAGGTCTTGTAAACTTAAATCCAAACCAGGAACAATATAAATTCAATTTAACTCTGCGGGGAGCAGACCTTCAAAAACTTAATATTTCCAAGGATGATATAAGGATAGGTTTGACCGCAATAGCGGATATAAAAGGTGGATCAGTAAATGAAATAAACGGAAATGTCGGGATCACAAATATCATTGTTGCTCATGAAGGGAAAAAATATAATCTCGATTCTTTTTTATCAGCTTCAATAAATGAACCGAACAAAAGTGAATTAGATTTAAGCAGTGCACTTATTGGTATAAAATATTCCGGAACCTTTTCTCCTGCCGGCCTTCCACAAGAACTCAGTGAATTCATTAACAATTATTTTCCATTTTCAGATTCAGTTCAGCAAAAAAAGAAAAGCGAACTGCAAAATTTTAATTTTTCGATACAACTTCACAATCATCCGATTTTCCCGGAAGTATTCTTCCCTCAATTAAAAGAATTTGAGCCGGGATTGATCCGGGGAAGTTTTGATGGTCAAAAAGATGAACTGAAATTACATGCTTCCATGAGAAAGCTGGTATATGGAACGACTGAGATTAAAGACTTTGTAATGGACATGAATTCTGATGTGACTGCATTGAGTTATAAAATTTCCTGCAGTAAAATCTCAAACTCACAAATCAATTTAGACAATTTTTTGGTTGATGGAAAGCTTGCAGATAAAAGAATAATTGCAAGCGTATCTTCAATTGATGAAAAACAAAACAAAAAGCTTTTGATCCGTTCTCAAATTATTAAGGATAAAGCTAACTACAAACTTACGCTCGATCCAAAAGATTTCTATCTAATGAATAACCGCTGGGACATTGCAGTGGATAATTATATTGAATTCGGGAAACAAGGATTTTTGATCCACCATCTTTTTATGAATAAAACAGAAAGCCAGGTCAATATCTCCTCTGTGCATGATCAATTTAATGATGATCTGAACATTGCAATTAAAAACTTTAAACTGGATGACATTTCCCGGATCATAGAAAAAGATACCAGTCTGGTTAAAGGGAATTTGGATGGAAATATATTGCTTAAAAGAGTTAACAATACTTATGGTTTAATCGCAGATGCCAAAATAACCAACTTGTTTATTCATGATGTACCCATTGGGAATTTATCTGTAAAAACAGAGAACCCTGCAACGGAGAAATTTAATATTGAGATGAATTTATCCGGTGCGGATAACAATCTTACAGTGAATGGTTATTTTATCCCGAACGGTGGCGATAATTCTATAAACATCAAAGCAGCGGTCCAATCTCTTTCACTGAAAACTGTGGAAGCATTTTCAATGGGAACAATAACAGAAGCTTCAGGAACTCTTACCGGAAATATTTTAATTGAAGGGAATACAACTGCACCTGACGTAACAGGCGAACTGGTATTCAACAATGCCTATATCACACCTGCTATACTTAATAGCCGGTTAGAATTGAAACATGAAACAGTTCAATTAAGAAAAGATGGAATTTATTTTCATTCTTTCACAATTTTAGATCCCAACCGGCACACTGCTATAATTAATGGTCGAGTTCAAATGGAACATTTCAAAGATTTCATTTTTGCATTAAATGTGAATATGCAGGACTTTTTATTATTCAACACAACCGCGAAGGATAATAAGGAATTCTACGGCAGGATGATCATTGACAGCAAGATCGATATAAATGGACCAATGACACTACCGGTTGTCAATGCAAAATTAAAAATGAAAAAAGGCTCAAACTTTACTTTTGCAGTTCCAGAACAGAAGCTCACAACATACAAAGGAGAAGATGTCGTTGAATTTGAGGATTCATTAAAGCTGAATCCGATTCTTTACCAGGGTAAGATAAAAGAAACACAAAAATCCGGATTGACAGGGTTTGATCTCTCCTCCATTATCGAAATAGATAAACAAGCAACGCTCCGATTATTAATGGATCCTGCTTCCACTGATTCTTTAGTGGTTAAAGGTGAAGCTGCTTTAAGTTTAACAATTGACCGAAGCGGAAAAATGAGCCTCACCGGTTCATACAATTTAAATGAAGGCAGTTATCTCGTTTCATTGGAATCTTTAATAAAAAGAAAATTTGTTATTGATCCCGGAGGTACGATCATTTGGAATGGTGATTTATTGGATGCAGAAATATCAATAAATGCAATCTATACAGTTCGTGCCTCACCAATTGATCTTATAGCTGATCAGATGTCGGGCTTGAGTGAAACCGATAGAAATAAATACAAACAACTTTACCCATTTTTGGTTTTTCTGAAATTGCGCGGAGAGATTTTACATCCGGAAATTAGTTTTGAAATACAATTACCACTTCAGGATAAAGGAATTTTAGGCGGCGCAGTAAATGCAAAATTGAATATGTTAAATGAAGATCCATCAGCATTGAATAAACAGGTATTTGCCTTATTGGTGTTGGGCAGATTTGTTCAGGAGAATCCGTTGCAAACTGAATCGGGTGGAGGAGCATCATCGGCAGTTCGTTCAACAGTGGGCAAATTTTTATCAGCACAATTGAATAAATGGAGTTCTAAAGTGAAATCAGGAGTGGAATTAAATTTTGATATTCAATCTTATGATGATTATCAAACTGGACAAGCACAAGGAAGGACCCAGGTAGATATTGGTATAAAGAAGCAACTTTTCAATGAACGGATATCAATTCAGGTTGGAGGTACTGTAGATGTAGAAGGAGAAAAGGCAAAACAAAATTCTGCAAGTGATATCACGGGTGATGTTACAGTAGAGTACAAATTGACGGAAGATGGCCGCTACCGGCTGAAAGGTTTCAGACTTAATCAGTATGAAAGCGCTATTGAAGGTCAATTAGTAGAAACCGGTGCCGGTATTTTATATGTACGCGATTTCGATAAATGGAAAGAATTCTTTAAAGCACCAAAAAACAAAAGTGATTCATCGAAAAAAAACAAATAATATTGACAAGATCAATTATAAATAAATACGTTCTGATTATTATTTGTCTGTTTTTGGCAGCATGCAGCGGTACAAAGCATTTACGACCCGGAGAAAGGCTTTATACCGGTGCTCAGATAAAATTAGAATCAAAAGAAAATATAAAAAAGAAACGATTTATTAAAACGACTGCGGAAATTGCTTTACAATTAAAACCTAATCAATGTTTTTTAGGCATGCGACCTAAATTGTGGATGTATATGGCAGCCGGAAAAGATCCTAAAAGTAAATTTAACAAATGGCTTAAAAAAATGGGAGAAGCTCCTGTATTGATGAGTAATGGAAAACCAGAAGTTACATCCCCAATCATCGATGCGAAACTTTATAATATTGGGATTTTCAAAAGTTATACTGAATTCAAAATCGTTGAAAAGAAGCATACTGCAAAAGTAATTTACATTAGTCACATACATAAACCTTATACTGTGAAAGAGCTTATCTATTCGATTTCAGATGATAAGTTAAATCAGAAGATACTTACGGAAAGAAGAAAATCATTCATTAAACCTGGTGAAGATTATAATCTCGATAAATTAAAAAATGAACGGATACGGATCGATGCTTTATTAAAAAACAATGGATACTTCTACTTCAGTCCTGACTATTTGCTTTTTAAAGCAGATACTTCAGAAGTAAATCATAAGGTAACATTCAAACTTTCCTTAAAAGACAGTGTTCCGAAAAATGCGTTAACTGTTTATCGCATTAACAATGTGTTTATAGATCAGGATTATTCTTTAAATGATGCTGTCACAGACAGTACTAAAGACACAATAAGATATCAAAATAATATATTTCTGGTTAGAGGAACTGAAATGAAGATCAGACCAAAAGTAATTTTACGATCGGTTTATTTAATAAAACATGAAATCTATTCAAGAAATAATCATAACATCACGCTTAACCGTTTGATGTCAATGGGTAATTTCAAATTCGTGCGTATGAAATTTTCTGACAGTGACACTTTAGACCCCGGATTCTTAAATATATCCATTTTAATGACACCAATGCCCAAACATGCATTCAGGGCGGAGATAGACCTTGTTTCAAAATCAAATAATTATACTGGCCCACGATTGAATTTAAGTTATCTGAATAGAAATACATTTAAGGGAGCTGAATTGCTAAATATAAATATGGCTGGATCATTTGAGGCACAATTGAGTGGAAATAATTTATTTTCTTATTCTTTAAATCCACAGGTTGAATTGTATTTTCCATGCTTTCTGGTTCCATTTAAAATAAGAACAAGAAGCATGTATATTCCAAAAACACGTTTTTCAATTTCTTATAACTATTCGAAAAGAGTCGCCTATTTTGATATGCATACATTGCAATTCATTTATGGTTTTAAGTGGAAAAAAGATATCAGACAAGAAAATGAATTAAATCCAGTAAGTGTAAGTTATACTTCTATCACGAAACAATCAGCTGAATTCATAAAGTTACTGGATGCCAACCCTTTTCTCAAAAAAAGTTATGAAGAGCAATTTATTGCAGGAGGAAGTTATTCATATACTTATAACGAACAAGTATTGCCCGAAAAAAAGATGCAATATTATTTTCAATTGGCGACAGAGAGTGCAGGAAATACATTTTCATTAGTAAAATTAATTGCCGGGGAAAAAATATCATCGGATAATCCCTTAAGAGTGATTGGTTCTGTCTATTCACAATACGCAAAATTAAGTTTAGATGGCCGTGGCTATTACAATTTTAGAAATAAAAATAAATTAGCGATGAGAGTTTTTGCAGGCGTAGCTAAACCATACGGGAACTCTACAACTTTACCTTATATCAAACAATTTTTCAGTGGAGGACCTAACAGTATTCGAGCTTTTCATATTAACTCCGTTGGTCCGGGTACATATCAGCAGAATGCCGATAATAAAGGATTTTTACAATTAGGAGGTGAAGTAAAACTGGAAATGAATGCAGAGTATCGCTTTAATATTTTTCGTTTTTTTAAAGGTGCTTTATTTGCAGATGCAGGAAATGTCTGGTTGCTAAAATCAAACCCTGCAAATACTGGAAGTCCGTTTTCATTTTCCAGATTCTCTGATGAGATCGCTGTAGGAGCAGGCATCGGATTAAGAATAGATGTTTCCTTTTTCATTTTACGATTCGATCTTGCAACCCCATTAAGGAAGCCATGGCTGGAAGAAAATCACAGGTGGGTGATTAATCAAATAAACTTTGGAAATTCTTCATGGAGAAGCGAGAACCTGGTTTTAAATATAGCAATTGGATATCCTTTTTAAACATGACCCATGGATCAAAACCCTCTATCCTTTTGGAGCATCTCCGCAACAGAATTACTTGACAGGCTTCAGGCAACGGCCAATGGTCTTACAACCGATGAAGCCAGAAAAAGGCTTATAAGCTATGGCGCCAATCGCCTGAAACCCCAAAAACGATCGGACGCATTCACACTCCTGGTTGCCCAATTCAAAAGCCCGATCATTCTCATCCTCATACTTGCAACCGCATTGTCATTGTTTTTACATAACCTGGTTGATGCCTCAATCATTCTTGCCATTGTCGTCATAAGCGGGCTTCTTGGTTTCTGGCAGGAGCACAGTGCATCCAATGCAGTAGCGAAATTACTTGCTATCGTACAAATTAAAGCAGCAGTACTTCGCGATGGGAATCAGCAGGAAATTCCTGTGGAAGATATTGTGCCGGGTGATGTCGTTATCCTGAATGCCGGTGACATAGTTCCCGGAGACTGCCTGATTCTTGAATCGAAAGATTTGTTTGTTGATGAAGCCATGCTTACCGGCGAAACCTTCCCTGTTGAAAAAGCCGTTTCGGTATTACCTGCTGAAACTGCCCTCGCACAGCGAGCAAACACAGTCTGGATGGGCACCCATGTGGTAAGCGGTAATGCTAAAGTATTCGTAACACTTACCGCTAAAAACACGGAATTTGGTAAGGTATCCGAGCGGCTTAAACTAAAAGCGCCGGAAACAGATTTTGAGCATGGCATACGAAGATTCGGGTATTTTCTTGGTGAAGTCACGCTGGTATTGGTAGTCATCATATTTGCCATCAACGTTTATTTGCACCGGCCTGTCCTGGAGTCTTTTCTCTTTTCACTGGCGCTTGCAGTTGGGTTGACACCACAGTTATTACCTGCGATCATCAGCATCAACCTTGCGCATGGCGCCAAAAAGATGGCTCAAAAAAAAGTGATCGTAAAGCGGCTTGCTTCAATCGAAAACTTCGGGAGCATGAATGTAATATGCTCCGATAAAACAGGCACCCTTACCGAAGGAACTGTGAAAGTAGAATCCGCGCTCAATGTGAATGGAGATCCGAGCGAAAAAGTTTTTCTGTTCGCCTATATTAATGCTTTTTACGAAACCGGCTTTACCAACCCTATTGATGAAGCCATCCTTAATCATCATACGGTTGACGTGTCGGAATACAGGAAACAGGATGAAATTCCCTATGATTTTCTTCGAAAACGCTTGAGTATAGCAGTTATACATGGTGATGAACATTTGATGGTGACCAAAGGTGCACTGACGAATATACTCGATGTATGTTCATCTGCGGAAACGAAGGAAGGAAGTTTAGTAGAAATCGCATCCGTCCAGGATCAGATACAACAACACTTTAAAGAATACAGCGACCTGGGGTTTCGCACTTTAGGCATTGCTTTTAAAAATATGCCCACGGGATCGCTTATAAACAAAGATGATGAGGTGAATATGACCTTTGCCGGGTTTCTAACTCTTTTTGATCCGCCAAAGCCGAATATCATTGAAACCATTGCCAGCCTGAAGAAACTTGGTGTTGCACTTAAAATTATCACGGGTGATAACCATCTTGTTGCAGCCAGCCTGAGTAAAAAGATGGGACTATCTGATAATAAAATCATCTCCGGTCCTGAACTTCGCCAGATGAGCGATGGTGCATTGCTCAGACAAGTAGGCGGGATTGATGTTTTTGCTGAAATTGAGCCTAATCAGAAAGAACGAATTATCATAGCCATGCGAAAGGCCGGGAATGTTGTGGGGTACATGGGCGATGGTATCAACGATGCCTCTGCGCTTCATGCTGCCGATATTGGGATTTCAGTGGATACCGCTGCGGATGTTGCCAAGGATGCTGCCGATATCGTTCTACTTGAAAAGGATCTGGGCGTTCTGATTGAAGGTGTGCGGGAAGGACGAACAACCTTCGCCAATACGCTGAAGTACGTGTTTATGGCCACAAGCGCTAATTTTGGAAATATGTTCAGTATGGCGGGAGTATCACTCTTTATCCCATTTCTTCCATTGCTGCCCAAGCAGATCCTGCTAACCAACCTGATGACCGACTTCCCGGAAATGACTATTGCCACAGACCGGGTTGATGATGAAATGGTCGATCATCCCAGGCACTGGGATATCAAGGCCATTCGCAAGTTTATGATTACTTTCGGCCTGGTCAGTTCTGTGTTTGACTACCTGACCTTTGGCCTGCTTTTACTCGTCCTTCGAGCCAATGAGAGTCAGTTCAGAACCGGTTGGTTCCTCGAATCGGTTATCTCGGCATCGATGATTGTTCTTGTGATTCGAAGCAGGAAGCCTTTTTTCAGGAGCAGACCGGGAAAATACTTGTTAATTGCAACGCTGGCGGTTGCTGTTATAACGCTGATTTTGCCCTTCACACCGCTTGGAACCGTTTTCGGATTCAGCCCGCTCAGTCTCACTACCTATTTACTTTTATTACTGATTGTGGTGGTTTACGTTGTCGCTGCAGAGATCACCAAGACGATTTTTTACAGGAAGGTTAAGTTTTAAAATTATGAATCCTGAACACAGCACAAAAAGGGAATAACTAAATTAATAACAAAACCTACTTATGAAAAAAAAAGTATCTGACCAACTGGTGGAAATATTAGTTGAGGCAGGCATCCGGAGGATCTATGCAGTAACAGGGGATAGTCTCAATCATATAAACGATGCTGTCAGCCGCAACGGTAAAATCAAATGGATCCATGTACGGCACGAAGAGACTGGCGCATATGCAGCCGGAGCAGAGGCCCAGCTGAATGGGCTTGCATGTTGTGCAGGCAGCAGTGGCCCCGGACATGTCCACCTGATCAATGGTTTGTACGATGCGCACCGTTCATCGGCTTCCGTTCTGGCTATCGCTTCTATGATTCCTTGCAAAGAATTTGGAACGAGTTATCTTCAGGAAACAAACACAATCAAACTTTTTGACGATTGCAGTTGCTACAATCAGGTTGCTGCCA
>Ga0182027_10005396_pt1 | contig 19452 bp, 16 predicted proteins | sample 712E1DmetaG_FD_121300 | JGI IMG/M metagenome (GOLD analysis project Ga0182027, IMG submission 121300) | Permafrost microbial communities from Stordalen Mire, Sweden - 712E1D metaG (Illumina Assembly) | ecosystem: Environmental > Terrestrial > Soil > Wetlands > Permafrost | place: Sweden...
CTGCTCTACAACCTTATAGATGCATACTTTATTGGGCGGCTTGGCAACACCGACATGATGGCCGCCATCACACTGGCTTTTCCTATTGAAATTCTAGTGATGGGAGTAGGACAGATTTATGGAAGCGGAGGAGGCACTCTTATTCCGCGTTTAATGGGCGATAACAATTTTGAGGAAGCGAAGAAAGCCTCTTCCGTGAACTTCTATCTCGCCCTCTTGTCTGGGGTTGTCTTGATACTGGCGCTGGTACCGTGCCTTACGCCTTTGTTGAGCTTGATGGGCGCGACCGGGGAGGCACTGCGATATACCAAAGACTTTGCCCTGATATTAGCCCTGGGCAGTCCGCTGACCATTATCAATATGGCCCTCTCTGAGACGATTCGCGGAGAGGGGGCTTCGACAGCATCCATGACCGGGATGATCCTGAGTGTGGTAGTCAATATTCTGCTGGATCCCATCTTTATCTTCGCCTTAAAGATGAATGTGATGGGAGCGGCCCTGGCGACCGTGATCGCCAATGGGGTAGCGGTGGCCTACTTCATCTGGTACATCCAGGCAAAGAGCAAGGTGCAAAGTATCCGCATCAAAGATTTCCGCCCGAACAAGGAAATTCTTTCCAACATCTTCAAGATAGGGTCTGCTGCATTCCTGTTCTCAGCCCTGGCGATCATCTCGTCAACGATGTTCAATGCCTACGCTATGCACTATGGCGACAATGTGATAGCCGCCTTTGGGATTGCCAATCGGGTCGTCCAGATTTGTGAGTTTCTGGGTACGGGACTCTTCACAGGGGTTGTTCCGCTGATTGCCTATGCATATGCGGCGGGCAATCAGAAACGACTGAATCAAGTTGTGACTACGACTACGCTCTTTTTCATTGTTATTACGCTTATCATCGGTGGAGGATTCATGACATTCCGTCAGCAAATCTTCAGCCTGTTCAGTAAGGATCTGGGTGTGCTGGAGGCAGGGTTCAAGATTTTAACGGCCATGCTGGTATCGACCCTGTTCACAGGCTTCATTTCGATCATCTCTGACATGTTTGAGGCCTTTGGAGCGGGAATACAGTCGAACATCATGGCGGTCGTGCGGGGCCTGACCCTGATCCCGATCATTTACCTTGGAAACCTGATGTTTGGCCTGAATGGGGTTATCTGGTCTTTGCCGACTGCCGAGATAAGCGCCTGTGTAGTGGGTACGGTGATATGGCTGGCTTCAAGAAGAAAATTTATGACTTTTCCTCTTGAGAAAAGCAAAGAACTCGTTCCCGAGATGGAATGAAAAGGCAATTCAATTGAGTTGAATTACTACTGATTACTTTGCCATCACTGAAATGATTTTGACTTTTCTCATTTTTCAGAAATATGGTGCATCCGCCCGCCCCAGCTCTCTCGGGACCTGCCCTGCGGGTCGTGGCACCCCCTTGCGGGGCAGATTTATCGGGGCTGCATGAGAATATGAACAAATGAGACTTCTGCTCTTTGAAAATTGATTTTGCATCATCATTTCCTGAGAGAAAATGAATTGTTTTGAGTTGAACCCGCAGTTATCGAAACCATGAAATTTGGCTGGTTAAGCAAAAATTACCGTGCAATGGGTGATTTTTCTAGGTATCCCCGCAGAGATTCTCAAACGACAGCGAAGATACTCCGCAGGGGTAGAACTCTGGTTTGAGCATTAATACCAAATATTGTTAAATAAAAACCACCTTACGGCGATTTTGTGCAATGATGAGTGTCTCCACAAAGATTGGAACCTGGTTTGAGCATTATTAAACAAAAAATCACCATGTGATAGGTGATTTTTCTAGGTGCCCCCACAGAGATTCGAACTCTGGTTTGAGCCTTGAAAGGGCTACGTCCTGGTCCCCTAGACGATGGGGGCATCAACGAGCGAAATTCTACCAGACCCTGACCAAATGGTCAAGAAAATTACGGAACCGGCTTTACTGCAGGCTGGCTTTGAAGGTGAAAACCCCGCTGCAGACCGAGATTTGCGCATATGTGGCTTGCAAACCTGCCTGTTCGCAGACCGCCAGTATTTCATCCGCCGCCCAGTAGCATTCATCTTCATCCCGATCGATTTTCAGACGCTTATACGCTTCTGCCCGCGCCATGGCCGTTGGAAAGGCGACATCCGCCACGAGGATGCTGCCGTTGGCAGCCAGATACCCTTTCAAAGCACGCTACAGCAGGGTGATCTTCGTGGTCAGGTCGAATTCATGCAAGACGTACGCCGACACGATGCAATCATAAGGTGGCTGCACCAGCGCGTCCGGCTAATCGCCCAGCAGGTCCGCTTGCACCAGGGCAATCTGCGGATATTTCGCCCGTGCCCGCGCCAGCATTTCTTCCGAGAAGTCGATTCCCCAGACCGGGCAACCCTTTTGCAGGAATCGCCCTGCCAGGTTCCCGGTGCCGATGCCCAGTTCCAACACGCGCATGGCTGGTCTGACTTCGGCCAGCCGCACGACTTCGTCCAGTATGGCTTCATAGCCGGCGAATGGGAATGCTCCGTCCGTCACAGATGTGTCGTAATTCTTTGCCCAGCGATCAAAAAGTTCCGCGCCTTCGGGTTCGCTCATTCGGTCTGCATCGCCTTTCTGGCTTTAGACGATATGGATCAATCTGTTTCCCAGGGTACTTTGGCGGCGTTCTTCCCCGCCAGCGCAGCCAGGATCGGTTCCGCCAGATCAGGCAGTAAATCCGCAGTGGCGCGTAGCAGGCCAAAGCAGCCGGCGATCATCATGTCGCCGTAAGGGGCCGCAAAGTACGGTTTGAGCGGGGAACCGAGCAGTAGATTGCGCAACGGGCCGGTGACGACCACGTTGTAATCCTCGAAATCCATCGGCAGCGGTGTCGGGTCGTACACCAGCGCGCCGTGGCCGTGATGGCCAAAGACGTCCTGGTTGGTGAGGCTGCCGTCGGCAAATTGCAACAAGAGCTCTTCCAGATGGGTGACATCCAGCAAGTGTGAGTGGTGCTCGAATACTCCTTCGATCCCGGCGGGTCCCAGGCGGAACCCCAGCGCATGCATATTGCCGATGTTGACGAACAGGGTACGCGGATGGCGCTGGCTGAGCGGGTCGAGCGTCGCCCCCAGGACTGCGGCCGGGGCGGTATCCATGACGACGACCTGGGCCGGGATGTCCCCGCTGCTGTTCACCACGGCCTGTAGCCGAGTCATGCTGAGGGGAACATTCTCTGCGGAGTAGGCAAAAGCACTGAGGCGGTTCTCTTTGCGGATGCGCTCATCCAAGTACTCAAAACGAAACTGGCGATCAGACATGTCCAGCGGAGTATTGCCGTGGTCAAAGACGGCGATGGCGACTCCGGTAAGGTCTTCAAGCGTGACCCCGAAAATGGCGAACGCCTTTTGGATGGCCACGAAATCGAAATCGCACATGTCGACGCGCTGTACTGATTCTGGCAGATGGGTTGCTTCTTCCGCGCTCACGATGATGACACCGTTTTCCTTGACGATGGAAAGGTCATCATCGAAGGATAGGGCAGCTTCAACAGTGGCGTAGACTTTCAACCCCTGGGCGATGTGGTCGGCAGCTCCCCACCCCGAAGGCCCGCCGCCCATGAGTCTGCCTGTGAGCAGCACATCTTTGCGCTCGCGGGCTGCCAGGTGCAACTTGCGCCGCACCATCAGCGTAGGTGAAGGCAAGATCATCTTGTAGCCATTCTCGACATCCAGTTGTGAGTCGAAGAGAAAGATGTCCTGCGTGCCGGTGCCCACATCCACCGTGAGAATTTTCATTTTTTTAGATCTCTGCGGTCCAAACCATAGGCACGCGCCACGGGGAGCACCACCAGGATGCCCGTATTTGGCAGATTCAGGTCGCCGACGAGTGCTTGTGTGGCGGCGATCACTTTATCCACCATCTCATCCGAAGGGACAATTGTAAGGAGGGTGCGGTTGAGCGTCTCTTCTTGTTCGAGGAGATCATCGAGAGCTGGGATCAATGGGATGTCATCCCGAAAGACGAAACTCTGCTGAAGTCGCTTCAGTCCGGTGCTGGGGAGAATGGTGATTCCACTGACTCCTGCGTCGTGCCAGACAGATAAGACTTCTTTCAATCTGGAGGGGTCGTGAAGAACGAACAAAATCATATACATCAGAGACTCTCCTTTTCTGGATCGGAACCAGGTTCTGCGGCTGGTTTTAGGGGAGGAACTGGGTTGTCTGAACGGAACACCGCACGTAATAGCGGTGGGGTGACTAGTGAGGTGATCAGGATCATGGCAATGACCGCAGAAAAAACTTCGCTTGAGATATAGCCTGAATCCAGCCCAAGTTTGGCGATGATGAGGCTCACTTCTCCGCGCGAAACCATGCCGATGCCCAGTTGCAGTGCTTCACGCCAGGAGAAACGGGTGATCCTGGCACCGGTGCCCACGCCCAGGATTTTGCCAACCATGGCGATGACGGAGATGGCAAGGATCAACCATAGCGTGTTGAGGCTCATGGAGTGCAGATCGACGCTCAGGCCGACCCCCACAAAAAAGATCGGCACGAAAAAGGCATAAGCCATCGCATGCAAATTGGTCTCGATGATGCCTTTTTCGGGTGTCCGTGCGAACATCAGCCCGGCAATGAAAGTCCCGGTGATGGCGGCCATGCCGCCCAGTAATTCTGCTGCCAGGCCATAGATCAGCAAAATGACGATTGCCAGCGTCGCAACGCTCTGGCTGATGGGTAATCGGCTGGACCAACGGGTAAGCATGGGCAGCAGCCACAGGCCGAACCCGGCAGATAAGGCTAAAAAGAGCAGCATTTTTCCAAAAACGAGCAGGATTTCGATGAAGCCACTGCTGCCCGAAAGGAAGACGAGAAAACCGGAAAAAAGCAACAGCACCAGAATGTCATCAAGGACCGCAGTACTCATTAATGCCAGCCCTACTTTGCTCTTTATCAGCTTCAGTTCTATCAACACCTGAGCGGATATGGAGACGGAGGTTGCTCCCAGGGTCAGGCCGAGGAATAGGCTCTGATCCACGCTCATATGGATCAGCCTTCCGAGCAGATATCCCATCCCCACCGGCAAGGCGACCCCTAAAATGCTGGCCCTGCTGGCAATCCTGGCATTCTTCGTCAAATCATTGATGTGGAGCTCAAGACCCGCCAGGAACATCAACAGCAAGACGCCGATTTCTCCAAGTTCCGAGATGAAATCGGACATATTCATACTGGTGACGAATGGAAGGTGAAGGATGTTGATCAAGGAGGGACCGAGCAGGACGCCGATGAGGAGTTCACCAAAAACAGCCGGCTGGTGGATCAACGTGCTCAGGTAACCGGTAAGTTTTGCCGCGACCAGAATAACGACCAACAATACCGAAAATTGCAGAAAATCACTCATGTTATTTCCTGGGGACCCAATTTCAGTTTATCATAAATTGGTTGGTGATGGGTTTTCATCCGGAATTTTAAGCAAAAAATTCATCATAGCAGAATAGTAGGTGCTATACTACAAACATGTGAAAACACGAAATCAGGAGCGGATTTCTAGATTTGTCTGTTCCTATTAAGGGATATCTGAATTATCACCCAATCATGAAACTGCCGAATAAAAAAGAAAAAAAAGCTCAAGAAAACAAAGAAACTGTCGTCCACTCCGAGATCCAGGAATACCTCGATGACAGGCAGCAACGACGTTGGATCTTCCCGCGAGCTGCGCTGGTTGGCGCTATTGCAGGGGGTGTGGCATTGGCTTTTCGTGCAGCCTTGACCGAAGCGGATGCCCTCAGGAACAGCCTGATCAGTTGGGCACACACGCTCCCTTTTTTAGGTTGGCTGTTCCCGGTTGGGCTCACGATGATCGGTGCCGGGATTGCGGTAGCGATTACTCGCCGCTACGCTCCAGAAGCTGCCGGAAGCGGTATCCCGCACCTGGAAGCTGTTTTGCATCGCTATCGTAATCTGGAATGGAAACGTGTATTACCGGTAAAGTTTTTTGCCGGCATCATCGCGATTGGCAGTGGATTGGCATTGGGGCGCGAAGGACCAACGGTTCAAATGGGTGGATCGATTGGTGATGGTGTCTCCCGGATATTAAAAGTCTCGGAACATGAACGGCTTACCCTCATATCGGCTGGCGCAGGCGCAGGACTGGCTGCGGCCTTCAATGCTCCACTCGCCGGTCTGATCTTTGTACTTGAAGAAGTCAGGCGGGATTTCCAACCGATCATGTTTGGTGCTACTTTTGTGGCGGCCGTTATTGCGGATATCATTACTCGAATTGGTTCAGGCCAGTTTCCGGTATTTACTGTTCCCAGTTACGGCATGCCTCCATTATCTTCTTTACCGATTTTTGCATTGCTCGGGATTATGGCTGGTTTGTTGGGTGTGCTTTTTAACCGTAGCTTATTGACTACGGTTGACCTGTTTAGACGCATTCCTCCCAGGTTAGTCGTACCCTTCGCGGCTATTGCTGGAGGAATCATAGGTCTGGTCGGTTGGTTTTCTCCAATGATGCTGGGCAGCGGAAACTCATTAGCCCAGATAACACTTCAAGGAAATTTGCTTCTTTCCATAATTCCGCTTTACTTTGGTATCCGCTTTTTACTGACTACGACCAGTTATGGAACTGGTGCACCCGGTGGCATTTTTGCACCGCTTCTGGTTTTGGGCGCATTGTTGGGACTGGCAATTGGACAGATCTTTAATTTCTTGGCTCCATCGGTTGTTCCCATACCGGCAGTTTTTGCTGTCGTCGGCATGGCTGCCTATTTCACTGCAATTGTGCGAGCGCCACTCACTGGAATCATGCTGATCGTCGAAATGACTGGGAATTATTCTCAGATGTTGCCTCTGCTGGTAAGTTGCTTTTGTGCCTATGCAGTCGCTGAATTTCTTAAGGACTTGCCCATCTACGAAGCCCTCCTTGAGCGTGATTTACAACGGGGCAGCGAAATACCTGTCTTGAGCGAACCAGCAGTGGTCGAATTTACCGTCCAACCGGGAGCTAAATTTGCTGGCCGTCAAATCAGTACCCTTGGCCTTCCTCCGGGATGTATTCTGGTCCGTTGTTCAGACGGGAAGCGTGAATGGGTGCCGAAAGCCAATACTCGTCTGGAACCACATATGCACATTACCGTAGTCATCGCCCCGGATGCTACCAATGGAATCGAAATCCTGCGTGAGGGTTGTAATACTTCTACCTATAACGTGAGCGAATAATTTCGTAAAGACTGCTGGAATAGTTTTTTTCCTACAGCTCATCAAAGAATTGTACGAATAAATATCTTTCCACCAAAGCTGTACCCTTACGGCAGGCAATTACCTGATTAATGACTGCAACCATTTTGCCAGTTAAGGTATACTGTCAGTGCTTGATCAAACTTACAAAAGAGGTTTCTATGACCCTTGAAGACGAAAAAGCGCAATGGGAGGAAAAGGTTGTCGGCCCTGTAATCAAAAAATTCAAGGAACGCAAAGGAGAGTTTGTCACTCCTTCAGGGATTCCGCTCCCCAGGGCAGCCACGCCGGGGGATTTCGATTATATAGAGTCATTGGGTTTCCCGGGCGAATATCCCTTTACCCGTGGCGTCCAGCCCACCATGTATCGCAGCCGTTTCTGGACGATGCGCCAGTACGCCGGCTTTGCCAGCGCGGAAGAATCGAACCGGCGTTATCGCTATTTATTGGAGCAGGGACAGACCGGCCTTTCGGTGGCTTTCGATTTGCCGACTCAGATCGGTTACGATGCCGATGACCCCATGTCGCTGGGAGAGGTGGGCAAAGTGGGTGTCTCCATTTCTTCACTCAAGGATATGGAAATACTGTTTGACCAAATTCCCTTAGATAAAGTCTCGACCAGCATGACCATCAACGCTCCCGCAGCGGTGCTGCTGGCGATGTACATTGCGGTAGGCAAGCGCCAGGGCGTGGAGATGAAACAGTTGCGCGGCACGATCCAGAATGACATTTTAAAGGAGTACGTGGCCCGCGGAACGTATATCTTCCCGCCCACGCCATCCTTGCGCCTGATTACGGATATCTTCCAATTCTGCGAGCAGCAAGTGCCCAATTGGAATACCATCAGCATTTCCGGTTACCACATCCGCGAGGCCGGTTCCACGGCAGTACAGGAAGTTGCCTTTACCCTGGCGGATGCCATCGAGTACGTAAAAGCTGCTATCGGAGCTGGGCTTGAGGTCGACAATTTTGCCTCTCAGTTATCTTTCTTCTTCGCCGCCCATAATGATTTTCTCGAGGAGGTCGCCAAGTTCCGCGCCGCCCGGCGGTTGTGGGCCCAGATCATGCGCGACCGCTTCGGTGCTAAAGATCCTAAATCGTGGATGCTGCGCTTCCATACACAAACCGGTGGTTCTACCTTGACCGCTCAACAGCCGGAAAACAACATCGTCAGGGTCACGTTACAGGCTCTGGCAGCAGTGATGGGCGGTACTCAGTCGCTGCATACCAACTCGATGGATGAGGCTCTGTGGCTGCCGACCGAGAAATCGGTGCGCACTGCCTTGCGCACGCAACAGGTCATTGCCTACGAATCAGGCGTCGCAGATACGGTCGATCCGCTGGCCGGATCGTACCTCATCGAATACCTGACCGATGAGATTGCCGCTCGTGCTATGAAGTACATCTGCCAGATCGATGATCTCGGCGGGGCACTGGCAGCGATTGAAAAAGGCTTTATGCAAAATGAGATCTCCGATTCGGCCTACCGTGCCCAAATGGCAGTCGAGAAAAAAGAACAGGTTGTCGTCGGGGTCAATGCCTTTCAGGTGGAGGAGAAGATCGAACTGGAACGGTTGAAGTTGGATCCTGCCATTGAAGCGAATCAGTGTGCTCAACTCGCTGACCTGCGTCGCAGACGTGACCAGGCAAAGGCCAACGAATTGATGGGCACTTTGAGCACGGCGGCAAGGCAAAAAGAGAATTTGTTGCCGCTACTGGTCACCTGCGTCGAAAAGGACCTCACCCTGGGTGAGATTTGCGGAGTGCTGCGCAAGGTCTGGGGGGAATACCAGCCGCCTGTCTGGGGCTAACAGTGAGAGGAGAATAACATGGCAAAACTGAAAAAGATCAACCACGTCGCTGTTGTCGTCCCCGATATTGATGAAGCCTTGAAATTCTGGCGCGATGCGTTGGGGATTGCTGTCGATCACATAGAGGACGTACCCAGCCAGAAGTCACAGGTGGCCTTCCTGCCGGTCGGGGATAGCGAAGTGGAACTGATCAAGCCGACTGCCCCCGATACTGGCGCGGCGAAATTCCTGGCTGGACGCGGCGGGGGCATGCACCATCTGTGTTTCGAAGTCGATGACCTGGTGGAAATGCTGGCGCAGCTCAAGACCAAAGGCGTGTGCCTGATCAACGAGGAACCTGTTGAACTCCCCGGTCGCCGGATGGCCTTTGTCCATCCCAAAAGCACAGGCGGGGTGCTGCTGGAATTGTACGAGATCACGGAATAAGATTCTTTATAAAAATCGCCATCCGGTTTCTGTTTTGAGAAACCGGATGTTTGAACTTTAAAGTCCAAGGCTATGGATGGTTTCTTTGAGCACTTTAGCTGATTTTTGCAGGCCGTCTTTCTCTTTCTCATTGAGTGGGAGACGTAAAAATTTGCTTACCCCCTCGCGGTCGATGATGCAGGGCAGGCTGAGATAGACATCATCGATGTCGTAATAATCGTGGATCAACGTGGAAACCGAAAGTACGGTATGTTGTCCGCGCAGGATGGCCTCGCAAATGCGTACCAGGCCCATGCCGATGCCATAAAAAGTGGCACCTTTGCGCTCGATGATTTGATAGGCGGCATCACGGGTCTGTTCGAAGATTTTGTCGTAAATCTCGGAATTGTATTCTTCGCAGTTCATCTGGCAATAATCCGCTAAAGCCATTCCGGCAATGTTGGCTGATGACCAGACCGGGACTTCACTGTCGCCATGCTCGCCGATGATAAAGGCATGCACGCTGCGCGGGTCCACACCGGCGTGCTGGCTGAGCAGGTAACGGAAGCGGGCGGTATCCAGAATGGTCCCTGACCCGATCACCCGGCTGGCAGGCAGGCCTGAAAGTTTCATGGCAGCGTAACACAGAACGTCCAGCGGGTTGGAGGCGATCAGCAAAAGGCCTTCCGGGTTGTATTTCACGATTTGTTCGATGACGGACTTAAGGATCGCAAAATTACGTTGTGACAGGTCCAGGCGGGTCTCACCCGGTCTTTGCGCAGTTCCTGCTGTAATGACTGTGATGGCCGCACCGGCGCAATCCGAGTAATCGCCGGCCCAAATGCGGGTGGAATGGGTCAGCGGAACGGCGTGGTTCAAATCCATGGCTTCGCCTTCGGCACGCTCTTTATTGTTATCAATCAGAACGATTTGGGAGGCCAACCCGCTGCCTAACAATGCATATGCAAAGGTCGCGCCGACGTTGCCGGCGCCGATGATGGCGATTTTGACCGGATGGTCTGATGAGATTTTCATGGCGTCTCCTTTTTTATGATATATTATACAATAATTATCCAAATTAGAGAGATAATTCATCATAAATGACGTACTAATCGCTCTCTAATTCGAAGATATAGTGATAAATGTGACGGACAAAGGTGGAAATATGAATAAAAGATTGTTGCAGTTGTTTATGGGGGTTAATTCTTTTCTGATCCATGCCAGCAAGGGCAAAATTGGCGCAAAATTGGGGAAACAGAGCATCCTTTTAATGCATACGGTGGGCCGGAAGACTGGCAAGCACTACACAACCCCGATCGCGTACTTCCCCTTGGAAAAAGGATTTTATGTCATTGCTTCCAACTGGGGGCAGGAAAAGAACGCCGCCTGGTACTACAACCTGAAACAACAGTCTGAAATAACCATCGAGGTGAGCGGGCACGAAATCGCTGTCCGTGCGCATGAAGTCACAGACGGAGAGTACGAACAATTATGGGCCAATGCCATAGCCCATCACCCAGATTACATGCATTATAAAGAGATGACCTCCAGACACATCCCGATCATCGTGTTCGAACCACGATGATGGTAACTGACCCTGGTCTTTAATCGACAACATCGTTCTTTGAAAAGAGTTGTGGCATCAGATTAAGAGAGAGATTCACTTCTACTTAGGAACATACATTTTTGATAGTGGCTAAATCAACATTTTCTTGGGGAACGAAAGGTTAATTTTTCTTCCGGTTCAGAGTTATTGAGAATGTATTAATTGATGTTTTTCCTTGACTATAGAACAAAGGTTCTGTATAATAGGGATGAATCTGGAGGCAGGAATGAATGCAATCGACTCGATTACTGCAAGTATGCTCCCGATAGGGCTGGGACAGGCGGGCAAAGACTCCCTGGTGCTGGTGATCGCCCCACACGCCGGCATGCCGCTACTGGTCGAACTGGCCGCTCGTCTGGCACTCAATAGCAAGGTACGCGTACTGGATGGCAACAACCGCTTCAACGTCTATCCGGTGGCCCAGGCCGTTCGCCGCCTCACCCCACGCCTTGAAGAGACCCTGTCACGCGTGTCTCTCGCGCGCGCCTTCACCTGCTACCAGATGCTCACTCTGCTCGAAGAGACGCCGGCAGAGTCCACCCCCACCCTGGTGCTGGACCTGCTGGCCACTTTCCTCGACGAAAACGTGCGCCTGGAGGAGAGCCGCCGCCTGTTGCAACTGGCCATCGTCCAACTGCAACGGCTCAGCCAGTCCGCGCCACTGGTAGTGAGCGTCAAACCGCCCATCGCCCTGGTAGCCGACCGCATGCCGCTGCTCGAACTACTACAGCAAGCCGCCGCGCATACCATCCAACTCGAAGGACAGCAACCCCAACCGGTCACAACAATGCCGCTCTTCGGCGAATATCGGCAGTTGATTCAAAGGAGGTAACAAATATGGGACGCACTTTACCCTCGATCACCATGGAATTCATGCAGGAGCAGGAATCGTTCAGCCGCTTCAGGCGCGCCCTGCGCCGCAGCGACCAACTGGCGCTGGATGATCTCTTCGCCGCCGCCCGTAATCACCTAGCTGCCGCGGCCTATGCTGCCAACGCTTTGCCCATGGAAACTTTCCTGTTGGCGATGCTGCTCGAAGAGCACAAAGAAGTCATCCGCCTGCGCACGCTAGTGGAAGGCGCGCTGACCGATCCAGACATTCACCTGACCAGTCCGGCCGCGGCTCTGCCCGACCCCACTTCGTTCAATCCTGTTAACCCCGACCAGCCATGAGCAGTGGTCACAAAGAGTACATCGTCTGGTTGCTGGACCTGTTCGACGACCCGCGCGACGGTGTCGTTCTATGGTTCCTCGCCAAGAACGGCGAGCGTCTGCGCCTGCATCAGCCCTTCCCGATATCCTTTTCGGCCGCCGGCCCCGCGGAGCGTTTGCGCGCAGCCTGGCGCTGGCTGGAGCGACAGCCAGAACCAATCACGCTGGGACGCAACCAGGGACATGACCTGTTCATCAGTGAGCCGGTCACCCTGCTGACCATCGAGGTGGCCAGCGCCGCCGCCCAACCACGCCTCTTTCAGCGCATGGCGCAGGTCTTCCCGGACCTGACCTATTACGATGCCGATGTGCAGCTTGCGCTACGCTTCGCCGCGGTTTATAACACCTTTCCGCTGGCGTATTGCTTCGTCCGATGTGACAAAAACGGCCTGATCGAAAACCTGCACGTGCTCGATTCGCCCTGGAAGCTCGACCCCCTCCCCGCTCCCCTGCGCACCCTCTCGCTCGAACCCGACTGCGACCCGCAGCACGCCACACCGAGCACGCTGCACGTCAGCGATGGACAGCACAACTATGAATTTGCTCTTTCTCTACTGCGCCCTTTACTTACCGACCTACGCGATATACTCAAAAATTTCGATCCAGATATTTTACTCACCACTTGGGGCGATACCTGGCTGTTCCCCCTGCTACTCGAAGAAAGTAAGCGCCAGGGTTTGCCGCTACCACTCAACCGCGAACTTCATCGCGGCGTCACCCACCGGCACGAGAAATCTTATTTCTCATACGGCCAGATCATCTACAACGGCCAGCAGGTCCACCTCTACGGGCGCTGCCACATCGACCGGCGCAATTCCTCCCTGTGGGGCCCGGACGGGCTGGACGGCATTCTCGAAAGCGCACGCCTGACCGCTTTACCCCTTCAGACCGCGGCGCGCACCACACCCGGCACCGGCATCTCCTCCATGCAGATACTCACTGCCCTACGCAATCACATTCTCGTCCCCTGGCACAAACAGCAGGTAGAACACCCCAAAACTGCACTGGATCTGTTGAAATACGACCAGGGCGGGCTGGTATACCAGCCCATCATTGGCGTTCATACGGATGTTGCCGAAATCGATTTCACCTCGATGTACCCCAGCATCATGGTGCGCTGCAATATCTCGCCCGAAAAACCGGTGCCCACCTTTCTTGGCTCCAATGAAGAACCGGGGCTCATTCCGCTCACCCTGGAACCATTGCTTAAGAAACGAATCACCATCAAAAAAGAACTTCGCAACATGCACCCTGAGGATCCGCATTACAAGCGCTACCAGGCCGCCTCAGCCGCCCACAAATGGCTGCTGGTGACCTGTTTCGGCTACCTGGGCTACAAGAACGCCCGCTTCGGGCGCATCGAATCGCACGAGGCCGTCACCACCTGGGGACGCGAGGCCCTGCTGCGGGCCAAAGAAGCTGCCGAAGACATGGGATTCACCGTGCTGCACATGTACGTGGACGGCTTGTGGGTCAAACAAGAGGGGTACAACCGCAAGGAACAATTTGACGCACTGCTGGATGAAATCGGCAATCGCACTAGCCTTTCCATCTCTCTGGACGGCATTTACCGCTGGGTCACCTTTTTGCCCTCGCGTACGAATTCGAAAGTACCGGTACCCAACCGTTATTTTGGCTTCTTCCAGGACGGTTCCTTCAAGATGCGCGGCATCGATGCCCGTCGCCACGACATGCCGGACTTCATTGTCGATACCCAGTTGGATATGCTCGACGTACTCGGCCATGCCGAGTACGCAGCCCAGATCCAGGCATTGGTCCCGCAGGCCCTGAACCTGCTGCGCAGACGCCTGAATGACCTGCGCGCCGGGCGAGTTCCGCTCGACCGGTTGGTGATGGGGCAACGCCTCAGCCGCGAGCTGACTGCCTATAAGACGCCCTCCCCGGCCGCACGCGCATTGATGCAACTCAATGCCATCGATAAAGACAAGCGTCCGGGCCAGCGGGTGCGTTTTCTCTACGTGCGCACCGGTACAGGGGTCTATGCTTGGGACCTGCCCAAGAAGCCCGATCCGCTCACCATCGACGTGAGTTATTATCGCAAACTGCTCATCCGCGCCGCCGGCACCATTTTGCAGCCTTTCGGCTGGAACGATGACCGCGTCAGTCAATGGTTGGGGGGCGGGGTCAACACTGAGTTTGAACGAGTGAGAAATCAATCCTCAACCAGATTTGAACCGGATTGCCAGAAATTCACCCTGCAATTGAATGGATCTACGTTTATGGTGCAGAATTAAAAGAACAAGCCCGTACATTTTATTTCACCCAGATAATTCTTGAGAGCAATTGATAGCGTTTAGAAGTCCTCATGATGTATCCTAATGTCAAATAAACTATTGGAGGCCCTTATGTATCATTTTCGGCGTATCATCGGTTATTGGTTACCACTGGCAATCGTCGCCAGCGGGCTATGTTTGTTCACGTATATCGCCGTGCAGCAGAACTATCGCATGGATGCCAATGATCCCCAGATCGAGATGGCACAAAATGACGCCGCCGCCCTGCAAAATGGAAAATCTCCAGCCTATCTTGTCAACGGAGATCCGGTAGACATCGCCACCAGCCTTTCCACGTTCACCATCATCTTCAATTCACAGGGAAATCCGCTGGCTTCATCTGCTTTGCTGAATGGAAAAACGCCAGCCGTTCCTCAGGGCATATTAACCTCCGCCTTGAAGAGCGGAGAAAACCGCGTCACATGGCAACCGCAACAGGGTGTGCGCCTTGCCACAGTGGTTGACTCCTATAAAAGTACTACCAGTTCAGGATATGTGCTGGTAGGCCGGTCTCTTCGTGAAGTTGAAGCCCGCATCGATAACTTGACTCTGATGTTGACGCTTACCTGGTTATGTGCCTTGCTGGCATCCCTGGTGGTGGTCATTTTCGCGGAATATTTTTTACTGCATCCCAAAGAAAAAAAATAAAGGTATTCCCAACATCAACTCAGTCTCGATAAAAAAAACCAGGAAAATAAATTCCTGGCTTTTTTTATGTAAAAAAATATCCCTACATATTGCCGATGATCATGATAAATTCGCCCTTGCGCGGACCCACCTGCTTGCGCACCTCTTCGGCTTCACCGCGGAAAATTGTCTCCGTGGGCAGGGTCAAATCAAAGGCGACGGTCACCCAATGTCCGCGGCCGAAAACTTTGACCACATCATCCAGTAACGACCCGAGCCGGTACGGAGTATCCATCAGAACCACCGGCATTTTTAGCGTACGGTAATGCGTTAATACCTTGCGTCGGGTATCAGAATCGCGCGGCGGAAAGCCACCGAAAACAAAACGATCCAGATGGAAATCGACCACAGATAAAGCCGCCATTAAAGAAGATGCACCCGGCACGGGTGAGACTTTGACCCCCGAACTGGCTGCCAATTGGATCAGGTAATGCCCCGGATCGGAGAATACCGGCGTGCCACAATCAGAAAATAACGCCAGGCTTTCCCCTTTGAGCAACCGCATCAAGAGATCGGCAGCGACCTCGGGTTCGTTGTGTTCATTGAGTAGCACCAACTCCTTGCCCTCGATACCCAATTTTTTCAAAAGGGTGCTACCGGGTTTATATTCTTCACAGACCACGGCATCGGCAGATTTCAATGTTTCGACGGCCCGTAAGGTGATGTCATCCGGATTGCCGATGGGAGTGGCCACAATATAAAGTACGCCTTTCTCTACCATACGTCGCCTCTTTCTCTATCCTGATTTTACCCGAAGCGTCCTCATTCGGGGAAAAAGAAAAGCGCGGTAAACTTAGGAGAATGACGGGAGTGAATCCAATTCAGGAGAATCCATGAAATTATCCCGCTTATCAAAAATATCGCTATTATTAGCCGTTTTCTTCTTAACGGATAAATTGCTAGCCATCTTGCGCCAAGTGTTAATTGCCCGCCAATTCGGCCTTTCCCGCGAACTGGATGCCTTCAATGTGGCCAATAATGTCCCTGACTTACTGTTTGCTTTGATTTCCGGCGGCGCGCTGGCCATGGCCTTCATCCCGGTATTATCCGAAGTACTCACGAAATCAGGCCGTGAACCTACCTGGCAGCTATTCAGCCGCATCGCGAATCTGGCTTTCATTGTCACCAGCGGACTGGCGCTACTTGTGGCCGTTTTTGCCACACCGATGGTGCGCTCCCAAATTGGAATCGCTCCGGGTTTCACCTCAACACAGCAAGATCTGGTCATCCGTTTGATGCGTTTGAACCTGATCGCCACTATCATCTTTTCGATCAGCGGTTTGATCATGGCCGGCTTACAGGCCAACCAGCATTTCTTCCTCCCCGCGTTGGCACCAATTTTTTACAACTTCGGCCAAATTTTTGGAGTGGTAATTCTATCTCCGGCAAAAGGGTATTCGATTGGGCCAGTCACTTTACCAGCATTCAACCTCGGAGTCACCGGCCTGGTTTACGGTGTCATCATCGGCGCCAGCTTACATCTGCTGATCCAGATACCTGGGTTGATCAAATACCATTTCCGGTGGTCACCGGGGTTAGCACTGAAAGACCCTGAAGTAAAAAAAGTACTGCGCCTGATGGGCCCGCGCTTGCTCACTATGTTCCTTATTCAACTCACCTTTCTCATCCGCGACAACCTAGCTTCCCGGCTGGCGGCTGGAGCCGTCACTTCACTCACCTATGGATATATGTTGCAACAAGTGCCGGAGACCCTCATCGGGACAGCCATCGGCACCGCGCTCCTGCCGACGCTTTCGGAACATTTTGCGGTGGAACAAAAAGAAGCTTTCCAACAAACCATCCAACGAGCCGTCCAGGTAATGATCGCTGTAACGCTACCAATCGCGGCCGTGCTGGCAATTGGATTACGCCCGTTGCTGACGCTGGCGTTCAACTTTGGCCAAGCCGGTACAACCCTGCTTGCTTGGGTAACGGCAGCATTTATGCTCGGCCTACTGGGTCAGTGCCTGAAGGAAATCGGTGCCCGTTCATTCCTGGCCAGACAAAACGCCTGGGTGCCATTGATCACAGCCTCCATCAACGTAGTACTTTATGTTTCCATTGGGGCCCTGCTTTATCGCCCGCTGGGTGCTCCAGGGATCGCCTTGACCGATTCGCTCGTTTTTACCATCGAAGCAGTGATCCTGCTGATCCTACTCGATCGAAAGATGGTTTCACCGATACAATTGGGATCAGGCATATGGCGTACACTTTTGGCTACAATTTCAGCGGGATTGGTCACTTGGGGAGTATTGAGCTTGCTCTCTACACGTGCTTCAGCGCTCATTTACGGCACCGTGCCTATGATCCTGGGTTTTCTAGCCTGTCTGCCCTGGATTTGGAAAGAACTCAAGACGCTCACACAACTTTAATAATTCAGAAAAGTGTTACCCGATTGGATACAAGAATTCATCATCCTTGGCGCTATCATTTATAATGAACAATACTTTGGAGGCCGAAATGGAGAATCACTTTCTCTGGTGGCGCGACGGCGTCATTTATCAAATTTATCCTCGTTCGTTTGCAGACAGCAATAATGACGGCATTGGAGATCTGCCTGGCATTACCGGCAAGTTAGACTATCTGGCCGACCTGGGCGTAGATGCGCTCTGGCTCTCCCCGATTTATCCATCTCCGGATAAAGATTTCGGGTACGATGTTGCTGATTATTTTGACATCGACCCAAAGTACGGCACGCTGGCTGATTTTGATCATCTGCTGCAAGAAGCCCATAAGAGGCACTTGCATATCATCCTTGATCTCGTCCTCAACCATACTTCAGACCAGAATAAATGGTTTCAGAAATCAAGATCCTCCCGTGATAATTCCTATCGCGATTGGTACATCTGGCGGGACGCCCCCCAAGGGAAGAAGCAACCTAATAACTGGCAATCCGTCTTTGGAGGCTCCGGCTGGCAATTCGACGAAAAGACCGGCCAATACTATTTTCACATGTTTGTCAAAGAACAACCTGACCTCAATTGGCGTAACCCTGAAGTCTATAAAAAAATGCTGGAAGTATTCAAATTCTGGCTCGAACGTGGCGTGGACGGTTTTCGCCTGGATGTCTTCAACGAATACTACAAAGACGATCAATTCCGCGACAATCCACCAAAGTTTGGCATTCGCCCCTTTGACCGGCAACAGCACATTTATGATGCCAGCCGACCCGAGATGTTCCCGGCATTGAAAGACATCCGTGCTCTGCTGGATAGCTACAAGGAACGCTATGCAGTTGGAGAGACTTTTTTAGCTTCGACTGAAGAAGCTGCCAATTTCATCGGCCCAGAAAAATTGCACGCCGGTTTCGATTTTACCTTCCTGACCTCGCCCTGGAATCCAAAACGTTTTCTCTCTGTCGTTAACCGATGGGACAGCTTACTCACCGGAGATGCCTGGCCAAATTACGTGCTCAACAATCACGACCAACCCCGATCGGCCAGCCGTTATGGACAGAGAGAAGATGATGAACGGTTAAAGGTCGCTGCTACCATGCTGCTGACCCTGCGAGGAACACCCTTCCTCTACTATGGAGAAGAAATTGGCATGCGCAACATTCATTTGAAACGAAGCGAGCTGCAGGACCCAGTGGGAATCCGATACTGGCCCGTTCCAGTCGGCCGCGATGGCTGCCGTTCCCCGATGCAGTGGGATGACAACGAGAATGCCGGTTTTAGCAAAGGCAAACCCTGGATAAAAATTCATCCTGATTACATTCAGCGTAACGTCAAGGCTCAGAAAGAGAATCCAAACTCACTGTTGAATTTTTACGTGCGCTTGTTGGCAATTCGCAAAGCTACTCTGGCATTGCAACAAGGGACTTTTGTCCCGTTGACCTACGATCCACGCCGTTTATTAGCCTATTTACGGCAGGATGCAGAACAGACCGTACTTGTCGTCCTCAACTTTGGTCGTCGAAAAGTTCGTCTGGCAACCGGGCCGCAATTACGTGGTAGGGATTGGCAACTTCTGCTCTCAAATAAACGGAATAGCGTGCCCGAGATCGTCAACGGTTGGCTGCCCTTACTCGGGAATGAAGCCAGTATCTATATTCGAAAGAATAAAAAATAACTTAAAAAAGAAATCCAGTCTTGCAAACCGGATTTCTTTTTTTTACCTCCAGTTATTCCTCTATGACCTTGATCGGTTCAAGATCAAATGGGGTGCCATCGATCTTCCCCCCGTCGAGCAAAGTTTTCACCGTAGCCTCTGAAAGAGGAACTCCCTCTGC
>Ga0182027_10005397_pt1 | contig 19445 bp, 11 predicted proteins | sample 712E1DmetaG_FD_121300 | JGI IMG/M metagenome (GOLD analysis project Ga0182027, IMG submission 121300) | Permafrost microbial communities from Stordalen Mire, Sweden - 712E1D metaG (Illumina Assembly) | ecosystem: Environmental > Terrestrial > Soil > Wetlands > Permafrost | place: Sweden...
CGAAGAAAGCCACGGCGGGAAGTTTGGCCATCTGCCATCCCTGGGCCGACGGCGCGAAGCCTCCCTGCAATTCACGCTCGCCCAGGATCAACCGGATTTGCCGCCGTTCCAGCGTCGGAACACCTTCCTGTTGAAGCGCCAGTTCCACGAAATCAGCCAATCCGACCGTCCAGTCGCCCCCTTCCCCGGCCAAATTCTCGCCCGTAAAATCCAGGACGGTGATCGCGTTGGAGGTTGATATCTCATTGCGCGATACCTTCCTTCCACCGGCCGCAACCGGCGTGCTTGCGGCGGGCTGGATTGCCCCACTTGTCTGCGCCGGAAGCCAGAACGTGCAAATCAAAATTGCCAAAAGCAAGAGGGTGGTTTTCATGTCGTCACATCACGGTCGCTCCAAGATTTTTGGCTTCGATTTTCAGATGGCCGGCGGCGGATGGACGACCGGCGCTCGACCAGACGAATTGGGCGCCGGCCAAAATGATGCCGCCGCGCGCGTCGGAAAGCACGGTGATTGCCTGGCCGTCAACCTGGATTTCCTGGCCGCTGAAGGTCACGAAGTACGAACTGTGTTTGCCGTCGGTTATGCGGACGTAAAGCGGCGGCGAGGCGGGCACGTCGCCGGTGTCGGACAACACCAGTTTCACCTCGCCGCCGTCGTCCTGGACAATGGCGCGGATTTGGTTGGGAAACATCGCCATCATTTCGCGGATGAGTTTCGCGCTGGCCAGGCTGTCCGTGGCCGGGATGGCGCCCGCCTCCATCCGCCCGCGCCAGTGGCCGGCGGCAAAGGCGATGACGGCGCAGGCCGCCAGTCCGAAAGCCCACGCCAGATGCGGCGAAAAATTTCGCGCGGGGCGCGGCGCGGGATCGTGGCGTTTGAGGCCGTCCGCAACCCGGCGCGGAAACTCTTCCAGGGATTCTTCGGCAATTGCCGGAAGGCGCGCCCTTTTCAGGATGGATTCGAGTTCATTCTTGTTCATGGGGCAGGTCTTTCAAGAGGCGTTTGAGTTTTTGGCGCGCGGCAAAGACGCGCCACGAAATGGTGGCTTGGGTGCAGCCCAGGGTTTTCGCGGCCTCGGCGTGGCTCTGGTTCTCGTAAATGGTCAGCACGATGGCGGCGCGCTGTTTGGCCGGCAGCCGGTTGAGCGCCTGCTGGACGCGCCGCGAAAGCTCGTCGGGAAATCCGCCGCCGGGATCGTTTTCGGCGGCAACCCCGGCGGCCCATTTTGCGTGGATGCCGGCGCGGCGGCTTTCGCGCCTGAGCCAGTCCAGGCTCAAATTGATGGCGATTCTGCAAAGCCAGGTCGAAAACTTCGCCGTGCCGTTGAAGGAACCCAGTTGCCGGTAGGCGCGCAAGAAGGCGTCCTGGGCCAGTTCCTCGGCGTCATCGGGCGAGCCGGTCATGCGAAATGTAACGGCGCGGATCATGTGTTGATGTTGATGCACAAGCGCGGCGTAAGCCTCCGGGTCGCCGGAGAGGCTCGATTCGATCAGCTTGGATTCGTCGTCCGACGCGGCCATGTGCGCCATTTTATCCAGTAAGACGGATAGTGGCAGCAATTCCTTTGAACAAAATGCGCCAATCTCGCCCGGGTTGGGATCGAGTCACGGCTCGCCAGGTGTCGCCATCTACCGGGGTTGGGATCGAGTCACGGCCCGTCTCGCCCTGCCGGGTTGGGATTCTCCCATCCGCCGCCCAGGGCCTTGTAAAGGGCGATCAAATCCGAGGAGACGAGGCGCTGGCTTTCGATCAAGGCGTCCTGGCTTTGATAGAGGGCGCGTTGGGATTCGAGAACGCGGAGAAAATCGGCCAGGCCGTGGCTGTAAAGATCCACGGCCAGGGCCAGAGCCTGCTCGTTGGCTTGGGCGGCGTGGTCGAGGGATTGGCGGCGGGTTTGTTCCTGGGCGTAAGCGGTCATCGCGGTTTCCACATCCGTGAAGGCAGCCAGCATCGTTTGCTCGTAGGCCGCCAGCGCCTGATCCACGCGCGCATCCTGGACGCGAATGCCGGCGCGGATGCGTCCGGCGTCGAAAATGCGCCATTGCACGGTGGGGCCGGCCGTCCAGAAGCGGCTGCCGGCGTCGAACCAGTCGGCGGCGCTGAGGGTTTGCAGCCCAACGTCTCCTGTCAATGAGAATTTTGGATAAAGCTCCGCCGCGGCCGCGCCCACGCGGGCGGTGGCCGCCGCCAATTGCCGTTCCGCCTGCCGCACATCCGGACGCCGCTGGAGGAGGTCCGACGGCAGGCCGACGGGCACCGCCGGGGGCGCGGCGGGAATGGGAGCGGCGCCGGCCAGTTCATCGAGCAACGCGCCCGGCGGCTGTCCGAGCAGCAGCGCCAATTGATAAACGGCGTCGCGGAAGCCGGTTTCAAACACCGGCGTTTGCGCCCGGGTCGAGGCCAGGAGGGCGTCGGCTTCCTGCACGTCCAGGCCGCCGGTCAGTCCTTTGGCGAACCGGTCGCGGGTCAAGGCCAGGATTTGTTCCTGGGCCTTGAGGCTCGCCCCGGCCACGGCCAGACGGCTCTGGAAGGCGCGGGCGGCGACGTATTGGCGGGCCACTTCGGCGGAGATCGTGATCAATACATTGCGGCGGCCAAATTCGGCCGCGGCCGCGTCGGCCCGGGCGGCTTGGGCGGCGCGGCGCGTGCCGCCAAAGACATCCAGTTCCCACGCTGCGTCGAAACCGGTCTGGTACACGTCGGCATCCAGCGGGATTCCGGGCGGAAAGGGAGGAAATCCGTTGGCGCTGTAACGCTCACGCGTGTAGGAGCCGGCGGCGTCCACCGTCGGTGAAAGGCCCGCGGAAACCACCCGGGCGGCGGCGCGGGCTTCGCGGACGCGCGCGACGGCGGCGCGAAGATTGAGGTTTGACTGGGCGGCGCGAACGACCAGCGAATCCAGTTCCGGGTCGTGAAACTTCTCCCACCAGGCCGTGTCGGCGGCTGGCAGGTTGGTTTCCCCGCCGTCCTGGGGCGAGACCCATTGGGCCGGCGCTTCGGTTTTGGGCGGATGATACTCCGGCCCGACCATGCAGCCGGCCAGCAGGCCCGCGAGCACGAACGGGATGAGGCGTGGGAAGGAATTCATTGGGGCGGGGCCTCGCGCTGGTTGGCTGCCTGGATGAGGCTGAGAATGGTTTCCACGGCGGCGTCCTCGCCCGCGGCGGTGTTGAGCATGACGTGATAGAGATGGCGCGCGGGCCAGTCCGCGTTGTAGTAGTGGCGGATGAAGGCGATGCGTTCCTGATCCACGGTATCAATCGAATGTCGGGCCTCGGCTTCATTTTTCACCCGGGCCAGGACGCGCTGGTATCTGAGTTCGCGCGGGGCGTAAAGGAAGACGCAGAAGGTGTCGGCGCGGTCGCGCAGGAAGTAGGCGGCGCCCCGCCCCACAATGACGCATTGGCCCGCCGCCGCCGCCTGGTCCATGACTTGCCGCGTCAGAAGGATGAGGCGGTCGGCATCAATGACATCGGCATCGGGCAGCATGACGCTGCGCTCGTGGCTGCCGCGCCAGAAGACTTTGGCCAGGCGGTAGAGCCAGGGATCCACGCGTTCCTCGCTCTGTTCGCAGGCTTCGGGGCTGACTTTGGCCAGGCGGGCGATTTCGCCGGTCAGATCGTGATCGAGCAGTTTCCAGCCCAGGCGCTGGGCGACCTGCCCGGCGATGGCGCCGGCGCCGGCGCCGAATTCACGTTCGATGACCACGATTCGTTTCATTTGTCAATACTCTAATGGGCGGCGGCGGCGGCGGGAGTTGGCGATTTGACGACTTTGAGGAGCCAAACTCCGAGGGCACAGGCGAGGCCCACCCACATAAACGAATAGAAAAGCTCGATGAACGCCCAATAACCGGTTTGCTGGTGAACGATGTTATAGATCAGGCCTTCGGCCCGCAGCCGCGCGTCCACCGGGCTGAAATGGGATTGCAGAACACCCTGCACCCGGCCGAGGTCTTGCAGATAGACGGGGTTTAACGCGGAGACGCGGCCCGTCATAAAGGCCTGATGCGCCTGCGCGAAACGCTCCAGCATGGTGGAGACAAACGAGATGCCGACGCTGCCGCCCAGATTGCGCACCAGGTTCTGGATGCCGGCGGCATTGCCGATCTGATCGTTGCGCAAGGTGGCCAGCCCCACCGTGGTCAACGGCACAAAAATGAACCCGGCGCCGAAACCGCTGATGATATTGGGAGCCAGAAGGCTGCTCCGGGCCATTTGCAGGGAGAGCCGGCTGAAAAGGAACGCGCTCAGGGAGAAGACCAAAAAACCGAAGGCCGCCAGCCTGCGCCCGCCCACTTTGGCGATCAGCGCCCCCACCACAAACAGCGCGCAAAAGGCGCCCAGGCCCCGCGGACTGACCGTCAACCCGGCCTCCAGCGCGGTGTAGCCCATCAGGGTTTGAAGAAAGAGCGGCTGGAGCGCGACCAACCCGTAGACAGCCCCGCCGAAAAGAAAAAACAAGCAGCACGTCATCCCAAAGTTGTAGTTCTTGAGAATGCGCAGGTTGACAATCGGGTCCGAAACGCGCAGTTCCCAAAATATGAAGAACACCAGCGAAACGGCGGAAACGCCGGCCAGCCACCGCATCCAGGGCGCGCCAAACCAATCCGCTTCCTGTCCCTTGTCCAGCAGGATTTGAAGCGTCCCCAGGCCCAGGGCCATGAAGCCCAGGCCCACGCCGTCAATTCGTCCGGGCTTGCCATCGCGAATCCAGGGCGGGTCGTCCACGAAGAGCGAGATCATAAACACCGCCACGAGGCTGACCGGCAAATTGATGTAAAAGGCCCAGCGCCACGACCAGGTATCCGTCAGCCAGCCGCCCAGAGTCGGCCCCAGGATGGGAGCGCAGACGACGCCGATGCCATAGACGGCCATGGCCGTGCCACGCTTGGCCGGCGCAAAACTCTCCAGCATGATGGACTGCGCCAGCGGCTGGAGCGCGCCGCCGCCCGCCCCTTGCAGCACCCGCGCGAAAATGAGCATGGGCAGGCTGGTGGCGGCCCCGCAGAGAAAGGAGGACGCCGAAAAAATCCCGATGCAGACGAGCAACAGCCGTTTCCTCCCGAAATGCCTGGAGAGCCAACTGCTGGCGGGCAGGACAATGGCGTTGGAGACCAGATAACTGGTCAGCACCCAGGTGGCTTCGGACGGAGTCGCGCCCAGATTCCCCCCGATGTAGGGCAGCGCGACCGAGGCGATGGAAGTGTCCAGCACTTCCATAAACGTCGCCAGCATCACCGCCGCGGCGATCAACCAGGGATTGACACGGGGACGCCACGTCTCGCTCATGGGACGACCCTCACCCGCGGCTGGACCGACATGCCCGGCGCGAGGCTGAATTCGGACAAGCCGGGCGCATTATCAAATATAATTTTCACCGGCACGCGCTGCACCACCTTCACATAGTTGCCCACCGCGTTTTCGGGCGGCAGCAGGCTGAAGAGCGCCCCGGAGCCGGCTTGGAGGCTGTCCACCTTCCCCGTGAACTGGTGGTGCGGATAAGCATCCACGCGGATGACCACCGGCTGGCCGGGACGCAACCGCTCCAATTGCGTCTCCTTGAAATTGGCCACCACCCACAGGTCGTCCGGCACCAGCGCCAGGAGCGCCTGGCCGGTTTGGACGTAGGCCCCCTGCTCCACCGTGCGGCGCGTCACGCGCCCGTCCCGCGGAGCGGTGATCGTGGTGTAGGAAAGCTGCAACTGCGCCTGTTGCAGCCGCGTCTGGACCTGTTGGACTTGGGAGCGGGCGGTCTGGACGTTGGCGCGGTCCAGCTCGACTTGCGCGATCGCAGCCCTGGCCTGGTTGCGGGCCACCTCCACTTCCGCGGTGGCGGAAGCGGCCTGCGCCTTGGCCAGATCAATCTGGCTGGTGGCGACGGCGTTGCTTTGGACCGACTCGTAGCGGCCCCGGTCCAACTCGGCGCGGCTGGCGACGGCCTGGACGGCGGGGACGGCGGCGTTTTGCTGATCGGCCTTGGCCTGGTCAACCAGGATTTGAGATTCGGCCTGCCGGACATGGGTGTTGGCGGCAGCCAGGTCGGCGGCGGCCTGGTCCACGAGCGCCTGGTAATCGCGCGGATCTATTTCCAGGAGCAAGTCCCCTGCCTTGACGCGCTGATTGTCCGCCACGAGCAACTTGACGACCGGGCCGGAAACACGGGGGCTGACAAAAGTGATGTGACTTTCAATAAAGGCGTCGTCTGTCGTTTCGTAGGGCGCGATGAAACGGTTGTAATAGACGACGGCGGCGGGGATGAAGGCCAGCGCAATCAAAACGGCGATGACCAGGCCGGGCCGGAAACGCCGGCGGGGCGGCGGCAGAGAGGCGGTTTCCGGCACGGGCGGACGCGGGGAGGAACTGGATTGATCCATTGCGGTCTTTTCTTCCATCAGGCACCCAAAATCTTGATTTTACTCATGGGATGAAATTACCGGCGCACCCCGATTTCGGCAAGCCTTCTGTTGTTCCGCGGCGAAAAAGTGGAGTGCGCGCGTTGCGCATAGGCCGATTCTCTGCCACAGTAACGCAGTTATGGATCAAACGTCGCCGTTATATCCCAACAGCAAATGAAGCCGGCTTTTCGTCAACGGGCCGGCCTCCAGGCAATCCGCGCGGCGCTTTGGCTCGGGTGCGGCGCGATCCCGTTCTCCTGCCGCGCGGGCGCGCAAGCGGCCAAACCGTACGGACTGGAGGCGCGCCCGCCTGCCCAGGGCGGCCTGCTCATGCCGGAGCGCGAAAATGGGGCGCTGCCCGCGCTGCTCTCCCAGACCGGCGCTTTCAAGGACACCGCGCATCTGGCGCCCACCGATGGCTTGATCCCTTACGACATCAATGTTCCGTTTTGGTCGGATGGGGCGGCGAAATTGCGCTGGATGGCCCTGCCCAACCAGGACGCCAAGCCAGCCGGGAAGATAGGATTCCGGCCCGCCGGAGAATGGAGTTTTCCCAAAGGAACGGTGTTTGTGAAGGACTTCCAACTCGCCTGCGACGAGACGCGCCCGGAAGTCAAACGCCGGCTGGAAACCCGGCTCCTGGTTTGCGATGCCGACGGAGGAGTTTATGGCGTCACCTACAAATGGCGGCCGGATAACAGCGACGCCGACCTGCTGGCCACCAATTTGAGCGAGGTGATTGAGATCAAAACGGCGGCGGGGACCCGGACCCAGACCTGGTACTATCCGAGCCGGCAGGATTGCCTGGCGTGCCACACCGCCAGGGCCGGGTTGGTCCTGGGGGTCAAGACCCGCCAAATGAACCGGGATTTTGATTATCCATCGGGGCGGGCCGACAACCAATTGCGGGCTTGGAACCAGATCGGGCTGTTTGACCCGCCGCTGGAGGAAAGCGCCCTCCCCAATTACGCCAGCCTGGCGCGCGGGGACAACGCCGGCCGGAGTTTGGAGAACCGTGCCAGATCCTATTTGGACGCCAACTGCGCGCACTGCCACCGGCCCGGGGGCACGGTGGCGTATTTTGACGCGCGCTATGACACGCCGCTGAAGGAACAGAACCTGATCGCCGGGCAAGTTCTACTTGATGAAGGGATTGACGGCGCGCGCGCCATCGCGCCCAACGACATCTGGCGCTCGCTCATTTATATGCGGGCCGGCGCGCCCGACGCCATCAAAATGCCCCTGCTGGCGCACAACCTGGTGGACGCGGCAGGAATGCGGCTGTTGCGGCAGTGGATTGAAAGCATGCCCGGCCCGCCCGTGTTGCCGCCGCCGGAGATTTCGCCGCCCCAGGGCCATTACGACGGGCCGGTGGAGGCGGCCATAAAGGAGGCCGAACCGGGCGCGAGCATCCGATACACGCTGGACGGGAGTCTGCCGACCCGGGAGGATTTGCTCTACGAGAAGCCGATCCGGTTGAGCGGTCCCACCCTGCTGCGAGCCAAGGCCTTCAAGCCCGGCTTCACCAAGAGCATCACGGCGCAGCAAGTGTTTATTATCGGGGATTGAGATTATCACGATGGATTAAGGTAGTATAATGTCATAAATTAGTTTGTTTATTTTCGCGTCCGTGATATATTGAGTTCCGTTGTCTGAATTTATGTGTCTTCCTGGCGCCAGTCTGGCGGGGAAGGAGTGTCGGCGCAGCCGCGAATCGCCTCCTGCTACCCCATCCTGCCGCCAACCAGAATCACGCGACATGAAAGAATCAAGCAGACTTTTAACCGGCGGAATGTTTCTGGCCGTGGCGGCCGCCTTGAGCTTGGCAGGCTCCGCCCGGGCCGCCGCCACCCTGACGGATATTGGCGCCGCAAACCCCACTCCCGGAACCTACGACATGTCCCAATTGCTCAATTCCACCACCAATGATCCCGGCGGTCTTAACTACTACGACAATAATGCCGCCCCCCCCGGCCAGACCTTCGCCACCGGCAGCAGCGCGGGCGGTTACATTCTGAACAGCGTCGCCCTCAAGACGTCCGGCAACGGCAGCACCTCCACTTCGCCGGGCAGCTCAACCACTTACACCCTCTATATTTACTCGGTGACGAACGCCGGCGCCGGCAATGCCACCCTGATTGCGAGCTTCACCGCCACCGCCTCGTTCACACAGAACGACTGGCTGCAATGGGCCAATTTGGGGCTTGCCCTGAGTCCGAACTCGCTTTACGCCTTTGCGCACTCCAGAACCGGCAATCCCGGCAGTGCTTGGGAGAGGATCAGTGTGAGCAGCGGCATCGGCAGCGGCGACAATCCCTACGCGGGCGGCCAGATCGCGACCATTCCCTCCGGCGGGGGAGCCATGAATTTCGGCACCAACGGCAATATCTATGACATGACATTCGACCTGGGGTTAACGCTGGCAAGCGCCGCCGTCTGGACCGGCGCCGGGAGCGCCAACTGGGACACCACCACCGCCAACTGGATCGTCACCCCGCCTGGGGCGGCCGGCGATTATGCCGACGGCGACGCGGTGGGGTTTGGCGATGCGGGGGTTTCGCGGTTTAACGTGAATTTGGCCTCCGTGGTCGCGCCCTCCAGCGTGACGTTCAGCAACTCGGCCAATAATTACACCATTACCGGCGCCGGTCAGATTGGCGGCGGCGGCGCGCTGATTTTAGACGGCGCCGGCGCCGTTACCTTGAACATTTCCAATGCCTTCGCCGGGGGGGCAACGATTGGGCCGGGAGCGACGCTGAACTTGAATGGAACGAACACCTACGCCGGACCAACCACCATTGGGACGGGCGCCACGCTCGCGATTGGCGGCGCCGGCGATTTGGGCGGCGGCACTTATACGCGCGTCATCACCGACAATGGCACCCTGGCCTTTAACAGCACAACCGCGCAGATTTTGTCGGGAGCCATTTCCGGGACGGGCGGCATCACGCTCAATGGCGGGACATTGACCCTGGGCAACAATTCGCTGGCGGACGAGACTTACACCGGACCGACCGTGGTCACGAACGGCACTCTGATTCTGAACTTTCCCAATGGCACAACCAGCGGCATCTACAAGAGCAGCGGCCTGACCATTGACAAGGGCGGCGCAGTGGTGCTTTTGAACTCGAGCGCTCTGGAAGGCTACACCGCGGCAGCCCCCTATTTGCCGGTGACAATCAATGCCGGCGGCACGCTCACCACATTAAATGTGACCGGTTTCGGATGTCACCTTTATGGGGTATTGAACTTGAATGGCGGCACTCTGGCCATGTCGGGATCCGCCAACACCACATATGGCGGTTGGGAATTAGGCAATCAAGTCAATGTGAACGGAGGCGCCGCCACCTCCACCATGAGCGCCCAGCAGATGGGTCCCCAGCAGAGCGGTGGAACGGTTTTCAATATGACCAGCGGCGGAACCTCGCAGACGATCCCCGGCGTGGATCTGAACGTCACCGGCACGTTCGTCAATAGCAGCGGGGCGCCGGATACGGGCATCATCCTGCAAGGCGCCGGCACCCTGGCGCTGGCAGGCGGGGCCAACACCTACGCTCAGGGCACCACCATCGGCAGCGGCACGACGCTCCTGCTCACCAATGCGGCCACGCTGCTCCCCGCCGGCGCTATCATCAACAACGGCGCCTTCATAGATGGCAGCACAGGCGCGCAAACCTTGAGCGGCGTCATTTCCGGGACGGGCGCCGTTGAGGTGACCGCCGCGGGCGCCGCGCTCACGCTCAACGCCGCGGACACCTATGGCGGCAACACCGTCATCAGCGCGGGAACGCTGTTCCTGGGGGGCGCCGGATCCATCAACAACACGCCCGGCATCAGTGTGGCAAGCGGGGCGGCCTTCGACGTCTCGGCGCTGGCGGGTTTTACCCTGGGCGGCAGCCAAAGCCTGTTGGGCAGCGGCACGAACAACGGTTCGATCAGCACGACAGCGGGTTCAAAGATTTATGCCGGAACCGCCGGCGGGTATGGGACCAATACCTTCAGAAACAACCTGACCTTTGTTGCCGGCTCCTTCTGCTACCTGGACCTCGGCCCCGCCTACAATGGAGCCAATGATCAGATCATCTTGAATGGCAACGGCAGCGCCCTCTACGGCGGAGGCGCGAGCATCGTCATCAATTGCGGCGCGACGCTGGATCAGGCGAATGACTATGTGCTTTTCAAGGTGACGGGCGCTTCGTCCGGCATCTCCAACAACTTCAATCCCGCGCCGGTCTGGCTGGGCGCGCAGCCGGCCAATTCCAGCTTCTACTCCATTGTGACTCTGGCCAACAAGGTCGTTCTCCACTATAACCCCAGCGTCACGCCTAGTTTGCCCGTCGTGACGAATTTGGCGGCTTCCAGCTTGGGTTTTGCTTCCGCGACCCTGAACGGCCAGTTGCTGTCTTCAGGATACCCGTTGCCAACGATTACCATTTACTATGGAACAACCGACGGGGGGATGAATCCGGCGGCTTGGGCCGCCAATGTGTCCGTGGGCCTGCAATCCGGCTCCTTCAGCATGACGGTTTCCAATCTGTTGCCGGATACCGCCTATTACTATGCCGCTGCCGCCTCGAACACGGTGGGCACGGCATGGGCGCAACCGTCAAGATCATTCACCACCCTGCCTTTGACTCTGGCGGTGGTGACCAACCTGCCGCCATCAAATTTGTCCGGCAACTCGGCTAACCTGAACGGCCAGGTGATTCCCACCGCCACCCAGACGCCACAGATCACCCTGTATTACGGCACGACGGATGGCGGCACGAGCGCCGGAGCCTGGAGCAACCAAGTTAACCTGGGTTTGCAAAGCGGCAGTTTCAGTTATCTGGCTGGCGGACTGTCGAACAACACGACCTACTATTACACGGTCTCCGCGACGAACCAGGCCGGGCTGGCATGGGCGGCGCCCTCTGAAACATTCACCACGCCGGCGCTGCAGCCGGTTTATACTTATCATTATGACAACACCCGGGACGGCGCCAACACCAATGAAACGCTTCTCACACTGGCGAACGTCAACACCAACAGCTTTGGACAACTGTTCAGCTACCCTGTGGACGGCTATGTCTATGCCCAGGCGCTCATCGCGACCAACGTCTCGATTCCCGGCAAAGGCGCGCACAACGTGCTCTATGTTGCGACCGAAAACGACACCATCTATGCCTTCGACGCCGACAATTACGTGCCCACGCCGTATTGGACGAACAACTTCCTCAATTCAGCGGCCGGCGTCGTGGTCGTTCCGAGCGGTGTCACGCAAGGCAACGTCGTCCCTCAAGTCGGGATCACCGCGACGCCGGTGATTGATCCGGTCACGGGAACGATCTATGCCGAGGTCATGACCCAGGAAACCACCGGCGGCGTCACCAGCTACGTCCACCGGCTGCACGCGCTGGACATCGCCACCGGGCTGGAACGGACGGCTTTCAACAGCCCCGCCGTCATCGCCGCCAACAATTATCCCGGCGTGGGCTATAACGGCACCAACAATAATAATGGAATCGTCATCTGGAATCCATTGCATGCGCTTTGCCGCCCCGCCCTGCTGCTGGCCAACGGCATGGTTTATCTTTGTTACTCCTCGTTTGGCGACAAGCCTCCCTACTACGGCTGGGTGTTCAGCTACGACGCGCACACCCTGTCCCAGACCGGCGTCTTCAACACCTCGCCCAACGCGGGCTGGGGCGGCATCTGGATGACTGGCAACGGCGCGGCCGCCGACACTAATGGATTTATCTATGTCAACACCGGCAACGGTCCTTTTGACGCCAATACGGGCGGAGAGGATTATGGCGACAGCATCCTCAAGTTGAACGGAACCAACGGACTCAAGCTGGTGGATTATTTCACGCCCTACTACCAGGCGATGCTGGACAGCCAGGATTTGGACATCAGCGCCGCCGGAGTTCTCCTGCTGCCGCCCGCCAACGGGACGAACCTGTTGTTGAGCGGCAGCAAATACGGCCCCATCTACCTGCTCAACTGCACCAACCTGGGGCGATACAACGCCAGCAGTGACAGCCAGATCGTTCAGGAAATGACCAACGCGGTCAAGGGCCAATGGAGTTCGGCGGCCTATTACAACGGGATGCTCTACTTCGTCGGATGCAATGTCTATGGCGGCGGCAATGATGTCATCAAACAGTTTTCGATTTCGGACGGGATAATCAACACGACCCCGGTCGCACAAGGCGCGTATGCCTACAATTATCCCGGCGCAACTCCGGCGGTTTCGGCCAGCGGCACGAGCAACGCCATCGTCTGGACCGTTGAATCCGCGGCTTGGTCAAGCAGCGGCCCGGCGGTATTGCACGCCTATAATGCCACCAACGTGGCGCAGGAACTTTACAACAGCAGCCAGTTGCTCTCGCGCGACAACCCCGGCGTCGCGGTGCTCTTCACCCTGCCGGCCGTCGCCAATGGAAAAGTCTATGTCGGCGCGCGATTCGCCATGTCCGTCTTCGGCCTGACCACTTTCATCTCCCCGCCCGTCCTCTCGCCCAACGGCGGCGCCTACGCCAATGCCACGACGGTTACGCTCTCGGATGTCACCCCGGGCGTGACGGCCATCTACTACACGCTGGACGGCACGGTTCCGGGAACCAATTCGCTGCTCTACACCGGGCCGTTTGTCATCACGAACACCCTGGTCTTGCAGGCCGTCGCCGTCAAGCCGGGAGCGGTCAACAGCGGCGTGTCTTACGCCTCCTTTGTCAATACAGCGGCGCCGGGCCACGGCCCCGGGCTGCTGGGCCAATACTGGACCAACACAACGGCGACGGCGTTCACCAACTTATCCTTCAACACGGCGGCTACGCTCACGCGAACGGACGCGGTGGTCAACTTCAACTGGGGAACGGCCGGGCCGGCTCCGGGCATCGGTTCCACCAATTTCACGGCGCGGTGGACAGGCGCGGCGCAGGCGCAATACAGCGAAAGCTACACCTTCACGACCATCGCGAAAGACGGGGTGAGACTGTGGGTCAATGGACAGTTGCTGGTGGACGACTGGACGACACATGCTTCGCCGGCCACCAACAGCGGGGTCATCGCGCTCAACTCGCAGCAGCTTTACAACATCCAGATGGATTACTTCCTGAACACCGGCAGCGCCAGCGCGAAACTGCTTTGGAGCAGCCCCTCCACCGCGCAGGCCCTCATTCCGCAAACCCAGCTTTATCCCTACACCAATCCGCCGCCCGCCATCGTCCTGACCGCCCCGGTCGGCGGCTCGACTTTCACCGCCGCCGCCAGTGTTTCTGTCAGTGCCGACGCCGACGCTCCTTACAATACCTTGAGCTTCGTGAGCTTCTACGCCAACGGCGTTCTCCTCGGGACGGTCAGCAATGCGCCCTACTCCCTGACTGCCACCGGTTTGCCGGCCGACAGTTACACCCTGACCGCCACCGCCACCGACGGCAGCGGCCTGGCCGGCACTTCGGCGCCCGTCGCCATCACCGTTACGGCTCCCACCGGACTGCCCTACGGTCTGACCGCCAATGCGACGCTGGCGCCATTCCTTAACGGGAACATGCCTGGCGCCTCGAGCAGTTCCATCCCCTCGCTGCTTTCAAAGACGGGCGCGTTTTCCGACACCGTCAACCGCGTTCCCGCCGCCGGCTTGATTCCCTACGCGCCCAACACCCCGTTGTGGTCGGACAGCGCGCTCAAGAGCCGTTATCTGGCCGTGCCCGGCGGCGCCCCCATCACGCCGGGCCAACAGATTGGCTTCGCCCCCGCCGGCCAGTGGAGCTTCCCGTCCGGCACCGTCTTTGTCAAGAACTTTGACCTCGTGGTGGATGAAACCAACCCGAACACCCCCGCGCGCCGCCTGGAAACCCGCCTCCTGGTGCGCGACACCAACGGCGCGGTCTATGGCGCGACCTACAAATGGCTGCCGGACAACAGCGATGCCGCGTTGCTCACCGGCAGCCTGACCGAAGCCATCCTCGTCACCAACGCCGCCGGCGTGGTCACCCAGAATTGGTACTATCCAAGCCCGGAGGATTGCCTGGCCTGCCATACGGTGGTGGCCAATTACGTCTTGGGCGTCAATACCCGCCAACTCAACGGGACCAACTACTATCCCGCCACCGGCGTCACCGACAACCAGCTTCGCACCCTCAATCGCCTGGGCATGTTCTATCCCGCCTTCGACCAGGCGGCCATCCCGGGCTACGAGCAACTGTCCAGCGTGACCAACCAGGGCGCCTCGCCCGTCCAGCGCGCCCGTTCCTACCTGGACGCCAACTGCTCGCAGTGCCATCAGCCCGGCGGCGCCGGCATCACCTTCGACGCCCGTTACGACACCCCGCTGGCGAGCCAGAACCTCACCAATTACCCGGCCTTGTTTTCCATCGGGGTGGACAACGCCAAAATCATCGCTCCGAATGACGTGTGGCGATCCACCATCTATGCCCGGATGAACACGGTGGATCCAACCATCAAAATGCCCAACCTGGCTAGAAATCTAATTGACAGCAACGCCGTGCAAGCCATGGCGGACTGGATCAACAGCCTGGGCGGCGTCCCGGCGCTGGCCCCGCCCGTGCTGACCCCTGGCTCCGGCATCTTCACTAACGTGGTGACGCTCACGTTGCAGCCCCCGGGCGCCAGCGCCGCCATCTACTACACCCTGGACGGGAAGCTGCCCACGACCGGCTCCACGCTTTACAGCGCGCCGTTCAATCTCACTTCCAGCGCGACCGTCACGGCCAATGCGTTTGAAGCCGGCTATGTCAACAGCGTGGCCGTGTCCGGGTTGTTCACCATTGTGCCGCCGCTGAACAATTTCTTCGCTCCCGGCTTCCTGCCCAACGGCTCATTCCAGATGCAGTTTTGGGCCGCGGCGGGGCAGACCTTCATCCTGCAAACCAGCAGCGACCTGATCCACTGGACCACACTGAGCACCAACACGCCCGCATCCCTCCCCTTCACTCTGGTTGATCCCGGAGCCGCTGGAGCGCGCTATCGGTTCTATCGTATCGTCCCGCCAGGCACGCCATGAAAACACACTCCATTCTCAATTTGTCCCGCGTCACTTTCCCGCGGCTTGATTTCCTCGCGCTGGTCGCTGTCCTGGCGATTGTCGCCGTCCCGCTGCCGGCCGCGCGGGCGCAAACCAACGCCGGCGCCCTCCCCAATTTTCAGGACGGCAAACCCGGTTCAACGCCCGAAGATGCCGCCAGCCTGTCGCGGCAGGCGCGGGCCTTCGGGCAAGCCGCCGAAAAAATCCGGGAGCAATGCATCCAGGGCCGCCGGACGATCTGCGGCAGGATTCTCAAGGTGCTGCCCGACGGGCTGGTTGTGGAAAGCGGTTACACCAGCCTGATGCGGCCGCCTCTGGACCGATCCTGGCTGGTGCCTGCCACGGTTCCGGCATCGCGCGAGCCTAACCTGGTCGAAGGCAATGAGCCGGCTTGCGTCTGCGTCGGACTGGTTTTTCTTTCGGACATCCCCAAATCGCGCTCGGCCAAACCCAAGCCTTATGACTACGTTGTGATTCAAGCTTACCCGGCCGGCCAATACACTTACGCCTCGGCTGGAACCATCAAACGAACCGTCCGCCGCTTCGCCGCCCTCCTTCAATCCGCGGTCCTCGTCAATTGCGACGCCGCTGGTATCAAGCCGCCCATGATGACACCGCCCCCGCCGCCGCCACCCGCCGCCGGAGGCCTGTGACTTCTTTAACGGTCTGACTTCAAGCCAAACAATCGCTGGTGCTCGAGGATGGCGTAACGGTCGGTCATGCCGGAAAGATAGTCGCAGATGGCGCGCAGCCAGCCGGCGCGGCGGGCGCGCTTCTGGCTGGATGCGCCAATTTCGCGGGGGTGTTCGAGGTAGTACTGGAACAGGTCGCCCAGCATGATTCCGGCCCGGTTGTTTGGCTCAAAGACAACGGGGTTGGAGTAAAGGTTGCGCAAGAGGAAGTCGCGCAGCTCCAGGTTCAACCGGCGGCGCCGCGGGCTGTGCTCGACCAGCGGACGGAGTTGGAGGCGCACGTCGTCGGCCGTGCGGACGCCGGAGGCGAGGATGGCGGCTTCGGTGCTTTCCACCACGTCGCGGACCTGGCGGTCAATCAGGCAGCGGATGATGAAGAACCGGCGGGTTTCGTCGGGAAGATGGGCGTGCCCGGCGCGGACGGCGCGGGAGGCCTCGGAAAATAGTTTGACTTCGCGGTTGAGTTTGGCCTCGGAGAGAAGGCCGGCTTCCAGGCCGTCATCCAGGTCGTGGCTGCAATAGGTCAGTTCGTCGGCGAGGTTGGCCACCTGGGCTTCCAGGGAAGGGGATTTGAGGACGGAGGCTTTGCGCCGGCCGGGTTGATCGTAGGCGGTTTGGTGTTTGGCCAGGCCCTCGCGGGTTTCCCAGGTGAGGTTCAAGCCGCGGAAGCCGGGGTATTTCTCCTCCAGTTCCTCAACGATACGCAGACTCTGGCGGTTGTGCTCGAAGCCGCCGTGGCCGCGCATGAGCTGGTTGAGGACTTCCTCGCCTTTGTGCCCGAAGGGCGAATGGCCCAGGTCGTGCGCCAGGGCGATGGTTTCGGCCAGGTCGTCGTTCAGGTTCAGGGCGCGGGCGATGTTGCGGGCGATGGCGGCCACTTCAATGGTGTGAGTCAGGCGCGTGCGCAGATGATCCCCGGTGCCGTTGAGGAAAACCTGGGTCTTATATTCCAGGCGGCGGAACGCGCGGGAGTGGATGACGCGGTCGCGGTCGCGCTGGTATTCGGTGCGCCACAAGGCGCGCGGTTCGGGATGCACGCGGCCGCGGGAATCGGCGCTCAGTTGGGCGTAAGGGGCCAGGGTTTGGCGCTCCCGTTGTTCGAGTTGTTCTCTGGAACAAGGCATGGCAGGCCCGCGGCTGGATCAGTGCGCCAGTAATTCCTGCACGGAAACACCGCGCAGTTCGAAGAGGCGCCGGATGGCGTCTTCGATCAGGTTGTTGGGGCACGAGGCGCCGGCGGTGATGCCGACGGTGATCTTGCCCGGCGGCAGCCAGTTGCGGGTCTCGATTTCCTGCTGGAGGGAGAGATCGAAATGCCGGATCAAACCGTCAGAAACCATCATCGCGGCATTCTTGACAAAGTAGGTGGGCAGTTTCGCTTCGCCCATTTCGGCCAGGTGCGACGTGTTGGAGGAATTATAGCCGCCGATCACCAGCAGCAGGTCCATCGGTTCGCAGAGCAGTTTCTCCAGGGCGTCCTGGCGCTCCTGCGTGGCGCCGCAGATCGTGTCGAAGAAGCGGAAATGGCGGTCCAACTGGTCCGCGCCAAAGCGCTGGATCATCGCGTTCTTGATGCGGCGCTGGACCTCCTCGGTTTCGCCGCGCAGCATGGTCGTCTGGTTGGCCACCCCGACCGCCTGGAGATGGATGTCGGGATCGAATCCGGCGGAATAAGCGCCCTTGAAGGTGTCGAGAAAATCCTGCTTGTTGCCCCCGCGCAAAATGTAGTTACAGACGTAATCGGTTTCCGCCAGCGTATAGACGACCAGGTAATGGCCCGGGCCGTCCGCGCCGGCCTGGGAAGTGGTCGCCTTGGTCTCCTCGTGTTTGGCCTTGCCGTGGATGATGCTGGTGACCCTTTCCTTGGAGTATTGGCGCACGCGTTTCCAAACGCTCATCACGTCCCCGCAAGTCGTGTCCACCAACTGGCAGCCTTTGCCGATCAACTTGGTGCGGGTGCCGACTTCCGTCCCAAAAGCGGGGATGATCACCACATCGTCGGCGCGCAGGCGATCCAGTTCCTCCTCCGTCGGCTTGGGGGAAATGATCTGGATGCCCATGTTGTGAATCTGGTCGTTGACTTCCGGGTTGTGAATGATCTCGCCCAGGAGATAGATGGGTTGCGGCAGCGGAAACACATTGCGGGCGGCGTAAGCCAGGTCTATGGCCCGTTCCACCCCGTAACAAAAGCCGTATTTCTTGGCCAATTTGACGGTCAAGAGGCCGTCGGCGCTCAGGACATGGGCCTTGTCGCGAATGCGCTCCACCAATTCGCTGCGGTAATGGGACAGAACCTGCGCTTGAACGGCGGCCATGACATCCGGGCGGCGGAGATTGACCTTCTTGGGCGGCGGGTTGAAGTCGCCATTCCCATGGCCATTCCCGTGGCCATTTCCATTCTGCGCGTTGTTCGGCATCACGTTGCAAGTTTAGCACGGATTGCGCGGGTTCAAAGGCCAAATTTCCGTCCCGATGGGTCATCAGGCGCAACTCCATCTTGCTGCATCCTTGCCTGGCTGACGGCGCGGCAGATGTCGGCGGCGGCGGGGGGGCAATTATGTCATAGTTTGAACGGACGCTTGAGACCGGCTACCAGATCAAAGGTGAACGTGTTGGTGTTCGACGGGTCCACCCCCATGTGTTCCCCCATCTCCACGTTCGTCGTGAAAAAGGGCGATGCCATCAGGTTCGACTTCACAGCGAATGCCAGGTCTGAGTTCGCGGACGCGGAGAGCTTGCTCCGATCCACCCCCCGGCAAGTGAGTATCACGCGGCTAATGAAGTTGCTGGTCTCTTTGGCTCTCACCAATGGCGCCACCGGCGTCACCGCTCGCGCCGCCGGCGCCGCCGGCGTTTGCGACACCGGTCCCGATCTCGTCGTCCCTGCTGACTTTCCCGTCTGACTATCGGGGTGCGCCATGCTGTCAATGTCCTGTTTCCGCTTCTGCTCCTGGAGCCATGCCCGGTGCCTGTCCCTGGGCGCCGTATCCTCGGCGGGAGGCGGCGCGAACATGTAGGTGGGCGTGGGCTGGGACGTGGGTCCGGGGCCTCCGCCTGCGGGTGTGTACGCCGCTCCCGTTTCCGGCGTTCCCCCGGCATAGGGGCTGCCCTGGGGCAATACCGGCTCAAACGATTCCACCCAAACCCCCGTGTCCACGTCATAGCCGTCGTTCTTCTCTTTGAGGCCGGGTTGAATGCTGGCTTCCGAACGGAGCATCACGGCGCGCACTTCGGCCAGCAGTTTCATCCAATAATAGTGGTCGTCTGAGAGCGCGACAACCTCCTGCGCGCCCGCCAGCGCCTGAGCGCGCTGATCAACCTCCG
>Ga0182027_10005398_pt1 | contig 19444 bp, 18 predicted proteins | sample 712E1DmetaG_FD_121300 | JGI IMG/M metagenome (GOLD analysis project Ga0182027, IMG submission 121300) | Permafrost microbial communities from Stordalen Mire, Sweden - 712E1D metaG (Illumina Assembly) | ecosystem: Environmental > Terrestrial > Soil > Wetlands > Permafrost | place: Sweden...
CGAAGACGATTACCGCGAACGGGATGATGGCGTTGCCCTCCGGTGCAAAGAGGGGGAACAGCACGAACCCCGACAGCGCCGCAGTCCAGGTCCACAAGATCACGACGGTCCGGCGAGGCCCGTGCCCGAGTCGTACGAGGCGATGGTGCACATGATCGTTGTCGGGGGTGTCGATACTGGTGCCCTTGGCTACTCGCCGCACATAAGCGAATGCCATGTCCGAGATCGGCACTCCCAGGATGAACAGCGGAAGGAACAGTGGTGCATAGAAGAAATAGGTCTGTCCGCTGACTCCTTCGGTCCGGCCTCCGATTTCCATCGTGGCAGCAGCCATCAACAGTCCTAGGAACAGTGCACCGGCGTCGCCCATAAAGACTCTTGCCGGGTTGAAGTTGTGCGGGAGGAAGCCAAGGCAGACCCCGCAGGTGATCACGGCGATGAGCGGCCCGAGATTGGTTGCTTGCAGCACGCCGAGCTCCACGAGACGCAAGCCGTAGACGGCGAGCGCACCCGAGGCAATGGCGACTATGCCTGCGGCGAGCCCGTCCAGTCCGTCGATGAGGTTGATCGCGTTCGTTATGCCGATCACCCAAAGGGCGGTGATCAGCGGAGTGAGGTCCGAAGAGAGCACCACCGTGCCGGCGAGGGGGATCTTCAGCCAGAACATCGTGGCGCCGAGGAAAACGAGGAACATCGCCGCGAGCACCTGGCCGGCAACCTTCGCCGGAGCGGAGATCTCGCGGGCGTCGTCGAGCAGGCCGGCACCGAGGATGACCGCGGCGCCGAGCACTACACCGAGTGGTTCTGAGGAACCCTGGAAGATCCCGTTCAGATGTCCGACACGATCCGCGACGATCATCGCGACGAGGAAAGCGAGGAACATCGCAGGCCCGCCGCCGTAAGGGATGGCCTTTTGGTGAAGGCGCCGCTCGTCTGGCTCGGCTACGAACGATATGCGAGTAGCGAGGCGCCGGAGCGGAAATGTGAGCAGGTAACTGCATACAGCGGCGACCGCGCCGACAAGAGCGTAGTCGCCGATTGGTGGCACGATCGACCTCGGCTCAGACCACGACCGGCTGGGTCGTGGTCGTGGTGCTCTTCAGGATCGTCGCGAGTGGCACCGAGAACGGCGGACGCGCGACGTGGACCGCCTCTCCCCATCTGCCGATTACGAGGTTCTCTGTGAAACGGCTAGAGCTCGCGCTCTTGGGCGTCAAACCTACGAACTGCAGCGGGAGCGGCCCGGCGCCTCTGGTCACCTCCAGCTTTGCTGTGGCGTGATCCTTTGCCGTGATGCCCTCGCCGATCCAGGCGCCGGAAATCTGCACGACGGTCCGACCGCCGTCGACAACTGTCCGCTCGCCGGTGATGGGCTTGGACAGCGTTATCTCAGAGATCACCGATCCGACGGTGAGCGCGGCAGCTGTGTTCTTGTAGACCGCGTCTGCGGGCACGACCGAAACCCACTGGCCGGCGGCAGCGGTCGACTGGCGCGCCGTCAAGTTGATAAGCACTTCGATCGCCGCGGCGTCGCCTCGGAAGTACGCCTCATGTCCGATGAGCTCGATGACGATAGCGGCCTTGACTCCTTGAGAAGAGACAACGATCGTCTGGATTCCCGAGCTCTGGTCGACATCACCGTCGATCGTCGTGGTGAGCCCGTTGCCGACAGAGGTGCTGACGTAGTGCAACGAGGGTCGCGATGCTCCGTGTCGGAGGGCTGCTTTCATCACCCGAGCAGCTGTCGCGGTGCTACCTCTGGCGGGCGTTGAGTTGGCGCTGCAGGCTGATGCCCCGATGCCTACGGTGCATAGGCCGAGGGCCACTAGCAGCATGCGCACGATGAGAGGCTACCTCCGGAGGCCCACCTAAGCCCTGGCGTCCCAGGTCCGAAATGGCGAGCCGACAACCGGACGGCTGGGCTGTTCAGCCCAACCCGGCCCGTTTGCAGATGTGATCTGCAATCGCGAGCGATGCCGTCGCGGCGGGTGAGGGAGCATTGCGTACGTCGAGAATGCTGCCCCTCAAGTCGAGCCAGAAGTCATCGACCAACGACCCGTCTCGCAGCATGGCCTGGGCTCGGATTCCGGCCACGGCCGGTGCAAGGTCGGCGGCGGTCAATTTCGGGATGTAACGGCGGATGGCGGAGGCGAAACCGCGTCGGCTCATCGCGTGCGCCATCTCCCTTACGCCCGCACGCCAGTTCGAGCTTGCAAAACGGGGAAAGCCCGGCCACCGCAAGGTGTCTCGGACGTCCTGCCAGGCGAAGGCCGTTCTCGAGTAGCTGTCGCGCGAGAATCCGAGGAACGCGTTGGGCCCGACGAGCACCTCCTCGTGCACAGTTCTCGTCAGGTGAATACCGAGAAAGGGGTATCTCGGGTCTGGCACCGGGTAGATGAGACCTCTCACCAAGTGCCTTGCCCCTGGTCTGAGGCGGTAGTAAGAGCCGCGGAACGGGATGATCCGGGGCTCTGCGTCCCTCCCGGACGCAATTGCGAGCCGGTCCGACTGAAGGCCTGCGCACACGATCGCGAAGTCGCAGTCGAACTGTCCGCCATGAGCCCCCCTCAGCTCCAGACGTACCAGGCCGTCGGGCCGCGAGACAACTGAGGTGGCTGCTGTCCCGAGCCAGAGCTGGCCGGAGGCGGCGATCTCCTTGCCGAGCGCGCGGCTGACAGCGGTGAAGTCGACCACTGAGGTCGTAGGAGAGTGAATCGCTCGCAGCCCGACGACGTGTGGCTCCAGGTCTTGTAACTCCGAGCCCTCGACGAGGCGGAGGTCGGGCACGCCGTTGCTCACGCCGCGTTCGAACAGGTCCTCCAGTCTGCGAAGTTCGGAATCGTCGACCGCGACGACCAGCTTGCCGCAGGCCACGACCGGAATTGAGTGCTCCTCGCAATACTGCTTCAAGAGCCGGCTGCCAGATACGCACAACTCGGCTTTCAACGACCCCGGCGCGTAGTAGAGCCCGGAGTGGATAACTCCGCTGCTATGGCCGCTTTGATGAGTGCCGACCGAATCCTCCCGTTCGATCAGCACCACATTGGCCGTAGGGTTCGCACTGAGCAATTGTCGGGCGACGGCCAGGCCAACGATCCCCCCTCCGACGACGGCCAGTCGGGTCATCTTCGACTGCCTTGCTCCCGGCTGCAAACTTCGAACAAGTTGGCGCCGGTCTCGAGTCTCAATTGTCCGTCCGACGAGTTAGCGATCGCTATTCCACGATTATGTCCCAGTTGGTGACCCTGCCCCGATTTAGGAGCACGGGCCGCTCTCTTCTGTCCAAGCCAGGTGGGGATGAGAACCTCCTTTGTGGGCTTTTCGGTCCGTGGTGGTTACAGTCTGGAGATGGATGACGACCGAGCGACGGCAGCGCCGCCTCGCATAGACGGAGCCGTCGTCCACCTCGACTGGCAGCAAGCAGCCGTGTCTGTTCGCGAGGCAACCTTCTCGAGACTCAGCTCCCTTGTGCTCGAGAAGGAGCCGAAGAGCGTGGTTGTCGACGCGCGGCCGACGGCGCTCCGCTCGGTTGACGACGAGTTGGCGGCGCTGGTGTACGACTCGGTGATCGACGACGATCTCCTAGTGGGCGTTCGATCTGCCGCACAGGCTGTCCGGCAGCTGACTTTCGAGGCGCGCGACCTCTTGCTCGAGCTGGAGGTTTCCGGCGCGAGGACACTGGTGGGGCAAGTCGTGCCACCGCAAGTGGCGGTGGTGGAGCTGCGTCACCGAGGTGGGTCCACCTCGGTGGAGACCGACGAGCTCGGCTGTTTCAGGCTCTCTGCGATGCCAGATGGGCCAGTGAGCCTTCGTTGCCGTCCGACACAGTCTGGTGCCGGACCGATTGCCACGAGCTGGATAACGCTCTGAGTTACGCCCGGGCCTGCCTTCGGGCCTGATCTGATGGCGCGTCCAGCTTCGAACGCCCCACTCGCCGCTGCCGAGCGTGCTCTCGCAGCTGTCGCCGATGACCCGCTTCGAGCCGAGGCAGCCGCCTTGGCGGTGCTTGCGGCTCGCGGCCTGGATGCAGAGGCCGCGTCAGTCGCCCACCGTGCAGTCGGGCTCGCGGCTCGTGAGACCGGTCGGCTCGCGGCCGCGCAGCGAGGCCTGCGGCGAGCCATAGACATCGCCGAGGCAGGCAAGCTGCATACCCGCGAAGTCGAGGCGCGCTTGAGCCTGGCCTTGGCTCTGTTGCAGGGAGGCCACACCGACGCGGCACTGGATGAGCTTGACCGAGCGGCCGAACGGGCGCCCAGAGAGCTTCTCGGGCAGGTCCAGACCCAGCGCGCCCTGATTCACATCAGAGTCGGTCGGCTCGAAGAGGCGCTCGCCGACAGTCGCCGAGCCCTGCCGCTGCTTCGGCGTGCCGGCGACAGGTTGAACGAGGCCAGGCTGTTGTCCAATCGTGGGATTCTCCACGCTTATCGCGGGGAGCTACGGCTAGCAGAGGCGGATCTCGACAAGGCGTTGAAGCTCTACCACGTGCTCCAAAACGAGATCCCGGCGGCGCAAGTCCTGCACAACCTCGGATACGTTTCTGCTCTGAGAGGCGACGTGCCCGCTGCGCTTCGCCGTTTCGACCAGGCCGCCGTCCCTTTTGCTGAGCGAGGACTCGCGGCGCCGACACTGTCGATCGACCGCGCCGAGCTCCTGCTGTCGGCAAGATTGCTGCCCGAGGCCCGCTTGCAGATCGAGCTCGGTGTGGCGACGCTGGAAGCTGCCAAGATACCGCTCGACCTGGCCGAGGCCAGGCTGCTGCTGAGCCAGATAGCTCTCGCTCAGGGAGATCTGACGGTATCCGGCTCGGTCGCCCGTCTGGCGCGACATCAGTTCGTACATCAGGGAAGACCCCGTTGGGCCGTCCTGGCTCGATTTGTCGAAGCCCAGTCACGTTGGGTCGCAGGCACTGCGCGAACCCATGTGCCGGATGAGGCCGGAATTCTCGCGAACGTTCTCGAGCACGAGGAGTGGTTCCTGCCGGGCTTGGAGTGCCGTTTGATAGGCGCGCGCGCCGCGCTGGCCATCGGGGACCGCCAAGCAGCGGGACTGCTCGTGGCCGGCATCGACGGACGTGCGCGTTCTGGGCCGGCCGCGCAACGGGTTCGTTCGTGGTACGGCGAGGCTCTGGGCCGCCTCGCAGCCGGCAGCCACTCCGGTGCGCTCTCGGCTCTCCGCTCAGGGCTGAGACTCGCCGAGGAGCACCGTGCGACCCTGGGGGCGACCGAGCTGCGAGTGCGCACCGCGACGACAGTCTCGGAGCTCGCCGAACTCGGCTTGGACCTCGCGTTCAAGTCCGGGCGTGCCGTCGAGGTGCTGCGCTGGTCGGAGCGGTGGCGTGCCGGCGCGCTGCGCGCTCGCCGGGCGACACCTCCCACCGACGAGAAGCTCGCGTCGATGCTGACGATCCTGCGCGAGACCGTCGCTCGCATCGAGCGCTCTTCGCTCGAAGGCCACGACGTGAGGTCACTCGTTGCTCGACAACGGAAGATCGAAGCGGCCATCCGTGAGCGCAGCCGAGTTGCGGAGGGGGACTTCTCCAGAGCGCCGAAGCTCCCCGATCCTGCTCAGCTTCGAGAGGCGATCGGCGAACGCGTCCTGGTCGAGTACGTCGAGCACCAAGGCAGACTCCATGCGGTCACCGGTACCAGCAAACAGTTCAGCCTGCGGTATCTGGCGAACGCAGATCAGGTCGCGACCGAGCGCACGATGATGCAATTCGCGCTTCGCCGTCTTGCGCTTGGCCGTAGCTCCAAGCCAAGTCTTGAGGCGGCCGCGGCCCTCCTCGAGCGGTCTTGTCGTCGCCTGGACGATCTCCTCGTCGGTCCCTTGGCTCGCGAGATCGATGGCCGCGATCTGATAGTGGTTCCGACCGGGGGTCTCCACGCCCTCGCCTGGGCGTTGCTCACCTCTCTGCGGGGCCGGATCATGACAGTCTCGCCGTCAGCATCGCTATGGCACTCGCGCGAGGGTGCTGAGTTTCGCGGGCCGCAGCCCGCCGGTGCCAGTGATCGTGAGGTCGTGGCCATTGCCGGGCCTGGTGTCGCCCACGCGGTCGAGGAGGTCAGCAAGATCTGCTCGGTGTTCTACCCCCGGGCGCGGATGCTGAAGGGGTCCGCGGCTACCGTCGCTGCGGTTGCCCGCTCATTCGAAAGGTGCCGGCTCGTCCACGTCGCTGCCCACGGGAGCTTTCGTTCGGACAACCCCCAGTTCTCGTCGCTCGAGATGGCTGACGGTCCTCTCACTGTCTATGACATAGAACGCGTCGCGCGACCGCCCAAGTGGATGGTGCTCTCTGCCTGCGACGCGGGACGCTCGGAGGTCCATCCGGGTGACGAGCTCATGGGGACCAGTGCAGCTCTGCTGTCACTCGGCACGCAGGCGATAGTTGCGAGCGCCGCGGCCGTGCCCGACGATGGGGTAACCGCGATCATGATCGCCCTCCACGACGAACTCGCCCGGGGACACGGCCTGGCACGGGCACTGGCGACGGTCCAGGCCCGCGCCCTTCCCGATACCTTGCGGGAGGGTGGTCTCGCCTCGGGCGACCAGAGCGCCCGGGAAGCTCTTGCCGCAGGCGCCTTTCTGTGCCTCGGCGCCGGGTGAGCCTGACGCGGGCTCCGCCCAAGTCCGACTGAGCCGCCGGCATCCAGGCAGCTGCACGGCCGAAACGGCGTGAGCTGTGAGGAGGCTTAGGCTGGCCGGAGAATGCAGCTCGGACGCTTCGCGCACAGCGACGGCTCAGCTGCTGGGATGATCTGGCGTGCGGCATCTCTCGAGTCCGGAGGTGAGGTAAGAGCATGGACCTCAGTACCCGTGTTGGGCTCGACCCGGAGGGTGCCGAGGTGCTTGACGAGGACTCGCGCCTCATCGAGACGTTCGACGCGGCCCGCTTGTTCGAGCGGATTGTCGACAACGTCGCCCGCGTTGTGCAGGGCAACAACGAGGCGATCCGCCTCGCGGTCACATGCCTGGTCGCCGGCGGACACCTCCTTGTCGAGGACGTGCCGGGTGTCGGCAAGACGAGCCTGGGCAAGGCGCTCTCGGCCTCGGTGTCCTGTCGTCACCGCCGTATCCAGTTCACTTCCGATCTGTTGCCGTCAGATGTGACCGGGGTGAGCGTGTTCAACGTCGCAAAGACCAGCTTCGAGTTCCGACCAGGACCGATCTTCGCCAACATCGTCCTCGGTGACGAGATCAACCGGACGCCTCCGAAGACTCAGTCGGCCCTGCTCGAGTCGATGGAGGAACGGCAGGTCACAGTTGATGGGAGCACGTACAAGCTCCCCGATCCCTTCATGGTGATAGCCACGCAGAACCCCATCGAGCACGAGGGGACCTTTCCGCTCCCGGTCAGCCAACTCGACCGTTTCCTCTTGAGGATCCGGATCGGATACCCCGATGCCGAGTCAGAGGCCGAGATGCTGGAGACCCACGCCGTGTCCGAGCCGCTGGACGTGCTGCAGCCGGTCGCAACTCCCGAAGATGTAATGGCGCTCACCGCCCGGGCACGCGCGGTCCACGTGTCGCCTTTGATCCGGGGCTACATCGTTCAGATCGCCAATGCGACGAGAGTCCACCCAGCCGTAGTCCTCGGGATGTCGCCGAGGGCGGCTCTCGCCCTGCAGGGCGCGGCGCGGGCCCGGGCGGTGCTCGAGGGCCGGGATTTCGTTGCACCCGACGACGTGAAGGCAATGGCTCACTCTGTCGTCGGCCACCGTTTGGAGCTAAGGGCGGGCGCCGGCCGGGGCCGCACCTCTGTGCAGGTCGTGCTGGAAGAGGTGCTGGGTCAGGTGCCGGTTCCTGATCTGCCCTATAGGTAACGAGAGCGAACAGGATGCTCACTGCCCGAGGTCGCCAGACGATAGCGCTAGGGCTGATCGCAGGTGTCTTTGGCCGGATCCTCGGTATCCCGGAGCTCTTCGGGCTGGCCGCTGCAGTTGTCGTGGTGGCCCTCGGAGCACTCGTCAGCGTGCGTGTGGCCAAGGGCGACCTCACAGTCAGCGCGCGCGCAGTGCCTCCCGTCGTCAACCCCGGAGAGCCGGCCCTGCTCGAGCTCACGATCGAAGAGCGCGGCGTCACCGGATGGTTCTCGACGCCAATCGTTCTCGTCTCGCACGACTCGCAGGGTCCGGCTTCTTGCCAGCCGGCGCGGATCATCGTTCCTCGAATTGGGCGTGGGGGTCGGGCACATGCTTCGTTCGTCCTTTCCACCAAACGACGGGGCCCGATCGATGCCGGAGCCTATGAGGCGGTCGTCTCCGACCCGTTAGGACTGGCGCGGCGCTGTCTGGCGGTCAGCCGAAGCGCCCGGTGCGTCGTTCTTCCCCGCATCGAGCCACTCGCAACGGTTGTACCGAAGAGCGCCGGCCGGGTAGCTGCGGCGAGCACTCGTTCCGCGGCTGAACGGCTCGTCACGGGAAACTCGATGCTTCGCCGTTACGCCCAGGGCGACGACCTCCGGCGCGTCCATTGGCGCACAACGGCGCGCGTCGGCGAGCTCATGGTTCGCGATGGCGGAGACCGCGAGGACCCGGGTCGGATCGCGACGACGGTGCTTCTCGACGCCGGCGACGAGATGACCCCGCTCGACGAGATCGACCGAGCAGTCGAAGTCGCCGCGAGCGTGCTGGCCGCGGCCGCGGGGGCATCGAAGGCCGGCATCTCCGTTGCGTACCGCGCTCTGACCACGACCCATGTCGACACAGGCACCGAACAGGGGCACGAAGGCCTCGAGAGGGCTCTGGTTGCTCTCGCCGGCGTCTCTGCAGCGCCGGGGTCGCCCGCTGAACGGTTCACCGCGGCGGTCGGCTGCCTCGGACCGCCGGCTGCCGACGAAGTGCTGGTTGTCGTGGGCGCCTTCGGTGACTGTCCGCCGGAGTGCGGTGTTCTGGAGAACCTGGCCCACGAGTACTCGACGGTCGTGCTCGTCCTTGTCGGACCTGCGGCTTCAGCGGAGCGCGACCACGGTGAGCTCGCCTCCCGAGCTGACCTCGACAGGGAGCCGCCTCGCATTTTGGAGACCGGGCCGTACTCACAGCGCGAGCGCGGAGGAATGTCCGGAACCGGGGTGTTCACGGTGCGGCTTCCGCTTGACGGATCGCTTGGCGCCGAATGGAACCTCGATGTCGAATGCCAGGACACGGCAACCGATCTCAGAGGCCACCCGGCGGTGGTGAGGGGGATCGCCCGATGAGTGCGTGGCTGGCTCTCGTGATTGTCGACATGATCGCAGTCAGCACCTTCGCCCGCTGTTTCACCGGCCCGGGAGAGCTCTCCGTAGCTCTCACCAGCCTGGTTCTCGCGCACGCTGTAGGGCTTTTCGCACGCCGAGGAGTGCCCGGCGTCCGCGATCTCGCCGGTCGCAGACCCTCGGGGGACGACGGCAGCGCCGACGCCACCGCCGGGCAAGGTCGCAGTCTCGGCTTTCGAGACCCGCCTCGTAGGTCGCGCGGCTGGTGGGCACTTGGCGTCGTCGTGGCAGTGTTCCTGCCGATAGGGATCGTGCTGGGTCCCGGGTTCTTCTCCGTGGCGCCCGCCCACGCGTGGTACACGGTGTCCAAGGACATGCGGGGTGCCTGGGCCGCCTTCTCCTTCCGGGTCGCTCCGGTGCCAGAGCTGCCGGGTCTCGTGCTCGCGACAGGGTGGGCAGCGGGTGCTACAGGCTTGCTTGCCGAGCTGATCTCGTCCATGCGGAGGGCCCCGGCAGCCTTGGCGCTCGGCCCGGCCGTCGGCGTATATCTGTTCGCCTCCGCACTGGGCACGGGGAGCTGGCGGGTGCCCGGCCTCGCCCTCATGGCTGGTTGTGCGTGCTGGTACCTGGTCGCGGTTGTCCGTGAGCGCGAGCGCACCCAGGAGGTCCTCGTCGCCCGCCCGGAGGCTCCGCTCAGCATTGGCATACGCGCCGCTTCCTACGATGCCGGGGCCGTGATAGTGCGCATGGCGGTGATCGCCGCCCTTGCGGCGGCCGTCATCGGCCCGAACCTGCCTGGTGCTCGTAGCGTCGCACTCGTGACCTGGCATGGCGGTGCCGGCGCTGGAAACGGGACCGGAACGACCATCGTCCCCGGTGTCGACCACCCCCGGGGCATCGAGGTCAGCACGCTCGTTCAGGTTGCCGAGGAGGAAGTGGACGACCCCTCCGTCGTCTTGTTCACAGTCCATAGCAGCACACCGACACGAGAGATGGTTGCCGCGCTCGACGAGTTCAACGGCGGTGAGTGGAGTGCGACAGCATCGGGTTCCGCGACGGCGTTGGGGAGCTTCTCGCCGCCGCTGAACCTCTACGAGCAACGGCCGCCGCCCGTCAGGCAGGATGGCGTCGGCCACGAGCAGATGGTGCAGGTGTTCGAGGTGCAGGAGCTTGGTGGTCACGTCATTCCCAGTTGGGGGGACCCTGTCGCGACTGCAGACGCTGGCCACGCGAGCACAGATGGGCCCGGTGGCACCGTCGTCTCGGACGTCTCGCTCCGAAGCGGCTCGGTGTACGCGATGGCCTCGATCGTGGCCGACCCGTCCGTCGCCCAGCTCGAGGCGGTCTCCGCGGATGCCTCCAACCATCAGGACCTGCAGCTACCCGGGCCGGTGCCGTCGAGGCTCGTCTGGCTCGCGAACCGCCTTGTCTCGGGTGCGACCACGTCCTATCAAAAGGCGCGCGATCTCGTCGAATACCTGACTTCTCAGAGGTTCCGCTACCAGCTTCCCACGAGAGCCAACACCGGCACGGTCGCTCGCTCAGCCGGCTACGGCGACCTGATGAACTTCCTGTTCAAGTCGCGGACCGGTTATTGCCAGCAGTTCGCAACAGCGTTCGCGGTTCTGGCGCGCATCGACGGGCTCCCCACGCGCATCGCAGTCGGGTTTCTCCATGGCACCCCCGTAGGACCCGACGCGTGGCAGGTCGAGGGGAACGAGGCTCACGCCTGGCCGCAGGTGCAGTTCGAGAACTACGGCTGGATCGACTTCGAGCCGACTCCCGGTACGACACTCGAGGGGTCGTCGGGTCCTGCGCCTGGGACGACGACTACCACGACGGCGACCTCGGAGACCTCGACAACTGTGGCCAGTGCGCACAAAGCCGGGCCTCCGCCGAGCTCTGGAAGCACCAGGCCCAGGCCCGGTCACGATGACACGGGTCATCGATCCCTTGTCCTCTGGGCACTGTTGATTCTCGCCCTCACCATGTTCGCCTGGGCCGGAGGTGTTCGGTCCTGGAGGCGTCTGCGGTTACGGCGGTCGACGCGCGAGTCCGTCGCCGGGATCCTCGCCGCTTGGGCCGAAGCCCTGAGGACACTCGATCTGGCCGGTATTCGTCGTCACCGGGCGGAGACCTACCTAGAGCTCGCAACACGGGTCACCTCGACCGGAGTGCTTTCCGGCGAGGCGGAACTTGCCTTCCGGGACCTGGCCGAGCTTGTCACGACTGCTTCGTACGGAGTCGTCCCACGTGGGGACTTCGGAGCCCATCAGGCGATGACCGATGCCGGGATGGTCGTTCGCAGTGCCCGGCGTAGCGTCGCTTGGTGGCAGCGAGTAGCTGCGGCGCTCGACCCGAGAGGCTTTCGGGCGTGAACGCGAAAATGCAGGCGCCAGCGGGCTGCTTCCCGGTCGTGACAGCCGGGCGCTAGGGTTCGCTCGTGGCTGACCAGGCGACTTTCGCGGAGGACACCACCAGTTTCATGGGGTCGCTCTATACGGCCGCGCTCCGGATGACCCGCAATCCGTCGGATGCCCAGGACTTGGTCCAAGAGACGTATCTGAAGGCATACCGTGGCTATGAGGGCTTCGAGGCGGGCACGAACTTGAAGGCCTGGCTCTACCGCATCCTTACCAACACGTTCATCAACTCCTATCGGTCGCGCCAGCGCCATCCCGAAGAGACGGAGCTCGATGACATAGAGGAGCTCTACCTGTTCCGCCGCATGAGTGGTCGTGACGGCAGCATGGGCCGAAGCGCGGAGGATGAGGCGCTGGACTGGATCACGGACGAGGAGGTAAAAGTCGGGCTGGAGTCGCTGCCGGAAACCTTCCGGATGACGGTTCTCCTGGCAGATGTGGAGGGATTTTCGTACAAGGAGATCGCAGACATCATGGACGTTCCGATCGGAACGGTCATGAGTCGTCTCCATCGCGGAAGAAGGGCGCTCGAGAAGGCGTTACACAACTTTGGAGTGGCGCGGGGTCTCGTCGCGGCTCAGTAGGGCTGATGATCGGATGGAGCACGCATGAAGGGTGACGACACGAATATCAATTGTCGGGAGGCGTTGCACCGCGTCTATCACTTCCTGGACGGCGAACTGACGCCCGAACGACGTGACCAGATAGCACGCCACCTCGACAGGTGCTCACCTTGTTTGAGGGCGTTCGGCTTCGAGACCGAGATCCGGAGACTTGTAGCCGACCGATGTCGCGACGAGGTGCCTGAGGAGCTCCGCACCCGCATCGCGGCTGTGATCGACCACGAGCACAGGCAGAGGGCAAAGGCCGGCGGCTTCGCAGATGGCGCGGAGCGCTGACCGTTTCTCAAAGTGCCGCAGGGCAGCCTTACGATGGCGGGATGACGCCCTCCTCTGAGCCAGTCGCGTGGGATGTCGCCGAGCGGGTTGCCAGAGGAGTGGCGCGACGCACCGAAGCCCGGGTCGACTGGGCGACGCTTCGCTCTCTTGTGTCCGACTTCGCCGAGGTCACGGCCCAGGCCGAGGCGCTCGTCGAGCAGTCGACCGGACTGCGCTCGCTTGCTGGGCCCGCACGCGCCCAGGTCGCCACTCGCGAGGAGTGGATCCACGCCAACGTCTCGTCGTTCCGGCGGTTGCTCGGCCCGGTGCTCGCCCGTGCGGGCAAGAACGGGCGGAACCTGCCGGGACTGCTCGGACCGGTGGGGAGGGTGGCCGCCGGGACCGAGATGGGCGTCGTTCTCGGCTGGATGTCCGGGCGAGTGCTCGGCCAGTACGACCTGTTGTTCGCCGACGGTGATGCTCCGCAGGACGCGGTCTACTACGTAGGGCCGAACATCGTCTCGCTCGAGCGTCGGCACGGATTCGAACCTCGTGAGTTTCGCCTGTGGATAGCCCTTCACGAACTGACCCACCGCGCCCAGTTCACGGGCGTACCCTGGTTGAGGGCCTACTTTCTGGAGCTTGTCGAGAGAAGTGTTGCGATCGCGTCGCCCGACCCACGTCAGGTGATCGAAGCGCTTGGGCGCATGGCCGTAGACATCCGCTACGGCCGGAACCCGCTTGCCGAGTCGGGGCTTGTCGGCGCGCTCGCGTCGCCAGAGCAGCTGGAGACGCTCCGTGCGATCCAAGGGATGATGAGTCTCCTCGAAGGCCATGGCGATGTGACCATGGACAGAGCCGCCCGGGACCTGATCCCGAGCGCTGCCCGCTTTTCGCAGGTCCTCCGTCAACGGCGCGAGTCGGCCGGCGGGTTCACGAAGTTCTTCCAACAGCTGATCGGGCTCGAGGCAAAGCTGAGGCAGTACGCCGACGGAGCGAGCTTTGTCAGGGAGATCGAGAAGGTAGGCGGCCCGGAGCTGTTAGCGCTCGCCTGGCGCGGCCCGGAGAACTTACCGAGTGCCGCGGAGATCCAGCAGCCCGACCGCTGGGTGTCACGCCTGCAGGGCCTGGCTCAAGAGCGAGCGTGACCCCTCCGCTGCGGGCAAGGGTGCTCGAAGCCGCAGGTCCGCTGATCGACAGGTGTTCGTTTCCCAGCCCGGGAGCGCCGATCGCGTGTGCGGTGTCCGGTGGAGCCGACTCATTAGCACTCTTGATGCTTGCTGTTGCCGCCGGCTGTGACGTGGTCGCCCATCACGTCGACCATGGCCTGCGCGAAGGTTCAGACCAGGACGTACATGTCGTCAACGAGCTCGCCGCGGGACTCGGTGTCGAAGTCGTCGTCCACAAGGTGGTCATCGCCGCCGGGCCCAACCTCGAATCGCGGGCGCGCTCGGCCCGGTTCGGAGCCCTGCCGGAAGGTGCCGCCACCGGCCACACAGCCGACGACCAGGCAGAGACCGTCCTGCTCAACCTTCTCCGCGGTGCGGCGACAGATGGTCTCGCAGCGATGCGCCTGGGTCATCGACATCCGATTCTTGCTTTGCGCCGATCCGAGACCCACGCCTTGTGCCTTCAGCTCCAGCTGAGCCCCGTCGAGGATCCGACCAACCGAGACCCGGCCTACCTGCGCAACCGGATCCGTCATGAGCTGATCCCCGTTCTCTGCGAGCTGGCAGACCGGGACATCGTGCCGATCATCGCCCGACAGGCGAGATTGCTGGCCGATGACGCTGAGCTTTTGACGAGGCTTTCCCGGGCGCTCGATCCGACCGACGCCAGGGCGATCGCGCAAGCGCCCGCCGCACTCGGGCGTCGAGCGCTTCGCGACTGGTTGCGATGCGGTCATCCGCCCGACCTTGCAACCGTCGAGCGGGTGCTGTCTGTGGCGGCCGGGGAGACGCTCGCCGCGGACGTCGGCTCGGGAAGGAGCGTGCGCCGGTCGAAGGGTCGACTGCGTCTCGAACCGGCTCGTGCCCAGCTGACTGGGGAACAGCTTCCCGGCTGCCTTTCGTGCTCGCCTGGTGTACCCGGCTAGTCTCGGCGCCAGTGCGTGAGTTCTTGAGCCAGGAAGTCGACTTGGGGACGGAGGCGGAGCCCGACGTCTTGAGCTCGTGGAACGCCGACCCTGCCCTCGGTAGGGTCGTCCTCTCGGTCGAGCAGATCGCGGCGCGCGTAGCCGAGCTGGGAGCGATGATCACGGCGGACTACGCCGGGCGCCCGCCATTGCTGGTGGGTGTGCTCAAGGGCGCGTTCATCTTCCTCGCGGATCTCGCTCGCCAGATCCAGCTCCCCCTCGAGCTCGACTTCATGGCCGTGTCTTCCTACGGCAGGGCGACAAAGACGAGCGGCGTGGTGCGGATCCTTAAGGACCTCGACATCGACCTCACGGGTCGCCACGTCCTAATCGTCGAGGACATCCTCGACAGCGGCCTCACACTGTCGTACCTGCGCAACAGTCTTCTTGCCCGCAGCCCGGAGAGCCTTGCGGTCTGCTCGCTGCTCGTCAAGCGAGGCATCGAGCCTCGGCCTGACCTCGAGCTCGCGTATGTCGGTTTCGACATCGAGCCCGAGTTCGTCGTTGGCTACGGCCTCGACGTCGCCGAGCGTTACCGGAATCTCCCCGACATTCGTGTGTACCTGGCCGGAGAGCCGGAGTGAGTCACCCACCGGCTCGGGTATCACTTCGGACACAGGTCGGTTCATGAGCGACGCCGACTACGAGGAGGACTTCGAGGCCGCGTCTCGCGGGATCGTCGACCGCGAGCGTGTCAAGCGCGCGGTGCGAGAGCTGCTGTCGGCTATCGGGGAGGATCCCGACCGGGAGGGCCTGGTGCGCACGCCGTCACGGGTGGCCGCCATGTATGGCGAGCTGTTCGACCAGGCCGCCGAGGACCCGGCGAGGTTCCTGACGGTTACTTTCGCCGCAGAGCACGACGAGATGGTCATGGTCCGCGATATCCCGTTTGCGTCGTTGTGCGAGCACCACCTCGTCCCGTTCCTCGGGAAGGCACACGTTGCCTACATACCGAGCAAAGACGGGAGGATTACGGGTCTGTCGAAGCTGGCACGTGTCGTCGACGCCGTCGCTGGGCGCCTGCAGGTTCAAGAGCGCATGACGACCCAGATCGCCGAAGCGATCGAGGCGGCGCTTTCACCCAGAGGCGTGCTGGTCGTGATCGAGGCCGAGCATCTGTGCATGTCGATGCGCGGCGTCCGCAAGCCCGGGGTAATCACGGTCACATCGACGGTGCGGGGGCTGTTCCGCACCGACCCGAGGACTCGGGCAGAAGCCATGGGGCACGTGCGAGGTCGGGGCGTTTAAGCCTCTACTCTTTAGATGTGTTCCCCCTTGTGATGGGCGTTCTCAACGTCACGTCCGATTCGTTCTCCGATGGCGGTCTTTACCTCGACCACCAGGCCGCGGTGCGCCGGGGGCGTGAGATGATCGCCGAGGGCGTGGACGTGGTCGACGTAGGGGGCGAGTCGACGCGGCCCGGCGCGACTGCGGTCGCGAGCGACGAGGAGCTGAGCCGTGTGGTGCCCGTGATCAAGGCGCTTGCGGGTGAGGTCCGGATATCGATCGACACGACCAAGGCCTCAGTCGCCCACGCCGCGCTCGACGCCGGGGCAACCCTTTTGAACGACGTCTCCTCGAGCCTCGCCTCGGTCGCCGCTGAACACGGAGCCGGCTTCGTCGCGATGCATTGCAAGGGGACCCCCGCAGACATGCAGCTCGACCCGCGTTATGGCGACGTTGTCCGGGAGGTTCGGGAGTTCCTCGAAATCTGCGCGTCGGAAATTCATGCCGCTGGTGTCGAGGAGGTCTACATCGATCCTGGGATCGGGTTCGGCAAGTCCGTCCGTCACAATCTTCAGCTTCTCGCAGCACTCCCTGAGCTTGTGGCGACCGGTGTTCCGGTGCTGGTCGGGACGAGCCGGAAGAGCTTCATCGGACATCTCGGTGCCGGAGGGTCCCCTGACGGCCGTGTGGGTGAGATCCCGCCACTTGTCGCCGGCGATCGCTTGGAAGGCTCCCTGGCCTCGGCTGTATGGGCGATGGCCTGCGGAGCGGCTGTTGTACGGGCCCATGACGTCGCCGCCACCGTGCAGGCGGCTCGACTATTTGGTGAGAGTGCAGCATGAGGGGCCGATGGGCAGCCGGGATCGTCCCGAGGAACTTCTGCTGGATCATCAAGGACCATCTGGCGGTCAGCGAACGACCCGGAGGCTACGCGCCCAACCACCGCAAGGTTCGCCGCCACGAGGAGCTGCTATGGCTTCGTGCTCAGCATTTCACGAGGGTGGTGTCGTTGCTCGGTTCGACGCACAATCTCCACGCCTACGAAGAGCTCGATATTGAATGGTCGCGTTTTGCGATGCCGGCCGCGTCGGACACCCGCGACGTCCTGTCCGAGATGTATCCCGCCCTGCACGGATGGCTCGGTAACGGCGAGCGGTTGCTTCTCCACCAGGAGGAGCTTGGCGATTGCGTGATGGGTGTAGTCGCAGGGTATCTGCTCTGGAGCGAGCTTCTTCCAGACGGGCCACGTGCCATCACGGCCATGGAGCAACTCCTCCGGCGCCAGATGGGCACCCTCGGACGCATGATCGTGAGCGTGGTGGACGAGGTGCCACCTCTGTCGAGCCTCCAGTCCGTCGAAGACGGACCAGCCGCTCAGCAGCAGGTCGTGTCGGTGGTGGGCGAGGCGACCGACTCCCCAGGCAACCAAGCAGGCTCCGAAAGCGACCAAGCGGACTTCTCGGACGGCCAAGAAGATCTCGCAGGCGAGCGGGCCGACTCCAAAGACGACCGGTCGCAGCCGCTCGAGACCCAAGTTGGCAACGCGCCGGCAGAGGTCGCCGAAGCATCGTCGCGCGGTCGTGCAGATGCGGAGAAGGATCAAGTTGGCGAGACACCGCTTGAGGGCCAACAGGCGACCGGGAATGTACCGGCAACGACGGACCTCGACGAGGGCCTGGCTGCAGGCCTTTCGTAGATGACCGATCGGATCGAATTACGCGGCCTGCGAGTACTCGGACGCCATGGAGCGCTCGAGGGTGAACGGGAAACCGCGCAACCGTTCGAAGTCGACCTCGAGGTCGAGGCCGAACTTGACGAGGCGGCTCGCGATGACGACCTGGCCAAGACCGTCGACTACTCCCTGGTGGTTGAGACTGCCATGACGATCGTCCACCAGCATCAGTACTGCCTGCTCGAGGCTCTCGCGAGTGCTATTGCGATCGGGATTCTCGAGATCCCTGCTGTCCAGGCCGTCACGGTGACAGTCCGCAAGCTGCGACCTCCAGTCGCTGCGGACTTGGCCTCGGCCGGCGTGCGGCTGCGCAGAGAACGGGTCAAAACACCCTGATGCGCGTTGAAACCTTCCTGGGACTCGGATCGAACATGGGTGACCGGCTGCATTATCTCGAGCTGACCGTGAAGGTGCTCCACGGCATCGATCGTGGTCTGACCGTCTCTCCCGTGTACGAGACCGCACCGCTAGGTGGACCTGAGGTCCAGGACAGATATCTCAACTGCGTCGTACGACTCGAGACCGACCTAAACCCTCGGGAGCTCCTCGAGGTCGCCCACGCCCTCGAGGAGCTGACGGGCCGCGTCCGCACGGTTCGGAATGGACCCCGAACCCTTGACGTCGACATCCTCCTTTACGGAGACCTCAACATCTCAGAACCTGACCTCGTGGTGCCGCACCCGATGATGCTCGAGCGTGGGTTTGTGCTCGCGCCGCTAGAAGACCTCGACGCGTCGCGCGTCCCTTCAGATTGGCGTGGCAGGCTCGCGGTGACCGACCCCGTGTCACTCGACCTGCGGGTGGTTGGTAGGCTCCCGTAAGACTGAGACACGAACGGCACCTGGTGACAGGGCCGGAACGAAGAGGGCTCACAATGACTACGGTTCGCATCATCGGGCCCGGGCGTGCGGGCAAGTCTTTTGCACAGGCTTTCGCAGCCGTCGGAATCGACGTCCGAGGCCTTCTCGGGCGCGCTGACGACATTTACGCGGGTGCCGACGGTGTAGACGTCCTCTTGATCGCCGTCCCCGACAGGGCCATCGCGTCTGTAGCGTTGGCCGTCCGACCCGTGCGGTCGACGGTCGTTGCCCATTGTTCGGGAGCGCTCGGCCTAGATGTGCTGGCCCCCCATGCGCGTGTGGCCGCGTTGCACCCGCTCGTGACACTTCCCGACCCGACCATCGGAGCCTCGCGGTTGCGCTCAGGCGGCTACTTCGCCGTAGCCGGCGATCAGGTTGCCACCGACCTCGTAGTGGCCCTCGGCGGGCGCACCCTTGTGATCGCGGACGACGACAGGGCCGAGTACCACGCCGCTGCCTGTATGGCGTCGAACCACCTGGTCGCGCTCCTTGGCCAGGTTCAGCGAGTCGCCGGCTCAGTCGGGCTTCCCCTCGAGGCCTTTCTGCCGCTCGCCGCGGGTGCGCTAGAAGACGTCGGCCGACTCGGTCCGGCTGAGGCTCTCACTGGCCCGGCCGCAAGGGGGGACGCGTCCACGATCGAGCGGCATCGCCAGGTGCTCGATCCAGCCGAGCTCAGCGGTTACGACGCCGGGGTTGCTCTCGCCCGACGGCTTGTTGCCGCCGGGCGGAACAAGTGAAAGGTTCTTCGGATCCCAGCTTGGCCGCACAGAGCGGCCCTATCGGCGAGACCGATGACGTGGCGAGAGGCGCCCGGGCCCGCTCATGGAGGTAGTTGTCACCCGCGACCGGTTCCGCAAGGCGACGGCAGCTGCTCGTGCCTCGGGAGCGCGAGTCGGCCTTGTACCGACCATGGGCGCGTTTCACGAGGGGCACCTGTCGTTGATGCGGGCGGCGGCATCGAGCTGCGACTTCGTAGCAGTGAGCATCTTCGTGAACCCGC
>Ga0182027_10005399_pt1 | contig 19443 bp, 5 predicted proteins | sample 712E1DmetaG_FD_121300 | JGI IMG/M metagenome (GOLD analysis project Ga0182027, IMG submission 121300) | Permafrost microbial communities from Stordalen Mire, Sweden - 712E1D metaG (Illumina Assembly) | ecosystem: Environmental > Terrestrial > Soil > Wetlands > Permafrost | place: Sweden...
CGACGAACTGGAGCGCGTGCTCGGCATCGGCGCGTTCCCGGTGAACTGGCCCATCGGCAACGGGTTCGACTTCCAGGGCGTCTATGACCGGCAGACGAAGCGGATGCATCTTTTCGAACGCACCGTGGGCGGCCAATACCGCGCGCCGGTGCAGGTCGGTGGACTGGACGATCCGGCGATGCGCGGTCAACTCGACGACGCGACGTTTCATCATACGGTCGAAGAACTCGAAATGCTCGAACACGCCGGGCACGGCTGGGATGACGCCGCCGTGCTCGCGGACAAAACCACGCCGGTGTTCTTCGGCAGCGCCAGCAACAACTTCGGCGTGCAGCTTTTGCTCGACGGTTTCCTCAAACACGCGCCCGGTCCGAAGGGGAGGTTTGGAGTTCCGCCTTCAGGCAACGGAGCGCGGCTGTCCTCAGCCGCAGCGGCTACGAATGTCGAACGTGCTGCGGGTCGGGACACCCGCGCTCCAACAATACCGCCTGAAGGCGGAACTCCGAACTTCATCGCACCCGAACATCCTGCTTTCTCCGGTTTCATCTTCAAGATTCAGGCCAACATGGACCCGAAACACCGCGACCGCATCGCGTTCATCCGCGTTTGCTCCGGCAAATTCGAGCGCGGCATGACGGTGCATCACTCGCGTTCCGCGAAGAAGGTGCGCCTCTCCAGTTCGCACAAACTGTTCGGCAACGAACGCGAGACGGTGGACGAGGCGTATCCCGGCGACGTCATCGGCCTCGTCGGCCACGACAGCTTCGGCATCGGCGACACGCTCACGACTGATCCCGGCATCGCCTACAAGGAAATCCCGCGCTTTACGCCGGAAGCCTTCAGCTATCTGCACAATCCGAACACGGCCAAATTCAAGCAATTCCGCCAGGGCCTGGAGCAACTGTTGCAGGAGGGCGTCATCCAGGCGCTCTACCTGCGTAATTCCACCGTCAAGGTGCCGTTGCTCGCGGCGGTCGGCCCGTTGCAATTCGAGGTCGTGCAATTCCGGCTCGAAAGCGAATACGGCGCGGTGTCACGGCTCGAATCCGCGCCGTGGACGGTCGTGCGCTGGCTGCCGGCGGACATGAAGGAAGACGAACTCGACGCGCTTTCGCTTCCGACCGGTGCGCGCGTTGCCTACGACGTGGGCAAAAATCCCGTGGTGCTTTTCGCGAACGAGTGGTCGGCCAATTATTTCGGCGAGACGAACAAGAACACGCCGCTGTCCGCTTTGCCCGTTCAGACGGCGCGGGATTAAACCGCGCCGCTTCACGAATTAATTCCCGCCGCCCGATCAGCGGCTTGGGTTGTAAGTGTCGAAGCGACTGTGAATTTCCAGGGCATTGGCAAATTCAGCATCGGTCATGGAGCGGCTGGGTTTGACCACCATCTCCACCGGCGAACCTGGACGGACATGGGTAAAGTTATCGGAGTAGGTGGCATCCACATCTTTTAGCGTCAACCAAGCCCAGAGCGCAGGCGACCCGGCGGTCAGTGTCACGCGAAATCCATCCTTGGTTTTCCGGATGGCCGGTTTGAGGTGCGGGTCGGCGAGGGCCAGTTCTTTTGGGTAAACAAGGGGCACCAGATTTTCGGAAACGGGCTGGTCGCGCACTTCGACCTTGAGCCAGACGAGGAGGTTGCTCGTGCCGTATTTTCCGGCGAGTTCACGCAGATCAAGTTGTTTCACCCTGCGGCTGGTTTGTGCGGCAAGCTCAAGCATTTCAGTTCCTTTGGCCAATGATGTGCCTTTTGGATCGGTCACTTCCCAGGTCAGACGGCTACGGCTGGATTTGAGGAGATCGTTGGTGACGTGGATGGCCACGGATTGGTTCGTGGTATCTTCCAATCCCGAAACGAGCACTGGCGCATAAAAGCGGCGGGCCAGGTAGTGAAGCGCCTTCCAGCGACCGTAGTAATCCACGGACGACCAACTGGTCACGGGCCAGCAGTCGTTATATTGCCAGTAGATGCAGCCCATGGATTGGGGCATGTTTTGCCGCCAGAATTCCGCGCCAGTTTTGATGCCGTAGCCCTGCAGGATCTGGCTCAACCAGAGCGCGCTGTCGAAATCCTTGGCCGGATGAAAATAGCGTTTCATCATGTCGCTGATTTTTTGTTGCCGTTGCCGGAGGAACGTTGGTGCCACTCCATGATGGGCGTGTGCAACGATGCCCGGTCTTCGTCGGTCGTGTAGGAGTCAACCGTTCTTGGTTCGGGAAAGGATTGGAAACCAAACTCGCTCATGAAGCCGTTAAAGGTGCGGTAGGCATCAAAGGATTTTCCGCCATGCCAGACCTGCCAGAAATGGAGATCGCCCACTTCGGGACTGCCGGGCACATAAAGCGCCTGTGGTGCGAGGGCTTTGATTTCGCCGGCAATCAATCCGCTGAACAGTTTGTCGTAGTCGGCCTTGCCCATGCTCTTGTTCGACCATTCGGGCTTGGTCATGAGGGAGATTTCGTTGTTGCCGCACCAGACGGCAATGCTGGGGTGATGCCGGAGCCGGCGCACATTGTCCTGGATTTCCTGGCGCACATTCTCCATGAACGTGTCGTTGAATGCCGGATAGGAAGAGCAGGCGAACTTGCAATCCGACCAGACGAGAACGCCCATTTCATCGCAGGCATCATAGAGTGCGTCCTCTTCGTAATAACCGCCGCCCCAGAAACGCAGCGTGTTCATGTTCACCGCCACCGCGTCCGCGAGGTAACGGCGCAGTTTTTCTGGCGTCACGCGGCTGGCGAACGGATCGGCGGGAATCCAGTTTGCGCCCTTGGCAAAGAAAGGCACGCCGTTCACGGCAAAGCGGATGGAATGGGTTTTGTCCGCCGACAACAATTCGATGGTGCGCAGGCCGATGCGTTTCACGGAACTGTCCAGCACTTCGTGGTTGGAACCGAGCAAATCCACCCGCACTTCATAGAGCGGTTGTTTGCGCATGCCGGCCGGCCACCATAGTTGCGGGTCGGTAACCATCAATTCCGACACCGCCTTGCCGTTGGTGAGGCTGACCATGGACTGCGCGACGCGCTTGCGATCTTGCGTGACGGTGACCACCGCTTGCAGGGCCGAGGAACGCGTTGTTTCTGCTGCAATCTGGACGGTAAGCTTGACGCTCTTTTTATCGGAATGATCCTGAAGAATGGCCACGTCATCCAGCCGTGCCTCGTCGAAGGTCACCAGTTCGATATTTTTCCAGATGCCGAAGGTGATGAACACTGGACCCCAATCCCAGCCGAAGTTGCAAGGCTCTTTGCGCACCCAGGCCCGGCCTTTCGGTTCGTGTGGGCCGGACCATTCAAAGAGCGTGCGTTCCGCGTTGCATTTCTGCACGTAAGGCAGCACCGACTCAAACGAAATTTCAATGGCGTTCGTCCCGGCCTTGAGCACTGGCTTGGCATCAAATTTCCACGTCCGAAACATGTTGTCCGTGCGCGCCAGTTCCTGGCCGTTGACTCGCACCGTGGCCAACGTGTCCAAACCTTCGCACCGCAAAAGCACCCGGTCATGCGCCAGATCGGCGGCGGACACTTCAAACGTGCGCCGATAAGTCCAGTTCGTCTCGCCGACCCATTGAATCGCCTGCTCATTGTCGCGATAGAACGGATCGGGAATCCTGCCCGCGGCGAGCAGATCGGTGTGAATGCAGCCGGGAACTTTTGCGGGCAATCATTCGTTGCCGCCGGTGGGCGCGACCTGCCACAGGCCGTTGAGGCTCAAGGTTTGCACTCCCACCGCATCAGCCCGGTGCGCAAAGCATGAAGCAAATGTGATTAACGCCATGACCAAAAAAAGTTTTCTGCCGGTGAGATTCATAAGTGGAAAATCATGTTAATGGAGGTGCCGGTCGAGTTCGAGAATTGTTATTTGAAAATTATTCACAGGGAAAGGCCGCGCCCTATGCAGGGGTATCAGAAAATCAGCTCCTCGACATTTTCAAAGGAGTCGTCAAATAAGAGTGGGATGAACGTCCGCCCTCATCCTGACCTTAATGCTTGTGATGGCGAGTAGTATTTGCGCTTACCATTTTTCTGACAGTTTCATTTCAATGACAGCGGCCGTTCCGCCCGGCATGTATCCTTGCTATTATTATCAAGCGTGAAAGCAGCCATTGCGAACGGCGGGAATTATATTCCAACCGGGTCACTGGCAAATATCATCAGGATCGGCTTTCTTGCCACACCAGCTTGCGATGATGTTGTCGGCTGGCGGCGTATGACTTCGTCGCTGGTCACGATGCGGTCGAGTGCGCGCAAACAGTTGCGTAATTCGGAAAAAACAACTTCGCCGCCCGCTGCTTCAATCAATTCGCGAGCGACCTCGGCCCACACGTCGGAAAAGGTGATGGCTTAGTCGGGCGTAAGCGCATCGACCTTGTCGAAATTGTCGCGGGGAAATCCGCTGACGCGCGATTTGCGTAGTGCGGCGGGTGCTTCAACCGCGAAGCCGGTGACACCGACAATACGGCTGCCGGTGCCGAGTGCAAAAATGATTTCATCGGCCTCGGCGCTCAAGCAGACGAGGCGGGATTCACGGCCAGCGCAGGCGGAAAAACTGGCGCGGTATCTGGTGGTCAAGGTTTTGGCGGAACTCGACATGGCCATTGGTCAGCGTGCCGCTACCGTCCATGACCGGCAACCAGACGACGGGGGCGGCTAGATTGGTCGTGGATTCGAGCGTGTAGCCGGTGTAATTCTTGGACCACGTCAGGATGGCCTGTTGCGCTGGTGCCTGGAATGAGAACGACAATTGCGGTTCCAAAGGGTTGAGAAAAATAATGGTTGGATATTTGAGCCGGAAAAATTTTGTCACCAGCAAAGCGCCTTTTGCTTCGTGATATTCAAAGTTGCCGCCGTTCAGAAAATAGGGGCCGGAAACTGCGGTCCAAGTCGCATTCGGGCCGAGGTTGGCGGTGTATTCCAAACCGAATCCTTGGTAGTTAGTGCTCCAATAAACCACCGCCGCGTTCGGTTCCATGCGGATGAAAAGTCCGGGCTTGGCTACAGCCAGTTCGGGCGCGACGACGACCGAGCCGGCAAAATCAATCGGATCGCCCGCCGCCGTCGGCAATAGAATCGCCGGACAATCGCAATGTTGTCCATCCGCGGTGAGCGGCACGACCCACAGGCCGTTTGTGCCGTTGATCGTGCCCGCGCCAACCAGCGCGTTGCCCGCCGGCGACCATACAGTTCCAAATTTGAAACCATCGGAAATATTTGTGAACGCCGTGATCTGGCTCGCGCTCGTGCCGTCGGCGTTGATCGTGTAAATGTCCGACTCGCCCAGTGGGGCGTAAGGATTGTTGAGAAACGCATACGACAAATGACCGCCGTCCGGCGACCAGGCAGGCCAGCGGGCAAAAGGTCCGGCGGACGTGAGTTGCTGCGGCGCACCACCGCTGGCTGGGCCGACGAAAATGCCCGGAGTGTAGAAAGTGTTCTGCGGATTGGGGTTTTGAAACGCCACGCGACCATCGAGCGGATTGAGCACCGGCGCGTTGTCATTGCAATCATGCGATACTTGGAAAACGCTCGCGGAGTTGCTCAACGGCACTTTCATAAAATTACAGCCGGAATCCAAAATCAAATTCGGCGGGTTCGCCAGATCCCAGTCGTAGCCGACAATTTGCGACTGGTTCGTGAACAGTTCCCATTCGGCGGCGGTCTGCAGGTCGCGCACCCAGATTTCGTTGCCGCCCAACCGGAAGATGTTCGTGCCGCGCGAAAAGGCGACGTAACGTCCGTCCCGCGAAGCGCGGGGCCGCGCGCCGGTGGTGATGTAAGTTTCGCCGCTGCCGTCGAGATTGATCGCCCAGATGGAGCCGCCCGTGGAATTTTCCCGCCCGTAAAAAATCGTGCCGTCGCTGGAAAGTAAAACCGGGGTGAACGTAGTGGATGGACTTGAATTGGTGCTGACGGCTCCGTTCGTCAAATTATACGCAGCAATCGGCGGCACGGTGCTGGCGATGGAATAGTTCGCCGTCAGCAGTTGCGACCGTGCGCCCGCCACATTAGTTCCGTAAAATTGCACGGCGGAACTGTTCGTCAGCGAAAAAGCGGTCGCATACAAATGCCAGCCGTCGGTGGAACCGGCGCGGTAAAAAACCTTGTCGCCGGCCGACAGCGTGCTGAATGAAATCTGGATCGGCCCGCTGAAAATACCCGGCGAAGGTGAAATCGTCACCACCACCGGTTCCGCCGCGCGTGGCGCGGCGTAGCTGAAAACGGAAATCACATCGCGATACTGGTTTGCCACCGCGTAGTTTGCGCCCGGCGGAGTTGCGCCAAGATTGTTGGTGACCGCCGAATTCAATCCGGCGCCTGCGCCCGCATCCGTTTCTGTCGTCACGGCAATTGTTCCCAGCAGATTGATAATGCCGTCACTCCAGTCGGGCGAACTGAACGAGGCGATGAAACTCGGATTGCTGTTCACAAACGGTTCATTTTGGAACAGCCAGACGTTGGCGCGCGTGCTGCGCGAAGTGGTCGGAGGCAAACCTGAAACGCCAATCTGCGTGAAATTTGTGCCGTCGAATTTTACGACCTGGGCGTGCGTCGAGGCGATGCTGCCGGCGGCGGCATCGAGTAAAACAAATTGTCCATTCGCCAAAGGCACCAGACCGGTGAAGCCGTTGTTGGTCGTCGCCATGCCCGCGCGATAAACCGCCGCGAGCGATGGCGTGTCGCCCGAAAATTGCAACGCCTGGACGCCGTCGCTGAATTGAATCAAGGCCAAGCCGGAAGCGGCTGGCGGAAGATAAAAAACGTGCTGCACCGCTTCGGTCAGCGAAACGAAAATGTTCGTGCCGAACGCCAGTCCGCTGGAATTGGTGGTGAGTGCGACCACGTTTAAATTCGATGTGCCAGGCTGGTAAAAAATGATTCGCGGCAGCGCTTCGCCGCTGAAGTTCCCGAAAACGTAATCGCTGCCGGACGGCAGGTTGGTAAGCGACAGCAAAATTCCGCCGGGCGCGTTGGTGAATTGCAAAATGTCGAATCGGTCGGTGTCGCCGCGCACGATTCCCGCCGCCAAGGTTGGTGAATTGGTGGGCGGCAGCAACAGTGCGTTGCCCCGATCAAAGACGCCGGTCTCAAAAAAATTTCCTGCAGGCGCGGCCACGCTGTTGGAAATTTGCAGCAACTCCATTTGCTCGGCGGACGCGCTGTTATCAGAGCTGGCCACGAGCAGCGTGGGCGCGATTGAGGCGGCGAGTCCGAGCGGATTGGGCAGCGTCACCAGCGTGTGCGGGCCGATGCCGTCGGGCGTGATGACCACCGGCGTGCCGGCGCTGTTGGAATTGGAAAGACTGACGAGGTTGAGGCGGTTCAGACCCGGCGCGATGACGGCGAGCGCGTCGGTGCTGCTGGTTAAAAATTTTCCAACCGCCGCGCCGGTGACGTTTTCCACGCCGGAAATGAGCGGAGCCGACCACGCGATGACGCCGTTCGTGTCCAGATAACCGACCCGTGCGTTGCCAGTGCTCTTATCCAGCACGAGAATGTCGGGGGAACCGTCGCCGTTGAAATCGCCGCTGGTGAGCAGTTCGTCGCCGGTGTCATAGACAAACGCGGTTTGCGCCCAGCCTGCCGCCGCCAGCACAAAAAGAATTGCGAGCGCCGCTGCGCAGCGTTTCCGAATTGTGCAAGGGAATTTCATGGCTTGGTTCAGTTGGGCGGGATGGTGACGATGCCGGCGTCAATGATTTCGGCGATTTCATGTTTTTCACTCATCCGCATGACGAAGTAGTGGTAGCTCGCGCCGATCATCACCGGCTGCTGGTCGCGGAGATAGATGTAATACGCCGGCCGCCAGCTATCGCTGAACGGAATGCGCTCGTTGCCGGCAGCGATGAGCAGATCTTCAACTGTTGTCGAGAGCGGCCGCAGGGTGAGTTTCCATGCCAGATGCTCAATCAAAGGCGTCACTTGGATGAGACTGCCGGACACTTTGGGGAACGCGCTGTTCGCAACCTGTTGGCGGTAAACCACGATTGGTAGCAGTGGCTGGCCGTTATGTTCCGGATTGGGCGAGCTGCGTGTGAAGAGAAAATATTCGGGATCATTTTGAGGGCTGCCATAACTGTCCTGATAGTTGAAGAAATCAGAGGTGCCAACATTCATCGTCAGGCCGTCATTGTTCAAATAGTCGTAATTGGCCAGACTGCCGATGCGAATGCCAACGGGATAGCGGGTATCCAGATTATTCGTCCAACCTCGCATAATCACCGCTGAAACGCGGTAACTATTGCTGGCCGTTTCATCAAAATAAGTCACTGGCGGCAGCGGTCGCGCGGGCCACGGCACGCCGGCGGTGGCGTTAGTTTGGTGCCACGTAAATTTCCAGACCTCCGAAAAAACGTGCGGCTCATCCTGGTCGCCGACGGCACCAACAGAAATGTTGTAAGGCACGTCGGCAACAACACTTGCGGTCAGAGAAAATTGCGGACCGGGACCGAAGTTCGCGCCGATTGGCGGCGTGAGATAACCTTCGTCGAATTGTGACACGCGAAAGCGATTCGCCAGCAGCCCGATGTAAAATTTCTGGGTCGAGTAATTGGGCACCTTCAAAAGTTTGGCGGCGGCAAAACCGGTGGGTTTGCCGCTGCCGGGCTGGTCGGCGCGTTCAATCTGGATTTGAAAACGATGCACGCCGCTGGTCGGGCAAAACCAGTTGAGCAATACCTGCGGACTGTTCGTGTCGCCGGCCACGCTTGGTTCGGCCAGCACCGGGCGCGGCAGCACCGGCGGCTTCACACTTTTGCAGCCGAGAAATGCGAGCGGACTGCCGTTGCCGTGTTCGTCCAGCACTTGCACGAAGTAGCATAATTCCGCCGCGCCCGGCGGCATCGCGTTGTCCGTCACCATGATCGCGCGCGATGAATTGGCGGCGTCAAACGTCGTGGATCCCTGCACCATCAGCGTGAACGGGCCGTCATTGATGCGGCGATAGAGCCGGTATTCATGCGTGCGGTAGGTGGGCTGGAAACGAATGTGGATGGGCGCGACCGCACCGCTGTCCGCCGTGCGCGCGATGTGCTGGTCGCAATCGCCGGTGTCCGGCAAATGCACGACGGCACCTTGGAAGTTGGGCATCGGCCCCAGCAGGCACGCGGGATAGGAAATCCAGTAAAGATTGTTCGTGTCCGGCCACGCGACGCCGATGTCCACCCAGGTTGAATTGGAAAACACCTGGACGAATTGCGGCAGGCCGGAGTTGTTGAATTCGTAAAAATTCATGCTCACCGTGCCTTCGGGATAACGCGTGATATTGTGCGCCGGCGAAAAAGTCAGATGCCCGTTGTTGAGCGAAAGCAGCAGCGGGTCGGTGGAATTAAGCGCCGTCAATTGCAACTGACCGGAATAAAAAACCGCCTCGGCTTGTGTGTTGGTGGCCACCGCCGTCGTGAAATTGCACGTCGCGACCTGCGATGTCGCGCCGTAAAACGTGCCGACAACGCACGTCACGTCCAACTCGGCGTTCGTGCCCGCCGGCTGCGCAAAATCCGCGGAAACGGAATCGCCGTCGGGCGGAAAATAAATCGGGCCGAGCGCGCTGACGCCGTTGCTGCTCGTGGCCATGAATTGGACCCACGCGATGCTGTGATCGCGGCGCAGGCAGGTGAACCGGTAGTTCCACACCTGGCTGTTGGTGTTGGCGGAATTGGTCAGCGTGTTGAAATTTTGGAAGATCACCGCCGGTGTGCCGCAACTGCCGAGCACTTCGCCGCTCGGCGCAGCGGGTGCCGTGCGTTCGCGCAACACGCCCCACATCGGCGTGCTGTGCGGCGAGAGCAGCGGGCCGCAAGCCGCGTGGCTGACCGCGCGAATCGTGAACCAATAATTCGTCACACCCGGAGTCAGCGGCGCATTGGTGCCGCTGTCGAAATAGCGGTTTACATTTGTCCCGGGCAGTTGTGAAACGACAGCGATGCGATGATCCATCGGCGCGGCGTCATTCGTCAGCATCATCGAAGGATTGTCCCAGCGATAAATCCAATACTCGCTCACCTGGTCGTTGGTGTTGGTGTTTTGATTCCACGACAACAGCAGCCGTTGCAGGTTGGTGGTGCCGCCGGAAATCGCGGTGGTTTGCAGAACGTTTTGGACGCGCAAGTTGGTTGGCGCACTCGGGGTATTTTGCCGGCAGGCTATCGCCAGGCCGCCGGGCGAAACCAGGCCGTCGCGTCCCAGCAGATCACGGGCGGTGATGAAATAATAAAACTGCGAGCCATCGGCGAAGGCGGGCATCCCGTATTTATGATCGTTGTCGTCGGCAAAAAAATACGTCGTCGAATCCGTCAAATCATCCGCGCCGCCGGAACCGGCCGCCGCGGAAAAATCTTTCGTGGCGATCACCGGCGCGTCGTTGGCAGCAACGGTATTCGCGTAAAGCTGCGTCAACGTCGGCGGCGTGGTGTTAAAACCGAGACTCACCGCCGTCGCCGCCGGCATTCGCCAGACGTTGAAGCCGTAGTTCAAAAGCGAGAGCCGTCGCAATTCCGGCGGCGTGCCCCAGCGCAAGCGGATGCGCAAATTGTCCGCCACCGTGTTGCTGGAAATTTGAAACGGAAAACCCGGCGCGGGCAAAACTACCGGACTGCCGGGCGTGAGCGTGACGCGTCCGATCACGTCGCCCGCCGCACCGCTCGCAGGATTGACTTCGCGGATTTCGTAAGTGGTCACGCCGCCGATGATTTCGGAAAACGCCTGCCCAAGGCACAGGCACAGGCCGGGATTGTTGTGCGAGAGCAGGGACAACGTTTGGAGCATCTCCGAATCCGAATGGGCGAGTTGAAACGCGGTCGTGATTTTTTGCGCCAGCGGCAGGTTCGTCGCGCCGGAAATCTTATGCAGCACGATGTTAAGCGCGTTGCTCAACGAGGTCAGGTCCTGCTGTAGCACAACCGACTGGTTCAGCAGCGAATTGATCGTGCCGGTGTCCGTTTGTTGAAAGATCGTGCCGCGCAGCGTGAACGTGCCGGCGTCGGTTGCAGTGCCGGGCTTGCTGTAAATCGCAAAGTGTTTGCCCGCGAGCAGGGCCGGTTCCTCGGAGCCGATCAACAGGTAGGACCAATCTTGTCCGCCGGACTGGATAGTCGTGCCGACGGTGAAAACGAGATTGCTTAACGGCGTCTGCGCCCGCACCGACAAAACGGCAAGGAGCAGCCCCACCAGCAGCAGTCGCCAGCCGCGCGCCAGATATATTTTTTTGAGGTTCATCAGTAGTCGAGCGAGTAATCGTATCCGTTCTGCTTGAGCACGCCTTTGATGGTGATGGTTTTGCAACCTTGGATACAGAATGGACACGGGCCGAGCTGTCCGCAAAGCTTGTCGGATCCAAGTAGCATCAACTGAAAACCAGACGGCGTTTTGCTGGCGGTAGCGATCATCGTGCTGTCAATTTCGCCGCTCAACACGCAGAGCAGTGAAATCTCCACCTTGTTTTGTTGCATTATGCCAAGCGTTAGCGAATCCAGATCGCCCTGAAAAAATTGCGAGTTCGAAATGTTCGCTTCGACATCCAGCGCGCAGGAGGATGTGCCGAATAAAATCTGCGACAGCGACACCCCCCCGCCGTATTGAATATAGATGCCGCTGAAAGCGCTGGCGTTGTTCAAAACATTGGTGGCCAAGGGATCAATGTAGATGAGCGGATCCAGTGAGCAGGCGTGGCCGGCGAAAATGCCGGCTTTGAATTCGACCGGCACCGGACCGATAAACGCCGTCGCATCCGCCTTGGCGGCGAAATAATTTTCCGTCGCGCCAATGGCAAAGGTCGCGCCGATGGTCTTGATCGTGGCGCCTTCAAAGGACGCATTGCCGTCCACTTCCAACAATCCACCAATGCCGATCACCGTGCCGTTTTGCACGGTCCAGCGGGCGTTGGCGGTCAGTGTCAAATCTGGCGACGACTGCGCGCCGGGCCATTTCAGCGGCACATTTTTAGCGCCCAGCGTGACTTCTTCCGCCGGGCCGCCGGAGGGAATGCAGGCCAGGTTGCCTGATTGCGAATTGAGTTCCGAGATTTCCATGTAAACTGGAAAGCTCATTTCGTTCGGCAAATTCAGTTTGATGTTCGCGTCCAGATGGATTTTTTGCAGCGAATCCTGGTTGAAGACCGGCTGGCCGGTGACCTTGGCCGTGAACATGGACTGCTGCATCGCGCCGATGCCTTTCATGGCCTGGTAAACGCCACCGGCACCGTCGGCGGAAATATAATTTTCAATGTAGGAGCGGATGGCGCTGTTGATTTTGTCCGTCAAAACGGTCAGCAGTTCGTCGAGGACAAAATTGTCGTCCGAGAAAAACAGCCGAAATTGTTTCTGGTAATCACCGGCGACCGGCGAATTCAAAAAGGCCGATTCAAGTTGGTCGCGAATGTGCGCGCGCGCCGCGACCGGATCGGCGGTGAAATAATCGCCGGTCGGCGTGATGAGCGTGGCGAGCAAGTTGGAAACATTCTGCTGGGACTGCTGCAAAAAGACCTGGATGTTGCCGGTGTTGTTCGTGACCTCGTTCAACACCTCCGAAATGCCGCCGGTGGCGTTCGCAAATTCATCATGGGCGTCGCTCATGTCCTGCTGCAGCTCGCCCAGTTCCGTCTGGATTTCCGCAATGGTTGGTTCGATTTCCGTCAGCGCCTTGGCCAGCAGCGTGCTGTCAATGTTGTCGGCGAGCGCGCCCGGCAGGCCGACTTCCTGGCTCTGATCCTGGATCAGTTTTTCCACAATGATGCGGATGACGTGCCGGTCGTCCGTGCCAGGATCTTTGGCCAAAATTCGCTGAAATAATTCGAGCGTGTTGGTCACGTCAATAAAGGTTCCATTGATCTGACCGAAAACGCTGTTGATCTGGCCGATGGTGCCGTTGATCTGGCCGATGGCGTTTTGCAGACCGGTGTCCGCCGCCGTGACGGTGGCAAAGATATTCGTCAACACGGACGCGGTGTTCGTGCTTTGCTTGTTCGCGAGCGTGGCCACGATGTTTGAAGCAGCTGTATCAAGGCTGGATTGCAGAATCGGGTCAAAGAAGCCGCGACCATTTTGGTTCAGGACTTTTTGCAGACTGAGAAATCCTTTTGACAAACCAGACTTGTCAGCGATGTCTGAGAGGGCACCATAAACCGCGTTGGAAATGGAATTGAACGGGGCGTTGATCTCGTTCGCCGTGTCACTTAAAAAATCCAGCCCTTTGATCGCCGGGAGTTTGAAATTGAGATTCTGGGAGAAGTCCAGGTCCACCTCGTTCGGCGTGAGTTTCTTGAGATTGCTGTCCACGTCGGTGATTGGCAGCACGACCGGTGCTTTGGTGAAACCTTCAAAACGGTGGAACGCCGTATTGAAGGTCAGCGGATAGTCGAAGATGACCAGATTATGCCAGTTGCACTGCGCGCGGGGATGATATTGCTCCGTCTGCGAATGGCGATAGGCGTCAATGTTCGTGGTGCCGCTGGGCCAGCCGACGGCAGCGGGGTCGAATTTGGCGGCGGTGAAATAATTATTCGTGCCGCTGCTCCAGCCGCGATCTGTGGCCGTGCTGCCCGGCTGCGGCCAACCGCCCATGATGTCCACCTGCGCCAGGGTGCTGCTGATCGGCGTGATTTGCAGATGCGCCTGAAGCGCCGCGAAAAACGGGACCGAAATTTTTCCGGCGAGATTGAAGAAGCCGCTGTCGGGGCGGCCGGAAATGTTCCAATTATTGAAATAGCCATCGCTCGCCGGAGCCACCGAAAAAGCGTTGCCACCCGGCCCTTTCAAAGTCAACGGGCCGGGCACGGCAAAACGCGAGTCGGCGTTGGGCACATTATCCGCGAGCGTCAGCAAATTGCCGTCGGGCTGAAATCCAAGCACGCCGTGCAAAGCCTCGATGATGAATGGCAGCCGGACTTCCGCGCCGATGACGAGATAACGATTCGCCGTGCTGCAATTTTCATCCGCCTTGGGTTTGAACTGGATGGATTGCGGCGTGAAGTCGGCGTTCCAATAATTCAAATGCTTCACACCGGTGTTCGGCGGGAGTTGCGCGGAATCCAGCCCGCCGCTGCACGCGAATTTCATCCGCTGAAATTCGTTCGTGAAACCCGCTGGTTGATCTGGAAAAACAAGTTGTCCGTCCGTGCGTGATTCCCAGTTCTCGCTGTCGAGATACGAAAGCCGATAGCTGGCGAACGAGAAATTGTATCCATAAAGCAGCATGTTCGGCGGGAGACTGGCCGCCTCGTGAATGCCGCTCACACCGCCGGCGCGAACGTAGTATTTTGCCCGCGATGTCAGCGGATACCAGCCGGTGTCAAAATTCGCCACTAGGCTGTCACCTTGCGCCGGTGCGCGGAGATTCAGACCGGCATAATTCGCGAAACCGTCGGCGTAACTGGCCATGCCGTAGCGTTCTTGATACGCCGGATTCGTGTCGTCGCCGCAGCCGGTGAAGAGCAGCACTGCCGCGCGTTCCGAACCGTCCAGCGTGGTTTGGTCGCCGCGCAAAAAATTTCCCGGCATGTGATAAACACCATTCAGGACGTAGGAAGTTTGCTGCGCGAAATTTTGTCCGCCGCCGTAGCCCCACATCAAGTTCACACCGGTCTGGCCTTTTGGATTTGTTGGCGAATTCACCGGTCCGTAACCGAGCAATCCGCCATCGGGCGTGAACGTGAACTGGTTTGCGGCAGGCGTGATGTTCACCAGGCCCGCCGAAGCGTGCGCGCCGCTGCAATTGGTGTCCGAGCAATCGCGGCTGTAAGCCAGCGGCACGGCGCCATTCACGTTGAGATAGCTGTTGCTGGCGACGAGGCTGTTTTGCAGCGCGAGCAAACCTTGTCCAGTGGAAATTTCGCTGCCGGGCTGCTCGTCGGTGTAAGGAAAGTGCGGACGCAACTCCGGCGGTTGCAGCGCGATGCTGCCCGTGAGCTGCGCAATGCCGTTGGCATCGGCGGTCACGATGAAATTCGACGAGATGCCGGACGGCTGGGCGTTGCGAAAATACGCGTCGTTGGAAATGCGTTTTGCGGAGTTGGTGTCGGACAACGAAGCCGCAACTGACGTCAAGGTGTCATCCTCCCATTGCCGGACAAACGGCATGCTCGTGACGGACAGGATGAACTGCCCGTCATAAACTTTCCAGGTGGTCGTCGAAGCGACCAGCCAGCATGGCAGCGTTTCCGCGCTGAAATAAAGCGGACCGGGATCGGTCAGGCTGTTGGTCACCGGGCGCAGCAAACCGTCAACATTGGCCACAAACGGAATCATGTTCCCGGTCAGGCGCGTCGTGGCATCGCCATCGGCGAGACTGAAACCGACCGGCAAAGTCACCGCCAGCGTCGTTGCCCCGCCGTTGGTGCTTAAATTAACGCGGTTGCGCTGAAAGGAAATATTTTGGATGGTATCGAAGTCGTTGGTCGGGCCGTTGGCGATGACCAGACTGCCCTTGAAAATCGCGTCGCCATTGGTCGCCAGCCAGACGGCCAGCGGCGTGCCGTTGCCGAAATTATAGCCGCCGACGCCCGGTAGATGGCCGCTGTTTGCGCTGATTGTCAGCGAGCAAGCCAAATGATCGCCAGTCACGGTGTTGCTGATCACCGGCGTTAGATCAAGGTTGGTGAAAATCGCGCGGAAGGCGCCGAAGAAAAGATTTCCGTCGAAATGAAACAACTGCGCGGCGTCGCTCGTGTTGGTCTGATCGAGTGTGAACGCGCCGCCGTTTTCGTTGTGCGACAGCGTCACGGCGAGTTGATGCAAATTATCCACGGAATCGAGTTGCACGCCGTTCGGCTCGGCGTTGAGGGTGGTCGCGTAAGTCAACCGGCCATTCGCCGCCGAAGTGGGGATCGGCAGACCGGCAAGATACGCGCCGAGGGTTCCAGAAAAATTCACCTCGCTGTTTTTTAACGGAATGGTGATGGAACCATTCGCCGTTTGCAGCGTGTAATCCAAAAGTCCGGAAACAGTTTCCGCCACCGGCGCGGAACCGTAATCATAAAACCGCGTCATCGTCGCGGAGGTGTCGAATGTGAAAGCCGACTGGCCGGGACTGCCGGCGATGGCGAACGTGCGATTTGGCTGCGCATAATTCATCGCGGCCACGAGATGCGTTTGTCCGTCGCCCAAATACGCCGTCGAGCCGGTCCATTGCGGATTGTTCACGAGCGTGCCGGTGTGTCCGTTGCCGGTGGCATCCGCAGTGGTGGTGCTGCCGGGGCCTTCGTCGAACTGCCAGTAAGCAACGAGATTGGGATCGGCGGCGAGCGGCAGATTTTTCAGCGATTGAATTTCGTTGATGGTCAACGCGCGTTTCCACAACGCGACTTCATCCACCTCGCCGGTGAACGGGGAACCCAAATCCGCAAGGTTGGCGATGGTCAGCACGGCGGCGTTGGTATTGGCACCATGGGTGCCGGCCCAGGCACTGGTCGCCACCATTGTCCCATCCAGAAAAAGCCGGCCGCCGTTGTCATCCACGACCAGCGCGGCGTGATGCCAGCCGTCATCAGTGACGCTGGGGCCGGCCACAGCGTCTATCGCGTGATTCGTGGAGGCGCGTGAATAATAAAACCCGCGCAACTGCCCGCTTTGCACCGCCAGCGCCCAGCCGTCAAAACTGGAATTGACATACTTGGCCACAATCGGTTGAAAGCTGCCAGAGTTTTTTCCCGTGCGGAACCAGCTCGAAACCGTCAGCGGATACGGATTTAAATCGCCGGCTGGTGCTACGGAAATGTAATCCCCAATGCCCGCGAACTTCAGGCAGTTTGTCGAAATCACATTCAACACGATGGCCGCTCCGGATGAAATCCACTGCGGCGAGTTTGTCAGCGTGCCGTTGTAACCATTCAGCGTGCTGTCCGCTGCGGTGGAGTTGGTGCCTTCATCCAGCCGCCAGTAGCCGACCAGTCCATCTTCCCGGCCACGCAACTGGCGATGTTTGAGATAATTGATTTCGCTGCTCGTCAGCGCGCGTTTCCACAGTGCCACCTCGTCCACATCGCCGCTCAACGGATACGCCGGAACGGCGAGATTGCCGAACGTCACGGGTGCCGTGTTGGTGAGTCCGCCGCTGACGCCGATCCAGCCGTTTGAAGCCACCATCGTTCCGTCCAGAAAAATCTGGCCGCCGTTCGTATTTACGACCAGCGCGGCGTGATGCCAGACGCCGTCGGCGGCAATGGTTCCTGAAAACGCGTCAATCGCCTTGTTGCCCAGACTGCCGGCGCGATAATAAAAGCCGCGCAACTGGCCGCTTTCCAGTACCAATGCCCAGCCGTCATAACTGTTATCCCGGTATTTGGCAGCGATGACCTGGACCGCGCCGTTGTTCGCCGTGCTGCGGAACCAGGCGGAGATGGTCAACGGATAGGCATTCAGCGCGGCGCTGTGCGGGATGCTCACCAGCGCGGTATTGGTGTTAAAATGCAACGCGGTGCCGGGGCCGGCAAACACGCTGCTGGCGGCACACAAGCCCGCCAGCCAACACAGAATGGCTTTGATTTTTTTAACCATTTCCATCTTTCATTGCGAGGGCGGAACGCACGGCTTCTGGACATTATAACTACGTCCTCTAATTAACTATGTAATTATATATAATACGACCCTGAAAACCGCAACAAAAAAAGAGTCGTGAGTAAAAGAAAATTTGAAGGCGGAGAGCGATCACGGGAGTGTTCTGACAAACCCTCTGCCTGAATGAATACGCTGTGAACAGCATGGCTATTCTCCCTCTCCCCGGGGGAGAGGGCCGGGGTGAGGACGGATGTAACATTTGAAACCTCATTGTGTCCAGATTGAATGTTCCTCCTCGCCGTCCACTGAAAGTACCGAGTAAACAGAAAACCGGTTTGCAATCAACGCGGAGAAAGATAAGCTCCGACCCCCTTGACGCAGATTGGTGGAGGCGGGTTGCGACCTGACAACGTTCCTCCAATCGCTGTTGACCCAAATATGTCCACCATCCTCACCGCCACTGAACTGACCGTGCGCTATGGCGAACGCGCGGTGCTCGACGGCGCGACGCTTGCCATTGATGAGGGTGACCGCATCGGGCTGGTCGGGCGCAACGGCTGCGGCAAGACCACGTTCCTCCGCATCCTCGCCGGGCTGCAATCGCCCGACAGCGGCGACGTCACCCGGCGGCGCGAACTCGTCGTCAGCTACCTGCCGCAGGACTTCATGCTCGATGCGGCCAAGTCGGTTATGGAGAACATTCGTGACGGCGCGCAGCATGTGCTCGACTTGATTGCGGAGTTTGAATCGCTGCCCGCCGAATCGAAGCGGCATGAGCACTTGGAACAACGCATTGCCGCGCTGGAAGGCTGGACGCTGGACCGGCGCATCGAAACCGCGATGTCACACTTGAATTGTCCCGCGGGTGACCGGCGCATCGAGACGCTTTCTGGCGGCGAGAAACGGCGCGTGGCGATGTGCCGCGCCCTGGTCTCGGACCCCGACCTGCTGATCCTCGACGAGCCGACGAACCATCTTGACCCGGAATCCATCGAATGGGTCGCGGAATTTCTCGACGAGTTTCATGGATCGTTCCTCGTGGTCACCCACGACCGTTATTTTCTCGACCGCGTGGCGAAGCGCATGGTTGAGTTGTCTGATGGCCGGTTTTTCTCGCACGCCGGCAACTACACCGATTACCTGCTGGACAAGGCCGAGCGCCAGGCCGCCGACGCCACCATCGAGCACAAGCGCCAGATGTTTCTGAAAAAGGAACTGGCCTGGGTGCGGCAAGGCCCGCGGGCGCAGCGCAGCAAACAGAAGAACCGTTTCGAGCGTTACTACGAAACCGCCGCGCAGGACGGGCCGGTGATCGAGGAAGATGTGGAGCTTTGCATCCCGCCGCCACCGCAACTTGGCAATCGGGTCGTCGAGTTGAGCAACCTCGGTATGGACCTCGGCGGGCGCACGCTGTTTCGCAGGTTCAATTTCACGTTCGAGAACGGCCAGCGCATCGGCGTCGTCGGGCGGAACGGTCTGGGCAAAACCACGTTGCTCAAAATCATCATCGGCCAGTTGGCGCCCATGGAGGGGACGGTGAAGACTGGCCAGCTCACGAAGTTCAACTACGTGGACCAGGGCCGGATTCAACTGCGCGAGGAACGCACGGCGCTGGAGGAGGTCGGCGACGGCACGGAATTTGTCATCTTCGGGGACGGCAAGATTTCATTGCGTTCCTATCTCAAGCGGTTTCTGTTCGCCGACGACCGCATCACGACGCAGGTGAAATATCTGAGCGGCGGCGAGCGCAGCCGGCTGCTACTCGCGAGGATCCTGAAAAACGGCGGCAACTTCCTCATCCTCGACGAACCGACGAACGATCTCGACCTGCCGACGTTGCGCGTGCTGGAGGAGGCATTGATCGCGTTCCCCGGCACCGTGCTGGTGGTGAGCCACGACCGCTATTTCCTGAACCGCGTCTGCACCGACGTGCTGGCGTTCGAGGGCGA
>Ga0182027_10005401_pt1 | contig 19440 bp, 21 predicted proteins | sample 712E1DmetaG_FD_121300 | JGI IMG/M metagenome (GOLD analysis project Ga0182027, IMG submission 121300) | Permafrost microbial communities from Stordalen Mire, Sweden - 712E1D metaG (Illumina Assembly) | ecosystem: Environmental > Terrestrial > Soil > Wetlands > Permafrost | place: Sweden...
CGAAGGCCCATTCCCTTTCGGAAACCCCTTCATCTTTTATACAGCATGTAAAAGAACTTGTTTTATTTCTAAATTTGCCCTTCTACTTCAGGACACACCTTCACTCAGCAGGAATTAATGGAGATAATCCTTAGCATCCCTGAACCATATAGGATAGTTTTTAATTTATTTCACATCGAAGGGTTGAAACATGAAGAGATAGCACAGATGCTCAAAATTGATGCTGGCTCTTCCCGAACTCGTTTACATAGGGCACGTAACCTTATTCGGAAAGAATTAGTAAAAAGAGCTAAAGAAATACAAAACGCAAAATTTATGCAGCCGTGAGGAATGAATGGGATAATATTGGTAGCATGTTAAAATCATCACTTGGTAAGTATCAGGAAGGTGAACCTATTGATCCATGGCAAGAATTTGAAAAACGTGTTAAGCGTTCTAATTTTTTCAAATTCAGCTTGGTGACTTTTAATATTTACTATTTCTCGATTATGATAATTTTCGCATTTGGGGCAGGCTTTACTACTTACAAAGTAATCAATTATAATCATCAATTAATTATTCTAAATAACTTGATAGCCCATGGTTCAGATTCAATAAACAAGCATAGTAATAACAAAATTGCTAATAACCAAACCAGAAAAATGACGGATTCAGTTTCAATTACGTCTTTGAAAAAAGATAATTCAAAGATTTCTTCTTTACATCAAAATGAATTGGCTGCAAATATAGAAGAATCTGCATTATTTGAGGGTCTCATCGCTTCTAATTACAGGAGTAACGATATGAAAGTTAGTTTTCCTCCCCTTAATCATACCTTTAATTCAGGACAGACAATAGTATTTAAGATAAACAGTGATATATCCAAACCAATTGTTTTGATCCTTTTTAATAATAAAGGGGAAGAAATTATTGAAAAAAATAATATTTCAAATAATAGGTTATTAATAAACAACAGATTATCACCTGGCCTATACTATTGGAAATTATTGAAAGGCCGTGATTTAATACAAGTCGGAAAATTTTTCATGAAATAATTCCTTCTTCATCTCCCAACCAATACAAACCCACCCCAAAAATGGGGGAATGCTGTTTTCGGATCATCTATCAATTTCAATTTAGCCTGCCGTAAGGATTCTGCGTAGGCTTGCCCTTCCAATACATGGGAATAAAATTGCACCATTAAATCCTTCGCGGGTTTATCCAACGCTTTCCATAGCGTAAAGATTACATTAGAGGCGCCTCCATACAAAAAGCCCCTCGACAAGGCCTGGAGGCCTTCGCCTTTCACTAGTTTACCCAGCCCGCTTTCGCACGAGCTTAATACCATTAAATCGGCATTTAAATCCAGGTTGTAAGTCTCGCCGGTATATAGTATCCCATCTTCTTTGTCAAGAGTATCGGTTGGTTGGGAAAAAACTATACCGGATAAACCAGGTTCTTTGTCATTTGAAAACCCATGGCTGGAAATATGGACAATATCATACCCTTGTGCATTGTTTTTAAAATTTGCTTCATTCGCCTCTGAATATATATATATGCTTTTGCTTCCTTTTTTTGTTTTTCAAACAAACGGACAATGGATGTTACTTCTTCTTTGGAATATGGAAGGATGTTAAACCTTTCTAAATCGGAGGAGATAGAACGGTAGGCCAGGTTATGCCCTGTTGTATCTATTGCACCTATATTACTGGATAATATCAAGCCATTGTTTTTTTCTTTGGAAAATACGGGTGCAAATCCAATAAAGTTCATCTTTGGGCGAGAAGCCATGTCTACTTCCTTTGTCTTGGAATTATACCATAATGTGGCTGAGTGGTGGTAACTAACGGAATGGGTTTTAATCAAATAGTTCAATTTAGAATAATCCCCGTTTGTAATTTTTGTTGAAGCGGCATTGTCAACCAAGGTTTCGAAAGGCAAATAGTATAAATAATCATCGGGAATAATAACCAAGTGCGCTTTGTCTTTGATATAATCGTTGACCGGAAGTATCAGTTTCTCATAAATACGTTGGCTGTTGTTTATAAAAAATTTCGGATCGGCTATTTTAATATCTTGATAATAACTGATAATAAGGTTATTAAAGGAGCTATCGACTGGGGTTTCTTCTATTTTATATAAACTATCGGTAATGGTTGCAATAAAAAGGGAGGAGTCACCTACAAAATAATTAAGTAGGGGCCGTATGATGGTCTAATGTCTTTTGAATCTCAGTAACAGTAGCAGTTTTCTCGGCATATTTCAGTTCGTAATATGCCGGATAAGCAGTTTCGAAATAGGTAATTAAAGAATCGAGCTTGCGGGAACAGGTGAATTTCTCGTTTTCAAGGATATTAACTTTTAAAGAATCGCAGCCATTCTTTTGGTATCTCTCTTTTTCTATTTGGGTATTAAAGAATCCGATCCTGATCCGCAATGCTTTTTCTGTTTCTAATAAGGTATCGGGTATACCGGCAAAATGTTTTGCCTGGTATTCATTAAATCGTGCAGCCAGGGTAGCGCTTTTCCCCAGTTCAAGAAAACCGAATACTTTCCCAGCATTTTCCTGAGATGGATATATTTTATTATATTCCATGGCTACATGTGCTGCATGTGCGTAATAACTTTTAGTTTCTTCGCTGAGCGATAGTTTCGTATCCTCAATATTGTACCTATTTCGCATATTATGAACGAGTTGAAAGGCCAATTCATAGGCAGATAAAGATGCTTCTAAATCGCACCCTGATTTTGTATTATTTTTGTAAAGTTGATAAAATGTATTTGCTTTACCTGCAAGTGTTCTTAATAATACAGGCTCTGATAATATTTTCCCCAAGTTAGGATTTATATATACCGATGTATCAGAAAATCCAACAATGTTGGCCATTAGTGCTTTCTGGTAATAATCAAGTGCGTTTATAGGTTTACTTTTTTTACTATATATTTCCCCAATATTATTATAACTATAAGCAACATCCGGGTGTTGTTTGCCCAGGGCTACAATGCTTATTGTGAGCGCTTTTTGAAAATATTCCAACGCCTTGTCATAGTCCCCTTTTTCCCAATATACTGTTCCAATATTACTATAACTACCAGCAAAATCCGGGTTTTGTTCTCCCAGTGCTGCAATACGTATTGTAAGGGCTTTTTGAAAATATTCCAATGCTATATCATATTCCCCTTTACAATAATATATTTTACCAATGTTAGAGTTAGATTCAGCTATATCTATATGTGTCTCTGGTAAAAATTTTTTTCTTATACTAATTGCGCTATCGCAAAATTGAAGTGCGCTATCATATTGCATCAGGTGATAATAAGCAACACCAATTTTATTTAAAATGTGGGCAATTCTTAGTTTATTCAAATTAACTGCTATTAAAACCAGTTCCAGAGCTTTTTCACATGATTCAAGTTCTTCCTTATATTTCCCTTTTTTTTCATTTACATCAGCCATGTTTATAAAAACATCCGGCTTTTCAAACATTTCTTCTTTATTACTTTCCTGGAAATATTTGTTTGCTAAATCTAATGCTTTTCGGGAAAAATAATAAGCAGTGTCATATTTTGCAGCTTTTATTAGTGCATTGCTGGTTAAGCGGTAGTTTTTTACACCCAGCAGCCAATTCTGCTTTTGTTCATACCAACCCGCAGTCTTACAATAATATACTGCAGCACTGTCGTACTTATAATATCTAAATAAAGTATCGGCTTTGTTCGCCAATGCTTTGGCAATTTCATTTTTGTTTTCCTGGCCAAAATTAATTTGTAAACTAAACACAATGCATAACGGCAGAAGGTACAATTTTTTCATGTCAATTTTTTTGTTTTGTATGTCCCACTAACTGTTAATGGGTATGGGATAACTGTTGTGCTAATATGTAAAATAAACTGCAATAATACATTAAAACCTTTCATATATACTGCAAAATATAAAAATTGTTTTCGGATTGAAATAGTTATTTATAAAAATTTGAATTAAACAGCTGATGATCTTTTCTCTAAACTCTTCGTAGATCGTATTAATGTTCAAAGCTGCTAACCAGATATTTATACGGATGGGACAATGTTGATTTTTGTAATTCAGCATAAAAGAATTAGCCCATCAAATCTCCAATCTGCAAATCCCAAAATGTTTAAAACCCCACTCCTATCCTAACACCACCGATAATACTAATACCCGTATATCCAAAATCCCATATTCCACTCGTAAATTTATATACCGGTTCATCGGCTGAATTATACGTACTATATCTGATCCCTAATCCCGTATAAATATCGAAAAACACTCCCTTAAGAATCCTGTTCTGCATCCCAATAATCGCGTTAACACCAAATTTATTGATTTGCTCGTTATATTGCTTTTTGCCTGGCATATAAATATTTAGGCCGTCTTCTTCGGAAAGCACCCAGGTATCTTTAACAAGCCTAACATCATAATATTTCCAGGTAGCCCCATACCCCACGTAAACAGTACTTAAAAAGCCCTTTGTCGAAGTGTAGTTTTTAAAGGTGAGGTCTATTCCTCCACCTTTGAGCGAAAGGTAATTATGGCGCCCCATTCCATCTCCATTGCTATTATCATAATTGACGTAAAATTGGGGCGATACCATCAACCATTTGGTAGAATTACCCAAACGTTTTTCAATATCTATACATAAGCCATTATTAAGTAAATACAATGGTTCTCCTTTAATCATATAATGAAATTCCTTAGTTTGGGCATAAAGCACAAAGAGCTGCGCAAGACCAAACAGGAAAAAGACAATAGTCAATATTTTCTTATACATAGAATTATAGTTTATTTTAATTAAATATTAAAACTTAGTGCCAAACCTGAACCCAATTAAAAAGATGTTACCTGAATAGGCGTAATCGTACATACTTCTTGTAAAATTTTTCTTGATTTGACTATTATTGGTAAAGGAATACCGGTACCCAAGCCCCGTATATATGCCAAATATGATTAAGTTCTTCTTAAATCCAAGATCATATCCAATAATAACGTCACCTCCGATTTTGGAGAATGAAGAAGTCGATGTTTGACTCACGTTGCCTTCATCAGCATACTCTATTTCGAAATAATTGGCAGATGCCCCATAGCTTATAAAGGCGCCAGGCTGACGATAACTTATACCAAGATATATTTTGTGATATGCATCTAACCCCACGCCAAAGAGCCTTCGTAAAGAAGTATTAGTATTATTATTAGTAATAGATATTGGAGAAATGTTATCGTCAGATGAACTGTTATTCTCCTTGAAATAGAATTGAGGGCAGAGTTGTATCCAATGGTTATTTTTAATTTTTAGTTCGTAATCAATCCGCATTCCATCAAAAACTAAATAGTGCGGAACAATCATTAGATGGTTACGGGTACTGTCGTATTGGGCGTTTACTTGCTTTGTATAAAATAGTAAAACACATACAATACAATATCCTATATATTTTTGAAACATAATCTATTGGTTATTAGTTAAAAGTTTACTTAAAAGTGTAACCTGGCCATTTTCGTAATGGTATTGATACAATCCATTATCGGCCAATACCATCAGCAGGTTGTTCATGGGTATAACATCTATGGCTGGGATGCTGAATTTATATTTTAGCCGTAAGTTCTTAACATCACTAGCATCGTATATTTTCAAACCATCGTCGCAAACAAAAAGCTCTCTGTTATCAATTCCGAGCCCCTGCGGTTGTGTCATCGGATAAGATTTTAAAAAGTAAGGTTTCGATAAATCCTTGATATCAATAATTTGCAGTTCGTTAACATTTCTCCCGCATCTTGATGTTGTGCTAAGGGTAACATAAGCATAATTGCTGTCTGCGACTACTGGGTCGCAACTGTAAATATGTTGGTAATAGCAAAGTTGATTAGGGTCGGACGGGTTAGAAATATCGTAAATATACATTCCTGATTGCGAGCCCAAGAAGAGGGTATTTCCCCTGGCAAAAATAGTTTCAATGTTAAACCCTGCATTGGTCTCCGAAAGATAAACAGGCTGCGTTTCGTTTTCTAAGCCAAAACTTTTTAGTTTTTGATTATCAACCGTAAATAGATGGTTACCGGCAATGGTAAACCGCGCCAGCGATCCACCTGTTCCCGTGCTACCTCCACCTTCCATATTACTATTACTACCAGGGTCTCCAGAGCCTTTGTCACATGCATAAGCAACTGCTAAAACTATACATAGAATTAATAAAATGTTCTTCATAAAAAAAGGTGTTAAATGTTAATCAATAGGATAAACAACAGATTCGTCTGTCTTTCGCCATTCCACAATAACCGTATTTTCCGGCCGGTTAGACAATTTGTAAACTTCGGGTAAATAAGTAAGGTCAGGTGGAAGAAGCTCCGGAAAAACGCTTTGTACGCGTCCTGTTACCTGTAAACTAGTAATGACTGAAAGATCGACTGTGACCAGGTCAGTTGCATTATCAATATACATACTATTCCCTTTGATGGCCATATCAAGACATCCTGGAACTACGATAAAGCCAGCATTAACCGGGTTTGCCGGATCGTGGTTGTCAATTACATGAATACCTTTATACTTTTGGCTGATAAAGATGTAATCATCTTTGGTATAAATCTTACCTATTTGGGTTAGTGGGCGTGGATCGGTATAACGGATGCTTTTTCCCAATTCAGTCCTTGACATCAATACAGGTATGTACTGAGATTCCCTGTAATTTGCTGTTTGATCACTAAACGCAGAGAGTAAAATAAAACAGATGATCAAAATAATTATACTTCTCATAATGTTTGAATTTTTATTTGAATTTTCAATTTTTATAATTTTAAAACTGCAGTTTTGTGAATATAAGATGTCGTAATTACTCCGATAGTTGCGTATTCTATACCACTATTTTTTAATTTTCTGTTATCCTGTTCTTTATAGCTTTCTTCCGTTTCCCTAAGGTTAAATAAGAACATAATATTTCTTTATGTCATTGTCTTTTGTTAATTTGGGACTCATTTTGTTTATGCCTTGATTTAAGTATATAAGATGAAGTCTAAGGTTGAAAAACAATGTAAAATTCTTGTAGTTGACGATAACCTTATAAATATTAAATTCATTGAAAATATTTTAAGGAAAGCGAATTACTTCGTCGAATCTGCGCTTGATGGTCATCAGGCATTAATTCTTCTTAAAACAACCCACAACTATGATCTGATATTGCTAGACATAGATATGCCCGAAATAAATGGCTTTGATGTTTGCAAGGCTATTCGGAAGGATGAGTTATTAAAAGAAGTGCCTGTTATTTTTTTAACCGGATTTTGCGATACTGACAATATAGTTACCGGATTTGAAGTAGGAGCCCAGGATTATATTACAAAGCCTTTCAATGTAAAAGAGTTACTTGCAAGGGTTGATACCCATATCCAATTAAAGCAAAAGTCGGATCAGATTAAAGAGATGAATCAATTGCTTGAGTATAAGAATACTAATATTACTAATAGCATTTTATACGCAAGATATATACAGGAATCCATTCTACCATCGAGCGATATACTAGCGGGAATAATGCCGGAATATTTTATACTTCATAAACCGAAAGATATTGTTAGTGGTGATTTTTATTGGTTTAAAAAAATTAAAAACCTATTATATATTGCTATTGCCGATTGTACCGGACACGGTGTGCCAGGGGCATTTTTAAGCATTCTTGGTATTTTGGGGCTAAATCAAATAATAACCAAAAGAAGTGTTAACCATCCTAATTTGATCCTTACAGAACTCCGAAAAAAGATAAAAAAAATGCTAAATCAGTACAAAAAAGCATTTGAAACAAACGATGGAATAGACATTGCATTTTGTTTAATCAATTTTGACGACAATACCTTGGAATATGCTGGAGCAAATTGCCCTTTATACCTGATACGTAACAACGGAGTGCACAACAATGTCGAATTTGTTATTAAGAAAGCAAATCGCATGCCGGTTGGAATACATCCAAATGATGACCAGGACTTTACAAATCATAAAATAAAACTGCACAACGGCGATAAACTATATATGTTTTCCGATGGTTATGTTGCTCAATTCGGGGGAGAACATAACAAAACATTCAGAACAAAACGTTTTCAGGATGTTTTATTGAATGTTCAAAACAAACCTATGTTGGAACAAGGTCAAATTCTGGATAAAACTATTGAAAAATGGCGCGGCGACTGCGAACAGGTTGATGATATCCTGATATTAGGGGTACAAATAAATATACCAAGTAAGATGAAATAAGTAACCTAAGTTGCTGGTTACTTGAATTAAGTAATTTTGAAAAGGTTTACAGCACTGGTCATATTAGAATAGATGTTTTGACACTGACTTCCTTATTGGCAATTTGTTATAGTTTGTTTTCATATAATTGAACATAAAACATTTTTTTTTGTTAAAACTATTAACCAGAAACTAAATAATATTATGTTAAAAGAATTTAAGGAGTTCGCCATGCGTGGCAATATGATCGACCTTGCGGTTGGTATAGTAATTGGTGGTGCGTTTGGAAAAATTATTGCCTCCCTCGTTGGTGACATCATGATGCCTATCGTCAACCCTCTTATCCCTGGCGGCGACTGGAAAACAATTCAATTGGGCCCTGGTATTAAATTAGGCAGTTTTGTCGGGACAGTGATTGATTTTATTATTGTGGCTTTAACTATCTTTCTTATTATTAAAGCCTTAAACCAATTGCAAAAGAAAAAAGAAATAGTCCCTCCGCCACCCTCAAAAGAAGAAGTATTGCTTACCGAAATAAGGGACCTATTAAAGAATAAACAAACCTAAAACCTATATTATCATGCTTCGTAAATTATTGATATTAACCTGTATCGCGTTAACTTTAGTAAAAGTTAATGCTCAAACCCCTCTTGACACTGTTAAACATTTCGTTTTTGGAGGTTTCACTTCCCTAACATTCAACCAGGTTAGCTTAAGTAATTGGGTAGCAGGTGGCGAAGACGCATTATCTGCAACTGGTATTTTAAACTTGTTTGGTAAATACAAAAAAGAAAAAATTGCCTGGGACAATTCTCTCGATCTGGGCTATAGTTTTTTAAAAAGCGGAAGTCAAGGAGTACGCAAAAATGAAGATAAAATAGAATTTAACTCCATATTGGGTTACAAAGCAGTTGAGAAGCTTTATTACAGCGTATTATTAAATTACCGCTCTCAATTCGCCAATGGCTACAAATATCCTAATGATAGTGTAAGTTTACTTGTTTCTCGATTTAATGCGCCTGGCTACCTCGCGCTAAGCATAGGCCTCGACTACAAACCCAACGATTTCTTTTCGGTATATCTATCGCCGATTGGTGCCCGTTTAACCATTGTTGCCGATCAAGCCCTTGCCGATTCAGGGGCTTATGGGGTCGATCCTGCTCAAAAGGATGCAGCTAACAATATCATTAAACACGGAAAACAAACTCGCATGGAATATGGCGCTACCCTTAGCGCTAAGTTCCAGAAAGATGTGTTCAAAAATGTTAATGTTCTTTCCAAACTCGTTTTATTTAACAACTATACCGATAAACACGAAGACAATCGGAAAAATATAGATGTAAACTGGGAAGTAATGATTAACATTAAAGCAGGTAAATACCTAACCACAAGCATATTGGCTAATTTAATTTATGACCAGAATATAATTGCCAAAACCCAGTTTAAAGAAGTGCTGGGTGTAGGGGTTTCTTATAAGTTTTAATAATTGCATTGAACCTGTATAATTCATGAATTATACTTTTGCGCTCTTTGCGAATAACATAGCGCTCTATTTGCGGTTTATTTTTTACCGCAGAACGCAAAGAAGGCATTAAGTTTGCTAAGTTTATGAATTAATCAGGTTAACGAGAAAGGCACAAATTTTAAAACTTAAAAAAAATAGTTTTTTATTTTATAATCACTTTTTTAACGAACAATTGACTGCCATACTGAATAGTAAGAAAATATAGTCCGGGTTTTACAAGGTTGTTAATTGCATAGGTTTCTTCCCATGTGCCTGGTGTCCTTGCTTCCGATACAATACCCGATACATTTCTACCCTCTGCATCAATTAATTTAATGGTAACATTTGCTTTCGAATCCAGTGAATAGGATATTGTCATATAATCAGATGCAGGATTCGGGTAAACCTCAACAAATGTATTGCCTGTTGAAAGAGTATTGATGCCAGCAGGTGTAGAGACAGTAATTATCCCTTTCATTCCTAAGGATGCATGAGGCTCGCAAACAAAGTAAAAGATGCCGGCATTTTTAAATATTACAGTACCTCCGCCAAAAGGTACGGTAAACCCACCGTTTGAAGTATTTCCGTTAGCATCATATGTAGCTTTACTCACCTCTAAAGCGTTATGTGCGCTCGCAAGAGTAAAAATTACAGTGTCACCTACATTTATGGTTAATGTACTAGGCGAAAACGTAAAACCTGAATTGGTAATGGTATGTTTTGTGGCAAAACTAATTCCCGTTGTTATAGCCATAATCAAGGCTAACAAGATAAATCTTTTCATCATGTATAAATTTTTCATAAATCAAAATCATTAGTGAATACTTAAAATTCCTTTGTATTCTTAAGACAATTCTATGAGAAAAATGTTCATATCAAATAACAATACCGAAATCATTACGGGTTTATTTACCGTGCAGCGGTAACCTTGATTGCAGAATAATTAAGAATGGATGCATTATAAAACCGTGTTTCACAATTAGAACTTAATAGCCAAGCTTTAGAAGATAGGTAGGAGGTTAAGCCAGATTAAAAATGAGTTTTTACCACTTTTCAACAAGTATTTGTGCTTATATAAAAATCATGTAGGTTTGTGCTTTAATATAAGTTTAATGAAGCGTACAGTTTTTTACGATCTGCATAAAGCACTGAGAGCACGCATAGTGCCATTTGCAGGATTTGAAATGCCTGTCGAATATACCAGCATTAACGACGAACATCTCACTGTTCGCAATGGAGTTGGTGTGTTCGATGTTTCGCACATGGGCGAATTTTGGGTTAAAGGACCAAAAGCTTTGGATTTGATCCAACGTGTTACCACCAACGATGCCTCCAAGCTTACGGTTGGTAAAGTTCAATATTCCTGTCTTCCAAATGGTAAAGGTGGAATAGTCGACGATTTGCTGGTTTATAAATATGATGAACAGAAATACTTTTTGGTGGTAAATGCTTCAAATATTGACAAAGACTGGGCGTGGATCAATAGCCAAAATACCTTTGGCGCTGATTTGGAAAATGCTTCAGATAATATATCACAACTTGCTGTCCAGGGGCCGCTTACTTCAAAAGTCCTTCAAAAATTAACTAACGTGAATCTCGCCAATATGCCCTATTATTCATTTACTGTTGGATCGTTGGGTGGTGTCGCTGAAGTTATCATCTCCGCTACCGGTTACACCGGCGCAGGAGGTTTCGAACTGTATTTCAATAATAGCGATGGTCCAAAGATTTGGAACGCTGTATTCGAAGCCGGAAAAGAATTTGGTATTAAACCCATTGGATTGGCAGCCCGCGACACGCTTCGCCTGGAAATGGGCTATTGCTTATATGGTAACGATATTGATGATACCACTTCACCCATTGAGGCTGGTTTAAGTTGGATAACCAAATTTGCAGAGGGTAAGGATTTCATAGATCGTGAATATCTTTTCAACCAGAAAACCTATGGCATTGACCGGAAACTGGTGGGCTTCGAAATGCTTGAAAAAGCTATTCCCCGGCATGGATATGAAATTGTTAATAGCAAAGATGAAAAAATAGGTGAAGTAACTTCAGGCACTATGTCTCCTTCATTAAAACAAGGAATAGGCATGGGATATGTTAAACCGGAATACTCAGAATTAAATACCGAAATTTTTCTAAATATTCGAAACAAAAGCCAAAAAGCACGTGTTGTTAAGCTTCCTTTTTATTCTCAACAGCTTCACCGAGGTTAAATAAATACAGTGGTATTTTTACGGTAGTATTAATACCTATCACGGATTGGGTAAAATTAGTATTTGTTAACAATCTGCTTTGGTATACCTTTGTTCTCTTGATTACCCGTTTTTTATACTGTTCATGGATAATAAGAAAAAAATAGAAGTTTGTTTTACACCAGCTGTCTTTAATTGCTTTAGTCATCCGGATGCAATAGTAATTGTGGTTGATGTACTTAGGGCAACATCAGCCATCTGTAATGCTTTTATGAATGGTGTATCAAATATTATCCCTGTTGAAACTATTGAAGAAGCCCTTGAGTATAAATCCAAAGGATATCTGGTTGCTGCTGAACGGGATGGATTTGTGCTGGACTTTGCTGATTTTGGAAATTCGCCTTTTAACTTTACCAGGGAAAGGGTTGAAGGGAAAACCATTGTATATAGCACTACCAATGGAACACAAGCTATAAAAATGGCAAGCGAATGCCATCAGGTTGCCGTAGGTGCTTATTTAAACCTTACTGCCCTGAGCGATTGGGCAATTAACAAAAATAGAGATATCATAATATTATGTGCCGGATGGAAAAATCGCTTTAGTTTGGAAGATTCTCTTCTGGCCGGCGCAATCACAGAAAAAATTTTAGGGCATAATAACTTTTATACCATGTGCGATTCTGCTATAGCAGCGCTCGACTTGTGGTCTGTTGCTAAAACTGACCTTCTTTCCTATATCGAAAAAGCGGCTCAGCGAAGCCGGTTACGTACAAACGGTCTCGACGATGTTATTGAATATTGTCACAGTATAGATTTGACTTCTATAGTTCCAATTTATTCCGATAAAATTTTATTGGGAATTACTGAATCGATTTCAACCTGTTAGATAATTGTTAATAATATATTGTTAAAACTTTGCCTAATTCATCATAAAATTCATTTAAATTTGAATTGTTTTTCGAATAACAGTAAAATTATTTTATAAAATATTTAAAAACTACACTTCATCATGAAAAAGTATAATTTCAATCCTGGACCATCCATCTTACCGGAATTTACTATTCAGGAAACTGCAAAAGCAGTGTTAGACCTTAATGGCAGTGGTTTGTCGATTATGGAAATATCTCATCGTAGTAAAGATTTCGAAGCTATTCTGAATGAGGCAGTTTCGCTGTTCAAAGAATTGTTAAAAATACCCGAAGGTTATTCAGTGCTTTTCCTGGGAGGTGGTGCCAGTATGCAGTTTTGTATGGTTCCTTACAACCTCTTAAACACCAAAGCTGCATATCTCAATACAGGCACATGGGCTGGTAAAGCGTTGAAAGAAGCCAAAATTTTCGGTGAAGTGATCGAGGTTGCCTCATCTAAGGACAAGAATTTTAGTTATATTCCTAAAAGCTATTCTGTACCTGGCGATGTTGACTATTTTCACATTACCACCAACAATACTATTTTCGGGACTGAATTACATAAGGATATCGATTCAAAAGTTCCTCTTATTGCCGATATGTCATCCGATATTCTGAGTCGCCCAATAGATGTTTCAAAATACAGCCTTATTTATGCCGGCGCTCAGAAAAACCTTGGTCCTTCAGGTGTAGTTGTTGTGATCATAAAAAATAGTATTCTTGGCAAGGTAAGCCGTACTATCCCTTCTATGCTTGATTATAAACAACATATTGAAAATAATTCGATGTACAATACTCCTCCATGTTTGCCTATTTTTGCCTGTTTACAGACCCTTAAATGGTTAAAAAACCTTGGTGGTGTAGCTGAAATGGAGAAGATTAACCTGAAAAAGGCTAAAATTCTGTATGATGAAATCGAACGCAACAAACTATTCAAAGGAACGGCTGCTAAAGAAGACCGTTCAATTATGAACGTTTGTTATGTGATGGAAGATCAGTACAAAAACCTGGAAGAAGAATTTCTTGAATTTGCCAAGAAAAAAGGCATGTTAGGAATTAAAGGCCATCGTTCAGTTGGTGGATTCCGTGCTTCTATTTACAATGCTATGCCACTTGCAGGGGTGGAAGCTCTTGTGGCCAGCATGCAGGAATTTGAAAAAACAAAAGCATAAAACAGTACGAAGTACCGAGTAAAAAGTAAATTGAATAATTTTTTCTTAATATTTGTTACTTAGTACTCTGTACTTATTACTTAAAACTTTAAAGTATGAAAAAAGTACTTATTGCTACTGATAAACCCTTTGTAAAAGTAGCTGTTGATGGTATTCGAAAAATAGTAGAAGATGCCGGCTATCAATTGGTCCTTCTGGAAAAATACAAAGAGCCAGGCGATCTCATCAAAGCTGTCGCTGATGTCGATGCTATGATCATTCGAAGCGACATTGTTAATCGCGAAGTAATTGAAGCAGGTAAAAACCTTAAAATTGTGGTCCGGGCCGGTGCTGGTTATGATAATATAGATATCGAAGCAGCTACCCAGCGCAAAGTTATTGCCATGAACACTCCCGGACAGAATTCTAATGCTGTTGCAGAATTGGCATTTGGGATGATGGTTTACATGGCTCGTAACCTTTTCAATGGTTCCTCCGGAACCGAACTTCGTGGTAAAACGCTGGGTATCCATGCCTATGGAAACGTTGGAAAATACGTAGCCATAATTGCCAAAGGTTTTGGCATGAAAATATATGGGTATGATGCATATATTGCTGCTCAGGTCATGCAAAGCGACGGCGTTCAACCTGTTGCTTCAGTAGCAGAGCTTTACGCAAAGTGTCAGTATGTATCAATCCATATTCCGGCAAACAAGGAAACCAAAGGCTCGGTTAATTTCGACCTGCTTTCAAAGATGCCGGAAGGGGCAACTCTTGTCAATACTGCCCGCAAAGAAGTAATTGATGAAGCCTCTCTTGCAAAAATGTTTGAAGCCCGTAAAGATTTTCGGTATGTTACAGATGTGGCGCCTGACAATGCACAAACACTTGCAGAACAATTCGCCGGCAGGATTTACTGTACTCCCAAAAAAATGGGGGCACAAACCGAAGAAGCTAACATCAATGCAGGTCTGGCGGCAGCCCGCCAAATAGTAAACTTCTTCGAAAAGGGTGATACTAAATTCCAGGTGAATAAATAAAATCAAAGTCGTAAGTAACCCCCTAAATCCCCCAAAACGGAGGACTTTAGGAAAAACTCAAACTAAATTTGTTAGTTAAAAGTAGTAAGTCTAAAGTTCAAATCATTTTTGTCTTACTACTTACTACTAAATACTATATACTATTTTATGGCCATTATCAAAGCCTTTAAAGGCATCCGTCCCGTAAAAGACAAAGCACATCTAATTGCATCGCGCCCTTATGACGTATTGAATCGCGAAGAAGCCAAAAAAGAAGCTGGCAACAACCAGTACTCATTCCTGCATATCATAAAACCTGAAATTGATTTACCCGTTTCTGTTGACGAGCACGATCCTATTGTTTACCAGAAAGGAAGAGACAATTTTTTTAACCTCATTAAAGAAGGGGTTTTGGTAGAAGATAAGGAAGAATGTCTTTACATTTATGCACAGACGATGAACGGCCGAACACAATACGGTATTGTAGCCTGCGCAGCAGTTGACGATTACATGAACAAAGTTATTCGTGAACATGAATTAACCCGTCCGGATAAAGAAGAAGACAGGAAAAACCACATCCGGCTAAGCGGAATGAATTACGAACCGGTTTTCTTTGCTTATCCAGAAAATAAAGAGCTGGACGAAATCGTATCTAACATAGTTAAGGCGCAACCTGAATATGATTTTACTACAGTTGATGGTTTTGGGCATCACTTCTGGGTTATTCGCGATAAAGCTGCAATTCAACGGATTATCGATACTTTCAAAACCATAAAGCACACTTATGTTGCAGATGGACACCACCGCACTGCTGCCGCAGCAAAAGTTGGTTACGAAAAAAAACAGGCCAACCCCAATCATACCGGTAAAGAGGAGTATAACTTTTTTCTGGCTGTTCATTTTCCAGCTAACCAATTGGCTATTATGGATTACAACCGGGTAATCAAAGATTTGAGCGGCTTTACTGAAACTGAATTTTTAAAAGCACTTGAAAAGGGTTTCACTATTGAAGAAAAAGGTAGCACCGAATATAAGCCCAGGAAACTTCACAATTTCAGCATGTACCTTAGCGGAAAATGGTATTCTCTTACCGCTAAGCCTGGCAACTACGATGATAAAGACCCCATTGGCTGCCTTGATGTTACCGTATTATCTAACCTGGTGTTAGCGCCAATCTTAAATATTACCGATTTACGAAACTCAAAACGAATTGATTTTGTTGGTGGAATACGTGGTTTAGGTGAACTTAAACAACGGGTTGACAAAGGCGATATGAAAGCTGCTTTTGCCTTATATCCGGTTTCAATGAAACAGTTGATTGATATTGCAGACTCAGGCAACATCATGCCCCCAAAAACTACCTGGTTTGAGCCTAAACTCAGGAGCGGCTTGGTGATTCATAGTATAGAGTAATTGTCTTATGTGTTCGGCAAAGGTTCAAGCCTATTTCGTTAAAATCTTCTGCTTATACAAAAATTTTCAATTCTACTTAAAATGAGAAAAAAAATTGTTCTTTCAATAGCAATCGTTTTCTTTCTTGAAATTATTCAAACAATTACTGCCCAAAAACCAGCATTGCCGGTGAATTCAAATGCAACCAAGGAAGCAAAAGCATTACTAAAATATATATATACAATTTCAGGGGAAAAAACACTCACAGCCGAACATGAGCAACTATACATTATGTCAAAACATATTGACAGCATTGCTAAACTTACGGGCAAGCATCCTGCAATCTGGGGTGGCGAATTCGGTTTTTCCGATGAAAGGCACGATATAGACAATATTAAATATAGGCCTCGTCTTCTTACGGAAATATTAAAACAACATGCTGAAGGCTCCATAATAACGATGACCTATCATCAAGCCTCACCTGTTATTGGCGAACCTTGCGACTTTAAGCCAGGCGTAATTGGTAAATTAACTCCCGAAGAATTTCGCGATCTGCTTACTCCGGGAACTAAACTTTATGGGACATGGAAAGGCATGGTGGATAACCTTGCTTTACTTTTTAAAACCTTGCAGGAAAAAGGTATTCCCGTTCTTTTCAGGCCCTACCACGAAATGAATGGCGGTTGGTTCTGGTGGAGCGGCATAAATTGCGATTCATGCTACATAAAGCTTTACAGACAAATGTACAACTATCTTACCCATCAATGTAAGATTAATAACCTTATATGGGTTTGGTCCCCCTCAAGTCAAAATTTCAAATTAAAAGAATTTTACCCGGGAGATAATTATGTTGATATTTTGGGGTTCGATATTTATCCCCCACATCGGGACGCTAAACCTGAAGAAACCTTCAAGCAGGATATATATGATACCCTTTTAAATTTTGCTTCAGGCAAACCGATTGTTATCGGCGAATGCGGCACCATGCCAACTCCTGAAATTTTAGAAAAACAACCTCGTTGGGCATGGATGATGTGCTGGGTTGACCTAATATTTAAAGGGAATTCCAACGAAGAAATAACCCGAATTTATAATGATAAAAGGATTATAACACAGGAAAGCATCGTATGCACGCCTTTTTAAAATCGGTGGCCGAATATCTCTATCAAACCCACAAATCCGACATTCAGGATGTATGCCTGGTATTTCCTAACCGTCGTGCAGGCGTATTTTTCAGCCGTTACCTGGCGCGGTTAATCGATAAGCCAATTTGGATGCCCCAGATTCAAAGCATTGCCGAATTGATGAAAGGCCTTTGCGGTTACCATCTTGCTGACCCACTAACCCTTACATTTGACCTCCATCAGGTATATAAAAAGGAAAAAAAGACCAAAGAGTCGTTTGATGAATTCTACTACTGGGGCGAGATGATACTGAATGATTTTGATGATATTGATAAATACCTGGTCGATACCAAACAGCTATTTCAGAATTTATCAGATATAAAGGAAATAGAAAAGCAGTTTTCCCTGCCCGAAGAGCAAATCCAAATTATCCGGGAGTTTTGGACAAATATAAAGCTAAACGAACCAAGCTCTCTGAAGGACGATTTCATCAGCATTTGGACTGTATTACACAACATTTACACTAATTATCGCGAACTTCTCCGTTCCAAGGACATTGCTTACGAAGGTATGATGTACCGTGATGTTTATGATAAGATTAAGGATACCGGCCATATCGAAACCTCTTATAAACGCTTTGCCATTGTTGGATTTAATGCTTTGAACACTTGTGAAAAAGAATTTTTCAAATACCTGAAAAAAAACAACTTAGCTGATTTCTTTTGGGATTATGATGATTATTATATAGACAATACCTGGCATGAAGCAGGATATTTCATCCGTGATAACCTAAAAATTTTCCCGCAACCACGTGTCTTTGCGTCACATAATACTCTTACACTACCTAAAAATATTGAAATCGTTGCCGTTCCGTCAGATATAGGACAGGCCAAACTTATTTCAAATATTCTGAATCGTTGGAATTGCACTAAAGGTGAGATGACAGAAACCGCAGTGGTTTTGGCCGATGAGCAACTGTTAATACCAGTACTGACCTCACTGCCGGAAGTGGTTCATGATGTTAACGTTACATTAGGTTATCCGCTTCGTTTGACACCGGTTTATAGTTTTTTTGAAACTTTAGTGGCCTTGCATCGAAACGTAAAACAAGGCAACGAGGGACAGTTACGTTTTTACCACCGCGATGTCACTGCATTGCTAAACCATCCGTATTTAAAAATAATTTGTGGGGCAGTAACTAATGAATTGTTAAATTACATTATTCGGTACAATCGTGTTTTTATTGCTTCCGAAGAACTAACTAAACACGAATATTTATCGCGATTATTCAGGGTTAACAAAACCTCAGGCGAATTCATTAATTACCTTACTGATATTGGGTCACAAACCGCACGGCTGCTTATCGAAAAACAAGAAAACAAACGAAGTAATGATTTTCACCGTGAATACTGGTTGAACTTTATTACAGCGCTCAACCGGTTAAATGATATCTTAACTAAAGAAAACATCCAACTCGAAATACCAACTCTGATCCGGGTTTTACGAAAAATTGTCCGCGGTCTGTCTATCCCGTTTAAAGGCGAGCCTTTGGCAGGTTTGCAGGTAATGGGCATGCTGGAGACCCGTACGCTCGATTTTACCAATGTAATACTAATCTCTACTAATGAAGGCGTTTTACCCAGGAGCGAAGCGTCATTGTCGTTTATTCCGTATAACCTTCGCAAAGGCTTTGGCTTACCAACCATCGAGCACCAGGATGCCGTTTATGCTTATTATTTCTATAGGTTAATACAACGGGCCGAAAATATTGCCCTGTTATATAACTCTCAAGGAGGTACCCGATCCGGAGAAATGAGCCGCTTCTTATTTCAGCTCAGTTACGAACCTGCCTTCCAGGTGGCCAAGCATAGCATGAATTTTCATATCAATTTATCCGGTGAAAAAGACATTATCATCCCGAAAACCGATGAAATATTACA
>Ga0182027_10005402_pt1 | contig 19437 bp, 3 predicted proteins | sample 712E1DmetaG_FD_121300 | JGI IMG/M metagenome (GOLD analysis project Ga0182027, IMG submission 121300) | Permafrost microbial communities from Stordalen Mire, Sweden - 712E1D metaG (Illumina Assembly) | ecosystem: Environmental > Terrestrial > Soil > Wetlands > Permafrost | place: Sweden...
GAGCGCGACATCTTCGCCGTCACCCGCATGAACCTCACCGACGGCAAATGCAATTTTTGCGGGACAAAAATTGCAGGGGTGTGGAAGACGTAAGGTTTGTCCATCATCACGCTGGCGTTGAACACTAATGGGTGACCCGTTTAGACCCGTTTATTGGCAATGCGGTTACTGTTGCGGATGGCTGAATGAAGTTATACGCTGCACTCACATAGTTGGGACGGTCGCAGCCATGACCGAAAGCGATCCGGGCGTTGCGAGTGAAAAAACCTCCCAACAACTCCCTTGGTTAACCGGGACAGCGCCACGAGGCGGGCAAGGCGTTTGGCTGTTCAGTCTGATGTAGGTGAGCTTTCCTTCGATTGTCGAAGCGTTCGTAACCGAGACCACAATTCGCGAAGCGAACAACAACACTTGGGGCAACCAACTTGTGGCGGGCTTGGGAAGCCTCACCCGTCCCAGCGTTCAATTTCCATTGGCATCATGGTTGCTATGGTTGGCGTGTGAGGTTCAAAGTTACTAGGAACCGACCCGTTTACAGCGTCTCATTCCCACTTGGGTCACGCGTGCTATGGTTGGCGTGTAGAGTTCAAAAGTTTACTTCGAGCCTGTGGTTGGGGGATTGGTGGCCGCGTGTCGCTCCACGATTAACCAACGTTGTTGCTCACCAGGTGTCGGTTGTTGCTGGTCGTATAAGTAAGGGTGCCGATCCATTTCGGCATGAGCAATCAACTGCGAAAGCTTGCACGATGAATCAAACACATCACTGGCTTTGAAAATGGCACCTACTTTGCAACATTTCTCCCACGTGCTCGCATCCTTGAATTCGCCACGATCGACGATCATAACAGAGACCCATTTGATCGGAGGAAAATTTTTCGAACCGGAGTGGCGTATTTGCTTGAGCGGCGCCTTAAACCATCCTGGCTCGTTGGTTTGGTTGTAATACTTTTCTTTAACATCATACTGGCACAACAGATAAGCCGGGTAGTGATCATTTATCGCGTAAAAGTTCACGCGGACAGGTAACGGCCGCCCAAGCCCAGTCTGATAATTAGGGAAAGGCCATTCGCTTGGGGGAGGATTAGTAATCAACTCCGGGTTATGAATTTTTCTCTGGTATATCATCTCTGCATACGCGAGAGCAGCATCCTTAGATTCCTGATAGTCCTTACTATGGTTCGCCTTATACAAAAGTGCATCTGCCTTGGCTTGATCCCAGTGCCAATTGTCCATTTGATTTGTACCTTGACCTGAAAGAGTCGTCGCCACCTGCCCTCTGGCTGACGACTCACTTGGCAATGCCTCATCAGGGTGCGCACAGCTCGAGAACAAACACGAACCGATAGCCAAGACAAACCATGTTAGACGCTTTGCTCGTTTCATAAGAATAGCCTTCGTTTCTTACTGGAATCCTCCAAAGCCCATTTCCGATGGACTAATATCAAATCCGCCTGGTAAAGACATGCCGGGCGGAAACTCGCTTTGTCTGTGGAGCACATCAGTGCCGCGCCGGCCTTCAAGAACCGCAGTGGCAGCTCCGACACCATGATTATAGCCCTCGATGGCAGTGCGGGCGTTTGGAGGTATCGCAATGCCATTCTTGGTCATTCGAGACTGGTTATCGGGATCCGTCACGCGCGTGACGCGGTTGGTTGCCACATTTCACGATGGGTTAGCGCAACGGCTTAATAGACTCGATGGTTTGTTTGGCTTGGGCCAAATTGGTCTCGGATGAACCGAAGTCCTGTACCTGACCGTCCACATAAAGATATTCGCCGCTAGGCGTCTGAATGTCCTTCCGAAGGTGCCAAAATGGTCCCTCTTTCCGGATGTCCAAGTTCGGATGGTTTGTGGCATACCATTCGTAAAACTCATAAGTGCCAATGGCCCTTTGAGATTTTGCGTCGAGATCTGTTTTCGAGATACGCACAACTGTAATCTGAACACGATAATTCCGCTCGGTAAAAAGCCCACCTCCGAAAGGATGGAACATCACAAGGACTCTATTGCTGTGAGTTGATTCGAAATCCGGCGCGACCGGGGTTTCCATTTGCAGGCCGGCATTTTCGAAAACCTTCGTGACGGCCCTTCCAATGGCGGGGCTTCTTCGACACGCCCACAGGAGAGAGATAGTCGCTCCGAGCAACAATATCATGGCTATGTTTCCGATGTATTTTAATCTATTCATAATTAGGCAAAAAGTTATTCCCGGGTAAAGGAAACTCACACCACTAAATGCAGAAGTATCAATAAGTGTCTGGCCGCGCGCAGCACTGCTCAGGGCCTTTCCGGCACCAGATAAGGTTCCGCCCAGCCCGATGCCTTCGTTTATAGACCGGTTTGGAAAATCGATGCCGTTATTTCTCAATATATAATCAACCCAACTACCGCAGTTAAAACGCCCGAAATCATAATTACAGGGGTCCGGCGTGCCGTTGTTGTTCTTATTCCTCGATGCGGCTGCAAACTTGAACAGCCTTTGTTGGGTCTGGTCGTTGTCAGCGACGAGATAAAGGTGATAGCCCTCATTTATGCCGGGTGTGTTAAATGCATCTTTATCAATTTGAGCGTTATATGACACGTAAGAAGCTGGAGTATATGATGTTTCCCAAGTATTTTCGGAATCGTTGCCGGTAAATACGCTCCTCGGATGGAACGAAAATGTCGTCAGTTCAGGATCTGGGGTGTAGGTTATCCCGTATGAGTTCGCGGACTTACTGGGATCATCTTCACTTGCAATCAGGTTCTCCCATGCCTTCTTGTCAGTCAGGCCGTATTCATCAAAAGCCAAAAAGACATGCTCCATCAAGCGGGGAAAGTGCTGCATAAAGTCCATGTCCAATGGCCGGGTTGCAACATACGCCCTCTTTCCCGAGGGGTCAGCGGCGTTGACGGGATTATCTTGGCAATAGAGGTATTTGTGGAGACTTAACGGGTCTTCATTGTTCCCGGCGTAGGTATCCATTGTCCAGAAGCGACCAGTGCCAGTATTCCAATAGCGCGCCCGGTTGAGGTAAAGCCCCATGTTGAAATCAAATTGCTGGCAGGAGTAGAGATAAGCTGTCTGCGGTGTGGCGTTGGAGGCGATGAGCGTCCCGTAAGCATCGTAAGCAAAGGAATTGACGAAGGCGCCTCCGCCGTCGTAAAGCGCCCGCGTGGAACCGTGACCGTCGCAGATGAAGTAGTTGGTTGAGAGTTGAGGGTTGAGGGTTCTATGGCTGATCAGGCTCAATCCGTAGTTGTAAACGCGGCTTAGATTTGTCACGCCGCCACTGGCTGTCCATTCCTCCAACGCTTGTGCGTATCCACTTGGATTCCGATCGTCCACCAGATAATAGATATTGGTTCCGCCCACAGTTTTCTTCACCCGGTTCCCGTCACCATCATACGACATCAGAATTGTGACACTGTTTACGGTGGCGTTGGTGACGTGATTCAGCGCGTCGTATTGATAGGTGTTGCCGGAAGCGTTAATTGTGTTGCCGTTGTTGTCGTATTGATCGGTCATCAGCCAATCATTGGTATTGAATGTGAATGATTGATTGGTGAGATTCAAACTGCCAGCAATGTTGGTCCGGCTGGTTCGATTGCCAACGGAATCGTAACCGTAGCCGAGAGATTGGGGGCTCGTGTAACTCGCCCCTCCGATGATTTCGTTCGTCAGCCGATACAGCGGATCATAGTTCCATGCGTAACTACGGTTGGCGCCGTTGTTCGTCTCCATAAGTGACTTCCGATTGCCGGCCAGCCCGAGCTGGTAGTAGAAACTGGCCAGCATTCCGGCGTTGAGTTTCCAAACCGAGTTCGTCAATCGGTTGAGCGAATCATATTGGTAGAGATTCGTCACGCCGTTACCGTAGCGCATTGTTTGCAGGTTAACCACTTTACTTCGACCCCGTGGTTGGGTTGTTAGTGGCCGTGTGACGCTCCACAATCATCCAACGCTGCTGTTCATCGGCTATCCGTGGATGTTTGTCATATTTGAACGGATGGCGGTCCATTTCTGCCCCGGCAACCAATTGCGAGAGGTCGTGCGACGAATCGAACACGTCACTGGCTTTGAAGATGGCACCGACTTTGAAAGACCGTTCAAATGTAGCTGCATCTTTGTGTTCCCGTCGGTTGCAGATGATAACGGCAATCCACTTAATCGGAGGAAACTTTTCCGAACCAGATTGGCGTATTCCTCCGAGGGCGGTCTTGAACCATTCAGGCTCTCTGGTTCGATCGTACGGATATTCATCTACATTATATGAGCACAATAGGTATGCAGGAAAATGGTCATCAATTCCGTAAAAGTTTTCGTATAGGGGTATCCCGCCCTCCTGATTAGGAAATGGCCACTCGCTGAGAGGTGGGTGTAGAAGCATCTCTGGGTGGCGATTCGCTTCCTCATATTCTGTTTCCCAAGATCGAGACGCGCTATTATTGCTTGTGCCGTGATATTGGGAACAGCTCGTAAAACAAAATAAGCAGAAGACTGTGGCCACCCATAATCGAGGTATTGATCGTATCATAATAAATTCCCTTTTGTCACTGGAATGCACATATCAAAAAGCGCCGAATGAATCCAAACAGTATCCAGGTAAAGAACGCATGACAAAGAGATTATTCTTGTATAGTCCAACCCTGTTGAGGTTACCCGCTGGGTCATTGATAACATCTTGTGCAAAGCCGATGCTGCCGTTAAAATTCGAGATTGCTGTAGCTACGTTCTTAGGTAGCGGATTAAAACCATTCTGCATCAGCATGATAGTCGACCACCAAACACAGTTTTGTCCATTGACCGAGTAGTAAGCACAATTGTCCCCTGGCTCTTTATGCCGTGATGGGACACCAATGGCATTTCCCGGGTGATTGGGATCTCCCTGCGGAGACGGAGCCCCGAAATCGTAGCCAACCTGCCATGTATCTCTCCAAGCATAGATCGCTGCGATTAACTTCTTTTGTAGATCGGAGTCAGTAGTAACAAGATACGCATCATAGGATGAAGGCTGGGTATCATGAGAGTCACGTTCCCATATGCGGCCCTGTGTCACCAGTCTGGTGTCGAACCCATGTCCATCCATGTAAGTAAAGTCGGCAGGATGGTAAGAAAAGGTTTTTAAAGCGGGCCAGTTTTTAAGCGGGTGTTTGCTTTTTCCGGGATCTTGTTCCGAGGTAATCAACAAATAACCATGTCCGAACCCCATCTGATACTGCGCCCATGTGCCACCGCCACCCTGAAACTTCCGTGTCACGAAATAGACGGCCTGGCCCGATGGATCACTGCCATCAACCGGCTCATCCTGGCAATAGAGGTATTTGTGTAGCGAAAGCGGGTATTCATTGTTGCCGGCGAAGGTATCCATCGTCCAGAAGCGGCCAGTGCCAGTATTCAAATAGCGGGCACGATTGTAGTAAAGGCCGAGGTCAGGATCATACTGCTGGCCAGCGTAGAGGTAATTGTTAGGTGTGCTTCCCGTCTGGCCAATCAGGTTCCCATAGGCGTCATACGTATAGGTGTCCGTGATACTGCCGTTCGTGTCGGTCAGGAACCGCACAGAGCCATGCCCGTCGTAGCCGTAGTAGGACAGCACGCCCGGGAACAGCGTGTTGGTGTCAATCTGCTGCTGGCTGATCAACCCCAAACCGTAAGTATAAGCCCGGTTGAGCAAAGCCACATTTTGATAATTGATGGAGGCAGCCTGATATTCCTCCACCACCTGTGGATAGCCGCTCGGATTCCGGTCGTCCACCAGATAAAAGGTTATTGCTGGGCCCCACTTGTAAATCCGGTTTCCGTCCCCGTCATACTTGTAATAAATCGAATTGCCGTTAACGGTGGCGCTGGTCAGCTCGTTCAAACCGTCGTAATTATAACTATTACCTCCTGAGCCAGTCGTGTTCCCATTGGAATCATAAGAAGTGCCCGTCGTCGTCAGCCAGTCGTTTGTGCCATAAGTGGGTGTCTGGTTGGGGAGAGTGAGGCTGCCGGTGACCAAACGGTTGGTCCGGTTGCCCACAGGATCGTAGGCATAACCCAGATTGCCCAATGTGCTGATGGTCTCGTTTGTCAGCCGGTAGAGATTGTCATACTGCCAGGCGTAAGCATAGTTGAGGGCCGAGGGTTGGGTGTTGATGGTTTCGGTCAGGTTCGTCCGGTTCCCTGAAAGTCCCAGTTGATATGCAAAGCTCGCCCGCGCCGAACCATTATACTGCCAAGTCAAAGTCGTCAGCCGGTTCAACGAGTCATACTGGTACTGGTTCGTCACCCCGTTGCCGTAACGCATCGCCACAAGATTGCCCGCCGCGTCAAACCGATAGCTCGCCGCCAACTGCCCGTGCGACAGCACGTTTGTCAGCCGGTTCAGCGCGTCGTAGCCATAGGCCAGGTTCACCCCATTGCCCATGCTCGAGTAGAGGCTCGTCACGTTTCCGTTGGCGTCGTAATGGTAGTTCAATGAGGCGGTCGGCTGCCAACCGTTAAGGCTCCAGGACACGACCTTGAGGAGCAGCCGGTCGCGAGCATCGTAGCTGTAGCTTGCTGTGTAGTATGGCATCCAATACGGGTATGAATAATACTGGTTCATCATGCTTTGCCGCTGACCCGTTGGCGTATAAGTATAGACGGTGCCGAAGGAGCTATTGTCGGTGCTGTTGGTTGGCCGGTTCAACGCGTCGTATTGATTGTAGAAGACAGTATTGTTGAAGTTGGTGTGCGCGGTGAGATTGCCCGCCAGATCGTAGGCAAACCCCTCCTTTTGGCCGCCGGGCATGGTGTGCAATCGGCGCCGGCCCATGCCGTCGTAGGCAAACGTGTTGGTCCGGTTCAGCGCATCAATCTGCGCCGTTTCGTTGCCGGCTTCGTCGTATTGATACCGTGTCACTTTGCCCAGCGCATTGATAACAAAAATCAGCCGTCCAAGTCCATCATAAACAAACCCATTGGTAATGCCCGCCTGATCCACACCCGCTATCCGCCGGCCACCCGCGTCGTAAATCGTGATTTGCCTCGTGCCATCGGCAAAGGTGACGTTGGTTTGCCGATTCAAAGCGTCGTAGAAATTTGTCGTGGTGTGTCCCAAGCCGTCAGTAAAGGTGATTTGATTCCCGTTGGCGTCGTAGCCATAGAAATTGGTAACGGCGACACCGCTGATACCAAACGCATTGGTTACGGCAAGCCTTTGGCCTGCCGCATTGTAGGCAAAAGCCATGATGGTGCCGCGCGCATCAATCGTCTGCGCCACCCGGCCAACACCGTCATAAACCGTGGTGCTGGCTGTGTTATCCGCATAGACGGTGTTGGTGAGACGATTCAATGCGTCGTAATAGTAACTGGTCGTCCGGCCTGCGCGATCCGTACTGGTGATGCGATTGCCGGCGGGATTGTAGGCGGAAGATTCCGTTATCAGGTCGGGGTAGGTGGTCCGGATGAGCCGGCCCTGTGTATCATAGGTGTAGCTAGTTGTCCGGCCCAGCTTGTCAATGGTGGCCTGTTGTTGGCTAATGGCGTTATAGACAACGGTGTTGGTCCCGCCATCGGGATCAATCGTCTGCACGACGCGGTTCATGGCATCATAGACGCACTTCGTAACGGCGGCGGTCCAGACGTTGTTGTTTCTGCGCCAGACGGTGGAGGCGAGGTGATTGCCGTTGGCGTCGTAGGCAAAGGTATTCGAGCTTAAAATTGCGCCCGATGCCAGCGTGACGGTGCCAATGAGATTATTTGTGCTGTCATAATAGTTGGTTGTGACCGTGCCCACGGTGTCGCGTGAAGCGACGAGCAGGCCGTTGGCATAGAAATTAGTGGTCGTATTGCCCAGAGCGTCGCTGGTGCCAAGGAGATTACCCGTACTAGCGTCGTAAAAGTTGGTTGTGGTGTTGCCACGGGCATCAGTGCTGGTGAGCAGATCGCCATTGTTGTCGTAGGTGAATCCATTGGTGTGACCCAACGGATCGGTGGAAGCAATCATCACATCAAGGTTCGTGTTGTAGACATAGCTGTTGACGGCATAAGGCTGGCCGTTGAGATAAGTGACTTGGTTCGTCTTATTGTTGATGGCGTCATAGGCCATGGTTGTGACCTGGCCGAGCGCATTGGTCTGGGCGATCACATTGCCGCGCAGGTCATAAACGTATGTGTTGGTGTGGCCGAGGCGGTCAATGACCATTTCCGTGTCATTGGTCAGGCTGTGGATGAACTGGGTAAGGTTGCCGTTGGCATCCTGCACGGCAATCAGCTTGCCGCTGTCGTCGCAGAAATATTTGGCCACCTGCGTGCCGTCGGCGTTGATGATGCCGGTGATGTAATGCGGGAAGTTGACGTTGGTGTAGGCGAAGAAATTGGTTACATACGTGCCACTGCCGGTCCGGTCCACCAGGTTCTGAACATCAATCAGGTTTTGGCTGGCGTCATATTCATATTTGACGGCAGGCGGACCATTGGAAGCCGCACCGTTTGGGTCGCTGATGGAAGCAATCAAACCATTGACACGCTGGATGACAATCCGGCGCTGCACATTGTTGCTGGCGGTATAAACGATGAAATTGGGAGTGATGGTGATGGCGTCACCCGACCGCTCGTTGATTTGGGAGAGATAAGGTTTGCCGTAGGCCTGCACATAGTAACCGCCGCCGCCATCAAGCACAAAATGGTCGTCGCCCTGCTCGTCACGGTTGATGATATACTGGGTACCATCTTGAGTTGTGAGGATGAAGTTGGAGAAGTCAAAAACATTCATCGGCGTTTCCATGCCGGCAGCTTCCCAATAAAAGAGGTCGCTGTTGCCGTTCAAGCCACCGATGAGAGTTTGAAGCTTGTTGTCGTCGGTCGTGGTCAAAGTGGCCGTTACGCCTGGTGCGGCCTGCCATTGGGCGTAGTAAGTGCCCGAGCTGCCTGGATAGAGATAGAAGTAGAAGGTGGTTCTCTGGCCGTTGGGCAGCGTCAGCGTTACATCCCAACTGCCACCGGTGCGTTGGCTGAACACGTTGCCGTCCAAATCGGGTACATCTTCGCGGCTTTCGTCAATGGACACATCCATGTCGTTGAGCGCGTAAGTCCAACTGTAACCAAAGTCGCCTTTATCGGGATTGATGGAATTATAAGTGCGGGTGACGGTCACCGGGATGCCATTCACGGGAATGACGAGGTCCTGCTGGCTAAAGCTGAACTGGCCGATTTTCAGGTTGGATTCCAGGCGGAATTGAACGTCCGCGGTGGCCAGCCGATAACCACCGCTCACCGTGAGCCGGAGGTCATAGACACCATTCATCAACGTGGTCAGGTCGCAGTTGGTCAGAAGGATGCCGGGCACGTTGGTCGTGCCGACCGGGCTGGTAACCGCCGGGGTTAAATTGCGCAGGAGGGTGGTTCCATCTGAAGAATAAACCCCCAACTGCCAGACGACATTGCTTCCCAGTGAATGATTGGCCCGGCCATAAAGGGTAAACAATCCATCGCGGATGGTGGCCAGATTGGTGGTGGTCAACGGCATTGGGCCATTTGAATCCAGCGTGCTGTCCAAGGCGGCGACGAGCGTTCCGTTGGTTGGCGGGGTCACATTGATGTGAATCGGTTGGGAGACGCCCACCTGGCCAAATTTGTCGGTGGCACTGGCAAGGAAGGCGAAATTGCAGTTGTCATATAGCGCCAGCCAATTGATGGTGTAAAGGCCATTAACCCCATTGGTCATCTCGCCTATCAGGGTTTTCCCGAGGTAGAAATCCACTTTGACGATATTATCCGCCGGGTTGACAGATGCCGTAAGGGGATCGGGGTTCCCGGCGGTGATGTTGTAATTGCTTGCCGTCAGGGTCACCAAAGGCATGTCGCTCGCCACAATGAGCACGTAAACGGTGCCCCAAGCCGTGCCTCCATGGCCGTCGGAGATTTCATAATAAAAACCGTCAGCCGGGTAAGTGACGCCGTTATTGGTAATGCTCCGGATGTTCGGCGGCGGCGCGTAACTGATACGTGTGCCATTGTTGATGATGCTGGCGGTCCCGCCATCTGATGACGTCACGGCAATGATGGTCAAGAGATTCCCATTGGTATCATAATCGTTGGCCAATGGATTGAGGATATTGTTAACGCTGTTGGCCGGCACGGTGAATTCGTCATTGACTGCAGCAGGCGGCTGATTGGTGTTGGCCGGCGGGCCAGATCCGGGCGGAAAGGCGTTCCCAACAAAATTGACCAGATAATACCCTCCGTTGCCTGCATTATTACCTAGACCAAGCGAGCCGACACTGACGCCGTTGGTCGAGGCGTTGAAGGTGATTCCCAGGTTGGTTGAACCACCGGGGAAGGTAATGCTGTTCAACACACTATTGATAAGCATGAAATCGCCATTCGTCCCCACACCATTGATGCCCAGCGGATAATTGCCGGAGTTGGTGATGACGAGCATAACATTGGTTGGCGTGCCCGGGGTGGTTGGCGGGAAAACGATGGTGCTGCCACTCAGAACATTCGTGCCATTGTACAAAACCTGCATATTTGGCGACTGTGTCGGCGTTGTGCTTTGGAAGGGCAAGACGTGAATGATTATTGGCGGAGCGGTGCCGCTTTGGTTATTAGCATCAGTGGCTACGGCCGTAATGGTGTGGTCTCCGTCTGCCAACGGGTACGACCCCAATTGCACAGTGGCTGAATAGTTGTTATTGGGATCCAGATAAAGGGTTGTACCCAAGGTAAGGTTATTGGTGGTTACCCATTCCAATTGCACGGGGTTGTAGGGAGGGACGGAGAGGTAGAGGGGAATAGAATCACTGCCCGGGGTCACTGCGGCGGTAAATCGAACACTTTGGAAATCGAAAAACGTGCTGCCATCGGTCGGTGCAATCAATTGAACCGTCGGTGGCGCGCTGGTCGGGAAGGTGTTGGCCATCAGATAGACGATGTAATAATTTCTTTGGACGTTATTCGTCCCCAAAACCAAGGCACCCGAGCTCTGGCCACTTGCAGAGGCATTGAAAGCAATTCCCAGATTGGTCGAATTTCCCGGCGAAACCCAGCCAAAAACAGTATTGCTCAGCCCGAAGTCGCCGGTCGTTCCCAAGGTGGTAATCACAAATGGGGCTTGGCCGGAATTGGTGATGACGAGTGAGACATTGGTGGCCACGCCTTGAACCGTTTCCGGAAAAATGATGCTTCCGCCATTGGGGACATTTGTGCCGTTGAACAGCACCTGCATTTCCGACGCTGCACTTGTATCACAACAGCAGGAAAGATATAAATCGTATTTCGCCATAATTTTGCTAGCAAGCGTTACCACTTCAATTACATAGTCACCATTAATGGGAATCGTATAGTTTAAAGAAACCTTGTCACCAACCCTTGCGCATTCGGGTGGACTGATGGCAACCAATTGATCCGAAGGATCTCGCAATAAGAACATCATTGGCCAACCCGGTGGGGGCGGGATATTTCCGACATACTCTTGCACAAGGGTTAATTCAATGGAATCACCTGCGGAACCGCTGAAAACGTAGTAATCAGCGTAAAAATTCCCGGCTGTAGGCCATTCGCGCGCGCGGGATCCTCCCGAGCCATCATTTTGGCCCAAGTAAACATCCCCGCAATTGATGCTACGTCCCCAGTCCTTTGGAACAATAGGTGAATAAGCCGTCGGCAAACCACTTTGGTAATATGCTTGAATTGAATCACGTCCATTATTTACGCCTTGGTATGAGAACACGGCATTCCCATTGCCGTCCGTTGTTCTTGTAGTGTTGGTTGGATTTGCTCCACTCACCGTAAAATTCACAGTAACATTAGGGATCGGGCTGCCGTTCGTATTCACCAGCCGGGCGGTGACCGAATAGGATGTATTGGTTCGCGTGGTGCTTCCGTAGGACGGTGTCAGCGTCAAACTTGGGGATTTAACGGTTATCATCACTTGCGCCGAGTTGGTTGCCTGGCCGTCATCAGCAGTTAACATCAGGACGTATGTCCCCGGCTGCGCCCAACTAGAAAAACTGATGCTGGTCTGAGCCTGGTTGGAGGCGGTAATGAAAACCTGTCCCGGTCCGCTTACTTCCGTCCAAACAATGTTTGTTATTCCCAATGGCAAACCATCATCGCTGACGCTGCCATACAAAGTGGTGTTCGTTATCGTGATAATCTGATTGGTTCCCGCGTTCACTACCGGCGCTTGATTTTGCAAAACATGGATGGTCACATTGCTTGAAGAGCAATATTGACCGTCATACGCACTCAACTGGAGAATATAATCGCCGGGCACAGAGAATTCCGCCGTGGTGTTGGTTTGGGTCGGATCACCGAATGTCACTGCCCCCGGCCCGCTCACTACATTCCAGGCATTGCTTGTTGGACTGAAGAGTTCGCTATCATCGGTAACGATCCCGTTAAGTTGAACAGTAGATGAGGGCAGACTTAAAATCCCGGCCGGAATGAAATTAGCCCCTGCCCATACTTGGTTGTCCGACACAAGTGGAAAGACATCAAAGTTGTTTCCATTCCAACGGACCCTGTATAAGTGCCCCCCTTCATGCTGATTGCCAAGCCACGCATTTTCATCTGTAAGAAAAATATCGCCAGCCATTCCCTGAAATTCGAAAGCGGGGACTGTATATATGCTTTCAGTGCCATCCCCATTATCCTCCCAGGCAAACAAATTCTCATTTTCTGGTATGACGTTAAAATCTCCTCCTCCGCAATTCAAATTGTAAGTGGTAACAAAACCATTTGTATCGATAGCATAAATTGGCTCATCCGTCACCCATCCAGTCCCCCCCTCAACCAGTGTCCGGCCCGCCCACGGCCCATATTTCTGGACATCATTTGGGATCGTGGTTATACCTGCCCTGCCAGCAGATAAAGGCAAGGATGTGATTAGAGTTGCCTTTCCTGCCGAGTTAATCCGCCAAAGATAGGACTGCCCTGTTCCTTGATTTGAATCCACGACTGTTAATGCAATCAGATCTCCGCCCCAAACCCCGGTACCATCCAACCAAAGCCCCCCCCCGACCTCCCCCACACTGCCAGAGCCACCCCGATTAGTCAGGACCACCCAGGCATTGGATTGCACATTACCCAGGTAGTCTGTCCAAACATTTGTCCCGACAATGGTTCCATCCGGATCAACCCGCATGATTATGCCATCAACAAGGCCGGGCCCGGTAAACATAGTTCCAATTTTAAAGCCTCCGGACGTGCTCCTGACCGTCCTAATATGTTGTTGGCCGTAGTAATCATAGAACAAATTGCTGATGCATGTGAACGGTATCATTGTCCCATTTGTCAACATCAACTGAAAATTAGTCGAACAATATGAGGACTGAACAGATAGGATAATGCAATTGGAAGGAGCATAATAATCAATCCCGCCGGCAAATATATCTTGATCCGATGTTATTTGTGCAAGCGTGCGCACAAGTGTTACCAGCTGTAAGGGGTTGGTGCTCGCCAGCGCCGGCAGAATGATCGTCTGGTTGGTGCCAGCATAAACATACGGTGGCTGATTTGCCGGCAGTACAGTCACGGTAAAATTGCTGCTGGTGGTGTATTGGGAATCGCTGGCCGACAATTGAAGCAGGTAAGTGCCGGTTGCCCAGAAATATGCGCTGGTAATTGGCAGATTGGAACTGGCAAAGGTGACATTTGTTCCACCATTAAGGTTTGTCCAGGTGACCGTGAGCGTGCTGCCCACAGGCAATCCATCATCGGAAACGAACCCGATTAATGGCACGGCGTTGGTTGACAGGTAATTCGTCTGACTCAGTCCAACAAACACCGTTGGCGGCCGATTGGCGGGTTCGACCGTGATGACGATGTTTGATGAAATCCCGGTGGCACCAGTGCTGTCGGTCGCCTGGGCATGCAAGGTATATGTCCCGCTGGCAACATTGGTCCAGGTAATGGTATAGTAGGGTGAAGCGATGTTGGTTGCTCCCACAATGTTTGTTCCCTGATAAACGACCACATTGGCAATTGTAGCTCGATCCGCAACGGCGGTCACACTAATGATGATGTTGGTTGGAAAGACAGGGAAGATCTGGTCATTGGTCAAATTGGCGATGGTGACCATGGGCAGGTTTCGCACGTAATTTGTCACCGGGCTGGACCACGCGTTTGAGCCGCGACTATCCATCGCCAAAGCGGTCAAGATATTCGTGCCGCCGATCGGAGGCGTCCATGTCAATTGATAGAAGCCGTTGGTGGGGGCAATGGCAAAGCCTAGGCTATTGGTGGCATTGGAGAAGAACTCCACCCAACTGATTATCACCCCGGGAGTAGTATTCGTGGCAGTGGCGCTGATGATGACATTTGAGCGGGCAAGCAGAATTTGATTTGTCGGAGAAGTGATTTGGACGGTAGGCGATGGGTTGTTTACCATAACAACAATTGGAGGAGCCGAGGTTTTGGTCAGGCCGTCATTGTCGGTGGCGACGGCGGTGAGGATATTGGTTCCCAAAGGCGCATTAGTCCAGGTGAAGGTGTAGCTGTTGCTGACCCCAATGGGTGCGGCCAGAAGATTGGTTCCGTTGAAGAATTGCACGTTGGTCACGCTGCCATCCAGGTCATAGGCCGTCGCAGTGATCGGGATGGGCGCGCCGGAATTAAATGACGCACTGTTGGTCGGCCAAGTGATGGAAATAAACGGCCGGCGCTTGATGGTGATGGTGCAGTTGCTGCTCACAGTGGCAGCGCCATCGTTCGCCGTCAGTTGCAGAACATACGTTCCATTCGTGGTAAAGTATGCCGGGGTGTTCGTGGCATTCACGTTTTGGAACGTCACCGGGCCATTACTACTGATGACGCTCCAGGTGGCCGTCAACGGGCCGGGCAGATTATCCGGGTCAAATGCGCTGCCAGACAATACCACGGTGTTGGTAACACTGGTTTCGACCCAAATCAAAGTCTGGTTGGTCCCCGCGTTGACTTGAGGAGCCGCGTTCACGAAAATGGAGACAACGCCTGAAGTAGTGCTCGATCCATCATCGTCCGTGGCGGCGGCGGCGAGGATATTGGTTCCCAAAGGCGCATTAGTCCAAGTGAAGGTGTAGCTGTTAGTGACGCCAATGGGGGTGGCCAGAGGAATGGTTCCATTGAAGAACTGCACGTTGGTCACGCTGCCGTCCAGATCATAGGCCGTCGCAGTGATCGTGATGGGCGCGCCGGAGTTGAATAACGCATTGTTGGTCGGAGAAACGATCTGGACGGTGGGTGGTTGATTGGTGGGCGGCCGGCAAAGGGAGCAACCAATAGAGTGATAAATGGGCAATAAGTTAGTAGTGCTGCTGGCGTGAATAAAATCGTCCGGAGAAGAGGCCAGTCTGGTCAATAAATTGGAGTCAAAATCGCCGTTGGTTCCGAGGCCTATCGTGATGAGCCGGGTTCCGGCCTGTTTTGCATAGTCGGCCTTCAAAATCGCATAGTTAGTGGCATTTGTGCCTGTAGGACAATTGGGCAAGCCATCGGTCAGCAGGATCATGACTGCCAGAGTATTGGTGCCAGCGCCGTTGGTCGGGAAATCGCCCTGGGCGGTTGCAATGCCGTCTCCGATGTCGGTTTGACCGTCGGGGCTGAGGTTGTTGATTTTGTTGGTCACGGAAGTTGGATTGTTGGTCAGACCCGAATTGTTGACCGCAACATTTGTAAACGTGACCAATCCGGCCTGGTCGGCAGGGAATTGCATGTCGTCCGTAATGAAGGAATTGGCTGCAGCTTTGGCGGCGTCCAGCTTGGTTGTCGAGCCTCCAAGCTTGTTGCTCATTGAACCTGAACAATCTATCACCAGCATCACGTTCAAGGCCAACGGACAATCCAGAAAAATATTTTTCGCAGCCGGCAAGTTCGTATGTCCCTGACAGTCGCTCAAAACGAATTGCACGGTGCGGGTGACCAGCGATTCATTGGTGGAGGGGTAATAACGATACGTGATATTTTGCAACACGGCCTGCGCTGCTGCCAGAGTCGCGGCTGAATTGGTGAAGGTGATCACGAGTGCGTTGGAGCCGGAGCCACCGCTGAAGGCGCCAATGTTCGTCCCCCAATACTTTACAAGGTTATTGGTAATCCCAACCTGATTGGTGCTGGCACCCTGGTTATTGATGGCCAACTTATCCTCCGGCTGCGCATTGGTAGCCAAGGATACTGCCAGACTGCACCCATTGAAGGTGGAACAATTGGTTGAAATTACGACGGTGGCGGTTGCGTCAATGATTTTAGGCGGCGCCCCAACAATGTAGTTTAAATTGCCTGCCGAAAAAATCATCCACGGACCGGTCACAGTTAAAATGGCATTCGAACTGGTCAGGGCGACAGACAGATTGTAATTGCTGACAATGACCGAATAACTGCCCGCGTTGGTGGGCGTCGCTGGATTTACCGTGTAGGAATAATTTGTCGCACCGGCAATGTTGTTGCTATTGAATCGCCATTGGTAGCTCGGCGAGGGTATGCCGCGCGCCGTCACCGTAAATGTGGCGCTTGCGCCCACCGGCACGGCCAGATTTTGCGGCTGTGACAAGATGGCGACGTCCCACGGCGTTTCCCCGGAATCGTCCACGCCATTGCCATTGCTGTCTTCGAGATAATCCGGGATGCCGTCTCCATTGCTGTCAACAGGGTTGAGGGTTGAGAGTTGAGGGTTGAGGGCAACATAGTGGCAGCCAATGTCCACGATGGAATTCGTTTCCTTCACCTGGTTGGTCTGGGTGGTGTAGTGATACAAGCCGGCGGCGGCAGCGCTGCGGCTGCCAGCATTGATCAACTGGCTCAGGTTGCCTCCGCTGGTCGGATAATAGCAGACGCCCAGCGGCCCGGTCTGGTAATCCGCCACCAGGTTCGTCTTGTTGTTTGTGCCTCCCAATGAGTTTGTCGTGCCGGCGGTCAAACCGTTGTTGGAGCAAATGATGTAATTAGTTCCCACACTGCTGCCGCTCAGGTTGGCTTGATCAAACAAATTGTCCTGCACATGCCATGGAACAGTCGCGTTGGTTGCGTTCAAGACAAAAGAACCGCCCCGGAACAGGTTATTGTAAAAGGCGACAAACATACCCGACGGATTGAACGATTGCCAGCTGCAGCGATCCAACAAATTGTTGGTGTAAGTGAGACTCTGAGAGCCAGCCTGAATCTCAGTGAAACTGCAACCATGCAACAGGCAATCCTGGAAGGAGAGTTGTGGTCCTGCACCATGAGGAAACACAGGGAATATCGTATTGTTAACCACTCCTCCAGCGGACATCGAAATATCTGTGAAACGGAATCTCGCTTTATCAGCGGAAACCGAACCAGACAAAGCGCCACTGCCCATAATGACCGGCTGTTCCTGCACGTTCGCATAGTGCGCCAAATGGTTCAGGTTCGATGGCGTCCCCTGACTGAACAGGTTGCCACCGGCCTGAAGCGTCAATGACGCGGAACTGCCCAAGAGTCCCAGAGCAACGCCGTTGGTCAGTGTCAATGAGGCCGAGACCGTCACATTGCTCACGAGGTAGTCAAGCGGATCATAATGATAGCCCAAGTCTGGAGTGTCGCTGTCCCGCTGGGCTTGAGGTGAAAGATTGGTTGCCGCGGATATTGTAATATTGGAATAAACCATGGGCGGACAGGTGGTCTTGGTTCTGATGTCGGCCAGCAGAGTGGAATCAATGTTTGTCGTGCCGGCGTTGAAGAAATTGCAGCCGTTGGTCAGGTAATAATTCCCTCCGCCTACTGCTTGAAATGGATAAAAGGTGTTGGTCACCCCCGCCCCAAACATCGGGCAACGGTAAAAGCCGTTGGAACTGCCGACAAATGACATGGGTGTTCCGCTGTAAAGATTGGTCACGTTGGCGAAAATGCAATTTTTCAGACTCCAACCCACCGAGGAACCTACCGTCGCCAGACAGGAGCTCGAATCAATCGTGGTATTCTGCAGATTGCCGCCACCATACGAGACGCCGTTAAAAATGGTTGCGACCTTCGAAAACAGCGCGTTGTAGAAATTGTTGCCAGCGAAGTTGAAGGTGATCCCATTTTTACAGTTGACAAATTGACAATCATAGAACGTGTAATTGCCGTAGTTGCCCAAGATCAACGCCTGACTGGCGTAGGCAATGCGAAAATTGCTCAACGGCGGGTAGGTGGTATTGGCACTAAAGAACTTGAGCGCGGGATTGGCGTAGTAGCCTGAAGGATTACCGGATCCAAAGGCCTCGCCCATTGAATTGTCATCCTTAGCGGTAAAAACCACCGGCCGGTAGGCGCTGGCCTGCCAGTTCAGTTGTGTGGACTGTAGCACTATCGAAGCGTTGGTGGCGTATTTGATCACCGTTCCTCCTTCAAAGGTGTTGGTCCCATACAGATTGACCGTACCGCTGATGTAATAGGTCGTGTCGCCTTGAAATACGTAGTTGGTCTGGCTGCTGTTGAGGGTCTGATAATCCAACACCAAACCTTGAGCAGGAAGCGACAGTCTGACCAGTTGCATCTCATTGGTTCCGGCCTGAACCAACGGCATGGCGGGCAACAGCCGTTGTTTGGATACGACGTGCCGCACCAAATCCGCTGCCGGATTCAACAATGCGCCTTCCGTCACCGGCAGGGCCTGCAGTTCCTCGTCGAGCTCCGGCACCGCCACTTCCTCCACCAGAAAATCACGCCCTTCCAGCTTCAACCATTGTTTGCTCACCGGAATGTCTCCACCGCCCCGCTCCAGCGAAAACGCCTTACCCCGCCCCATCCGCATCGTCCCAAAATCCAAATCCTCATCCAAAGCATCCCCTGACCGTGTCTTCAAAGACGCCTGCCTCTTATCCGGCTGCGGCGGATTTAAAAACTCCGTCAACACCTGCAACTTCGTCGTCGCCGGATTCAATCCATACGCTTCAGGTCCGGGAGGCCGTTCGTGCAGAATGATGTCCTGTTCAAAGCCGGCTCGGGTGTAGGTGTAACGCACGTCCGCTTTGAAATCCGTGAAGGCGTCCGGATAGATCACCACATTGGGCGGATACAACTGTCCCTGGCTGTCTTTGACTTCTGCAATCAACACGCACTGGCCGCTGGCGGTGTCGAAGTAACTCAACCCCAGCACATGACTGCGCAGCCGCTGGCCATCGGGTGTCTGCATGTCAATGGCACCAACGGTGGCCAGATTGTTGGCAAAGATGACCTGGTGCTGGCCTTGCCGGGCAATCGCTCCACCGGGAAACGACTCAATCAGTTCCTGAGATTCCTGCCACTGGTCGTTCTGCCAATAATGCATCCCCGTCGCCAGTTCGACGTAGCGATGTTTCATGGGGACGGCCTGACCGGACGGGCCGCGTTCATACACGGTCCGTTCCCAAACGCGCGAGTTGGCGTCGCGCCCAACCACAGAATACGGAGTGGGTGACGGAACAGCGGGTGTTTGTTGGCTGGCAGCCGTTGGCGCGCCGTAAAGAAAACCAGCGCCAAACAAGGAAAAGGCAACCACGACATAAATACCAAAAGGAGTTTTCATA
>Ga0182027_10005403_pt1 | contig 19434 bp, 12 predicted proteins | sample 712E1DmetaG_FD_121300 | JGI IMG/M metagenome (GOLD analysis project Ga0182027, IMG submission 121300) | Permafrost microbial communities from Stordalen Mire, Sweden - 712E1D metaG (Illumina Assembly) | ecosystem: Environmental > Terrestrial > Soil > Wetlands > Permafrost | place: Sweden...
AATATCGAGTATAACGTCGCAGAACGGGCTTTATGCGGTTTCCATTGGGTATAACGGCAACGTGTTGTTTGCCAAAGACAGGGATTTATATTCATTTGACAATGCCACCGGCACAATATCGCAAATCACAAAAACAGCCAAGCTTGGCTCTCATGTAAATAATATTGTTCTTGACAAAAAATCAAATATCTACTGGATTGCCGCAGAAAACGGGCTTTTCCGTTTCGACAGCGGCGACTCTACGGCGGTTGTGAGCAGTAACGGCACACTCGACGTTTACCCGAATCCCATTTCATGCGCACGCCTCAGAAACGGTCATCCTCTCCGTTTTTCGGGGGTAAGCAGCACAAACCCCTTAGTCCAAATTTATAATTCGGGAGGCGCTCTTGTAAACGCAATTTCGGACAATAACACGCGCATCCTTGCCTGGAACGGCACAAACCGTTCGGGGACCCTTGTCACCCCCGGCGTGTATTATTACAAAGCGCAAATTGGAAGCAATAAGTATGCGAAAGGGAAAATATTCATTACCCCATAACGCGCTTTAAAGGTCCTCGCCACGCAACCGCTTCGCTGTAGTAGGAATTACCGTTTCCATGTATTCCAGCATCGTTTTCCATACGCTTGCATACGAGTGGTTGTTTACTACCCACGCGCGGCCCAAACCGCCGATGTTTTCCCTGTATTCTTTATTATCAATCAACCGAATCAGGGCGTCGTAAATCGTGTCTTTGTTTACAAGAACGAACGGATGATCTGTCACAAAACGCGCATATTCGGGCGTGAACTCGGTGAGCGTGGGCATGTTCATCGCCAGGGTTTCAAGCGAATTGACGCCATACCCTGTCCCGCCGAAATTTCCTATCTGTTCAATCGCAATATGCGACCGGGACTTTTCCTCAAGGATTCTTTGATGGCTGCAACCGGTAAGAACCACGCATTCAACATTACGTTCCTGCATGACCCGTTTCATGACAGGCTCTATAAGATGGGTGCCTTTTGCTTCAGGATTGGACGGCGTATGAATGATTCGCAGCCTTTCCCCTTTTTCCGTGGCATCGGGCAAATGCGAACAATCAAACGGTATGGGAAGATAGCGAAGACCGGGACGCAACGACAATAAATCGAATTCATTTGTCAAATTCAACGAACTCAACCGATCGATGTCCCGTATTATCCCACGCGACCGGATGTCGGGCCCATGATAGTGGCAGATGATCGGTTTCCCCATTGCCGAAAGCTTCTTGACCCACCGTGAATCCCTGAAAAAATCGATGCCTCCATGGAAATGATAAATGTCGAAATCAAATAACTTGTACGTTTCAGCAAGTCGATTAAATTCGATGGTCCTCAATTGGTCCCGTATTTTTAGGTATGCTTCTTCAACAATAGTATTGGACTTGAATTCCCATACCAGCCCGTTTGCCGCCGCATTCACCGCGGATTTCTCGGCATTTTTTGATCGATTGTACCTGATTTTATTAAGCCACGTGGGGTTGAATATTTTTTTTTGCAGGCAAATGTCTTCATCAATATTTCCGCGGTGCTTATATAATGTCAAAAGCCTGGCTTGATGCCCCATTGCTTTGTAAACGTTGCAAAATGTAAACGGGACATTGACTGTGTTGAAATAGGAAAAGTGAAGGCTTTTCATTTGTTTTCCTGCATCGTCGCATCAACCCCATGCTTCGCATGGGATAAGTTTGTTATATATATTATCTACGCAAAAAGCGTAGATAATTCAAATATAGGTACTAAGCAAGAGATTGGTCGATGAATTCAAGATAGTGTTTTTTTTCATTTTCCCAGCATAGTTGTTTTGCGGCTTCAGCACAGTTTTTCTTTATTTCCGTTTGCTTTCCATAGGTTTTTAAGAAGTCGGCAAGGGCATTCTGGATACTTTCTATGCTGGAAGGAGAGACCAACCATCCTACATTCCATTTCCGCACAATCCGTGAAATTTCCGGCCCGTCACTTGCAATGACGGGAATAGTAGCGTGGATATAATCGAACAATTTACTTGGAAGCGTGACCATCATATTGACCCCGCGGTTTTCGTGTATGACGTGACCGATATCCGCGTCTTTCAAATAGCGTGCAAAATCGCTGCTTTGGATTTCGTCGAGAAAATGCACGCGATCCGCACATCCAAGCTCGGAAGCCAATGATGCAAGCGTTGGCAGCAGTTCACCATTTCCAATGCATGCAAAATGAATGCCGGTAAATGGCGCCATGGCTTTTATAAACGGTATGAGTCCTCTGTTGTCCATTAGTTTGCCTTTATAAACGGCCAGGGGAACGCTTTTCCCAAGTCCCAGCCTTTTCCTCAGGAGATTTTCTCCTTGATCGGCATATTCCGTGCTTTGAGGCACATTTAAAATGGTGCATGTTTTGGAAAGTTTAAACTCATCTTTTAAAAACCGTTCAGTCGTTTGACATACTGCCGCAACATTTTTCGCATTGCAAAGACCAAAACCCTCAAGCAAATACCAAATCATTCGGACGAACGGTTTCCCGACAATTTGCTCAACACCTTGAAAATATTCCAAGGAAAAATAGGAATATCTGGCCTTATTGAAAAAAGCCGCAATCCGGGAAGGGATCAAGGCAGGCGGATCAACAGCTTGATACAATCTCGCTTGTAAACGACATAGCAAGAACAGGCACGAAAAAAAATACCTGATAAAAAAGAATTTGCCTTTGATTGATTTTCCGGGGATATAAATAGGATACACATCTATCCCGGGCCATTTCGGGTCACCTTTGCCTTTTACGTTTTCCCACGAAACAACTGCGACACTGAATTTCTTTTCAACAAGCGAAGCAGCTTGCCTATGGAAAAACGGATAATACCGGGCATCGGCAAGGTGAACGATGCAAACATCGTATCTTTTCTTTGAAATCAATTTGAAAAGACCCATACTGTTTTACCCGACGATCGATTGATACACTTTTTCCACGTTGCCGACATGGCGGCATAGGGTGAAATTTGCTCTCACATACTCTTGCGCCGCGGCCCCCATTGCTTTTCTGAGCCCGGGGTCTTGGGCAAGGCGTACCACGCTTTTTGCCGCGGCCCCGACATCAAATTGCTTAACAAGAAAACCGTCCGTGGTGTCCCTGAAACATTCCCGAACGCCGCCGCTGTCGAATGCTACCACGGGCAAGCCCATGGCCATTGCCTCCAAAATAACGCCGCCCAAACCTTCCTGGCACCGTGGCAGATGGACAAATATGTCCGAATCCGACAGAATGGATGGGATTTCTTCATGCCGGACTTGTCCAAGGACTGTTATTGATTGCAAAACATTGGCATGCCGCGCAGCGTCCATAACATTTACATAAAACCGCTCATGCCCTTTTTCCTTGTCCCCGACAATGATAAATTGGATTTTACCGGGAAGCTCTGTTTCGACCAATCCTGCCATATTGACAAAATAATCGTGGCCTTTTGCCTCTACAAATTTTGCAATGGCAATGGCCCGAATTTTGTTTTGTTCGACCTGCGGAGGACGCTCATGACTCGCCTTTACAGGATCGAAAATAGAATAGTCCGGCCCAGGATCCAAAACAACAGTGGTTTTCTTATCTGAAAATGTACCGGCTGTTTTGACCGCATTTGAAATGCAGATGATTTTATCGGCATACGCCATTGTGACAAAAGAAAATATTTTCCGGTGTACGGGGTTGCTTATGCACATGCGCACATGTGCGACAACCGCAGCGCCGCCCCATTTTGCAGAAGGATAAAACGGAGCATCAATCAAATCCGAAAAATGGACTATGGAAATCGCATTGCTTTTCACATATCGATATATTTTTATTGAGGCAAATATCCACCCAAAGCAAAATTTTAAAAAATCATCCAAAAACCCGACCGACCGCAGGCGCACAAAAGGAATTATGCGGTATCGGATTTTTTCACGATCCAACCTTTCGGAGAATTCGCCGCGGCCAGAAAGAATGACATAAACGTCGTACGCGGGGTTTTTTGCAAAACCTGCAATGAGTTTAAAGGTGCAGATCGGCATGCCTGTGTCGAACGATTCAACGGATGAGAAAAAACAAAGTCTCACCGGCAAAGCGACATTTTTTTCATTAGTTGTACTAATTGCTTGCGCTCCTGTTATTACAAATACCGTTGCACTATAAAATAGTTGTTCTACCGAAAGAGGGCAGACACAAACATGTATATATCTTTAGGGTTTACCTATAAAAAAAGCCGAAGAGAATACTCTTCGGCTTTTTTTTTATGATGACTAATCCGTTATACTAAGCCGTAATCAACGACCAAACGATATTGGTTGTCCGTTGTTGTCGGGCAAAGACGCTTCCCGCATTTCCTGCGTCGCTTCCGCAGCTTTGATTTCGTTTTCGGGTGACGATGCCACCTGGCCAACGGTTTGCTGTGGTTGCTTCTGCGTGCTTTCTTCCGCATTTTTAGCAGCTTGCTCCTCCGGCGTGAGAATCCTCCGGCGCACCAAAACTTTTCGGCCGTGGGAAACTTCCGCGTTTTCCTGAACTACAACCGGATCTTTTTCAACAACAGGAGCTTGTACTTGAACAACCGGCTGCGCGATTGGCACTTCGAATACCGGTGTTGCAATCACCGGTATTACCGGTGTTTCGATCACTGCCTCGAACGGCTTTGCCTGTTCAATTGGCGCTTTTTCCTGCTCAAACGACCTGTTTGTCTGTTGATTCGGATTATTCTGGTTATTGCGATAATTATTGGGCCTGCTGTTTCCGCGGTCTCTTCTTCTAAAATCATCGTCCCTTCCTCTTGCCTGCCTGTTTTGATTATTGTCGGGCCTTCGAGGATTTCCCTGATTGACTGACGCTGGGGATTGATTGTCGTCTTTCAATTTCTTACGTGCATTTTCCTGATCACGTTCTGCATTTTTAAGCCGGAGATTTATGTCCCTGAGGGATTTTTCTACATAATCAACAGCTTGGGGTTGCGCCGGAACCGGTGGCTTGGGCCTTTGTTCCTGGGCCGGCCTCCGATTGAAACGATTGTCGTCTCTTTTTTTCCGAAAATCCCTCTGATCCTGCACCGGTTGCGGGGCCGGCGCTGGCGCCGCCTGGGGTATGACCGTGCTTTTTTTGTTCTTTACAATAAGAACAATGGATATCAGTTGCAAAATAATAATGACGGATGATGCTGTAAGTACTATTGTTGCTACGTCCATAATAACGAAACTCCATAAAGGTTTAATGATGCTTTCATGCATGCCTTGCTTGCTCTTTGCTGCTTATTCGGACCGCTTTTGTCGAGTGTTGTTTGCAAAAGCGGTGCATGCACTTTTCCTGAAACGTTGCCTTGTATAGGCGATTTGCCGGCATTTCCATGAACGCCGCATTACCTGACAATGTCAAAGACCAAACCAATATCCCACAAAGATTTTTTTTACGATTTTGAAGGTTCGGCTTTTTCCGGGGATTCGTCGGGCTTGACCTCATTGCTTTGTTTGAGCAAAGTGAAAAGCTCGTCGGTCTTTTTCGTGATCATGTACATTTTGCTCCATAGGAAAATGAGCACGAGCAGAAAAAAGAAGAAATTGATTACCCAGAAAATTCTAACAACATCCATAAGCGTAGAGAAGGTGCAAAAATGCCTTCGGGGATTAAAGGTGATAAGGTGTTATAGGAAGATATGTTCCGACAGCCAAACAAAGCAATTTTTTAAAAATGTGGGTAATGCTATTTTTTCAAACGTGCCGCAAAAGTAAAAGCATAAAAATATTTTTGCCAGAGCTGGTTTGTTGTTTTATAAATATTATCAAACATAAAAAAGTCTGCAAGCGCTTCGCGGACCCTAAGCATTTCCCGCAATCTGGTTTTATTCCGCATGTCGCTGATAGAGAGGTCCAACAATTCCAAACCCCGTTCAAACGCAAGCATTTCGTATTGCTTATTGCCTTTTTTTTTCCATGTAATTGTTCGCTCGATTTCGCTGCCGATATTGGCCATTTGTTCAAAAAACGTTAGCTCAAACCATCTGCCTGCAGCAAGTTCTTTATGGATAGGGGTCATACAACCCATTCGTTGACAATGGAAATTATGCTGTTCCGAATTTCTTCATTTTCAACACCGCGGCCCCGGTTGTTCTGCGATGGGCGCAAATTTATCATTGAGTCGAACTCAATGAAATCGGCGCTTGTCCTATCGACATCAGGATACAAATTGATGCCCCAAAGGTGTTGTTGGCTCGAACCGTTTTCAAGCAACAAGGCTTCTTCGTCCGAATGTAATTCGGCATCAATTGCTATTTTGTTTTGCTCAACATCAACGACTGCTTTCACGAGGTTGCCAAACATGTTTTGCGCCATTTCCCGCAATTCTTGGACAGATATTTTTTCCTGCAATATTTTCATACAATAAAATATATATCCTAACCCCATGCTTCCCACTCGCTAACGCTTCGGGGGCATGTCGCATGGGATAAGTTTACATTATATATTATATACGCAAAATGCGTATATAATCCATATTTAGGTACTAACCGTCGTTCCGCTGACGGACAGCTAAGGAAAGGGCTATTCACTGAAGTCACCAACAACATTTTTTTAAATGATTATGGAAAACCCATTCGTCCAAATTACCATCAGGATTCCTTGAAGAATGCACGACGCGATAATGATGGCTTTACCGGCAAACGCCCCTGGTTTTATTGCCGCATACGCTATAAACAGAGGGAAAATAGCGGCCATGTATCGCAGCATGCCCGGAATGACCATGGCGCCTGCCGTAAGGGGCAAAACAAGTAACGAAAGTCCGAGGATTAAATGCACCGTCCCGATCCGCTTCCATACGGCCATAAGAAGCAGACACCCCAAAGCAACGCCAATGCCATTGATCAGTGTACCGGTATTTTTCGACAGTACGCAATGAGCAAGAAGCAACAGCGGGTTACTCCAAACGCTTCCCCATCCCGCTTGCTTAACATGCGTATAAAAGGACCAATCACCCGTCACACTATACGCGAAAAAAGCGAACAATCCGTAGCCTATCGGAATTCCTGCACAACACAAAAAAGAGATGCTCATTTTTTTGATATCGTAGTGTTTGCATGCAGCATAAGCCAAACATACGGCCGGAAGGGCAAACACCGCCGTAGGCCGTGACAGACCAAGGAAGATGCCGCTTACAAAGGCGAAAACAAACTTTTCCTTTTTTATCCCATAAAACACAAGTATCGACAAAAGCAGAAACAGCGACTCGGCAAAAACGCCCGAGAGGACAAACGACGTGGGAAACGCGAACAGGAAAAAAACCGCCCGTCGTGCCGTTGCAGAATCGCGGTCGAGTAATACTAATTTGTAAAGAAACCATGCGGCAAGCAGTACGCAGATGTTCGACACGACAATGCCGCACACAAGCACATGCCCTCCGATAAGTTTGCCCATTCCGCCGATGAGCAGCGGATATAATGGGAAAAAACCGAAATTGATTTGATGGGGATCTAATGCCTTGGGAAGATCGGACAAAACGGAAAGCGCATAACCGTTTTTTGCAATATCAAGATACCAGCCCGAATCCCAAATTGCCCATATCGACAGCCAAACATGCTTTGAATACTGCCATGGGAAATCCCTGCCGCTATACCCTTGAAGCAAGCCGTGCGACACGACCCCTATTATCGTTAGAACAATTCTGCTTGTTAAAAAACATACTGGAATGAACACGACCGGGAACCATTGTATTGCCCGCAAATTCCACGAATTGTCTTGATGTTTTGCCATGAGTCCAAGCCGTTATTTTATAAAAAATAGCAATGAATACGGAAACAATGCACAGACGCTTGCAGCGATCGGTGTTGCATATTCTACCTTGTAACGGCCCAAAACAGCCGCCAAGGGGACGCAAAAAAACACCGAAATACAGGCCAGCGCCGGCAGGAGAAAACGTCCGTCGGCATTTGTCCAGTAAAGGTTGTACTTGCAATACGCAAGAATTGTTGAAAAAAGCGCGGCAGCCATGACGATCTCGGCCCTGCTAACCCTTTTTATTCTTATATAATATGTCAAGCACAGTGCTGCTGCCACAATTGTGTATGCCGATTCAATATGGAATATGGCGCCTGTCCAATGCGACGGCGGCACATGTTGCATGGGAAACCAAAATGAATACAAACCCGTATTCAGGAACACGTAGAACTGCTTTGGCTGAAAGATAAAAATTTGATGCGGGCCATTGCCGGTTTCTTCCGCAAACATCGACCCGTACAGGTGGATGTTTCTGAGGTACCACGGCCCTGCGATGCACATACCTATACACATTGAAATTGCGAAGGCCCAAAGCCAGTTTCGGCTTTTCGTATCGTAATACCGCATCCCGAAAAAAAGGACCGCGACCGGCACAAACACGACAATGGATGCCTTGACAAGCATTCCGATGCCGAGAAGAAGACCAAAAACGACACCAACTTTAATCGGGCGCCATTGCTTTACGGCAGGCATACATTGTTTTATGAGAACCAGGATGCATAATGCCGAAAAAAGCCAGCAGAGCGAGTCGTTGGATACGACCGACGAAAAATATGCATGCGTTGGCAGTAATGCGGCAAAACACGTCGTTGCCTGCCGGGCTGCCCCGACAACCGAAAGGGCAGTGCAGATTTTATACACGGTCCATAGTGTCAATAACCCGAAAACAAATGATAATAAACGGCAAGCAAGTACCGTATTTTCCTTCCCGACGATAATGCCTGCGACAGCCCCGGCCACGTAGTACAACGGCGCCTGATAATACTCGAATTCGTTACGCGAGAACGAATCTTTTTCACGGGCGTGATGTTTCTGAACCGGAAAGCATTTTTGCTCTGTAAGAAAATCCACATACTTTATATGGGCAGGTTCGTCATTTAGTCCTTCGAGCCCGAAAGCCACGGTCTGCCCGACAGGCAGGACCATGACAAATACGAGCCGAATGGCGATGGCGATGGCAATAAGAAAATAAAATATGAAATTCTGTCTCATACGCCGCCGAAGGTTCCTGGAATAACGCCTACGAAATTTGCATAAAACAAATTACCTTATGGCAGTTTTACGATGGGGCGAACGACGAAGGCGTCGGACCCAAATCGGACGCGAAGGAAATAGCAGCCGCTTTCAAGCGGCATCGGCAAGAGTACGGGTTTTTTGTTACTTGCAACACCCTTCCATACTTGTTTGCCCTCCATGTCGAACAATGAGGCCACGACAACAGGGAAAGCCCTTGCCGCGACCCACGAAACAACCAGTCTGTTCTTTTCGGTAAACCTCCCGGAAACGAGGATGTGCTCATTGGAAACCCGATTGGCGGCAATTGTTTTTGTCGTGACTCCCAAAGCAGTCATGGCGCTGTCGGCATTCACCTTTCCCGCTCCCCAGCGGACATCGCGGGTCAAAATTTTTCCGGTAAATTTGTCCTGTATTGCCGTTTTCTGAAGGACCGAGTCTACGGCTTGAGACGTGAGCGCGGGATTATATTCCAGCATGCAGGCGATGATCCCAGCGACTATAGGGGAAGAAATCGACGTGCCGCCGAGAAACGCATACCGCCCGACCATGCTTGGAGGGTTCGGCCAAACCGCGGTGCGGCCGCCTTTGTCGACAATATACCTTGTCATGGCGCCGGTCACTTCGCGGCCGGGCGCCGATATGTTTGGCTTTATCCTTCCGTCGGCCGTGGGGCCGAGACTTGTATACGAAAGATAATCGTACAGCGTTGTGTCGCCCTCGCCGTACACGGTTTTATCGTAGCGAAGCGCCGTGACCTTGCTGTTATAGCCGCCCGCCGTGATGATGGTTTTTGCCGTTCCGCCGACTTCGTTTATTGTCATTAGAGAATCACCGTCTACAAACCCGGGTATGCCCAATCCGGTACAATTCAATTTTTCCACATTCCAGCCGTTAATGGTCGTGGCCTGGGTCGAAAACAGTTTCGCGCCCATCATAAGGTTTGCGTTGCTCGAATACATGGCTATCTCGATATGCGGTTTATGGTTTGCCGCATTGGCGCGCTCGACAATGGCTTCGAATATCACGGTGTCAGGATCGGACGCAGGATCGGGCCAGCGCAGGGTATCGAGCAGATATTGGTTTGCAAGCGTTGACGTCGAAATTGCGTTCCCGCTCTTTTTATACGACAGGTTCCCTTTGTCAATGATGTAGACCGTGTCGCTGAAAGCCTTGCCGCTTTCGCCCCAAATATCGATGATCCCGGTGCTTTTAAGCGGCGCCCCATCCGACGGCTCCACCCAGGAACCTATTGATTCCTGGGCCTTGAGTGAAAACGACACATGCTCCTTTAAATTTCCATCATTGCCCGCGGCGCCAACAATGATATGGCTTTTTCCGGTCTTCGAATGCGTTGACAGGGAATCTATCCTTTGGTCCATCAAAGACGTGCCGTCATGCGGGCCTTCGACAAGTCCGATGCTCATATTGACGACGCATGGCAAACCCATCGAGTCGGCGATTGAAAAAATCCAGTTGAGCCCGTTCATGAAGTCGGCAGAGCTCGCGCTTTCGCTGTTGTATTTAACGGCAATGATCTTTGAGGCGCACGCAGCCCCGCGATATTGGGGATAGTTCTTGTCCCACCCTGCCGCACAGCTTGTCATATGCGTTCCGTGATATTCGTTGGAGTCGGATCCGAACAAGGTGTCTTTGTCGATGTCCAATCCCGTTTCTATCCTGCCATATCCGAATTTATTTTTCTGCGTGCCATATGCTACGCTTTGGTCCCATAGCGCGATAAACCGTGTATGGCCAAGCGAATCGAGGAATGCGGGTTCATGCGTATCGAATTCGTTGTCAAGAATTCCAAAGAGAACGCCTTGGCCTGTAAAACTTTTTGTCAACACAGTCGGGCCAATTCCCTGGAGCTCGTTGATATGCGTTTCACGTCGCACCGAATCCATGCACGGATGGACGAATTTCCTGTATTCCACGAGAAGAATACCCGGTATTGCCCGTAAAAACGGCACGCTTGCCTCATCACCCTCCATGGTAACGATCGTATTGACTTGAGACACTATTCGCCAGCCTGTCCCTTGAAGGGACAAAGCGGAAAATCCGGCATCAACAAGCACTGCTACGCGTACCGTATGGTGAACATTCCTCTGCGCAGCTTTTTGCAGGTTTTCCTTTGAGATGGCAATAGGCCGCTCCCCAAGAACAAAAGTCCCCCTGAAAGTTCCAAATTGTTTTGCCGATACAGGGTAAAAACATGCGAGACACATGATGCCGGCGAATATTCGGGGTATTGATAATAAAACCATGCTGACTCCCTTTGTTGTGTTTAATTATAATGCAGGATTGTTTTTTATGCCAACCAAAAGAGTATCTTTATTGAAATTATGGATTTTTTAAAACCAAATACCGTTGTTATTTTTGATAATCAAAAAAAACAATGGCTTTGTTTCAACAGCCCCAAACAAATAATTCAAACTTCTAAAATTTCCGGCGTTACAAGCGCCCTGCAAAAAGTTGAAGCGATTGTTAACTCGCAAGGTGTTTTTGCTGCGGGTTTTGTTGGCTTCGATGCATCAACGGCCTTTGACGATGCGCTTTGTGTTAAACAGGGAAACAGCAAATTTCCCCTCGTATGGTTTGGTTTGTATGAAAAACCCAGGCGCTTTCATTTTCCGGACATAAAAACCATTGAACATTGCGAAAATTATACTTGGAAACCATCCATTGATTTTACCGGTTACAAAAAGAAAATCGCATTGATTAAGGAATATATTGCGGCAGGAATTACCTATCAGGTCAATTACACGTTCAATTTAAAAACCCGGATAAAAAACTGCCCTTGGAATTTTTTCAAAAAATTAGTATGCAATCAAAATTCCCCGTATTCCGCTTTTCTGCATATCGGCAGCCACTCGATTTGCTGCGCATCACCCGAGCTGTTTTTCAATCTGGAAAACAATACACTTTTTTGTAAACCAATGAAAGGCACCGCACAGAGAGGCCAGACCCTGAAATCAGATATGCTGCAAAAAGAATGGCTGCAAAATTCAGAAAAAAACAAGGCTGAGAACGTCATGATTGTCGACATGGTCCGCAATGACATGGGAAAAATCGCGACAAATGCAACAGTTCATGTTCCAACCTTGTTTGCCTGTGAAAAATATCCCACGGTTTGGCAAATGACTTCGTCGGTCGAATGTACTACCAAGGCGACTGTTTCCGCTATTTTTGGGGCATTGTTTCCCTGCGCTTCCATCACCGGCGCGCCGAAAGTCTCAACCATGGAAATTATAAAGAACATGGAATCCGATGCCAGGGGTTTATACACGGGAAGCATAGGCTTTATCGCCCCGAAGCGAAGGGCGCAATTTAATGTCGCGATACGCACCGTTGTTATCGACAACAAAACAAAGTCGGCATCCTATGGCGTTGGCGGCGGCATAGTCTGGCAATCCGATGCAAAGGAAGAACATGAAGAGTGCCGCATAAAGGCAGGCGTGCTTGCAAAATCAACGCCGGATTTTTCCCTTTTGGAAACAATGCTTTACTCATGTAAAAGCGGCATTTATTTGGCGGAAATGCACCTTAAACGGCTTGCCGGTTCTGCGCAGTATTTCGATTTCCCTTGCAACATACAAACCATTGCCGAAGAATTAACGGCATATTGTTCCAAATTTAAGAAACCATTGTATAGGGTCAGGTTGTTGCTTGATAAAAGCGGATCCGTGCGGATGGAGGCAAACGAGTTGGGCCCGTTAAAAAAAATCGCTGCGCTGCGGCTTGCGCTTGCGCCAGAACCCATAGACAGCAGCGACCGGTTTTTATACCACAAAACGACAAACCGGGCCGTGCATGAAAGGGCCGCGCATACGCGACCCGGATTCGACGACGTGCTGCTTTACAATGAGAAAGGCCTTGTCACGGAAACAACCACGGCAAATATTGTGATAAAAACGAAAGACGGCCTTATCACGCCGCAATTGTCATGCGGACTGCTTCCAGGGACCATGCGGCAGCATGTATTGTCGCGCGGGAAAATAAAGGAAGGAACCGTGACGATAAGCGACCTTAAAAAATCCAAGGAAATATATTGTATCAATTCGGTCCGAAAATGGCGTCCTGCTATTTTCGTGGAGGACTGACTGCCAATTTTTCGATTGGGCTCTTTACCATTTTCTGGTCGTTGGCTGCCACGATTTGATACAAGTAAACACCGGGAGACAGCGAGTTTCCAAAACCGTCTTTTGCATCGAATTCCTGGCCGCGATACGCATTGTCCATTACCCGTATCAACCTGCCAGAAAGCGTATAAATCCTGATCATGACACGCACGGCGGTGCTGCCGGTTTGCGATGCAGTTTGCGACAAATCGAAATAGAATTTACAGGTCTCGCCCAGGCGCATAGGGTTGGGGTAATTGAAAACATGATACAAAGACAAATCTTTGTCGTCGGTTATCGTGAGGCCGATTGTTTTATGCGCCACATTGCCGAGCATGTCCTGGGCGCTGATCGCGACTTTATAGGCGCCTGCCGGCCAGATAGGGCTTGTTGCTATTGCACTTGCTTCAAAAGAAACCGTTGCAGTTCCCCTTCGGTAATCGCCCTGTAAAAACTGGAAAGTCTGGTTGATATTTGTCCGCGGCTGGTTTTTAGGGCCAGTTATTTCATAGGTAAGGCCTTCATCAGGGCCGGTGGAAACGGCATCGACGCCGTTGGAGTCGAAAATCGAGATTTCCATGGAAAACGGGCACGACGCCGTTAGGTTGTCGGTAAAGGCAGCGCCCTTGGCAGCCGCTGTACTTGCTGTTGTCGATGTATTGGTATACACCGGCCTCACCGCTATCACGGGCCCGCTGGTATCGGACACGACCAGGGTGTCGAAACCGTGGAACACAATGTTGTTTTTGGTGCCAACGGCAACGTCCGAACCATGCCATGCGTATGCAGTCAGCTTTGCTCCAACCTTGTCAAAAGATATGTTTTTCGGCACCAGGATGCGTTGCGTGAAAACGCCGTTTGCGACCTCTGTCTGACCCGTAAAGATGGGTGAGCCCGGTTCCTGGTACGTAAAGGTATCCGTAGGACTACCTTCCCCGTCTTTTCTGGAACCTTGGAACGGCGGGTTGAACATGCTGATCTGAACATAGGCTTTTTGGCCGGCGTTTGAAGTGAAAGTTGGGTCAGCATTGGTTTCCCCTTTTTTTACAACAAGTCCTTTTATCACGATTTGCTGCAATGCCTTCACGGTATCGAGGTTTGTTCCATTTTCGGCAGTTACGGAAACTTTGATATCATGATTGCTTTGCGTAAACGAAAGCGAAGGATCGCTTAGGTATGAATACATTTGCTGGCTAGCATTGTTCAAACAAGCGGCTTTTGCCGCAATGAGGGCCGCACCATAGGATTTTGCAGGGCCGCTGCTTGATGTATTAAAAATGCCCTGGTAAAAATTCAATGCAAGATCCTGATTTTCGGACGCATACACGGAACGCGTTGCGGAAATTGTGGCCAATGCGCCGCTGTTTAATGCCAAAACAAGATACTCGGAAAGAGAGCGGATTGCGCCGGGTTTATCGAACCTTCCCACCGAGCATGAAAATGAATTGAAAAGAGGATACATGCCGGCGTTGGTCATGTTGCTGATGTTCTCGGCCATGAGTACGTGTTCATCGGCCCATACATTGTCGGCGCCGTGACCGAAATAATTCACGATGGCCATACCGCTATTGACATTCGATATTATTGACTGGGCAGCCCCGGGCTTTTCCAAATTCGCATTTCTTGGATAGTCGAACAAATAGGTTTTCCGTATGTCGATCCAGGGTGCCAAGGAAGCGGTGAGGAAACCGACTTGCTCCGACGACTGCATATGTGCCTTATTTAATGGATCAGGGTTGAGTCCCTGCATATCGTCGTCGGCAACGAGAAGCATCCTGTTCCGCCAGCCATTGATAAGTGCAGATGCCGGATCTTCGGTCTGGATAACCTTATCGACCATCTGCGTGCCCTCAATAACGGTTTTACAGGGAAAACGCCCCATACACACGTCAGACGTTGCGGATGGCGATGAAGCGTCATCTCCGGGAGAAAGATACGTGAAAAAGTCTTCGATGCAGGAATTGCCGATTTCAGCAACCGGAATAAAAACCGGATCGCTTGTCGATATGCCGCGGCAATCATAATGCCCTGTGCCGAACAGCACGACATAGGCAAAAGAGGAATCGCGGAGTTGGTCCCGCTGGTAATTGTAGATATAGGCTATGCAATTTCGTATTGCGCAAGGATCGACCTTGCCTCCGGAGAATTGATTGTACACGTCGCTTGTAGACACAACTAAAGGATTATTGAATTTCCCTATGTTCTTTTTATGGGTGGCAAGCTTTCGGGCCGGGGCCAGAAAATCCGGATGCGATATGATGAGATAATCGATCGGGGTGCTGTAGCTCCTTACGTTATTGATGACGAAATTGTTCGTGACCGGCGCTGTGGCCTGCTGAAGCGTGGGAGCAGTATCGATGGCAGCATCAGTGCAAATATAATACCGCACCCCTATATTTGCCGTATCGATCCATTCATAGGCGTCTTGATTGCGGACCGTATCGACAAGGGATATGGCATTGTCCCAATTCGTAATGCGGAAAATGTAAACAAGGTCTTTGCCGATTCCCGACAAATGATACCGCAAAAGGCCATTGGATTCCGGGGAAAATACGGTCAGTTTTGATTTCCCGGTCATGTCTAATTTCTCTGAGTAGGAAAATTCAACGCCGACAAGCTCCATGCTGTCCGATCGTCCTGCGCTGGTATTTATCGTCAGGTCTTTGTTGTCGCCCGGGTACGGGGCATTGATCCATTGGATCCATCCGCAATCGCTGCAAAGCGCCTGGTTTCCATATGATACTGCCGTTGTAAGCGACCCGGCCTGGTAACCATGCCATAGATACAGGCTGCACGGGGCTGTTGCATCGATATCGGGAATTACCACATTGGAAACAGTAAACGACGGGCTATACATTGTCAATATAGTCCAGACGAAGTCCATGCCGCCCTCGGTTCCGCCGGAAAGGGACTTCATCGCCGAACGCCTGAGGAAATAATGGCCTTTTGCCGAAGTTACCGCATCCGCTCCCGCAGCAACGCTTGGCTGGCTTGGCAACAACGACAATGCAGGCGCGGTTTTCAATGCAAGCCAGTAATGGCGGTAATCGTCGTATCTATCTAATTTGTAAACAAACCTTGTGGTTTGGTTTTCGCTGCCGGCATTCATGGTATCGAAGCCCCAGTCGGATGTTGAGCTGACATAGGCAAGCACATAATCCGAAGAATCAAGAATGCCCGGTTTTCCATTGTCAAAGCGAAGCAGCGGTATTTCGGTCATGCCGCTTGGAATGGATGAAAAATCCGGGGTTATAAGATCCATTTCCCCTTTGCACGAGGCATACAGGGCAACATTCGACAATAATGCATTGGTTCCGAAAATCCGCATAAGGTCGGGCCCTTTTATTTTAATGACCCTGTTTTCATTGATTGTCCCCTCATTCAACCCATTATGGCCATCGCCGATATCAAAGCGCGCGGCCTTGTCGCCCGGCAAAATCGGCACTTGCTTTGCACTTGCTTTTTTCGCAATACCGGACGATGCCGACCATATTTTTGCTATGGGATAATTCATGATAAGGCCCGACAGCATCCTTGCAAAATCCGACTTAATGACGCCGGTGGTGTTGACACGTATTGCCGGAGTTTGCGGAAAGGTAATGGTAAAAACACCTTTGTCCAATACTTGCAACGTTTTTGCCGCAGAATCGTATAGAATAGGCCGCAATACGAATTGTTTGCATGCCAAACCCGAGAAGCTCTTTGAAATGCCTGCCGAAACCCATGGTCCTTGTGAAAAAGAAAGACCAGGGTATCGTTTTGCCGTTTGCAATGATTTTCTTACCATAAGCGATTTTGTGAGAACAATGGTATGCGTTATTGACGCTTGAAATGCGATAGATGGTTCACCTGATTTCGGCACGCCGATGACAAATGAATATCCGGGAACCATCGGCTCATTGTTTTCTCCCAAATCTATGTTTGCCCCGTCGAACGATACCTTCGCCATATCTCCATTTTGCGATACGACAACATTGTTCGTTGTCCATTCAAAAGAAAGCTTTTGCGACGTGTTCTCGATGACGCGAACGCCCGCCTGGCACATAAACACAACAAAAATGCTCATAAACAACGGATTCTGGAATTTACGCATGAATGATTCATTTCCTTTGGAAAGAACAACATCCTTTCTACGTATTACGATTTTAAAATACTATTTAATGGGAGAAACTGTTGGATTGTATGAAAATCCCGGGAAAAATGTCGTTCTGCTATTTTCGTGGAGGACTGACTGCCAATTTTTCGATTGGGCTCTTTACCGTTTTCTGGTCGTTGGCTGCCACGATTTGATACAAGTAAACACCGGGAGACAGCGAGTTTCCAAAGCCGTCTTTTGCATCGAATTCCTGGCCGCGATACGCATTGTCCATGACCCGTATCAACCTGCCAGAAAGCGTATAAATCCTGATCATAACACGCACAGCGGTGCTGCCGGTTTGCGACGCTGTTTGCGACAAATCGAAATAGAATTTACAGGTCTCGCCGAGACGCATAGGGTTGGGGTAATTGAAAACATGATACAACGACAAATCTTTGTCGTCGGTTATCGTGAGGCCGATTGTTTTATGCGTCACATTGCCGAGCATGTCCTGGGCGCTGATCGCGACTTTATAGGCGCCTGGCGGCCAAATGGGACTTGTTGCTATTGCACTTGCTTCAAAAGAAACCGTTGCAGTTCCCCTTCGGTAATCTCCCTGTAAAAACTGGAAGGTCTGGTTGATATTTGTTCGCGGCTGGTTTTTAGGGCCTGTTATTTCATAGGTAATGCCTTCATCGGGGCCGGTGGAAACAGCATCGACGCCGTTGGAATCGAAAATCGAGATTTCCATGGAAAACGGGCACAACGCCGTTAGGTTGTCGGTAAAGGCAGCGCCTTTGGCTGCCGCAGCACTTGCGGTTGTCGATGTATTGGTATACACCGGCCTCACCGCTATCACGGGCCCGCTGGTATCGGACACGACCTGGGTATCGAAACCGTGGAACACAATATTGTTTTTTGTGCCAACGGCAACGTCCATGCCATGCCAGGCGTATGCCGTGAGCTTGGCGCCCATATTGTCAAATGTTATATTTTTCGGCACCAGGATATGTTGCGTGAAAACGCCGTTTGCGACCTCTGTCTGACCCGTAAAAATGGGTGAACCCGGTTCCTGATACGTAAAGTTTTTATTTTCCGTTATTTCCCCGTCTTTTCTGGAACCTTGGAACGGCGGGTTGAACATGCTGATCTGGACATAGGCTTTTTGAGCAGCGCTCGACGTAAAGGTTGGGTCTGCATTGGTCTCCCCTTTTTTAACGACAATTCCTTTTATCACGATTTGCTGCAATGCCTTCACGGTATCGAGGTTTGTTCCATTTTCGGCAGTCACGGAAACTTTGATATCATGGCCGTTTTGCGTAAACGAAAGCGAAGGATCGCTCAAATAAGAATACATTTGCTGGTTATTATTATTCAAACAAGCGGCTTTTGCCGCTATGAGGGCCGCACCATAGGATTTTGCAGGGCCGCTGCCCGACGCATTAAAAATGTTCTGGTAAAAATTCAATGCAAGGTCCTGATTTTCGCCTGCATATACGGAACGCGTTGCGGAAATCGTGGCCAATGCGCCGCTTTTTAATGCCAAAACAAGATACTCGGAAAGGGAGCGGATTGCGCCCGGTTTATCGAACCTTCCCACCGAGCATGAAAATGAATTGAAAAGAGGATACATGCCGGCGTTGGTCATGTTGCTGATATTTTCGGCCATGAGTACGTGTTCATCGGCCCATACATTGTCGGCGCCGTGGCCGAAATAATTCACGATGGCCATGCCGCTATTGACATTTGATATAATTGCCTGGGCTGCCCCGGGCTTTTCCAAATTCGCATTTCTTGGATAGTCGAACAAATAGGTTTTCCGTTTGTCGATCCAGGGGGCCAAGGAATCGATAAGGAAACCGACTAGCTCCGACGACTGCATATGGCCCAATTGAATTTGATCGGGAACAAGCCCTTGCATGTCGTCGTCGGCAACGAGAAGCATCCTGTTCCGCCAGCCATTGACAAGTGCAGATGCCGGGTCTTCGGTCTGGATAACCTTGTCGACCATTTGTGTGCCCTCAATAACGGTTTTACAGGGAAAACGGCCCATGCACACGTCAGATGTTGCGGATAACGATGAAACGTCCTCTCCGGCAGAAAGATACGTGAAAAAATCTTCGATGCAGGAATTGCCGATTTCAGCAACCGGAATAAAAACCGGATCGCTTGTCGATATGCCGCGGCAATCATAATGCCCTGTGCCGAACAGCACGACATAGGCAAAAGAGGA
>Ga0182027_10005404_pt1 | contig 19428 bp, 16 predicted proteins | sample 712E1DmetaG_FD_121300 | JGI IMG/M metagenome (GOLD analysis project Ga0182027, IMG submission 121300) | Permafrost microbial communities from Stordalen Mire, Sweden - 712E1D metaG (Illumina Assembly) | ecosystem: Environmental > Terrestrial > Soil > Wetlands > Permafrost | place: Sweden...
ATCAGTAAGGTCGTAATATACAGGAAGCGTGATTTCTCTTGAATAATTATCATAAGCTACAGGGTAATTTTTTATATCATATCCTTGTTTTTTATAAAAACTTAACATAGGAATAGGAATAAAATGAACGTTCACTGATACTCCCTTTTCAAAAATCTTTTGTATTATTGAATCTCTTTGCTGCTCTGTAATTTTCCTGATACGCAATAAAAAAACGTGATAAGAAGATTTCTTTTCAGATGTTTCATATTCAGGAAGCTGCGCCCAATTATATTTTGAGAATGCATCATTATACAAATCAAAAATATGTTTGCGCTTGACCAACATATCACCATCGTATCTTTGAAGTTCCACTAGTCCTATAGAAGCTTGTATATCCGTCATATTATATTTATAACCTGCTTCCACTACATCATATCGCCAGTTTCCAATTTGTGTTTTTGCCAAAGCATCTTTGTTTTGACCATGAAGGGATGTTATGCATAGTTTTTTGTAAAGTTCTTCATTATTAAATGGCTCAGGCAAATTTAAGCAGACGGCGCCTCCTTCAGCAGTAGTGAGATTTTTTACAGCATGAAAAGAAAACACAGTGATATCAGTAAGAATCCCGGTTCTCTTCCTTTTATAAACTGCACCAATAGAATGAGCTGCATCAGACAAAATCAAAATTCTTCCTAATTGTTTTTGAATTTCATTTGAAGGAAAAAATTTATTTCTTATTTCATCCTGAGAAACCAATTGATTAATAATATCGTAATCGCATGGAAATCCTGCTATATCAACAGGAATGATCACTTTTGTTTTTTCAGAGATACACTTTTTTATGGTCTCGGATGTAATTAAAAAGTTTTCATCCACATCAGCAAACACAGGAATAGCGCCACAATGAACGACCACATTCGCAGTCGCACAATAAGTATAAGCAGGTACAATCACCTCGTCGCCCTCACCAACACCAAACCATCGAAGCATCAACTCTAATCCCATGGTAGCAGAATTCAGGCAGAGAGTAGATTTATGACCGACATATTCAGTAAGTTTTTTTTCAAATAATTTTGTTTTGGGACCAGTAGTAATCCAGCCTGATTTCAAGGTGTCAATCACTTCATCAATGATTTTCTGATCTATACGCGGTGGTGAAAAAGGAATCATGGAAAGAATAAATTTGCTTTGCAAAAGTAAAAGAAAAAAGCCGATATAAAACACCGGCTTCTCTAAATTCAAATCTGAAATTATTTTTTTCTCCTGAAATTGAACTTTGATCTGCGATGAGTGGAGAACTGAGTCTGCTTAGATGCCTTGAAAATATAACTTATATTAACAGTAGCAAAAAGATAATCGTCATTATATTTGCTATATGGACGCGTAAATCCATCAAGAAAATCAGTAAATGTTTTCCGCCAGCCAATGTCAAGTCCCACACGAACAAAATATGGCAAAGTATAATTCATACCTATCCCAATAGGGATTCCAATCTGCATTTTATGATATAAATGTGGGGTATTTAGCAATTGTATATCATACATATCAGGATTGGGGTTTACCAAGTGCGGATTATTATAGAAAAATATCAATCCAGTATATCCGTAATATGCAAAAGGTGTATAAAGTCTTCGATTATGTGGTAAAAAATATTGAGCGGATATTTGAGTCTCAATAATATTATTTGTAAAGGAATTATGGCGATTATATCGCCCCGTATTTGGTGAAAAATCATCAGAACCGGCAATTTTTCCAGATATTATACTAGCTCCAAAAGCTACATTTTTCGAGTACCTATATCTTCCAAAAATACCATAACACATTTTTGTCTGACTCCATTGGATATCCTGGAAAGTAGGCCTTCCTTTATATTGTAAACCGCCGATATCAGTCATAGATTGAGATGTTCCTAGTATTATACCAGCCTCCATTTCAGTATATTTATTAACCTTAAACAAACCGTTCTTTTTTCCTGAATAGGTAAGATATTTAGGTTTTGAGTGAGTAATATGAGGCTTATGAGTTTTGTGTCGCCCATGACTTTTATAACTTTTGTGTTTCTTGCCCTTGAAAGAGATACCAAGAAACTGTGCAGACCCAACAAAAGGAATTAAAAAAATAAATATGACGACAAGATATTTCTTCACTAATTCAATTTTCTGTTATAAATTTTACCTTAAAATAACTGGTAAAGATACAAATTATTTCACAAAAACCAAGTTTTTTTTTCAAAAGTTTTAAGTCAATTATTTTGCAAAAATATAAATTTATTAATAACTATTAAATATCAACTGATTAACAATTCAAAAATAAAATAAAACTTATAATATTTCAAATCTAAAAATCACTCAAAGTTATCAAAATCGTTACAGATTTGTCAACAGTAATTATACTTAATTAAATGAAAATTTGTTACCTATATACTTTTTAAAAAGTGAGTTATGTTTCGCTCCACTCTGTTTATTACGTCAGAAATATCTGATTTAATGAATTTATCCCCTGTAATATTTTCAAAAAGTTCAATGTACCTTTCTGAGACCAGTGTTACGAATTCTTCATTCATCTTAGGCGCGACCTGCCCTTCTTTTCCCTGAAATCCTCGTTCCATAAGCCATTCGCGTACAAACTCTTTTGATAATTGCTTTTGAGACTGATTATTTTTTTGCCTTTCTTCATAACCTTCCTTATAAAAATAACGGGAAGAATCAGGTGTGTGAATTTCATCAATCAGAAAGATCTTTCCATCCGCTTTTCCGAATTCATATTTGGTATCAACCAAAATAAGCCCCATTTTATCAGCAATTTCAGTTCCCCGTTGGAAAAGTTCATTGGTATTTCTCTCCAGTAATTCATAATCTTCAAGACTTACCAATCCTTCCGAAATTATTTGCGCTTTCGAAATATCTTCATCATGTCCGATAGTTTCTTTGGTTGTTGGAGTAATAATAGGTACAGGAAATTTATCATTTTCTATCATCCCGTCAGCCATGCTAATTCCACAAAGACTTCTTTTTCCATCCTTATATTCCCTCCATGCATGCCCAGACAAATATCCCCTGATCACCATTTCAACTTTAAAAGGTTCGCAAAGTTTTCCCACAGTAACCATCGGATCCGGTACAGCTATTTTCCAGTTGGGCACAATATCAGCAGTTTCATCAAGGAATTTAGCTGCAATCTGATTCAGCACCTGCCCTTTGTATGGAATCCCTTTTTCAAGCACCACATCAAACGCAGATATACGGTCAGTCACAATCATGATAAGCATTTTATCATCGATATTATAAACATCTCTTACTTTACCATGATACACTGATTTCTGGCCTGGAAAATGAAAATCGGTTTTTTCAATTGCATTATTCATAGCTTATATTTTATTGGTTTTTACTTCCTGCTTATATGCTTCTACAATTTTATTTACTAATTTATGTCTGACAATATCACGTTCATCAAGGAAAATAAATTCAATTCCTTCAATTTTTTTTAGAATTTTTGTTGCATGAACCAAACCGGATGATTGGCTCTTCGGTAAATCTATTTGAGTAATATCACCCGTGACAATGAACTTTGAGAACTTACCCATTCGGGTTAAAAACATTTTCAATTGACTTTCTGTCGCATTCTGAGCTTCATCAAGTATTGCAAAAGCATTGTCTAAAGTCCGACCACGCATAAAAGCCAGTGGAGCAATTTGTATAGTTCCGTCTTCTAAATAAGATGCAAGCTTTTCATGTGGGATCATGTCTCGAAGTGCATCATACAATGGCTGAAGATAAGGATCCAGCTTTTCTTTCAGATCACCAGGTAAAAAACCTAAATTTTCACCGGCTTCCACAGCGGGACGCGTAAGAATAATTTTTTTGACCTCCTTATTTTTCAAAGCCCTCACCGCTAAAGCAACTGCTGTATATGTTTTTCCTGTCCCGGCAGGTCCTATAGCAAAAACAAGATCATTCTTGTCATAACTTTCAACCATCCTGCGCTGATTCACTGTCCGCGCTTTTACAGGAATACCGCTTTTACCGAAAACTATTACATCCACCTCCGTTGCATGGTCACTGGACTTTTTACTTTCCATGATCTGCAGAATATCATTGGTACTGATAAGTCCGTATTTATCAAAATGATTTAATATCTGATGAAATTTTTCTTCGAATAAAATAATCTCTTCTTCCTCTCCAACAACCTTAATATTTTCGCCACGTGCAATAATTTTCAGCTTGGGAAAAATATTTCTTAGTAATTCCAGATTTTCATCCTTGACACCATAAATTTCAACCGGATTTACTGATTCTAACCGAAGGTCCTTTTCGCTCATAGATTCCTTTTTCCGTGTGTTAATTCTTTCGTTGTTATTAATAAAGAAAAAAAAATGATATACTTGTTATTAATTACTAATTTTGGCCTGCAAAAATAAGAGTTTTTTTCACATGAAAAGAATGTTATTTTTGCCGAAGAAAACAATAGGGAATGGCTATCATTACGCTTACAAGCGACTGGGGATTGAAAGATCATTATATAGGAGCTGTTAAAGGCACAATACTTAGCTACTATCCCGAGGCACGTATTATAGATATCACTCACCTGGTTCCTTCCTTTGATATTGAACAAGCTTCCTTCATTGTCAAGAATTCGTATTATAATTTTCCAAAAGGTAGTATACACATACTTGCTGTAAACACGGAAGCTTCTATTCAATCACCACACACTGCGGTTTTATATGATGGTCATTATTTTATTGCAGCCGACAACGGCATATTTTCGCTGATCTTTGATGATAAACCGGAAAAGATCATTGAGATCACGTTGCTGCAGGATTCCGATTATTTTACATTTTCCACACGTGATGTGTTTGCGAAAGCAGCATGCCATCTTGCAAAAGGTTTGCCTATTGAGGAATTGGGTGTCGAGAAAGAAAATTTACTGGAAAAAATTCATTTTAAACCGGTGGTTGAAATTACCGACAATTCAACACTTATTAAGGGAAACATCATTTATATTGACACATACGGAAATGCAGTAACAAATATTACTGAAAGTTTATTTAAGGAAACAGGAAAAGGCAGGCCATTTACCATTTATTTTCGCTCTCTCGGTTATGAGATCACTGAAATCAGCAAGTCCTATAACGATATTATGATAGCCGAAAAACTTGCTTTGTTTAATTCGTCGGGCTATCTGGAGATATCCCAAAACCAGGGAAACGCCAGCGAACTTCTTGATTTAAGAATTAAAGAAAGTGTCAGAATTGAATTTGCCGGATAAATAATAAATAGCTTTGCAACTGCATGAATAAAAAAAGATTAATTTCGCATTTACTTTTTTCTAAGATTTATGTTTGCGCTTTTTAAAAAAGAAATAAACAGTTTTCTAAGTTCGCTTGTCGGATACATTGTGATCACTGTTTTCCTGCTTATCAATGGCTTATTCCTCTGGATACTTCCAACTGATTTTAATATTTTAGATACCGGTTATGCCAATCTTGACGGTCTTTTTCTTCTGGCTCCTTTTGTTTTTCTATTCCTCATTCCTGCCATCACCATGCGATCCTTTGCCGATGAGAAGAAAGGCGGTACAATAGAATTTCTATTGACTAAACCTTTATCCGACCTTCAGATCATCCTTGCCAAATATTTTGCCGGGCTCGTGCTGATCATTTTTTCGCTGATCCCGACTTTTATTTATTATTACAGTGTTTACCGCTTAGGATACCCGATGGGAAACCTAGATAGCGGAGGCATTTGGGGATCATATATTGGTTTGTTATTCTTAGGCGCTGCATTTAATGCAATTGGATTATTTGCTTCATCAATAACTGAAAATCAAATTGCTTCCTTCATTGTATCGCTTTTCCTATGCGGATTTGCTTATATCGGATTTGAATTTATATACCAGCTTGCATTCTTCGGTAAAGTAGATTTATTCATTCAGTCGCTTGGTATAAGCGCTCATTATTCCTCTATGAGCCGCGGGGTGATTGACACGCGTGATGTACTTTATTTTTTGAGTTTTATTTCATTGTTTGTATTACTTACTAAAATTTCCATTGAAAGCAGAAAATGGTAGGGTGACCTGAATTGATCAAAATGAAAAATAAAAGAAAAGGAATAAAAAGATCTAATATTACCCAACTGGCACTAGGTATTGCCATAATAGTTTTTATTAATGTTATTGGAGCATATCTTTTTACTCGATTTGATCTTACTTCAGAAAAACGTTATTCCCTTTCTCCTGCCACCAAAAAGCTTCTGAAAAACCTTGATGATATTGTATTGTTTAAAATATATCTGGATGGTGATATTCCGGCAGGGTTCAAGAAACTTCGCAATGAAACAAAGGAAATGCTCAATGAATTCAGAGCATATACTGATAATATTCAATATGAATTTATTGATCCTTCAGAAGGCAAGGATAAAAAATCACTTCAGGATTTTTATGAACAACTGATGCAAAAGGGAATTGTCCCTACAAATATCCAGGTTCAAGAAAAAGGAGGAGCTAAACAACAAATTATTTTCCCCGCCGCATTGGTAACATACAAGGAAAAAGAAATGCCCCTTCAGCTTCTGATGACTCAATACGGTCTGGCTCCTGAAGCCCAGATCAACTCCTCGATTCAAGCACTTGAATACAATCTGGCAAATACTATTAGAAAACTTACTATCGTTAGAAAACCAAAAATAGCTTTTATTGAGGGGCAGGGTGAACTTGACAAATATGAAACGGCCAGTATTTCCTATGCTCTGAGTGATTATTATTCTGTTGACAGAGTGAAGATTAATCACCAGATAAAAGCACTTAAAGATTTCAAACTCATCATCATTGCCAAACCTGATAGTGCGTTTGATGAAAAGGATAAATTTGTGATTGATCAGTTTATCATGAAGGGGGGAAAAGTTCTCTGGTTGATTGACCCCGTGTTTGCAAGCATGGACAGTCTTCGCACAGGAACTGATGAGACCATCGGCATCGGAAATGAACTGAACCTTGACGACCAGCTATTCTCTTACGGTGTAAGATATAATTATGATCTCCTGCTTGATCTTTCAGCGATGCAAATCCCCGTCAAAACAGGAAGTATTGGCAATCAGCCTCAGTATGGATTTATGCCATGGTACTTTTTCCCATTGATAAATCCTGTAATTAAACATCCGATTAACAATAATCTGAATTTAATAAAAACGGAATTTGTCAGTTCACTGGATACCTTAAAAACCCGGTGGGTAAAAAAAACTATTTTACTGACAACATCTCAGCATACTAAAAGGATGAAGACACCCGCAGTAATCAGTTTAAATATTATGAAGCAACAACCGGATGAACAGGAGTACAATAAATCTTTTTTGCCTATTGGTGTATTATTAGAAGGTGAATTTAAATCTGTTTTTGTAAACCGCATTCCTCCTGAAATTGCGAATGACCCGGAAATAGGCTTTAAGGATAAAAGCGGTCAGAATAAAATGATCATCATCACTGATGGTGATATCATAAAAAATCAGGTTAAGTATTCCAGTGGAATTAATTATCCCTATGAATTGGGTTATGATAAATATACTAAAGAAACTTTCGGAAATAAAGAGTTCATATTAAATTGCATTGACTATTTATGTGATGAAACAGGCTTGATCAGCGTAAGATCGCGAGAACTTAAAATTCGTCTGCTGGATAAAACAAAAATAACAGACAGTAAATTGAAGTGGCAGTTAATTAATACTACAATCCCTATTGTCATCATTATATTATTCGGGATTGGCAGAAGCATCACCCGGAAGAGAAAGTACACTTTCGTGAAAAAATGACCTTATGAAGAAAAGAAAAAACAAATCAACACTTCTCATAGCCATTATTCTGGCTGTTGTTTCATTTTTTTTAATTTATACTAGTACAAACAGCACTTTAAAAAATGCAGGTAAAGATTTTGCCATTGATGATTCTTCTTCTGTGACAAAATTATTTTTATCCGATAAAGAAAACAATACTGTAAAGCTTGAAAAGAAAACTAACGGGGCCTGGATTCTCAATGACTCTCTTGATGCGAAATACGATGCAATTTCAACTTTGCTGACGACGATGATGGCAGTCGAAGTGAAAGAACCGGTTGCCAAAGTTGCGCGTAATAATGTGATCAAACGCTTTGCCAGCAAAAGCGTTAAAGTGGAAATTTATCAGAAAAGTTACAGGATAGATTTATGGGGCTTAAAACTTTTTCCCTTTGAAAAATGCACCAGGACATATTATGTAGGTGATGCAACTCAGGATCTGCTCGGAACTTATATGCTCATGGAAAATTCACAAGAGCCATATGTGGTACATATTCCAGGTTTTAATGGCTTTTTATTTTCACGCTATTCAACAAAAGAAGATGATTGGCGCGATCATACCATTATTAACATGCGACTGTCACAGATTAAAACTTTTCAACTCGAGTTTCCATTAGATCCTGAATTATCATATAAAATTACAAATTACAACAACAGAAAGTTCGGCCTCACTGCATTAAAAGGAAACAAAGAAATCTCAGATTTTGATACAGTAAAAGTCTTAGAGGTACTTAGTTCCTGTGAGAATATTAAATATGAAGCTTTGTTAAACGATATGCAGAAAAAGAAAAGGGATTCTTTATTATTATCATCACCTTTTCATATTATCACTATCACTGATATGTCGGGGAATAAATTTATGATAAAAACTTATCACATCAGAGCAAATGAAGGCGAGGTGGATGTGGCAACCAATGAGCATATTTTTTACAACCGCGACAGAATGTACGCATTGATCAATAATGGAAAAGATTTTGTTCTCATTCAGTTTTTTGTATTTGATAGATTAATTCAGCCATTATCACATTTCGAAAAAGGGATTCTACTTCCACCAAATAAGCTAAAATAGTAGATTCCACCCGTTTACTTCTTTCAGAAATCCCCTGTTTTTTTAACAAATGCTTGCCTGATAAAAAAAATATTGTAAGTTTGTAAAAAATTAAACCTATCTTATAACTAAAACTCATTGATATGAAATTTATTATTTCGAGCACCTATTTATTAAAACATTTGCAGTCTATCAGTGGGGTATTAAATTCAAGCAATACCCTGCCAATACTCGATAACTTTTTGTTTGAACTCAATGGGAAAATCCTCACGGTTTCAGCTTCAGATCTTGAAACAACCATGACAGCAGCACTGGATGTAGATAAAGCAGATAAAAACGGTAATGTGGCAGTTCCTGCAAAAATTTTGCTCGACACATTAAAAACCTTTTCTGATATACCGCTTACATTCAACATTGATGATTCCAATTTCGGTATTGAAATATCTGCAGGAGAAGGTAATTACAAGATCAGCGGGTACAATGCTGCTGAATTTCCTAAAATTCCCGTGATGGAAAGCGCTGCTACCATTGACATCAGTTCATCCATGTTATCAAAAGCTATCAACAAAACCATTTTTGCTACAGGAAATGACGAACTCAGGCCTGTGATGTCTGGTGTGTTCTGCCAGCTGTCACCTGAAAACCTTACATTTGTAGCAACAGATGCCCATAAATTGGTGCGTTATCGCAGAAGCGATGCTAAATCCGATAAAGTGGCAGCATTTATTCTTCCAAAGAAACCATTAATTCAACTGAAAAATGTTCTGTCCGGAGATGAAACACCTGTCAGGATTGAATACAACCAAACCAATGCATATTTTGCATTCGGAAATATCAGCCTAATATGTCGCCTGATCGATGGAAAATATCCGAATTATGATGCGGTGATCCCTACTGAAAATCCAAATAAATTATCTATTGAAAGAATTTCTTTTCTGAATGCTATCAAGCGTGTTTCCATTTTTGCCAATCAGTCAACACATCAGATCAGGCTGAAAATGTCAGGAAGGGAATTAACACTTTCTGCTGAAGACCTTGATTTTTCAAATGAAGCAAAAGAGCGTCTCACCTGTCAGTTTGTAGGTGAAGATATGGAAATAGGATTTAATTCCAAGTTCCTTCTGGAAATGATTATGAACCTTGAGACAGATGAGATATGCATTGAAATGTCAGCACCAAACCGTGCCGGAATATTATTCCCGGTTAATAATGATAACAAGGCTGAAGAAGTATTGATGCTGGTGATGCCGGTGATGCTGAATACTTAAAATATATTGTTCTTTAAAAAAGAAATTCTGCTTCCTAAGGGCAGAATTTTTTTTATCAAAAAACTAAGATGAAAAATATAATCACTCTTTTTTTTGCAGTTGCTGTTGCCGGAATGCTTTCTGCACAGATCAATCCCAGGCATGATAAAGGAATATTCAAGGAATTCAAAAAAGGATATTATCAGAATTCTATTTTAAAAGGCATTGAAGATTTTGAAGAAAGCAAAACTGTTTCATCGCCCAGAAAATATTTTGCTGTGGATATGTCAGGCATTGATATTCCGACTTCTCTTGATCAGTTCAAAAAGCAATGGCATACCAAACCCATATCACAAGGCTCTTCCGGAACATGCTGGTGTTTTGCAACGATTTCTTTTCTTGAATCAGAAATTTATCGCATAAACAAACTGGAAGTGAAACTTTCAGAAATGTATGTAGTGTATTGGGAATATGTGGAGCGCGCTAAGCAGTTCGTGAAAGACAGAGGCATGACCACTTTTGGCGAAGGATCGGAAGCTAATGCGGTGCCAAAAATAATCAACCAGTACGGTATCGTTCGTGAATCGGATTACAATGGAATGCTTCCCGGACAGACCGTTCACAACCATGAAGCCATGGTGAATGAAATGGATGTATTTTTAAAATCTGTTAAAAGCAGCGCTGACTGGAATGAAGACGTAGTAGTAGTAAATATTAAATCCATACTGAATAAATATATGGGAATACCTCCGGCCACAATCACCTTTGATGGAAAAGAAATGTCTCCTCTCTCCTATCTGAAGGATATGTTAAAAATAATCCCTTCAGATTATTTCAGCTTTATGTCCACGAATGACAAACCGTTTAATCAGATGGACGAGTTGGTGGAGGATGATAACTGGCGCCATGCAGCAAATTATTACAATGTACCCATCAATGATTTTATGACGATCATAAAAAATGCATTGAATGAAGGCTATACCATCAGCCTTTGCGGGGATGTGAGCGAGCCCGGAAACGACCGCTGGTCGCAATGCGCCGTGATTCCTACCTTTGACGTTCCTTCTGAATATATAAATGATGATGCCCGCCAACTAAGACTGGCAAATAAATCCACCACAGATGATCATTGTTTGCATCTTATTGGTTCTTTTGAAAAGGAAGGTAAATGCTGGTTTCTGGTAAAAGATTCCGGTGCCGGTGCCTTTGACGGTGCAAACTCGGGATACAAATACCTCAGCGAAGATTATGTGAAACTAAAAATGATGAATATCCTTGTGTACAAAATGGCGGCAAAGGAAATTCTTGATAAGATCATTAAATAAATTTTTTATATCAGAAAAATATCAGGACTAAAGTCCTGTCATATCAGGAGATTTGCAGTAACACCGCCTTTAAAGGTGGTGTTAATAACACATCGTCAACTTCGGGCTTTAGCCCTGACAATTGGTCTTATATCGGACACAAGTAATTAATTATTATTTATTCTTTTCATATTGCTTAATTTATTTATTTTTACCGACATAATAACAGTATTCATTTAAACTTAAGTCATGAAATCATTATTTAAATTTTCATTATTGGTTGTGATGGCCCTGCCACTTTTTTCCTATGCACAGGATAATAAAGATGAAAAGAAAAAACCTGAAGTAAAAATCTCAGGGTTTGCAAAAGATGAAATGATGTATGATTCGCGTCAGACACTGAATACCCGAGAAGGATTATTTGTTTATTATCCTTTAAATCAACAACTGGATAAAGACGGAAAAGATATTAATGCTCATCCGAATACTAATATCCTGGCCATGACAGCCCGTCTGAATTTCACTGTAACAGGTCCCGATGTACTGAAAGCAAAGGCAACAGCAGTGATTGAAGGCGATTTCACCGGACCATCCAATGCTGATAATAATGGTTTCCGTTTACGTCATGGATATGTAAAACTGAAATGGGAAAAATCAGAATTACTTGCCGGTCAATACTGGCATCCGATTAACGTGCCTGAGATGATACCATACGTACTCTCCCTGAATACAGGTGCTCCATTTCATCCGTTTTCCAGACAACCTCAATTAAGATTTTCTCACATGATGGGCAAAATTAATCTGGTAGCTGTTGCTTCTGCCGACAGGGATAATACCAGTATAGGACCGCTCGGCTCTACATCGGATTACCTGAAGAACTCTGTGGTTCCAAATTTGCATTTGCAGATACAATATAAATCGGGCGAAAATATTTTCGGCATCGGGGGCGATTACAAAAAATTAACTCCGCGACTGAAAACAGACAGCAACCTGGTGGCTAATGAATCGCTCGATTGCATGTCGGCCATTGCATTTGCAAAGGTCACAGGAAAAAAACTTACGGTGAAAGTAGAAGGAGTGTGCGGACAAAATCTTTATGAACATTCGATGATTGGTGGTTTTGGCATTTCAGAAATTGACACAGCAACCAATCGTATGAAATACACTACACTTAATCAACTTTCTGCATGGACCGATGTCAGTTATAAACCCGAAAGTGAAAAATATGAAGCAGCCATCTTTATCGGGTACCTGAAAAATCTGGGCTCGCTGCATAATTTTATTAGCACTCAGTGGGGCCGTGGAAGTGATGTGGCATATGCTTATCGCATAGCACCACGTTTTATTTACAAACCGGGACCCGTAAATATTGGTCTTGAAATTGAATATACTATTGCTGCATATGGTAAAGCCAATTCCCTGGGAGATATAAGCGATTCCAAAACTTTCGCTAATATTCGCGGATTGCTGGCTGTGATTTACAATTTCTGATGCATGAAGTTTGCAGGGACTAAGGACATTAAATATTACGTAAAAGAATATTTCACTGCAAACAGTCAGTTGTTCAAAGGCAGGACCATCATTGATATTCCTGCGGGAACGGGAGTTTCGAGCGAACACCTTCAAAATCTCGGTGCGGATGTAAAAGCATTTGATCTTTTTCCTGAATTATTCAGGGTGAAAAATATGACCTGCGAGCAGTCAGACCTTTCTTCTACTCTACCTGTAAATAATGGTGTTTCCGACTTTGTACTATGTCAGGAAGGGATTGAGCATATACCCGATCAGTTGCATCTGCTGAAAGAATTTAGCCGCATTCTTAAACCTTCCGGAACACTGTTTATCACTACACCTAATTATTCAAACCTGCGTTCAAAGTTCAGCTACCTGATTGGTGAAAGTGAATTCTTTCAAAAGATTATGCCGGCGAATGAACTGGATTCAATATGGTTTTCTGAGAAAGATAAATCGCAGATTTATTACGGTCATATTTTTCTGACGGGCATCTTAAAACTGCGCACACTGGCGAAACTGGCGGGATTTAAATTAAAAAGAATTCATCATACACGCATCAATAATACCTCTCTTTTCCTGCTGCCTTTTTTTTATTTCCCGATATGGCTGTTAAATTTTCTCGGATATAAAAGAGCAATGAGAAAAAGAAAGGATATTCCGAAAGCCATGCGCAAAGGGGTATACCGGGAACTATACAAACTAAGCATCAGTGCTGCCATTCTTACCGACTGTCATTTGTTTGCCGAATTTGAAAAGGAAAAGGAACTGGATGAAATCAAGGATTCTTTGAACAGTCTTCATAAAGAGGCGAATTTTGTTACATAGAATTTGAGACTTTCCCGATACTGTTTGAGCCTTTGCATTCTCTGCGAGAAATTTTTGTGCACTTAGTGTAATTTTCTTTGTGGTCTCTGTGGTTACAAAACCTGCGCCAAAGCATTCGATAGGCTCAGGCTGACAGCCCACATGATCAGTAAAAAAATCTTAAATCTAAAATCTCACTTCTTAATCAACTTCCCTTTCAGAAATTCCGCCGTAAACGATTTCTTGCATCCCGCAAGCTCTTCCGGCGTGCCTTCAAACACCACATATCCGCCCTTATCCCCGCCTTCCGGCCCCAGATCGATGATCCAGTCGGCACATTTGATGATTTCCATATTATGCTCAATAATAATAATGGTATGCCCGCGTTCAAGCAGCGCATTAAAGGCATAGTTCAGTTTATTAATATCGTGGAAATGAAGCCCCGTGGTGGGCTCATCAAAAACAAACAGGGTAGGAGTGTCCACCACGCCCTTGGTAAGAAAAAATGCCAGCTTAATACGTTGCGCTTCGCCTCCGCTTAGCGTGCTCGAGGGCTGGCCCAGCTTCACATAACCCAGCCCCACATCAGCCAGCGGTTGAATTTTGCTTAAAATCTTTTTATCAAGCGAAGTATGCTTCCCGGCTTCGCTGCCGAAAAACTCCAATGCCTCGTCAATGGTCATATCCAGCACATCGGTAATATCCTTTCCCTTGTATTTCACATCCAGCACTTCCTCCTTAAACCTTTTGCCGCCGCAGTTTTCGCACACCAGCTGTATGTCGGCCATAAACTGCATTTCCACTTTTATCGTGCCGTCGCCTTCGCATTCCTCGCATCTTCCGCCGGGCACGTTGAACGAAAAATATCCCGGTTTATATCCTCTCACTTTCGATAAGGGAAGTTCGGAGAATAATATTCTGATGTCATCATAAGCTTTCACATAAGTTGCCGGATTCGACCGCGACGAGCGGCCTATAGGATTCTGATCAATAAGCTCCACGCCGCCAATCTTATTTAAGTCACCTTTCAGATGAAGATATTTTCCGGTCTTCTCACCGTAATCGCCATAGATTTTTTTCAGTGAAGACGACAGCACATTTTTCACCAGTGAAGTTTTCCCCGATCCGCTAACACCCGTAACGACGGTCATTACCTGAAGAGGAAACTTAACATTGATGTTCTTTAAATTATTTTCCGTGGCGCCTATCACTTCGATGTATTCTTTCCATGCGCGCCTTTTAGAGGGAGTTTTAATCGAAACCTCTCCGCTCAGATATTGAGAAGTAAGTCCTTTATTCTTTTTAATTATTTCATCATACGTTCCCTGGAAAATAATTTCCCCTCCGTGTGTGCCTGCCATAGGGCCAATATCCACAATCTGATCCGACGATTTAATGGTCTCTTCATCATGTTCCACCACAATCACCGTGTTGCCGATTTTCTGCAACTGTTTCAGCACTTTTATCAACCGGTGAGTATCTCTCGGATGAAGCCCTATGCTGGGCTCATCCAGAATATACATTGATCCCACCAAACTGCTTCCTAAAGATGTTGCAAGATTTATGCGTTGCGATTCCCCTCCCGAAAGGCTCGACGAGAGGCGGTTCATCGTCAGGTAACCCAAACCCACATCCGTCAGAAACTGCAAACGGCTGGTGATCTCAATCTGCAAACGGCTCGAAATCTTGTTTTCGTTTTTAGTGAACTTAACAGATTTAAAAAAATCAAGTACTTCATCCACGGGCATCAGCACAATATCCGAAATGGATTTCCCGTGAACTTTCACATAGGTAGCATCCTTGCGCAGGCGTGTACCATGGCATTCAGGACACACGGTCTTTCCGCGGTAGCGCGCCAGCATCACACGATATTGAATTTTATATTGCTGTTCTTCCACCCATTTAAAAAACGCTCTGATCCCTCCGAAATATTTATTGCCGTTCCAGAGAAGTTCTTTTTCCTCCTTCGTTAATTCAAAATAAGCGCGGTGAATAGGAAAATCAAATTTGAATGCATTCATCACCAATTCCTCTTTCCACTCGCTCATCTTTTCACCTTTCCAGCAAACCACGGCCTCTTCAAACACGGAAAGGTTTTTATTCGGAACCACCAGATCTTCATCAATGCCAATAATGCTGCCGAATCCCTCGCATGTTTTGCAGGCTCCGTAAGGATTATTAAAGGAAAATAAATTCATGGAAGGTTCTTCAAAGGCTATTCCGTCCAGTTCAAATTTGTTGGAGAATTTTTTCAATTGATATTTTTCCTTCGCGCCAAGCACTGCAATAATACAGCTTCCGGCAGATTCGTTAAAACATGTTTGTATGGAATCTGCCATATTTGAATCCGCTTCTTGATCCTTATTCAGGACAATTCTGTCAATCACCACCAGAATTTCATTATTCAAAGGAATGAATGATTTATCCTTTAAGGCATCTTCAATTTTAATAATATCATTATCAATAAAAATTCTTTGATAACCCTGCTGTGACAATATGGTTAGTTCATCTGTATAGCTGCGGTTATTATTGATTCTGATAGGAGCAAGAATAAGCAGTTTTGTATTTTCAGGTAAAGCACTTATATATTTTACTACATCCTCTATACTGTCTCTTTTTACTTCTTCATCGGAGAATGGCGCGAGTGTTTTGCCAATCCTGGCAAAAAGTAATTTAAGGTATTCATAAATTTCAGTGGAAGTTCCAACTGTTGATCGTGGATTGCGCGTGTTTACTTTTTGTTCAATGGCAATGGCAGGAGAAATACCTTTTATATATTCAACTTCCGGTTTGCCCATCCTGCCGAGGAACTGACGTGCATAAACGCTCAGGCTTTCCACATATCTGCGCTGGCCTTCTGCATAAAGTGTGTCAAAAGCAAGTGAAGATTTCCCTGAACCTGATAATCCTGTGAAAACAATAAACTGATTTCTCGGAAGAGCAATATCAATATTCTTCAGATTATGAACGTGTGCGCCTTTGATAATGATGAATTTCTTCGGATCCAACTGACTAAAATCTGTCTTCTGCATTATTGTGTTTAAAAGTTTTTTCAAAATTATTATAAAAATACTTGCATGGACTAATAAAATACCGTATATTTGTACTATCAAATAAAAATACACTTAATCCCCAGGAGGAACATTATCGAATAAACACTTACCCTTTTACATTTATGCCTAATAAGGGAGGTTTTTATGGACAGGAAGTTTTTGAAAAAACAAAAACTACTTCGATTATGTTTATCAATTGATCACACAGGTAAAAAAGACAATTCGAGATTTTCGAAGAAGAGAGTTTTTGTATTGATCAGTAATCGATCGGTGCTGAAGTTTGTTTTGTCTACTATCATGGTGGGTATCCAAAGCAATAGATGTTCAATCAGCTATAATAAAAAGATGATTGATATTTATAAATTTGAAAGCAACTAAATATTTTTATTAATCCTCAAAACTACAGGAGAAACAATATCGAAAAGAATTTTACCCTGAATTAAATATAAAAAAGGAGTGTCGTAAGATTTTTTTGCTTCTGAAAATCAGAAGTTGAGTGGTATTGATTTATCTTGTGGATCACCTGGTAATATTATTAACAAAGGTTTTCCGCGAATAAACTGCTCATGCAGCCTGAATGTTTATTGGCTGAATGAGAACAGAAGAGGTATGTATTGCTTTGAGTAAATTGGAACTAAATATTATCAATGAAATAAATTTTCAATTATTAAAATATAATCAAAATATTTTCGTTCTGAGCGAAATTTTAAAATATTACTAATTAAAACAAAGGAGGATTATCGAATAAATACATACCCTTTTACATTTAATCTTTACAAAGGGAGGTCTTATGAAAACCAAATTTTTAAACGATCAGGAACTGATCGATATGTATTTGTCCGGTAATAACCGCGGTTTGGATGAATTAGTGAACAGGTATCAGAAACGGCTGTATGCTTTTATTTATACGAAAACAAAGGACCAGCATCTAGCCGATGATATTTTTCAGGAGACATTTATCAAGGTGATTAACTCTATCCGAACAGGAAAATATTTCGATAAAGGAAAATTCATTTCCTGGGCTATGCGGATAGCACACAATATAATGATGGATCATTTCAGAGCTAAGAAGAGAGAAGCATTAGTAAATAATGATAACGAAGAGTTTGATATTTTCGACGTGCTGAAATCCCCGGACGATAATGTAGTTGATAAACTAATAGCAGCTCAGATTCATGGTGATGTAATAAAGCTGATCAAGGCATTACCTGATGAGCAAAAAGAGATTGTTATTTTGAGGCACTATAATAAATGGTCCTTTGCAGAAATAGCTGAGGAGTTAGATATTAATATGAACACAGCTCTGGGAAGAATGCGTTATGCCTTAAAAAATCTCAGGAAAATGATTATTGAGCAAAAAATAATGCTGACGATACAATAATTTTTTATCTCACACAATAATATTTTGGGAAATGCGTTTGCCCCCCGTTAAAATGACAGAATTTTTACAAATGATGAAATCCCTTGGCCTTAATTTCTCCGGAATAGGAGTAATAAAGGCTGATGGAATTCATCAGGACTATATCAATAATGAATTATTAACAAATAAAATAAATACTTATGAAAAGAAAAATTACTTATTCAGATTTACTTTTACTGGCATACAACGAAATCGACGGAAACAGAAAGTCAGAAATAATTGATGCTGTGAGCCATAATTGGAAACTTAAACAGCAACTTCAGGAGATTACAGATACCATGGATTTCCTGGATAAATCTACCATTGGCCCGTCACAAAATGTTTTGAATAATATTTTTAATTATTCAAAATCTATAGAGATTGTTCGTTTCTCTAATTCAAATCAACAATTTATTTTAAATAAGAATTAAGGATATAACGAACGGATGTAATTAATTTACTGCATAATCGAATAAATAAAAAAGCCCCCCGAGTACTCGGGGGGCTTTTCTATTTACTACAATTTTATCATTTCTGCATAGAAATCTTGACAACTGATGATCCATGAGAAGTAATTATCTGGGCGAAATAAACTCCCACAGCCAGATCTCTGATATCAATGTCCGTTTTCTGCGAGATGATATTCTTTTCAATAATAGTTTCTCCCAGTACATTCAATATTCTCAATTCAATATCCTCATTAACTGTACTGTTTAACTGAAGTGTGAATAAACCATTATTCGGATTCGGATAGATGAAGAATCCCGTAACAGAAGCATCATAAAAAACACCAACATTAAGGTAATGGATTATATTTGATGTGTCAGAATTACATCCGTTGCCATCGGTCAGAATCACATAATAATTACCTGTATCTGTTGGTAAATATGTCTGATCTGTGGCACCTGTTAGTAAAATATTATTATAATACCATTGATTTCCTAGAAGCACATTTGAAACCAAAGTATCAACATTCTGACTAATCACAGGTGTTGCCGGAGTTGGGTAAACGACCATCGCAACTATATTTGAACTGTCTGGATTTCCGGACGCGCAGACTTCACTCGAAGTAAGTATACAATAAACCTGATCATTATTTGCTAAAGATGTAGTTGTATATGTTGAACTGTTTACTCCGACATCAACTCCATTTACAATCCACTGATAAGTAGGAGTTACACCACCGTTAATTGGAGATGCCGTTAGAGTCACAATAATTCCATCACAAACAGGATTAGGTGAAGCAGTTATACTTA
>Ga0182027_10005406_pt1 | contig 19423 bp, 18 predicted proteins | sample 712E1DmetaG_FD_121300 | JGI IMG/M metagenome (GOLD analysis project Ga0182027, IMG submission 121300) | Permafrost microbial communities from Stordalen Mire, Sweden - 712E1D metaG (Illumina Assembly) | ecosystem: Environmental > Terrestrial > Soil > Wetlands > Permafrost | place: Sweden...
AAAGATAAATAAGAAGAAAAAGTGCAATGCCTCCGGAAACGTAAATCATAGTGACCGCCTTATATTTTTTCGCAAGCTTTGACAAACAACAGACACAAACCCATGGACAGCAAACCCATTAGGAACATGCTTGGTATCCATACTAATAAGTTCATAAACCGGACTCCTTTTCATTTCTACACATTAAAATACGGGAAAAAGTATTCGGAAAACATAAAAAGGCGAGGCAAAAGCATTAAGAAAACATAAAGAAAAAGGAACTCGGGCGATTAAAGAAGAATACCAAGGAACATCATTTGCATTATTGCAAAATTGCAAAAGAGTCTTTTTCATTGCCACCATCCTAACTTCATATTGAAGACCATCGCAATTGCTTTTCTAAAAGTTGCGCAAATTTAATGCCGAATTAAACAGATTAAGAGTGCCATTGCCGTTAGAAGGCGTTTATATCAACCTGTACCGTGACCGTGGGCTTAAGGTTCTGAGAATCATTCCATATATCGTAGCCTACGATGACGCTTACATTCGGTGCGAATGTCCACGCCGCGCCGAAGCTGAGAGCGCCATAGCTGTTTTTTCCTCCCTGATAATCAACGGCCAACCATAGTTTGTTGGTAAGCTCGGTCATGGTGCGGTCCCACGAAAGAAGCACGCCGTTGGCCTGATCTTTAGCCACCAAAAGCGCTTTGTCATTTCCAAAGTAATACCCTGCGGAAAACCGCCCAAGCTTCCAGATGTTTTTCGCAAGGAGGCCATAGGAGATATTGAAACTTGTCAAGCCAACACCACTTGATTTTGTGCCCATATCGAATGCGCCAATGGCAGCCGCAGGCATATATTTGAAAAATGCGTCTTCAGGCACGCCAAGTTTTGCATTGAAATAGACGGGATAATCATGACCGGCAACGCCGCCAAGGTTGGTGTTGCCTGTATTATCGTTGTTCATGAAGCCATAATCGCGATAGTCAATGCCGATTTCCAAACCAATTCTTTTAAACGGCAATACCCCCATGGTTATGCCGCCATTGGTAACGGTTGCTTCGGTCCCCATGACTTTGATATATGAATCCCATCCAAAATGTGGGTTGAGAAACGCCTGGACGTCGGTGGAGGGAATCCAGATCTGGGTGGAAGGGGTTGCAGTAACAAAATTGTTCAAAATTCCAATTATTAGTCCGCTCAGCAGTATTCGACATATGTATTTCATGACATGTCCTTTTCTATAAAAATCGTAATGCGTTAATTCTGTTTTCCAGGGTTTCATTAAAAAATACGGCGAAAAGTATTCAGGAAACCTTAAAAAGAAAGCGAAAGGCATTAAGAAAACGTAAAGAAACACTGCTTAACCGATTAATTCGAGATTGTCAGCCAGACCTCATTAATCCAGCCCTTCACTCCTATGGCGAAGGATTGCCTACTTTCCGGGTTAAATATTTCTTGTGATATTTTCTTGCTTCGGTCAATCGCAGGAATTGATTTACAGGTACGCTACTGAGCTCTTGATTTTGCGCCAAAAATAGGAGCCAAACAACGCCGATGAAAACGATTGCATTTGTCCTCTGGATTGCCTTAGGCTCCTACGCGTCTGCCGAGTTTGTCGGTCTCTCCCCCGGCATTCGGCTGGGATGGGAGTTTGGGGAAACAAAGGGATTTGTTCTCGGCATCGGCTGCGGCGTTTTCTATTGGGGCACCTATGCTCCGGGGCCCGTGGTGAGCTTCAACACATTTGCGCAGTACGCTTTTGGAAGAAAAGAGTTTTCCCAGGAAACCGACCTGACCGTGGGCATACTGGGTTTGTTGTTCGCCTCTCTGGGCGCAGAGGCAACGTACGGCAAGGGATTCTTCAGCTCGATGTCTCCCTTTTATCAATTTTCAGCCGGCCTTCTTGACGTCGACTGCGTGACGTACAAGAAGTACTTTAAACGCAATGAACGTGCAGTGCTTTTCCGGCTCGGCTTCCCCATCATGCTCTATTCGCAAGGACAACTTCTCAATCTGAACCTCGGCAAATTCGATTGATGGAGAATGGCCAAATCAGGTTATCCACCATTTCTATGCAAGAACAATTGGGACCGGCAAGATCTGAACATTTGAGCGATTAGCGCGAGCACGTTTGTCTATTAAACAAAGAAGCTTAATTTAATGCGCCCTTCTGAAAGGCAGAACAAGGATGGATCATAAAGCCGTGACAGCCATGTCGGTCTTCTTCCTTTTTGTCGCGTTTGGCGTTGTCTCACTTTTGGTGATTCTCACAAAAAGACACCCCTATTTTGTCAGCAAGAAATTGCGCCTCGGCGCGGTTCTCCTTTCCCTGACCTGCTCTTCTGCCGCGTGCATCGGCCCTGGCCCCCTTGTTTCGTGCTATCTCCCGGCGCTTCAGAACCAAATTAACGTTGATCAGGCAAATTCCGAAACCGGCGAAATCGTTCTTAACCGGGCGACATCGGATACTCTTTCCGGTGAAATTCGTGACAGGAATGGCACATCATTTTCGTACGCAGTTCTTGACTCGACCGATAGTCTGATCAAAAAGGACGACATAACGGCCCTGGACGGCGCATTTGATGCGGATTCGGAAGCCTTCAAAATCGGCCTGGGCCGTTCGGTCGCAGCCGGCACCTATACCCTTCGTTTCTATTCTGTTCCTAAGGATTCCATTCAGAATCATGATTGGGAAGACCGGTCCTATCCTCTCAAGATCATTGATTCCCTGCCATGAAATTCCCGATCAGGCATATTGCATTTGAGGTTACACACCAGTGTAACCTCAAATGCCGATACTGTTACAACTACTGGCGCCGGGGTGCCGCGGAGCCCGAACCCACGTCCTTTTCCCGGGCAAGGCTTGCACTGAGGAGGATCCATCAGGTCATTGATTTTGAGCACATCTCGTTTACCGGCGGAGAACCACTTCTTGCCGATGGTTTGAAAGAGCTCGTCCTGTATTGCAGGATGAAAAGCAAAGCGGTCACGATAATTTCGAATGGAACGGTTGGCAATCGTGAAGACTATAGTCTTCTTCTTGATTTGGGAGTATCTGCTTTCGAGTTCCCCCTGCATTCACCTACTGCCGTGGCTCATGACTATCTGACGAATTCAGCCGGTTCATTTCATCGCGCTCTTTCTTCCCTGCGCCTTACCATTGAGATGGGCGCGCCTGTCGTATCTGTTTTTGTTTTGACAAAGGTTAATGCGGCCTTGTTGCACCAGACCTTGCTCTTTGCCGAACAACTGGGAGTACGCAATTTCATGCTGGCGCGATTCAATATCGGGGGCAGAGGAATTGGAAATATCGAGGAACTTGTTCCGTCGGGCCCAATCATGCGGTCGGCATTTCAGCTGCCAAACGATTTCGCTCGACCCCACAAAATGAAGATAACTGCCAATGTCTGCGTTCCCCATTGTGTCATAAACCCGGCTGATTATCCCGAGCTTTCCGTTTCGTCATGCGGACCCAATCCGTTGAAGAGGCCGGTGACGATTGACTACGAAGGCAACCTGAGGATGTGCAATCATTCCCCTCACGTCATCGGTAACATCCACACGGACTCCGTCGAATCGATGCTTTCATCACCGTATGTCAAGGAATGGGAAGCAGTGCCGGCGACCTGTGCGGAATGCGACAAATGGGCAAGATGCAACGGCGGATGCAGGGCGGCCTCAGAACAGATGGGTCGTTCAGTGCGAGCTGCGGATCCGATTGTTGGAATGCTTGAAAACAAATAGAGGAAATATGGGACTGCAACAATCGAATGACGGTCAGATTATTTCGTCGCCCCACAGTTTTTTCAGAAAAGCCTTCCAAGGCATAATGAGAATATTATCTTCGGTTTTCCTTGGCTGCGGGTCAAGTGAAACAACAAGGGCATTTTTCACTTTGAATTCCTCTTTGAAAGCACGCAAGCCCTTAAGGTGCCGGGGTTTTGCTTCGCTCGAAGACTTTACTTCTATTACCGTTTCATGGTCGGCCAAGACAAAATCGACTTCAAAGCCCGATGTTGTTTTCCAATAGGTGACAGGATAATACTTTTCCGAGTACCGTGAATGCGCCAGGATTTCGTTGTAGATAACGTGTTCAAAAGCCCTGCCAAAAAGTTCTGACCCTTGTCGCACCACGCCGCGTTTTGCAAGAAATCCGGTGATCCCGACATCGAAAAAATAGAATTTTGGAGCTGAAATCGTCCTGCGTTGCGCCCTTTTTTGATATGCTGGTAATTGCGATCCGATAAGGGTATCTTCGAGGATCTGGTAATATTCTTTCACTGTTGGCGCGCTGACGCCGCAGTCGCTTGCAATATTTTTGTAGTTGAGCATTTCGCCGTTGCACAAGGCTGCAATCTCCAAAAACCGCCCGAATGCAGGAACATTTCTCGTAAGGGACTCTGCGGTAATTTCCTGTTGAAGGTACTCACCGACGTACGACTGAATCAGCCGCTGCGGAGTGTCGGCCGCATAGTGTCTGGGCAGGAGTCCAAAGTTGATTGCCCTGACAAGGTCGAAATTATCGATTTCTGGAAAAACGAGTGGGAACAATTCATACCGCACCGCCCTCCCGCCCAAGAGGTTCGCGTGGCTGCGTTTCAGTTTCCGCGCGCTCGAGCCGCATAGGACAAACCGGAGACGGCGATGCTCTATGAGCCAATGAACTTCGTCAAGGAGCGCCGGAATCTTCTGGACTTCGTCGATTATCACAGGAGCTTTCTGATTTTCCCCGGTCAAACCGGCAGCGTCGCATTCTTCACGGATAAGGGCGGGATTTGTGACCAGTCTCTGAAAAACGTCGGAAAGCAGAAGGTCATAGTACGTGGCGTTGGGAAACAATTGCGCCAGCAAGGTGCTCTTTCCCGTCTGGCGCGGACCCCATAAAAAGCATGATTCCCGAGAACTTAGCGATAAATCCAATATTCTTTTATACATGATATAATAAAGTATACTTTTATTTTATCATGAATTCAAGCGGTTTCGAATGAAGCCATGCGCTGGCGAGGCGTTGAGAATTGGCTCACACGCCAGTATGCCCGAATCCTCCGCTACCGCGGGAGGTTTCGGTGAGGGCGTCTTGTTCCGTAAAATCAACCTTGTTTGCGACAGGTGCGACGACGAGCTGGGCTATCCGGTCGCCCCGTTTGATGGTAAAGGGAGCGTTGCCGAGGTTGGCAAGGATCACTTTGACTTCACCACGATAGTCGGAGTCGATGGTACCGGGCGAATTCAGCACGCACACGCCGTGCTTGATGGCAAGTCCGGACCGCGACCGCACCTGCACCTCGTACCCCTGCGGTATTTCGAAACAGAAGCCGGTGGGCAACAGTGCCCTGCTTGACGGCTGCAAAACAACGTCCGCGTTTGCATCCACCGCCGCCGCAATATCCGCACCGCTCGAACCTGTCGTCATGCGCACGGGAACGGGCAGGCCTTCGCCATGAGGGAGACGCTGGACGATGATTTTGGGTGAGACTTTCTTGGGCATGCGATTTCCTTTTCCGGTTCAAGGGTGCGGGGGTACGGAAGACGGCGTTTCCACCGGAGGTTCCTCAATGGCTCTTGCGCGCCATGGCTAAATTACCATGTGACCCTAAAAAAGTCAATTCCCGGAGCCGGCCTCTGCGCCGCGCGCAAGCTGTGCTCACAATCGGCATGCTTTTCCTTGCTTTTTGCCTGCCGAGGTCCCTATTTTAGTTCTGATCAGGATTGCCTGAAAAAGGACATGACACCCCTATGGAAAGGAAGTTGAATCGATGAATAAATTAGCCACGGTATTCACCCTTCTTATCTGCGGCGCGACCTTCTTGTTCGCCCAGGACATAATCGTTCTCAAGAACGGGCTTGAAATCAAGGGCAAGGTGCTGGAAATAACACCGACGACGATCGAGTACAAAAAATTTGATGACCCCGACGGCCCCACGATGTTAGTCCCGAAATCGGATGTCTCAATGGTCAAGTACCATGATGGTACGAGGGACCTGCTGGAAGGTAAGAGTTCTTCGTCGAAAAGGAAATGGCGGTCTACAGAGCGCTCTGATGAGCGCTCTGTAGATTCGAGGCCAAACAGGATTGGCTTTTACGTAGATCCGTTGGGGTTTCTTGAGTTCGGTCCAATGATAGGGACGGAAATTACCATAAAATCAAGATTCTTGATTGATGCGTCTTTAAGGTTTTTTCCCTTGGGTGCGCTTTCGTACGTTACCGAAGCGGACGCCGATGACGGGAGTCCGAACAGGATTGCCGGCTTGGGAATAAGCGGGGCAGCGAAATATTTCCATCCATTGCGCGGAGGCGGATTTTTTGTAGGCGGTGCTCTCGAATACTCATGGTGGACGAGCTACTACGCGCAGGACAAGCCCGCAAAATGGCAAAAGGACGAAGCGGTCATCATGCCATTGGCGACCGTCGGTTACAAGTTCAGGTTCAGATCGGGTTTCTTCATTACCACAGGGGCCTACCTCGGAATTGAAATTCCCTTGGTTGACCAATGGTATTTCACCAGTATCGGTGACAACACGATTCATCTCAATGAAAAGACCCTTCAACCGGCCGGAATGTTTGAAGTAAGCTTCGGCTATGAATTCTGAGTGAGAATTTCGACGGCAGGAGTGCATTCTATCGAAGTCGGCTCCTGCAAAGCGCTCCTTCCGGTCGCGGTCACGACTTCTCGTTCGGATTATTAACCACCCCTGCGAAAAGAACCAGGCCGATTGCACCCGCACGGATGAAGTAGACAAAGGGGTGGTCGAGGACAACGTCGGGGGATGCCGGTGCTGCCTTTCCCGCCGATATGCTGGATACGGTTACCGCGTAAGCGACGGTGCCTTCTTCGTCGGTTTGGATTCCCGCCTTTTGCACTATGCGTTCGACATACAGATGCGCATTATCCCGGATGCTTTTGTCTAATGCCATTCCCGTTATTTCGCTCACGTTCGGATCGAAAGCGCCGTTCACTCCCATGTTTTGCAGCACGGGTTTGAGATCGATCAGGTTTTCAAAGAAGAATTTCGGCATGCGCAGCCCTCCGTAACCCATGGAATCCTGACTTGCGAGCGCGGCAAGGCATTTCTGCCCGATGAACTCCTCAACGGAAATGCTTTCTGGCATGTAAACGTCGAGATAAAAGAAATTCTCGGCATTGGTGCCGTAATAGAGCTTCACATTTTCATAGTCGGCTGTTTTCCGCGTCTGATGCTGATACTTTGAGGTCATCATCGAAACCTCCACCGTGCCCGTCGGCGTGGAAAACGGATGCGGCGTGGTCTGGGTCACGTCGAAGGGAGAAGTCCAGTCTGCCTTGAAATAGATCGTGCTCGTAATTAAGAGTGCGGTGATCGGCGTGATGTAGCTCTCGTCGACGACATTCGTGATGAGGTTGGCGGTATTATTGGCTATCCATTGGTTGATTTCGGCAAGGCTCGCCTGCACATTCCCGAAATCCAGTCCCGTAGCTTCAACTCCGTACTTCTTGTTCGCAGTATCCAGAAATGACGGCAGCAGCGAGTATTTGGTCGAATCCACCCAGATGGCGTCCGCTATCTGCAGGAGGACGGAGTTGTCCGCATACAGCAAACGGCTTAAGGCGGCAGTCGCGTCATCCAGCGCCACCCGCCCTCCGAGGACGCTGAGGAGCTCCTGTTGCGACGTCCCAACCGTCGCCTGGGTAATGATCGCCAGGTTGCGGCTTACGCAGAACGGGCTCACGACCACGTTTTTGCCGGCGTAAGATGCGCTATTGTAAATCTTACCGAGCAGGTTCACGGAAAAGGCGTTGACCGCCGCGCTGTAGCCGGAAGAGATGTCGGCTGCGGCGTTTGGCGGGATCATATTATAGATAAGGGTCGAGGCGGAATTTCTGAGATTGCGGCTATCGGATTTCGTTTCAGTCTCCTGATGCGACGCGCACCCTACCAAACAAGAGGAAACAGCGATGAGCACCGCAAACAGCGGCAACGTCGATTTGTTTTTCGGGTGAACAGGTGGCATTGGAAAAGCTCCTTTCCGATTCGAAGTTTTCGCATCAGCCGGTTATGGCGTGTCTATGGTATAGACAAACAAGCCACTGGGAATCGCTCAGCGCAAAATAGAATTCTTTGTGAATACCCAAGCTTGTGCGCCGCGAAAATGCAAAAAGAGTGGGCAGAGGCCAATAAAAAACGGGCGCTTTCGCGCCCGTTTGACCTTCCAATCGCTGTCGAGCACTTATTCCTGTGGACGTTCCGGCTGCGGCGCGGGAGCGGCCTGCGGCTGTTCCTGCGCAGGCGGCGCCGTAAGGAGCGCCTTGCGGGAAAGCTTCACCTTTCCGAACCGGTCGAACCCGATCAATTTGACACGGATGATTTCGTCCATCTTGATCACGTCCTCGGTCCTGTTCACGCGTTTGAGGTCGAGCTCGGAAATATGGACAAGCCCTTCCTTGCCGGGCAGGAACTCCACGAACGCGCCGAAGTCCACGATGGACTTGACTTTCGCGTCGTAGATTGCGCCGAGCTCGGGCTCGGCAACGATGCCCCTGATGCGGGCGAGCGCGGCATCGCGCTGTTCCTTGTTCGAGGCGGCGACCTGCACCGAACCGTCGTCTTCGATGAAGATGGTCGTGCCGGTCTTTTCCTGAATGTCGCGAACCACCTTGCCGCCGGGGCCGATGATCTCGCGGATCTTGTCCTTGTCGATCATGATGGTCGTGATGCGGGGCGCGTAATCCGACATTTCCTTGCGGCCCGCCGGGATCGCCTTTTCCATGATGCCGATGATGTGCAAGCGAGCGGTATTGGCCTTGGCCAGCGCCTCACGCAGCAGCTCGGGCGTCACTCCCGCGATCTTGATATCCATCTGGATCGCCGTCACGCCGTCGCGCGTTCCTGCGACTTTGAAATCCATATCGCCGACATGGTCCTCGGTGCCGAGGATGTCGGTAAGGATCGCGTGCTTGCCTTCGGCCCAGATGAGTCCCATGGCAACACCAGCGACATGCGTCTTGACAGGCACGCCAGCGGCCATGAGCGACAGCGAACCGCCGCACACCGTGGCCATGGAGGACGACCCGTTGGACTCCAGGATTTCCGACACGATGCGGATCGTGTAGGGAAAACTCTTCTCATCCGGCAATATGGGCGCGAGCGCGACTTCCGCCAGATGACCGTGGCCGACTTCGCGCCTGCTCACCGCGGACATGCGCTTGACTTCACCCACCGAATACGGCGGAAAATTGTAATGAAGCATGTACGATTTCTCGTACTCGCCCTGGATGTCCTCGATATGCTGCTGATCAAGCTTGGTTCCGAGCGTGGTGGCGACCAGCGACTGCGTCTCGCCCCGTGTAAACAGCGCGGAGCCATGCGCGCGCGGCAGCACGTCGAGTTCGATCGTGATGTCGCGGACCGTGTCGCAGTCCCGCCCGCCGATGCGGCGTCCGGTGTCGAGAATGGTTTTGCGCAGATCCTCTTTCTCGATATCGTGGAGGGCCTCTGCCATGGCCTTTTCTTTTTCCGGATATTTTTCCTTGAGCTTTTCCTGAACTTCAGTCAAGAGCTCCTTGACGCCTTTGTACCGCGTCTTCTTGTCGCCATTGAAGCTGATCTCATGGAAACGGTCTTTGACGATTTCCCACACGTCGGCCTTGATCGCAGCTACGTCGGTAGCTTCGGGCGCCACATACGGCTTGCGAACCACGCCCGCTTTTTGCGCGAGTTCAAGCTGCATGGCGACGAGCTTCTTGATTTCCGTATGCGCAAGCATGATCGCGTCGACGATGACCTCTTCCTTGACTTCACTGCCATGGCCTTCGACCATGACGATGGAATCCGCCGAACCGGCGACGACAAGCGAGAGCTGCCCGCCCTCGGCTTCGCCGAGCGTGGGGAACACCTTGAGCGCTCCATCGATCATCCCGACACGGACTGCCGCGATGGGCATCTGAAGAGGAATGTCCGACAGGGTGAGCGCGCACGATGCCGCAGTGATTGCCATCACGTCGGCGTCATACTGCTCGTCGGCGGAAATGACGGTCACGACGATCTGCAATTCGTTCTTGTACATTTTCGGAAACAGGGGCCTTAGCGGCCTGTCAACAAGTCGCGCGCTGAGTACTTCCTTTTCCGTGGGTTTCCCTTCGCGCTTGAAATAACCGCCCGGGATCTTCCCGGCTGCATACGTCTTTGCGATGTACTCAACCGACATGGGAAAAAAATCGTTGTTCGGCAGCGCGTTTCCCGCACAGGCGGTAGCAAGCACCATGGTGTCGCCGATTCTGGCGACTGCGGCGCCGCCCGCCTGTTTGGCTAGACGGCCGGTCTCAATCGATACAGCAACGCCGCCGATGGTTGCATCGACCTTCTGATAACTCATGTATAACTCCTAAAAAAAAACTGTGACGCCGGACTGGTTACTTCCTGATACCGAGCTTTTTGATAAGCTCTCTGTATTTCTCAACGTCCTCTTTTTTGAGAAAATCAAGAAGCGATTTACGCTGTCCGACAAGTTTGAGCAGCCCGTGACGGGAGTGATGATCCTTGACATTGGCCTTTGCGTGCTCAGTGAGAAAATTGATCCGTTCCGTCAAGAGCGCGACCTGGACCGATGTGCTTCCGGAGTCCTTGTCGTTCTTGCCGTACTCTTTGATGACCGCCGCATTGCGATCCTTGGCTATCGGCATATTCCTTCTCCTTAAAAAGGTAGACTTTTTTTAAAAGGTTTTTAAAATTGATTTCCTAGAGAATTACTTTTTTTATTGCCGCGATGTCCTTTTTCATCTGCTCGACGAGCTTTTCCTGGGACTCGAACATTTCGTCTTTCCTTATGAGCGAATGGACCCACACATGCCCCGTCTCGCCCTCGCGGGGCGCTTCCCCTGAATAGTCCAGCTCATGAAATTCGAGATGATACTCCCGGCCCTCGAAGGTCGGACAATTTCCGAAATAGAGCGCTCCCGGCCTTTTCTTTCCCGATTGATCGAGTGTCGCCGCATACACTCCCGGCGGCGGCAGCACCTTGTTCACGGACGGCCGTGCAAAATTCAGCGTCGGAAAACCGAGCTGCGTTCCTTTTTTTACTCCTGCGACCCGTTTCCCGGACACCAGATACGGATGCCCGAGCATTTGCACTGCTTCTGCTACCTCGCCCTCCACAAGCTTTTTGCGGATTTCGGTGGAAGAAACAACCGCGTTCTGAAGCGAAAGAGAAGAAATGGCAAATGTATCAATATGGTTCTTGCCGATCTCTGATTGCAAAAAATTCTGGTTTCCCGCGCGGTGGCTGCCAAAGGTGTGTTCCCGGCCCATGACCCAGGCTGACGCGCGTAAATCCTTTTTCAGGACTGTTTCGATGAATTGCAGCGGCTCCATGGCGGCAATGGCGTCGTCGAACGGGATCCAGGCAAGAAAATCCACGCCGTACGGCTCAAGGAGAAACGCCTTTTCTTCAAGCGTGGACAGGACCGGCTGCATGCTTCCCGGCGACACCACTGAGCGGGTATGGGGATCGAAGGTCACGATGACGCTGGCACGGCCCGATTCCTGCGCCCGTTTCACCACTTCCTTGACAAGCAACTCGTGACCGCGGTGAATGCCGTCGAAATTGCCCACGGACACGACCGAGGCGGTTACGGATTTGGGAAGTTTTTGAAAGTGAATTGTTTTCATGGCTTTTGGATGACCTCGCCCTTCCTCCCCTTCCCCTCCTTCCCTCTCCCGGCGGGAGAGGGGAAGAGGGGTGCCCGAAGGGCGGGGTGATGGGGTGAGGTCAACCCTTTATAAACACCTTTTCCGGATGAAACATCCCATTTTCGTTTCTTTTCAGCACCGCAGCAACACCGCCTGTTTCTGTATAGGCGATGGCTGTTTCTCCGGCCGCGGAACTGAGCTCAATGTCCTTACCGTGCGAGAGGAGATCACATTTCCCTTGGTCTACCACCACCGAGGGTACTGAAGCGAGTGCGGTCGCGACCGGCATCACCTTCGGTTTTTCCATACCGGGTCCGATGCGGTCAAAGGCGAGCGCGCCCTCCACCGAAAACGGTCCGATCGCAAGCCTGCGGATGAACGCCGCGTATGCAACGGTACCCAGGCTCTGCGCGATATCCCTCACCAGGGCGCGGACATACGTTCCCGCGGTACAGGTCATGTCGCACTCGGCAATTCCCAGCGCAGCATCGTAGCTGACAAGGGACAGGGAAAAGATGGTGACCGTCTTTTCTTTCAGATCGAACTCTTCGTTGTTGCGAGCGCGCTCATACGCCCGCTTTCCATCCGTCTTGACCGCAGAATATTTCGGCGGCGTCTGTAACTGCTTGCCGAGAAATTGTTCGCACGACGCGGCGACCTCGACCGCCGAAGGAATACGTCCGTTTTCCGAAGTGACCTTTCCCTCTTTATCAAGTGTGTCCGTCTGCGTACCGAACTGCATGCCGAACCCGTATCGCTTGGGTTCCCCGGGCAGGTATGGCAATAATCTCGTCGCCGCGCCCACGGCCACGACGAGCAGGCCGCTCGCCTGCGGGTCAAGCGTGCCGGAGTGTCCGGCCTTGCCGCACAAAAGCGTCCGTCGCACGGTATTGACAACGGCAAACGACGACGGTCCGCAGGGTTTGTCGACGAGGAGAAAGCCGTCCAAGGACTACGCCAGCTCCTTTTTGATAATGTCAAGCATGATTGCCTTTGCCTCGGCATAGGGCATGACCATGGTACATCCGGCCGCACTGGAGTGCCCGCCGCCGCCCTGGATGCTCTGGGCGATTTTTCCCACGTCGATTTGACCCTTTGACCGGAGGGAAAAGTGCGTTTCCTTTTCGTCATACTTGATGAGCATGCCGACCCGTACATCGCTGCCGATAATGGTGAGGTCTGCCATGCCTTCGGAGTCGCCGTAGGTCGCACCGACATCATCGATGAGACTGTAGGGCATTTCCATGGAGCAGATGGCGCCGTTTTCGTAGAACGTCAGCGTGGACCAGATTTTGGACTGCAGCATAAGCCCCTGCGCGGAAAAGGAGGCGTACACTCTTTCGTAGATTTTCGAGCAGTCCGCGCCGCGGTCGCTGAGGTCCGCCGACATGCGTAGAATAGTCCCGTTGGTATTGGAGAACCTGAAAGCCCCTGTGTCGGTCATGATCGCGGTGTACAGAGATTCTGCCACATGCGCAGGATACGCAATCTTCTGGTCGCTGAAATAATCGTAGATGATCTGGCCGGTCGCGGCTCCGCCTTTCTTCACAAAATTGATATCACCGAACAAGACATTGTCGCGGTGATGGTCGATGTTGACGACATACCCGCACAGGTCGCGTAGACCGGTCCAGCCGAGCCGCGAGGGGTTGGAGCAGTCGAGAATTACGGCCACATCGAATTTTTCCGCGGGCCGGTCAATTGTCAGGACATGCGAATTTTCCATGAACCTGAATTTCGTCGGGAGTTTGTTGTTATTGTAAAGGACGGCCCTCTTGCCGAGCGACGTGAGGTACCAGTACATAGCCAGCTGCGAGCCGATGCAATCGCCGTCGATGCCGACGTGGCTGGAAATCAGAAACGACGCGTTGCGGTCGATCACGTTCGCGAGGTCAGTCCAGGTCGGTGCGGATTGCGTTGAAGAGGTCATTAAGACGATTACTCTGTTCTATGGTATTGTCGAGTTTGAAATAAAGTTTCGGGATGAATTTGACCACGATGCGCCGCCCAACGACATACTGCAGAAAAGACGCTCCCTTGTTAAGCGCGGCAATGGCGCTTTTTCTTTCGTTGTCGTCGCCCATCACACTCACGAGGATCGTCGCGTTGCGGCAATCGGGCGCGAGTTTCACCTCGGTAACGGTGACGATTTCCGGCACCCGCGGGTCTCGCATCTCATTCGCAATTGCCAACCCGATTTCTTTGTGTAATTCTTCACGCAAGCGTTCAATATGATAACTCATGACGTGTACTTTCAGAGCGACAATTTCCGCGCCACCTGGACCTCTTCGTAGGTCTCGATGCGGTCGTTCTCCTTGAAATCGGTGAAATTATCAAGAGTCAAGCCGCATTCAAATCCTGAGGCCACTTCCCTGACGTCGTCCTTGAGCCTTCGCAGCGACGATATCTTCGAATCGGCGATCTCGACATCGTCACGGATGACGCGTGCCTTGGACCCGTTTTTCACCGTGCCCGTCATGACGTGGCATCCGGCGATCGTCCCACCCTTGGTAACCTTGAACACCTGGCGTACCTCGATGGTCGCGAGAAGGTTCTCCTTGATCTCCGGTTCGAGCATGCCTTCCATGGCCTTTTTCATCGCGTCGATCGCCTCGTAGATGATGCGATAGGTGCGTATGTCAACGCCTTCTTTTTTGGCAAGTTCGCGTATCTTACTGTTGGGGCTCAGATGGAAGCCGATGATGATGGCGGTCGACGCGACGGCGAGATCGATGTCCGATTCTTTGATCGCGCCAACACTCTTGTGGATAACCCGTATCTTGATTTCATTGGTCGACAGCTTTTCCAACGATGCCGCCAGGGCCTCGACCGATCCGTCGACGTCGCCCTTGATGATGAGGTTGAGCGTCTTGACATTGCCGGCCTTGATCGCCTCGTACAGGTGGTCGAGCGACACGCTCCCGATCCTGCGGATCTCGCGCTCGCGTTGGGCGAGCCGCCTTCGCGCGCTGATTTCACGCGCTTCTTTTTCGTCTCCGACAACTTTGAACGAATCACCAGCCTGCGGAGTTCCGGACAGGCCAAGGACAAGAACAGGTTGTGACGGCCGTGCATGCTCCACAATCGCGCCACGGTCGTTGAACAGGTCACGTACGCGCCCATGATGAATGCCGGTGACGAACGCGTCACCTTTTTTCAATGTGCCCTTTTGGATCAGCACGGTTGCAACGGGCCCCTTGCCTTTATCAAGTTCAGATTCGATAACGACGCCGCTTGCCCGGCCTTCGGGATTGGCGGTGAGTTCCATGATCTGGGTCTCGAGGGACAGGATCTCAAGCAGCTTGTCGATGCCCTTGCCCGATTTTGCCGAAATCTCCACGCATGTCACCTGGCCGCCATAGGAGTCGACCAGAACGTTGTACTGTGCGAGCTCGCTCTTGATGCGATCGATGTTGGCCGTAGGAAGATCGATTTTGTTGATGGCAACCACAAGAGGCACGTTCGCGGCGCGAGCGTGGTCGATAGCTTCCTTGGTCTGGGGCATGACACCGGCGTCCGCAGCGACGATGAGAACGATCACGTCGGTAATCTGAGACCCGCGGGCGCGCATGGCAGTAAAAGCTTCGTGTCCGGGGGTGTCAAGGAACGTTACGGTACCTTGCTTGGTTGTAACTTCATACGCAGCAATGTGTTGCGTTATGCCGCCCGCCTCGCCAGCAATGACGTTTGTTTTCCGAATATGATCAAGAAGTGAGGTTTTCCCATGGTCAACATGTCCCATGACAGTAACCACGGGAGCGCGCGGTTCGAGCTTGCCGCCGGCGGAATCATCCTCCGGTTCTACCTCATCAGCAGCATATTCTGTCATCAGTTGAGCCGTGTAACCGAATTCGTCAGAAACAAGTTCGATAGTTTCAAAATCGAGTCGTTGATTGATAGTCACAAAGAGACCAAGTTCCAGGCATTTGGCAATAACTTCGGAAACAGTTGATTGCATCATGTTCGCGAGTTCAGCAACGGTAACGAATTCGCTAACATTGAGAATTTTCTTGTCCCCCTCGGGTGCTCCCTCTTCCTTGGGCCTTGCCTCTTTCTTATATTTCTTACGCTCCGAACCGGACCCGATTTTCGCGAGAGTCTTCTTGATGTTCGCCTTCAGTTGCATCTCGTCAATTTCCGGCCGTTCAAACTTTTTCTTCGGACCTTTCTTTTTGCCCTTTTTGAATCCCTGGCGGTCTCCTCCTCTGTCATGTGTCGAAGGCTGCGACGGAGTACCGCTTTGCACAGTTGTCGCGGTAGGCATGAAATCCATTGCCTTTATTCTCGGTGAGATTTCCTCCCTGCGGAATTCCGCAGCGGCAAATTCACGGTGATGCGGCCGTAGCGGCTTCTTCTCCTCAGCCGCAGGTGCGGATGGAAGAGGGACAGGGGCCTTTTTTGGTTCCTCAGCAATGGGCTCGGGCTTTTCCGCTTTGGTTAGCAGGTCTTCTTTGGCCTTGACGATGATCTGCTTCTTGCGCTCATATTCTTTCTTGATCTCCGCGCGTTCCTGCTCAAACTTCTTCTTGATTTCTTCCCGCAGGTTTTCGTCCACGGTGCTCATGTGACTTTTGACCGGGATGCCCATCTGGCGGAGCATCTGGACCAAAGCCTCGCTTGACACTTTGAACTCCTGGGCCAATTTGTAAACTTTTTCTTTTGCCATTAAAAAAACCTCTGCTGGTTAAAGGCACCGCATCGCCCGCACCTCGGACTGCATTGCCTTTTTAGTCGAATGTCAAGACTCTCCATCTGATCCGGCCTAGACCTCTTCCTCAGTACCTTCGACCGCGCCTTCTGTGGACGGGCCGACTCCCGGCATTCCTTTGTCAGGATCTATCTCCACCTCGGCCTCCGAATCATCCTCGACCGCATTTTCAACGAGCGCCTCCACGGCCAATTCCGGATCCGCGACCACCGCCTCCCCCTCCCCAACCGCGCCGGCTTCCTCGCCGACCACCTCGACCCCTTCCGCCGCGCCCTCGAGGGAGGCCTCGGCCACCACCTCGTCCGCGCTCTTGACCGGCACGCCGGTCTGGATGGCGGTGCGTTCATCTTCCGTAAACGCCGCGAATTCCTCGTCGCCGTAGACATCGATGTCGCGCTCCAGCATCTTGGACGCGAGCCGGATGTTCTGGCCCTCTTTGCCGATCGCCTGCGCCAAATCCTCCTCGCGGATGATCACCACGATCTTCTTCTCATTGACAGGAACGACGCGCTTGACCTCTGCCGGCGAAAACACACGCCGCACCAGAAGCGACAGCTCATCGGTCCAATTGATGATGTCGATGCGCTCGTTCGACAGCTCGCGAACGATCGCCTGCACGCGGTTGCCGCGCATGCCCACGCACGCGCCGACCGGATCGACACGGTCGTCGCTGGTCGTCACCGCGATTTTCGACCGGAAGCCGGGGTCGCGTACCACCTTGACGATCTTCACGGTCTTGTCGAATATTTCCGGCACCTCAAGTTCGAACAGCCGCGCCAGAAACTGCGGCGCGGTGCGCGAGATAATCACCTGCGGTCCCTTGGGATTGTTCTTTACGTCCGCGATACAGCCTTTGATCGGGTCTCCCTGCCGGTACCGTTCCTTGCGGATCTGTTCCTTGTACGGCAAGAGCGCCTCGGTGCGCCCGAGGTTGACCAGGATATTACCTTTGTCAATTTGCTGGACCGTGCCGGTGACGAGCTCGCCGATTCTCTCGCTGTAATCCGCGAACACCTTTTCGCGCTCGGCCTCGCGCACGCGCTGGATGATCACCTGCTTTGCCGTGGCGATCGCCGTCCGGCCGAACAGGTCGATGTCAAGGTCCTGCATCAGTTCGTCGCCCGCTTCGAGTTCCGGGTCCACCTTCTTGGCCTCTTCAACCGATATTTCCTTCTCCGGGTCGACGATAGCCTCGACTACGGTCTGGCGCGTGTACACTTCGATAAGTCCCTTTTCCCGCTCGACCTTGACCTCGACGTTGGTCGGTTTGCCAAGGTACCGTTTCGCGGCGGTGCACAAAGCGTCCCGCAGCGTTTCGATGACCAGGTCCATGCTGATGCTTTTTTCTTTTGTCACGCTACCGATGGCCGCAACGATATCAAGAGCCTTGACGCTTTCGTTCTTGCTCTTCCGTTTCATTGGTGTATCCTTCCACTGATTTATTTAAATCTGATGTCGATTGTTCCTCTGTCAATTTCCGACAACGCAAGGCGCCGTTCCGCGCCGTCCTCCATTTCGAGGACGACCTCGTTGTCCCGGCTGGCCAAGCATTTTCCCAAAAGCGTCACAACTTTTCCTCCCGGCGTTGCCGGGTTCAATACGATGTTCACGTACTGGCCGATCACGCTCTTGAAATGCTTTTGCGTGCGCAGGATGCGGTCCGCGCCGGGCGACGATACCTCGAGCGAATACTGCCCCGGCGAAAAGTCCTCAACATCGAGCAGCATGGAAATCTCCGTGCTTGCTTTTTCGCAATCCGCAATGGTTACGCCGCCTTCCTTATCGATATAAATCCGCAGCACCGAATTTTTCCCCGCCGAAATGAATTTGATTTCGTATAAATCCATCCGCAGGAATTTCAGCTTTTCCTCGATGAGCGGCGTCACATCTTCAAGCGAAGCCATGGCTAAAACCTTTCTCTCCTATCCCTACGTACCAGCCTTCGGTTCTATTGTTTCAGCGTCCCGGCACCACCCTCGTGGCGCGAATGCGGGCCGATAACAAAAAACGGGCTTTCGCCCGCCGCCTCACGTTGACCTTCCCCGAATGCCGATATAATATAGCTTGTGGAATTACGGATGACAAGCAGGCGCCACTAATTATTCGGCGCTCCCGAATTCTCCTGCGACGCCGAAATTTTGCCGGGCGAATTGGTGATCTTTTCAATCACTTCCGGCATCAACAATTTCCAGCGTTCCAGGTAACGGTTGAACGCTTCCATGAAAATCAGATATTCCGCGACTTTTCCCATATACACCGTTTTCGCGATCCCGAGGCGAACGAGGTCTGTGAAAATCCGTTTCCGCTTTTGGTCGCGGGTGAAATAGAAAACGCGCAGCACCGAGATCATGACAGTGATTTTCTCAAAGAAGCTCACGTCGCCCGCGTGCTTCCGCGTAAACGCGCCGTTTGAAAAGACCGCCACGGCTTTTTTCCGCAACATGTCGTAGTCGTACATCTTGCCGAGCGTGTCGAAGTACCGCGTCACCATTTCCGCGCCCGACATGTTCTTGTAGGTCATGCACGGCAGCGCGCCGTTGACAAGCTCCGGCTCCACGTCGATGAGCCGTCCCTCGCGTTTCATGCGGTCGTACAGGCCGCTGCCGGGCGAGGCCGTCAGCGTGGATACCATGGCGTAGGAGAGGTTGTTTCTATTGACAAAGTCTATAATATGATCGTAGGTCTCATAGGTGTCCGCGTCAAAGCCCACGATGAACGATCCGAACATGGTGATACCCGCGGCATTGACCCGGGCAATCGCCTCCTCGTACTGCGCGATGCGGTTGTGTTTCTTGTGCGTCTCGGTGAGGCTGGCCTGGTTGACGGACTCGAACCCGATTAGAATGCCATTGCATCCCGCCTCAGCCATGTCGCGCAACAGTGTTTCGTCGGACGCCACGTCAATGGAGCACTGGCACGACCAGGAAACACGCGCGCCGGTGAGCCGCCGCATCAGTTCGCGGGCGTATTCCTTGTCCGCCGTGAGGTTGTCGTCCACGAAAAAGATCTGGCGCTTGGGCAGAAGCCTGATCTCCTCCATCACATTGTCAACGTCGCGGTACCGCATGCG
>Ga0182027_10005407_pt1 | contig 19422 bp, 17 predicted proteins | sample 712E1DmetaG_FD_121300 | JGI IMG/M metagenome (GOLD analysis project Ga0182027, IMG submission 121300) | Permafrost microbial communities from Stordalen Mire, Sweden - 712E1D metaG (Illumina Assembly) | ecosystem: Environmental > Terrestrial > Soil > Wetlands > Permafrost | place: Sweden...
ACTATTAAGAACAGCAAATAAGGATCGGACGGCCGGATCAGAAATTCTGTAAATCTTCCCAGTCTTTATAATAAACGGCCGCCATCTAGGGTTAGGGACCTGTTTTCCATTGATTTCATGGAACCTGGGCACGATTTCTGTGCCGATCCAGGAGGCAGGGGGGCTTTGACAAAATTCGAGGAATTCTTCGATTTCTGCCCGGCCTATGCTTTTTATAGGCTTTTTAAGGACTGTACGGGCCCACAGAAGGAGTTTTTCAAGCTCCCGGCGGTATGAGGCTATGGTATCCTTACTGCCCTTGTAGCTTAAGAGGAACTCAATTGTGATGTAGTATTCGTGATCATTTACATAGGTTCCCGATTCCTTGGCGTATTTTAGTTCGCCTTCGAGGACTTCTGTGGAGTTAAAAAGGGGGATAAGTTGGTTCATACGGCCACCCTGTTAGGAGAAACTTTTAAAATCAACAATTGCTCTCTTGTTCCAAAGTTCAGTTAAATATTTTATAACACGTTCAACAGTCCAATCTTTGTCATCGGGAATTGCCACGCGGGATATTTCAGCCCGGCAATCAGTACAACTAAGACTAACCTTGAAGCGAATGCCGCTAATGTTTCGTTTTTTGAATTGCTTTGTTTTTACTTCGATTTCTTTACAGCCGCAAAAAGGACAGTGGTTTAATTGGGCCATAGGGCAGCTTTCCTTTGTAGTGACTTTATTTTGTGGAGGCTTGGGTTGGATCATTGAGGTAATATAGCATACTTCTCATCTCCTGTAAATAGTATTACAGGAGGTAACACCATTTGGGAACAAAAAAGAGCATTTCCCTGTGTGGATATGCCCTTGGAACACCTGTTTTAGTCCTTGCAGCGGCCCTTAGTGGGCTATTTTTTCCGTTTCCCATGCCTAAACACTTCGCCATCAAACTAATTCGATCTTAAGTTGCTTATGCAATACTCCCGCTAACTTTAGCAAAGTGCTCAAAGACAGGCTCTTGTTCCCTATATCTTCAATCCGGGATACTGTTTGTTGGGTTGTTTTAAGTCGCTTGGCCAGGTCTTTCTGGCTTAAACCCTGCTTCTGGCGTAATTGAGCAATTTGGATCGCCAAAGAAGCGAAAATCTCTTCCTGATCAAAAGCTTTTTTAAATTCAGGATTTTTCAGTTCCTTTTTAAGACGATCTTGAAATCGGCGGAAAGGTTTCATAATTTTTTTGTTTACAATAGATATTTCATTAACGAGGAATAAATGTTATTTGTTTTTTTATATCATCAAAAACAATAACAAATTTTTCAAATACGCTTCTTCGGCCCAGAAGGTTAAAACCAACGCCTAATTTTTGAGAAAACCCGATCACCGCATTAAAAGAAATATTCCCTATCATTACCAGCAAAGTATGAAAATAAACTGGGATAGTATTACCGTCGCCAACAATGATATTATTCAATTTTCCTTTTTTAAAATCAATCCCTATGGCTTCAGCTTCAAAAGCGGAAAAGATTGAATAAAACGCACCGGAATCAACGTAGGCTTCGATATCGAAGCCGTTTATACGGACAGTTACCATAGGGCAAGGAAATCCCCGGTATGTCTTATATGGGAAAATTATCCTGCGTTTAGCGCGCATAAAAAGTCTTTTGGCCGAGGGATTCTTAAAAACAATGGTATAGATTGAGGGAATCGAGATTTTGCTCTATCGGCAATCTCTCTAGGCGAGCCATCTTTATCCGTATACAGCACACGACCATCAACAACAAGAATATACCTACCAGCATATTTATTGACAAGCTTTTCAAAATTGGCCGTTAGCCATTTATCAGAATTGAATCTTTTTCCTAATTTTGGCTTTATCCCAGCTTCAATTCTATTTTTTATTTTTTTAATCATATCCCCTGCCTTCTTTTTAAGCTAATCGTATTATTTATAGTTTACCACACTAATCCACGGGGCTTATAAAAAATAACTTCACAAAAACTATTTCCCATTAATAGAAGAATACACTATTTTTAGTGTAGTGTCTATATAAGAAATAATTTCGCAGTTTCGACGTTTTACGAACTTTTTTGAGCCATTTCTTTAAGGGGTAGACCCAACAGTTGCCTCCTGTAGTGCCATTTGGCCACAAATCTTATAATTTCAATACGTTACAACATGCAATTTTACGGCTTTTTGATGCTTTTGGTCTAAATTGGGGCTCGATCCAGATAAAAATATGCCATCCATTGAGCATAAATACAAAATCCTGTCACGTATAACATTTAAAAGTGACAAAATTGACATCCAAAAACATCCCGCAAACAAACTCAACCATGTAAACTTTTCTTTACAGCTGTAATGCTTATTTAACAAGACTCCAAAAAAGTATATACTTTTTTAGAGTATGGCCAAAACTTTACTAATATCTGACCCTAAACGTCGGGCTATCCTCAGGCCGATGATCACGTTTATCATACATGGCGGTTGTTTGAATACTCGCGTGGCCCAACCAGTGCTGGACCTTCCGGATATCTTCACCATTGATTAAAGTATTGGTGGCTGCCGTGGCCCGCAGGGAGTGGGGAGAAAAATGCGATGTATCAAGCCCAATCTTCTGGCCATAATGGATAACCAATTCATAAACAGCAATGGGCGACATTCCTTTTGTCGAAAATTTTTTGTTATTGCTTAAAGATTTAAATATTGCTGATTCTTTGTTGTTAGCATGTTGTGCGCCGGAGGCTTCTAAATACTCATAAATACGTTTAATAGCAACGGGATGAAGCGGAACATATCGTTCTTTGTCGCCTTTACCTAGAACTTTTAATTGTTTGATGCCTTCGCGTTCAAGGATGTCATTGATTTTTAGATTGCACAATTCAGATCTTCTTAATGCATGAAACAAAAAAGTGGCCAGGATTGCTCTGTCCCGTTTGCCTTTTAAGGTTTTTGGATCCGGCGCTTCAAGAAGATCCTTGGCTTGCCGGTCACTGATGGCCTGGGTTGCGCCTTCGTTAGCTTGAAGCTTAGGCCTTTCAACACCAAGAACGACATTTGTTTCGACGAACTTTTGATCGCATAAATATTCAAAGAATTTTGATATCGTCGAAAGCTTCCTTTTAATGGAACGGGTAGCATATCCGGGTTTCTCGGATGTTTTGATCATGGAGTCGCGCCAGTTCATAATGTCCGAACGCTCAAGGGATTTAAAATCATCCACAGAAGATATTTTCAATGCAAAGATAAACTCCTGAAGATCAGCTTGTTTCGCTGCGCGGGAATTCAGAGAAGTGGTGTTCTGGAGCCAGAGCTTGATGAGATCGTGCTTCAGGAGGTCAATAACAGAGGGTATTGGGGTTGTTTTGGGCATGTTTGGCACACCTTTGTGAAGTCGGATGTGTATTTTAAGTCTATTTTATATAACTTATCATAATATCAATTATGATAAGTTAAAAGAATATTTAAAAAATCTGCACAGATCCACAGATTAGATTTCTTTCCCCTCTTATTCTAAACCAGCTTAGGCCCTGTTCTTTTTTGAGAAAGATAATTCTCTAATGCCGTAATAATTACATTGTTGAGGTTCGTTTTTTTCTCTTGAGCATAAATATAGGCCAATCGATGCAGCTCCGGGCCTGTCCGAACATTAAAGGATCCCTTAAATGGTTTGTCAGGAGTCTTATTTTTGACCTTACAGGTCTTGAGATAATCCTCAACACTGTCCTCAAAAGATTTCTTAATTGAGGCCACGTCCTGGCCTTCATAGCTGATCAGGTCCCTAATATGCTCAATCTTGCCATAGAAACACTCGTCTTCATCGCTATAATGAACAGATCCCAGATAACCTTTATATTCCATCATGTCGATCATATAAGACCCTCCTCGTTCAGGATGTCAAAGACTTGATTTACTTGATACGCTTTTAAAATTTTCTTGGGATGCGGTTTATGCAATATAATTAACTGATGATTGTCGTGCATAAACTTTCGCCTTGAGCCGCTGCCGGTTATCTCCCTATACCCTAAATGGTTTAAAAGCCTTGTTAATTCATCCCACGAGAAATCCCTGGGACGGGTATTAAATCGGGCAATGAGTTTTTCAATACCACTCATAAATTAAAGATACCACATATTTGGTTAAATGCAACTAAAATTAGTTGCATTTGGCCATCATGGTTTTTATTTTGCTGTCTTTACCCAACTATTCCTCATCAATTCCTTCCGACATCAATTTACCAGGCTGCTTAGATAATAAATGATGCGGGAAAAAGGCCCAATTAGCTATTAGTGTTGGAATAACGGCGCTGCCAATAACCGTTGCTACCAAAAAAGAATACTGATTTTGATTTACTATGCCGTGCGACAGTCCATATAACGCAGAAATCGTCCCGAACGTTAATCCTGTTGACATCATAAGAGTATAATACCACCTCTCAGAATTTTGCTTACGGAAAGCGCTGATCACAGGATAAAGCCCAAAAATCTTTGAAATAACTTTCCCTGCCAAAAGTATTAAGAAAATCAAAGGTGCACTGATCAAAGCCGACACTGAAACCAAAGAACCAGCTCTAATAAAATAAAATGGTGTCAGAAACCCTACCGTTAAGGACCTCAGCCTTCTTATCCAATGATGTTCCTTAACAGCAAACTCAGCCAAAAGGATACCTGCTATATAAGCTGGTAAAACTGCCTCACTCCCCGACCATGTTGCCAAAGCCCCTAAACCAAAAAGCACAAAAACAACCCACTTGATACGGATGGCAGCTGTTTTATTGCCATACTTCCTATGCAGAAATGACGTAACATATGGAAAAAGACTCAGAACGACCAAACTAACGACGACAAAGATCACTGTTTTATAAGTAAATGGTGAAAATATAAGCCCAAGCGCAATTACAGTACCTAGGTCATTAACAAAACATGACCCCAAGATGCCTTTTCCAAATTCAGTCTTATTAAAGCCCGTCTCTAACATCACCGCATACACAACGGCCATAGAAGTTGTAGAGAGAGCAACCCCTGCCAACCAAGAAGCACGCATGTCCCAATGAAGGAAGTAATGAGCAAAAGCAGTGCATCCAAGGAAGGGTGCTAAAAATCCCACCAACCCCACTACCCCGACTTCTACCCATTTAGTTCGAATAACTCTTGGATCAAGCTCTGCTCCAGCTAAAAAAGTAAGCATTACAGCCCCGCTAGAAGCCAAAAAACGAAGCCATTCCAAATTGCTCCCAAAGGCAATAGGGCCATAAAAATGGTTAGTTACTGTAGCCGCGAGTATACCCACACATATTTCCACAAGCGCTATAGAAATTTTTAAATGATTGGCAACAATAGCAGAAATAACTGCCAATCCTAACCATAATGAAGCAATAGTATAAATACTTTCCATAAATCCCCTTTCTAATCTTTGGTTATGTTTTCATTATACCTACATGAAGGCCCTCAAGAACGTCTATGAAATTATTTATAGAGTCACCATCGACAACCAAAGGCATCTCGACTGCACAGCCCCCTACGGTGAATGCTACCTTTATTTTTTGTACTATATACCCATACAAATTTTCTTCTGCAATGGAAATACTCTTAATCTTATTGATCGGAATATTTTGGACTTCCACTCCAGTGCCAATAAAATCCCCTAAACTATCTCGTGCTAAGAGTAAGGCTTTATTAGTTAACAGAAACGTTGCTTTACTCATCGGATAAACAGCTTTCTTTTTCTTAAAAAATGACGGTTTTCTAAATACTTTTTGCCACAAATACCGGCAGGGAAATGTCAAAAAACAGCGTTCTCCTTGGGCAAGCAATGTTTTCAAATGTTCAGCGTGAATTTTATTCTCTATCTTATGAATAAAACTTCCTGGCGGAAAAGATTCTCTGTCTAAATCATCAGGGTTAACGGCCAAAGAATATTTTTTATAAGAACGGATAACTTTTTCAAAATGGTGTTTACCGATTGAGCCAAATAAAATATTTTCTTGGGCATCTTGACCATCGCGTTGATAGTTTATAGTAAACCAACCAAGCAAAAGCGCTTTGCCGATATTGAAATACAAAATATCATCGAACCAAATAGAATTTACCCGCGTCTTTATGTCAGTAGTATGCCAATCCCTTGAAATAATGAACCTATTATCAGTAATACATAAACCCCGCGAGGATTCTTCGACTTTCAGACCAAAGGGCGTCGAAGTTGATGATACGCGCGGAGAATAAAGGCAATATTTTATCTTCTCCGAATCGCCTAATTGATTATCAATCAGTTTAGCGTGTGCACCCATAAGTTCGCAAGGATGCTCTACACTAAAGACTAAAGGTTCCTGGCCACGTGATTTCCAACCTTCCCAGGTATATTTTGTTCTGGATTTAAACGTCATTTACTTTATAAAATTATACCTATTTTGAAGTGCTTACAATAATAGAGGCCCCAATCAACGAAGTAGTAATTACAAAAGACATTGCAAAAACCGGAGAAACTACCCATAAACAGCCAACAACAATGCTCGATACAAAATCGCCAACCCCATTGACTGTCGCCAATATTCCGAATCCTGTTCCCCGAATAGTTGACGGCAAAAGAATTGCGGCGGTTGCACTTTCCAGCGTTTCCCAGACACCCATGTACAGGCCTGAGAAGCCAAAAATAATACCGAATTTGATAAACGAATCTCCAGGAAACATTAACGCAATAGCTGGAATGACCGCAATGGCATACCCACTCGCCAACACCCAGTGTTTGGGAAAACGATCCGCAAACTGTCCGCTTATATAACAAGAAATCGTATAAATAACATTGTAAGCGGCATAAAAAAGCATTGCGTACACAGCCCCTTTGGTCAAGCCATAGCGATGACTAAAGGCTTGAGTTGCCCAAAGAATAAGGAATGTATTAGAAAAATTCCCTATTCCCGCGATACCCACCCCAAGAAGATACTTACGAAATTCTTGAGGAAGGATTTTTATTCCACCAAGGAGATTAGTATTGGGCTGTGGAATATGTTCTTTTTCTTTGACTAAAAAGGCAATCAAAAACGCGGCAATAAGACCTGGAATCAATGTGAACGCAAATGTCCATCTAAGGCCAATGGTTGCGACCAAAACAAGAGCAATCAATGGCCCAAAAACCGCACCAGCGCTGTCCATTGCACGCTCTAATCCAAAAGCCCGACCATACGTTTCCGGTGTGGTTGCTTCTGTCAATAGCACATTACGCACTGGTGTACGTGCTCCTCGTCCAACCCAACCTCCCACACGGCCTATGAGGACATGCCACCATTGGGTCGCTAAAGCAAAACTTGCCATCCCCGAAGCAGTGACAAAGTATCCAACAACGGCCAATGGCTTTCGTTTGCGAAGCTTATCACTGTATAAACCTGATAATAGTTTAGCAAAGCTCGAAGTGCCATCAGCCAGTCCTTCGATGAGACCTAAAACCGCAGAACCTGCTCCCACAGAAGCAAGTAATGCAGGCATTGCTGAGGTGGCCATTTCATGCCCAACATCTGAAAAGAAGCTGGCAAGTCCAATTCCCAGGACTGTTGAGTTTAGCCACTTACCCTTTGAACTTATATCTGTTTCTATTTTAGGCATCGTTACCATTTAAGCTTGCCAATAAAAATAGCTCTACTTCCTAACTCTTCCTCAATTCTCATCAATTGATTGTATTTGGCTAATCTTTCCGAACGGGCCGGAGCGCCAGTCTTTAACTGTCCGGCATTGGTCGCCACGGTTATATCCGCCAAGAAGGAGTCTTCTGTTTCCCCGGAACGATGAGAGAACAAACAGGTATACCCTGCATCCTTGGCTATTTTTACCGTTTCCAAGGTTTCTGTAACGGTTCCAATTTGATTAAGCTTAATAAGAACAGAATTTGCGACACCTTGCTTTATCCCCTCCTTTAATATTTTGGGATTAGTCACAAAAATATCATCACCGGTAAGTTGAATCTTGCTTCCCAGGCGTTTGGTCAATATTTTCCAACCGTCCCAATCATTTTCTGCCAAACCATCCTCGATAGTGATGATAGGGTATTTAGAGATCAGATTTTCATAATAGCCAACCATTTCTTCAGAAGAGAGCTTCCGGTTATCTGCTTTCAGAAGATACTTTCCGTCCTCATAAAACTCACTGGATGCCGGATCAAGAACGATGGAGATGTCCTTCCCGGGTTTATAGCCACCTTTTTCAATGCCAGTAATAATAAACTGGATCGCCTCTTCATTGGAAGAAAGGTTCGGAGCAAAACCGCCTTCATCGCCGATAGCTGTATTCAATCCCTTGGATTTTAAAACCGCTTTCAAATTATGATAGGTTTCCGCGGCATACCTTAAAGCTTCACGGAATGACGGTGCTCCGATAGGAGCAATCATAAATTCCTGAATATCCACATTGTTATCCGCATGCTTACCACCATTGAGTATATTTAAACAAGGGATCGGTAGTCTCCTTGCCTCTTTACCGCCAAGATAACGATAGATGGGAAGTTTTGCATCAAGAGCTGCAGCTTTGACCGCTGCCATTGAAACACCTAAAATGGCATTAGCTCCTAATCGTCCTTTATTCTCTGTGCCATCTAATTTGATCATGAATTGGTCTATCTTTTCCTGTTTTGTAGGGTCTTTGCCAATAAGTTCCGGCGCAATAATGTTATTAACATTATCAACAGCTTTCAAAACCCCTTTGCCTGAAAATCTTTTCTTGTCACCATCTCGTAATTCCACGGCTTCCCGTGTCCCCGTTGACGCTCCCGATGGTACGGCTGACCTGCCCATAACACCGTTATCCAAAGTCAAATCCACTTCAACAGTGGGGTTGCCTCTGGAATCCAAAATCTCTCTGGCTATAATTTTCTTGATCTTTGACATGATGCTCCCCTTTCGTTAATAACAGCTTTTATTTTATAGAATTCTTAATTCCCTCAAGCTCAGAAATAGCTTTCTCAATCTCCCTTCGCTGGTCAGGTGCCTTATTTAAAAGATTTTCAACAGTATCTATTTCTTGTCGAATGAAAACCTTTGCCTGTTGTGCGATGTCATCCATAGAAATAGAAAGTGATTCAGTCCACTGTGAAGCCAAGCGGGTTAAATTTACCTCTATGTCCCAAGGAAGCCGGTGAAGAAAATGGCCATTGACCAAAGGTCTGAACAATCTCATGGGAACAAGAAACCAAACAATCTCCCAAGGGGTCATAAAAACATTCCCGATATATACATCTGGGATTTTTGGTTCTTTGATCTTGACCTCAAATTTTGCACCTGCGAACTGAGTATGCAATGCTTTTTCAATAGCTTGCGCCAACCGATCTTGAAAAGCCCGCACAACACGCGTATAACTGTCCAAAGCCATATTCAAATAACGCTCACTTAATTGAGGCCCAAACTCATCAGACAGGGGCTTGAGTTTGATAACAAAATTAGTTTCCACCCAATGGCGAAAAGCGTGAGAGGTCTTTTCAAGGTTCCCCCTCCAGCCTGGCATGTCTTCTTTTAACTGATGAAGCAAGTCCCTGGATACACGGATATGCTGCCGATCGAACATCCCTGAAGAGTCAGTATGTAACCGTTCTTTCAAGTCATTGGCAATGAGCCGGATTTCATTCTGAATACTTGATAACGCTTGACGCTCCTTCTCAATCTGTAGAAGTAATCCCTGACGGGATTCTTGAGTTGAATTTGCTGCCGATGCCCCAAGCAAAAGGTATTCATGGCATTTCAAAAGAACAGAACGCAATTTATGGGTAATAATTTCATCCGCTTTCTGAAGGCGATTCCCTGCGATGGATTGCCGGATAAATTCATATACGACTTGTTGGGAAGGGCCAAAGCCCAATTTTTTTGAAAAAAGGAAGATCCGTAAATCCTTATTAAGATTCTGCTTTACCTGACTATGAATAAATTGGACTACTTTATTTGCTTCGTTATCACTAACAAGGTCAACCTTAGTGAGCAGAAGGACAATTTCACAAGTATAATTATCCAGTTCTTTCAAAAGCTCTAATTCTCCTTCCGAAAGCGGTTGAACAACACTCACCGCCAAAAAGGCAGCCCCGACCCTTGGTAACCATTCCGTAGAAGTTATTGTATTGTGCTTGTAGACACTGCCAATACCCGGCGTATCCACAAATTGGATTCCCCGGTATTGTTCAAGACAAACGAGCTCCACGTCAACCCTCTTAATTTGTTTTACATTCTTTGGGTTATTCTCCTCTGTTATATAGTCAACTACTCCTTCTAAAGGGATTTCTTTAGTATGTCCATTAAGTAATTCGACTTGGGCCTTGTCACGCGCCCCATATCTAATATATGTAATAACTGAAGTTAATGGTAGAACCGCAACCGGCAAAACATCCTTGCCTATGATACTGTTAATAAATGAACTTTTGCCAGCCTTAAACCCGCCTACCAAAGCCACGTTAATAAAACCGCTCTCATGAACGGTTTCGCTAATAGCGGCTATCTGAGGCTTTAGTGAATCAATATGGAAATCACAACAAATACGGTTGATGGTTCCCACGTAATCCTTATATATTGGATTTAGCTGTTGGTCTTGATTAACTGCCATAGAATCCCTTTATGTTGAGGTCAAGAAACGCCCTCTTCACCAATGAGTTTTTCAATCGCTCTTATCCATGAATCTTTTTCTTCGTTAAATCCCTCTTTGGAAAAACGATAATCGTGTTTACGCATAAATTCTTTTAATTCTTTGGCCAAATTGGTCAACTTGACTGTTTCAATATCAATGAGTTCCTGACTCAATTTAATGTTCTTGCTCTCATTAAGGGCTGATGAAACATGGGCCAAGCATAGCCCAAAAGATTTCTTATACTCAAGAATAAATTCAGTCTCATCAAAACTTTCCCAAAGCATAGAAATATAACGCCCTGTAACTTCCTTTTCTTGTTTACAAAACATGCAAAGCACTCGACTTTGTTGGCTTGCGTTTAATTTTTTCGTCAGTCCTTTGATCGATGGTGTTGCATTATTTTCTTGGAACTGCTTTAAGACTGTGCCCATCAAATCGTTATAAATAATGGCCTGTCCAAATCCATCGCCAAGCTTTTGTAATTGCCAGGAATGACGGTTACAAAATCCTGAAGAAATCCTGATTTTATCCCTGACGCCAGAATCATTGACGCTTTCATATAAAAAATCATCCATCGCTTTATGAATTGTCTTTCTTACTATAAAACAAATCGGGCATCTTTCTTTGAAGGCCTCCAGAAGGTTAAAATATGTTTGATGTTTTTCCATCATTTTTCATGTAATAAATGGGTTGTGTGATTTAACATTTGAACAACGGAATTACCGCCTTCGACTTCGATAATATTAATAGCAGCTAAGTCCTGCTCAATCTTCCAATAATGATCTTGATTCCAACCCATAAGGCAGCCTATGATAATTTTATTGGTCAGCTTGTGACCAACAATGACCGTATCCCCCTGTGATTCTCTCAGAATGGTTTTGATCCCATCGTTAACCCTCTTTCTAACCTGTTCTAAAGTTTCAGCACCAGGAATAATTAGTTGTGCCGGGTTATTCAACCAATAAGAGTACATTTGGGGAAACTCTTTCTTAACTTCATCCACACTGCGCCCTTCCCACTGGCCATAATCAAATTCAATCAGTTCATTCCTCGCTATTACATCAAGACCAAAAATCGTAGCGATATTTTTAGCTGTTTCTACTGCACGCTGTAATGGGCTTGTATATATCGCTTTAACCGATAAATCCATCTGTGCTAAGCTCTTCGCTGTTAGCAAGGCCTGTCTTTTACCGCTTTCATCAAGCGGGATATCCTTCCTGCCTCTAAATATGTCTCTTTTATTCCACTCTGTTTGACCATGCCTGACTAAAATAACTTTCACTTCGGCCTCCTATTTAGCAATTACTTCCTCTATACGACGGTCTAAATCGGCCAACCCTAAGTTTAAACCTCCATTTTGAAAATATTTAACATCCTTTGATAGGTAACATAATCGCTGAATGATTTCCGGATTACCCAAAGACAAACGAAAAACCTCATCGGTAAATTCTTTCATTTTTTTTACAGTTAATTTAAGCATACGGACATAATAAGAAACCAAGCAATCAGAATCACATTTCTTAAAATTAGATACTTCAACTAAATTAGCGTACAAAGGTAAGAATCCCAAAGGATGCAGGTCTTCTCTTGTGGCTCCTCTGCTTAAAACAATAAAAGGGACATCTTGTGTAAGTAAATACTCAAAGAAAGAAAAATACCTTGGCCCCACTGAACCAACATGATCAAAAACAATATAAGGAAATTTGCCCTGCAAAAACTTATAAAACTGCTTTCGCAGAGTCAGCATGTTGTGTAACTGCACGTCCCTTTGAAGCAGTCCCCCCAATGCTGCCTTAAGTGTGTGGCTGTCAGAAGCATACGGGATTGATGCCCCTTCCCTATCTGTCAGCAGTTTACGAATAATGGTTGTTTTCCCCACACCTTTTGATCCCCAAATGATAATATTTCGTCTTCTTTGCATTAGCCTGTTAATTTGCTTTAGCTCATTTTTTCTGCCTATAAAAATGGGCTGCTCCATGATCATGCTCCAACAGGGCCCTAAAAAAAGAAAACTCCTACAATTCTGTCAAGAATCGTAGGAGTTATTAGCTTATGTGAAAATAGCTTAAGCGTTTATTTTAAAAACTCGGCGAACTCCATCGCCTTTATAATTCTTACATAGTTTATACTAACCATCCTCGAGCGTCAAGCTGTCCTGGATATATATGAATCTTAAACTCCGGCCAAAGACCCACCCTTAGAAGGAGCTTGGAGTCCCCCTAAAGCCCAAACACTGGGAACCGGTGTCATTCTAAAAATTACCGGTGAAAGCCAATCAATTCCCTCACGTTGAATACGTGCAACCTCTGTAGGATCAATATTTATCTCAACACCGTTACCATCTTTACTGACCTTCCACTTCATTCCGCTGGACGTGTTTAAATCAATACCACCGCGGGTAAAATTCTCGGTTTTTATACCATTAGCTAATGCTGCACTATCAACCTCACCCGGAGCTTTTCTTGTAACCCCAGCGGAATTAGGTAAATTTTGATCAACGGCTTTTTCCCCCTGCCCCACTTGAGCCGCTCCTTCAATTTCCTGCCTTTCTATTTCAGCTAAACGGTTTTCCTTAACAGCTCGAAAACTTTGAACATGATCCCCTGATTTTAATCCATAAGCGTCTACCCCACCTGCTAAATCGGCGATAGAAACTTCATTATCTTCTGGCTGTGCTTCTTTGGAACGATGGGAGATAACGGCTTCCATTCCATGCTGTTTAGCTAGCCGGACAACTTCCAGAGTTCCTAAATAGCCTTTCGCCGGATCATCAATGCCCGTCGTTAAAAAGCCGTTTTGATTAAGTTTAATAAGAATCCCAACTTTTTTAGTGACCTTACCATTAGCATCAACAAGGCCATTTTCTTTTAGCTTGTTAATGAATATCATTAATCGTCTTTCCTGTGTGACCAAATTATCATCTGCAATTAATAACACTTTATCCCCAAGGGCCTTAATCACAACCATCCACCCATCCCAATCATTCTGATCCATAGCATCTTCAATGGAATCAAGGGGGTAAGTTTTAACCCACCCATCTAAAACATTAGTCAATTCTTCTGGACTAATATCTCGTCCCTCAAAACTATAAGTTTTTTTGTCTCTATTATACATCTCTGAACTAGCTAAATCGATTGCTAAGGCAACAGTACCAACTTCCCCTGATTTAGATACCTTGTATCCAGCATTTTTAACGGCCGCCATCAGAGCATTTAAAATGAATTCATGTAAACCAACGTTTCTGTCTCTCAATTCAGATAAATTCAGATTCTTAACATTGTATGAATCTGCATTCTTATAAAGTTCTTGTAATTTTTCTTGGGTAAAATTAGGAATACTGTAACCCCCTTCCAAACCACGCAAATTACCCAATCCATGATCATTAGGGTTGGCCTGCAATCCCAATGCTTGATAAACAAGGCCCAACTCTCGATCTACGTTATCAGCCATTTTGTTAGATTCTGCTTTAGTTTTACCCGTTGGCACTATCATAAATTCCTGCATATCCAGCGAGTTCGCAGCATGAGCGCCCCCGTTAGTAATATTATATTGAATCTTTGTCCGGATAGAACCCCTCTTTTTCGATGCTAAATCAGGAGCAATTTCACGGATTAACTGATAAAGTTCTAACCCTTTTGCTCTGGCCACGGCCCAAGCATTAGCCATTTGATAAGCAAGAGTCGCTTGAGCACCCAGGAAATTTTGGGAGTCCATTTTAAGCATGAGTTGCCCAATTTCAGCCAATTGGTCTGGATTTATTCGTTGCTTAACAACCTCTGCATGGATCTTCTGAACATTTTCAATAACCTTATTTAGGTCATCTTCCGTTTTACGTTCATCATCCCCCGATGAAGTCCCTGCCGGCTGAACAAAATGCCCTTGGGCCCCTCCCACTAGTGTCACATCGACCCTTAATGTCTCTTTGTTCCCAATAGTTTTGACAATGGAAGGCTTGATGTCTTGGACAGTTAGCATCGCATCATCAGGATTTGCTGACTTGTGGAGAAAGGCACCCGTTTCAAAATCTATCAGTCTTCCATTTCCTCGTGGTAAAGCATTCCTATACGCCGCCTGATTGTCTGTCACCCTCGGCACAATAACCGCTTGCGCTTCACCAAACCCACCTGAAAAATATTTCCTTGGGATCGAGTCCCCTTGAGTTGTCACATCTTCCTTAATATAGTTAAACACCCCTTTTTTGTAAGCTTTCAAATATTGTTCATAAATCTGCTGTTTAACGGTCGGATCGTTTAAATCAATCCCCTTAACCTTACTTTGATTTGTATAAACTTGATTTAATAACGCTTGTTTAAGATTGTTTTTATACCAATTAGCGAGAATTAAAGAATTAACAATCTGACGCAAATGGGAGAAATTCTTCCCCGTATTGACTTCTTTTTCAAGCTCAGGAAGAACAATCTTACGAACAAACTGCGAGCCAATACTATTAACAGTTGTTTTAGTTGAAGCCACTCCGATATCTACATGTTTTTGTAAAGCCAGGTAATCTTCTTCCAACATCACTTTAAGATGGCTATCCACCACAAAAGCAGTTTGATTATGCTCAAAGACTTCAGCCCGATCAGCCAAGATCCATACCTTATTAAAGGTGTTGACTGGCACCTCGGTTGTGCCATACGTCTGCTGTGCCTTTGCATAAACCGTATCCCAGAATTTCTTGCCTAAATCTTTTTCAGGATAAATTAGTGAGGCGGTGATTTGTTTTAGAATATAATCTTGTTCCAGAAGGTCGCGCCCCATATCGGTTTTTCCTAAAGCCTCAGGAATCATTCGATTTCTTTCATAAGGAGATAGGTTGACCCACACATCTTTGTCAGGTATAGCCAAACTGGCCAAGAAATATTTAATAAGTTTTTCACCTTCTATTTTAAGCGGCTGTCCAGACAATTTGTCTTGGCCAACATCTACAATAAAATCAAACAAGAATGGATTGTCTTTGTGAACAGTCAACCCCTTAATGATCACCGGCTCATAAGCAGAGCTTAAATTAATCATTGTACCTGGTGCTGGCAAGCCTAAAACGGAATCGGCATGGGCATTAGGTAATGGGCTTAAGGTGGTTAAAAAGAAACAACCAATGACGGTCAAGCTTAAAAGTTTCCTAAACATGGTTAATCCTTTCCTTGGGTTTCAAAATTCCAAACGTCATCTTCTATTAAAATGGCCAATCTAAACTGTCAGCTCCTAAAAAGAAAACTCCTACAATTCCGGCAAGAATCGTAGGAGTCATTAGCTTTTTATAAGAACTAAAGCATTTTCTAAAATTCGGCGAACTCCATCGCCTTTTATTTTACAGCCATCTCTATGAGCGTTAAGTAATACTGGAATGTACAGAAAGCGCTACCTTTTAAAAGGATAACATATATTTGAAGGTTGTCAAATTAGACAAGTCTAATAAGGCAAACATAACATATTGAAATGAATATAGTTATGGACTTCAAGAAAATATTTTAGACTTCGATTCAAATTAAATACCTAAAATGATTCTCCCAGGGCTAAAGCCCGAGGTTTCACATAGTCTGTTATAACTAATGCCTACTATAGTTGTCCCTACTTAAAAAAGACCGATAAGAAATATGATCCTCAATTAAACTGTTTTGCAATATACTCTTTCAATAATAAATAAAAGAATCCCAACCCACAACCTTCAGGAGATACTCGATGAAATCAACATCCACCATTACCGAAGAAGATTGGATCATAACACCGGAAGATTTAACGCACGTCATGAAGAAAAGTCGTGATAACAGACTTATTTTTGCCTTGATGCTTTTGTTTATTAGAATCCACGGCCGTCTTCCTGCCGACCCTTCTGAATTTCATCCTAAAACCATTGATTTGGTGGCCCATCAAATCAGCGGCATCCCTATCACGCAGAGTAATTTCTTCGAGGGAGCTATCAGAACGTGGTGGCGCCATTGTAAAGAGATTCGCCAAATCACAGGTTTTCGTGAAGCAAACAATGCCGATGCTGAAATGCTTACCCAATGGCTAAAGGAGAATGCGGTTATAGTCAACCATAATCCCAACCAACTCTTTTTCCAACTTGAAGAACGTTGCCGCCAGCTTCAGATTGAACTCCCTTCCGTCACACGCCTAGATACTATGGTACGTACTGTTACTTTTACTCGGGACGAAGATCTATATTCCAAAACATATGCTCAATTAAAACAAGCAGTGCGAGACCAACTGGATTTCTTGTTACAACCTGATTTACGAGATGTCGCTGCCCAAAATAATGAAATAATCCCAGCAATACTTATGCGTTTACGCAGTGACCCTGGTCCTGCTAGCCTGGATTCCGGACAAAAAGAATTATACAAGCTTAAAATGATCCGTAGGGTTCAGTTGCCGTCGAATTTATTTGTTGATGTGTCTGAATATGAGCTTGAGCGCTACCAACAGCACGTCATGGTCGAAGCCCCATATGAGCTGCGCCGACATTCGCCAGCCACAAGATTAACATGGCTTGCGGCTTTTGTTTATTTGCGTGGCCGGACGATCACAGATAACTTAGTCGATTTACTGATCGACACAATTTACTCCATTGAGGCTAGGGCAGAACGCAGAGCAGATCGTAAATTGACAAAAAGCTGGAAACATGTACCCAATAAGGAAGCTATTCTTTATAAGATGTGCTCTATTGCAATTGGATCCCCAAAAGTAACCATAGAAGATGCCTTCTACCCTGTTATAGGTTTAAAAACCCTTGAAAATATCGTGAGAGAATTAGGAGTTGTAAATAATCATGACGGTGTTGTCCGAGAAGGTATCCGTAATTCTTATAAAAGCCACTACAGACAGGTAATTCCACTGATCCTTCAAGCGCTGGAATTTCGTTCTAACAACAAATTGTACCACCCCATCATTCAAGCTCTTGAATTAATCAAAAAATATGCTGATTCCAAGATTCACACCTTCCCTGCTAACGAAGAAGTCCCTATTGATGGCGTTGTTCGAAGACAATGGAAAGCCGCCGTTATCGATAAAGATAGTGCCGGACAAATTAACAGGATCACTTATGAGATTTGTGTACTTGAGGCCCTGCGTAACCAGCTTCGATGCAGAGAAATCTGGGTCGTTGGAGCCGATAGGTACCGGAACCCCGATGAAGACTTACCTGCTGATTTTGACATAAGACGTAAAGAATATTATGAGGCATTAAAACTGCCTCTTGATGTTGATGAGTTCATTAGGAATCAAAAGAATGAAATGCATCTGGCTTTACTCAAATTTGATTCCGGTTTACCCAAGAACCAAAAAGTTAAAATACTCAATAAATCCGGCGGGTGGATTTCCGTCACGCCCTTCGATCCACAGCCAGAGCCAGAAAATTTGGTTGCCCTAAAAGCAGAAATAACCGCAACCTGGCCAATGACAAGCCTGCTTGATGTGATCAAAGAAACCGACCTGCGTTTAAATTTTACCGAAGCTTTTAAAAGCCTTACCTCATACACAGCCATGGAGCGTTCTATCTTACAACCACGTTTGCTTTTATGCCTTCATGGCCTTGGCACCAATACTGGATTAACGCGCATGGTTGGCCCAGAGTCAGGAATAACCTATAAAGATTTGGCCTATGCCCTTAAAAGATATATCAGTGTTGATGCCTTACGCCAAGCCAATGCCATTGTCGTCAATGGAACATTGCGTATCCGTAACGAGGCAATCTGGGGAGAAGGCAGCACTTCTTGCGCGTCAGATTCCAAACACTTTAAAGCATACGATCAGAATTTAATAACCAAATATCATATCCGCTATGGCGGCCGCGGTGTTATGATTTACTGGCATGTTGAGAAGAAATCTCTTTGTATTCACTCTCAACTTAAATCGCCTTCATCGTCGGAAGTTTCCTCCATGATTGAGGGAGTTCTGCGTCACCTTACAGATATAGAGATCGAAAAACAATTTGTTGATTCCCATGGCCAAAGTACGGTTGGTTTTGCCATTTGTCGGCTTCTAAATTTTTCCTTATTCCCCCGCCTCAAGCCAATTCATTCACAAAAATTATATCGGCCAGAGAGTGGAAAGCCTAGAGCCTATAAAAATCTTCAACTTGTGCTAACAAAACCTATTGACTGGGAACTAATCCGGCAACAATATGATCAGATGGTCAAATATGTTACCGCATTACGTTTAGGGACGGCAGATACGGAATCAATTATGCGACGTTTTACACGCAACAATGTCCAGCATCCGACTTATAAAGCATTTATGGAGCTGGGTCGGGCTGTTAAAACGATTTATCTGTGTAACTACCTACACAGTGAACCTTTGCGCCGTGAAATTCATGAAGGGTTAAACGTCATTGAGCAATGGAATGGTGCTACTGATTTCGTTTTTATAGCCCGTCGTGGTGAACTTTTAAGTAATCGCCGTGAAGATCATGAGATAAGCATGCTATCACTTCAGTTACTCCAAAACTGTATGATTTACATTAACACTCTCATGCTTCAAATAGTCTTAGGTAAAGAACATTGGCAAGGACGGCTTACCCAACGAGACTTAGGGGCATTAACTCCCCTGATTTGGGAACATATTAACCCCTACGGCAAGTTTGAATTGGATATGAACACGCGAATACCGCTTATTTAGGCTAAAAGCATCTAAAATATTTAAAAATGCGTGTTGTAAGTTATTGCAGATATGGTGTTTGTGTCCAAATGGCACTACAGGAGGCAACTGTTGGGTCTACCCCTTTAAGCCTTGTGATAGTTAAAATAAGTTCATCTTTATCCATATGTCCAATATGACCAGATTTTGTATTATATTTAAGCCAATCATACATTTCACGTTTCTTACATTCTGGCGAATCCCACTTCCTCCATATAATTTCGGCTATTCT
>Ga0182027_10005408_pt1 | contig 19421 bp, 12 predicted proteins | sample 712E1DmetaG_FD_121300 | JGI IMG/M metagenome (GOLD analysis project Ga0182027, IMG submission 121300) | Permafrost microbial communities from Stordalen Mire, Sweden - 712E1D metaG (Illumina Assembly) | ecosystem: Environmental > Terrestrial > Soil > Wetlands > Permafrost | place: Sweden...
CGCCCGGCCTGCGCGCTGCGGGAGGAAGACCTGTCGATGTTCGACTCACTCTTCCCGGAAGAGCACAATATCTTCGTGCTCGCCAAGCCGTATACGCGCAAACCCTCCCAGGGAGCGATCTTCATTCGGGAACAGGGGAGGATCCGCAGCGAAGCCAGCTACCTCGAGTTTCCCTTCTCCAAGGCGGAACTGGAGAGAATCGAAGCGCTGCAACCCGGTCTCCGGATGATCCGTGTGGCGGAGCCGCCGGCATCCACCGGCGAGCCCATCCCTGACGCAATCCTCGAGGCGCCGCCCGAGCCGCCCGTCTCCAGCAGCGAACCCGAACTGGCCGCCGTAGAGACCGAGCCCGCGCCAGTGACTGACTTCGCGAACGCGGTTCCGCCCGCGGCCCCGGAAGCTGAGATCGAACCCAGCGCCGAGACCTTCGCGCCGCCCCCGCCTGCCAGTGTCGAGAGCGCTCCATCCGACCCGGAGCCCGTCGCTGCCCAGGATTTCGCCGGCTTCGCCTTCGGAAGCGCGCCGGAGCCATCAGGCTCAAGCCGTTGGGTGATCGCCCTGGTGGCGGTCGTGATTCTGCTGGCTGGAGCCGGCTTCCTGGTGTTTACCTATAGCCACGATGCCTCGTCCGCCAGACCTGTGGCCGCTCAGCCGGCGCCCACCCTGGTCCCCAGCGTCGCTCCCCCCGCGCAGGCCTCCATAGAACTGCGGGCGGAGGTTGCCGAAGCCGGTGTGACCGTCCGTTGGGACGCCACCCAGCCGGAGGTTTCGTCGGCCAGCCATGGGAAGATCGCGTTTCAAGACGGAGGCGTCCCAACCACCGTCGAACTCAGCGCCGCCGATCTGAAGAAGGGCGCCTACACGTATAAGCCCAACGCCAACGACCTCACCATCCGGTTCGAAACCGGCCCGAGCACTTTCGGCTCGATCCGCGTCCTGGGCGCCACACGGTTCAAAAAGGTCGCCGATCCGAAGAACGCACCCGGCCATCCCCGCTAGCCCCGGCTTCTCCACCCGCCCCGCGCCGCATCGCCATGGCGCCGGGAACGGCGCGCCGAGCAGCGCCGTCCTCATGCCTCTTCCCACGCGGAGTGCTGTCGCCGGGCCACTCGCTCACGCCCGCGGTCAGGAGCCAGAACTGGCCGGCATCTTCCGTGCGCTCTACCGCGCTTGCGGACTTAGGCTATCCAGAAACAGGTATCGCCCCCGGCGTTCGTCGGGCGAGGCAGTGGAGATCGGCTTCAGGTGCATCACCTGGTAGCCGTCCTCCTCGCGGTAGACCGGCCACCGCGGCAGGCCCGCGCCATTAGGATCGCCGGTCTTCGCGAAGTTCGTCCAGTAACTGGCCAGGATGCCGGAAACCTGGCGGTCCTCGGCCGTCCACGGGAGGTTCTTCGCGGACAGCGTCCCAAACACATACTCGATCTCCCCGGCATGCGGAGCGGCGGGCACCGGTAGCGGCAGGTTCTGCTCGAAGTGATAGCGGTAGACGGCCACGCCCGGGGCCCGGGTGTGCTGCTCGATCCATTTCCAGGTTCCGAAGGCGATGAATTCGTCACCGGCGAGATCGCTGGCGCTCCGTTGGGCTTCGGCGTCGGTGGAGGCGGGGTACAGCTTCAGGAATACGTCAGCCTTTTCCCCGAACCTCTCGCGGGCGCGGGCGATGAGGTTCTCCGCCGTCGCCGGCTGGTCGCGGAAGAAGAACCGGTAGTTGCGTTCGTCGGTGTTCCACCCCGCCAGCAACGCGACGCGGTTCTGCCTTCCAGCGGCATAGATGGCTGCCACGGACTCGGGCAGATACCAGCCGTCCACGACGGGGTTGAAGCGCCATTGCACTGCCCGCGCGGCCTGCTGAACCTGCCCGGCCGGCAGGCTGCGCAGCTTCTCGATCGACGCCGTCCCGAAGGCGTCCTGGGCGAACTTCACGTTCCGCTCTTCGGCCTGGGCGAGCGGCTCCGGCCCGAGCCCGGCCCCGAAGAACGCGCCGCTCTCGCCGATGGCGCGCTGGAACAGGCCCTTGGCCAGCGGCGAGGCCACCAGGCCGCTCACCGAAAAGGAACCGGCGGATTCGCCGAAGATGGTGACATTCGCCGGGTCGCCGCCAAACCGGGCGATGTTGTCGCGCACCCACCGCAGCGCCGCCAGTTGATCGAGCAAGCCGTAGTTTCCGGCCGAATTATGTTCGGACTCCCTGGCCGCTTCGGGGTGCGCGAAAAAGCCGAAGATGCCGAGGCGGTAGTTGCAACTCACCACCACGACGCCCTTGGTCGAAAGATTCGCGCCGTCCTGGCGTGCCTCGGAAGTGCCGCCCGCCATGTAGCCGCCGCCAAAAATCCAGAGCATCACCGGCAGTTTGACGGCGTCTGGAGCCTTCCCGGCGAAAGCCGCCTCGGGCGCCCAGACGTTCAGCGTGAGGCAGTCCTCGCTGGGGCCGTTATCGCGGAACACCATATCGTCGTAGATTCTGTCCTGAGTGCAGCGCGGGCCGAATTCGACGGCCTTCCGCACGCCGGTCCACGCCGGCGCGGGCTGGGGCGCTTTCCACCGCAAGGCGCCGACGGGCGGCGCGGCGAACGGGATGCCCTTGAAGGAGCGGACCGCGCCATCCGCGGCGATCTCGCCTTCCAGGATTCCGTTGGACGTACGCACCTGAACCGGGCGCGGCTGCTGGCCGGAAACGGCGTGGGCCGCCAGCAGGATGGGGAGAAGAATCGATAGGTAGCGATTCATGGGTTTCTCGATGTTCCCATCATAGTCCCGCGCGCGACCCTCGCTCATCCCTCCCGTTGTGCCCGCATCCGATCGATCCGCGAAGCGCGCCGCGCGGCCTGGGCTGCCCAAGGGCCGGCGCGGAATCTTCCGGACAGCCATCCGCCGGCTCCCTGTGATACGCTGCCAAGCGTGACCCGCGCCACCTTTCTCGTTCTTCTCGCGCTGCCCCTGGGAGCGCAGGAGCGGCCGCTCGCTTCCCTGCCCTACACCCCCAGCCTCGAACCCGCGTTCCTCGACCGCTCCGCCGATCCGTGCGTGGATTTCTACCGGTACGCCTGCGGGAACTGGAGCAAAGTCAACCCGATTCCCCCCGACCAGCCGCGCTGGGATGTCTACGGCAAACTGCAGAACGACAACCGGCGGTACCTGTGGGGCATCCTGGAGGAGGTCTCCAAGCCGTCGCCCAACCGCACGCCCAACGAGCAGAAAATCGGCGACTACTTCGCGGCCTGCATGGACGAGGCCGCCGTGGAGAAGGCCGGCGCCTCGCCGCTCGCCCCGCGCCTCGGTGAGATCGCCGCACTGAAGAGCGTCGCAGGTCTGGCGCCGCTCGTGGCCCGCCTGCATCTGGAAACGACCGGTGATGGCACGCTCTTCGGCTTCGGCTCGGCGCAGGACTACGCGGATTCCAGCCGCGTCATCGCCTTCGCTTCCGACGGCGGCCTGGGCCTGCCGGATCGCGACTACTATATCAAGACCGACGCGAAAAGCGTCGAGACCCGCGCGCGGTACCTGGCTCACGTGGCCCGCATGCTGACCCTGCTCGGCGCCGATGCCGCCACAGCCAGCACCGGGGCGGACGTAGTGATGGCTATCGAGACGGAGTTGGCCAAGGCCTCGCTCACGCGCGTCGACAAACGCGATCCGCACAAACTGTTCCACAAGATGCCACTCGCCGAATTCCGGAAGTCCATGCCCTCGTTCGGCTGGGCCGCGTACTTCGACGCGCTCGGAATCCCCGCGCCTCCGGTGGTCAACGTGACCGAGCCGGCGTTCTACCGGGAAGTGGAAACGCTGCTGCATACGCGAAGCCTGGACGACTGGAAGACCTACCTGCGCTGGCACCTGGTGGACGCCAAAGCCCGCTACCTGTCTTCGGCCTTCGTCCAGGCCGACTACGAGTTCAACCGCAAGTACCTGCGCGGCACGAAGGAGTTGGCGCCGCGCTGGAAGCGTTGCGTCGGCCGTCTGGACTACGACCTGGGCGAGGCCATAGGCGAGGTTTTCGTGGCGCGCACCTTCAGTCCGGAGACCAAGGCGCGCACGCTGGCCATGGTCAAGGAGATCGAACGCGCCATGGAGGACGACATCGACCACATCGCCTGGATGGGCAACCAGACCCGCCAGCGCGCCCTCGCCAAGCTCCACAGCGTGGTCAACCGCATCGGCTATCCCGACCACTGGCGCGACTACGGCCCGGTCCTCATCGAGCGCGGCGACCTGGTGGGCAACGTGGACCGTTCCACCACTTTCGAATCCAGGCGGCAGCTCGCCAAGATCGGCAAACCCGTGGACCGCACCGAATGGGAAATCTCTCCCACCACCGTGGACGCTTACTACGACCCGCAGCTCAACGACATCAACTTCCCCGCCGGCGTGCTGTCTCCGCCCCTGTTCGACCCGAAGATGGACGACGCGCCCAACTACGGCAATACCGGCGCCACCATCGGCCACGAACTGACCCATGGTTTCGACGACGAAGGCCGCCAGTTCGATTTCGCCGGCAACCTCAAAGACTGGTGGACCAAAAAGGACGCCGCCGAGTTCGAGCGGCGCACCGCCTGCGTGGTGGACCAGTATTCGGGATACACCGCCGTCGACGAGATCAAGGTCAACGGCAAGCTGACCCTGGGCGAGAACGTGGCCGACCTGGGCGGCACCATCCTGGCCTACATGGCGTGGAAACACGCGACGCGCGGCCAGGACCTGCAACCGGAGGCCGGCTTCACCCCCGATCAGCGTTTCTTCATCGGCATGGCACAGTGGGCCTGCGGCGAGGAGCGGCCGGAGAACCAGCGTCTCAGCGCGCAAACCGACGAGCACGCGCCCGACCGGTACCGCATCGACGGCGTGGTATCCAACATGCCGGAATTCGGCAAGGCGTTCTCGTGCAAGGCAGGCCAGCCCATGGTGCGCCAGCCGGTTTGCCGGGTCTGGTAGCGGAACCCGGCGCGCACCCTCGTCACAACCCGGTAAACTATTGCCATCTTCCGGCGCGGTACCCTGGAGATTGCCGGAGATTATGGAACTTCGCGAAATTGCCAACACGCTGGGCTGCCGCCTGGAAGGCGATGGCAGCCTGGAAATCACCGGCGTCGCCGGCATGGAGCAGGCCGCGCCCGGGCAACTGACGTTCCTGGCCAATCCCAAGTACGCGCACAAGGTGAAGCACACGCGGGCTTCCGCCATCCTGGTTTCGGAAGCGGCGAGCGGAGTGGAGATCGCCCGCCTGGTTTCCGAAAACCCGTACCTGGATTTCGCCCGCGCGCTGGCGCTGTTCTACCAGCCGCCCAAGCCCGCCCCCGGTATCCATCCCCTGGCCTGGATTGCGCCCACTGCGACGCTGGGAGAGAACTGCTCCGTCGGTCCCTTCGCGGTTGTGGGCGAGCGCGTGCGGATCGGCTGCAACGCGGTGATTCATCCGCATGTGGTAATTTACGAAGGCGCACAGATCGGCGACGGTTTTGTGGCGCATTCCCACGCCTCGGTACGCGAATTCTGCCAGATCGGCAACCGCGTGATCCTTCAGAACGGCGTGGTGGTGGGCGGCGACGGCTTCGGATTCGCCAAGCGCGCCGACGGAACGCATTTCAAGATCGTGCAATCCGGCAGGACCGTGATCGAGGACGACGTTGAAGTGCAGACGCTGACGTCCGTGGACCGCGCCACCGTGGGCGAAACGCGCGTCAAGCGCGGCGCCAAGATCGACAGCCTGGTGCAGGTGGGCCACGCCTGCGTGGTGGGCGAGGACAACATCGTCTGCGCGCAAACCGGATTGGCCGGCAGCACCGTGCTGGAGCGCAACGTGCTGCTGGCCGGGCAGGTGGGATCCTCGGGACACCTTACCGTCCACGATGGCGCCATCGTGTACGCGCAGAGCGGAATCGGCGGCGATGTTGCGCCGGGCAGCCGCATTTCCGGCTCTCCGGCGTTCGCCGCGGGTGAGTGGCTGCGCGCCATCACGGCCTTTCAAAAGCTGCCGGAATTGCTCAAAACCGTTCGAGAATTGAAGAAAAGAGTCGAAGAGCTGGATAGGAAGTCATGACGAATCAGACGCCGCCCCATGGCGACCGACGCCCGGTCGCCTACTTGAACGAGAAGTTTCTGAACAGCCCGGATGCCCGCGCCCTGCGCATCCTGGCCGAGTTTCTGGAGCCCCTGGCCCATTTCCGCCGCGAAAAAGTGCGCGACACCGTGGTCTTCTTCGGCTCCGCCCGCATCCGCGAAGACGGTCCCCTGAGCGAGTACTACGACGCAGCGCGCACCCTGGCCCGCATGCTCACCGAATGGGCCGACCAGTTCACTAACAACAATTACCGCTTCGTGGTCTGCTCGGGCGGCGGCCCCGGCGTTATGGAAGCCGCCAACCGCGGCGCCAGCGACGCCAAAGGCAAGACCGTGGGCCTCAACATCGGCCTGCCCTTCGAGCAGTTCCCCAACCCTTACATCACCCCGGAACTGAGCTTCGAGTTCCACTACTTCTTCATGCGCAAGTTCTGGTTCGCCTATCTGGCCAAGGCGCTGGTGGTGTTTCCGGGAGGCTTCGGCACGCTCGATGAGATGATGGAAATCCTCACTCTGACCCAGACCCAGAAACTGGCCAAGAAGATTACCACCGTCCTGTATGGGTCGAAATACTGGAACGAGATCATCAACTTCCCGGCGCTGGTGAAACGCGGGATGATCTCGCCCGAGGACCTGAACCTGTTTCAATTCGCCGACGATCCGGCTACTGCGTTCGAGCTGCTGAAAGCCGGCCTGACGGCCTACGCCATGCAGGTGGACACGCCTGAGACCCCGGCGATTTCCAAGTCGCGCATCCCGTAAGTGGGGCGGACGCCCTCGTCCGCGGCCGGCCCCCTGGCCGGCTCTTGCGCACATCAGACAATTCATCCTTGGACAGCACAGCGGGTCCGGGGGGACCCGCGCGGACCTGGGGGTCCGCCCCACATCAGCCGCCGCGCAACTCTTCGAGTTCCGCGTGTACCGGCTGCGCAGACCGCAACACCGCCCAACTCAGCCAGACGGCCCGCGGCCAGGAATAGCTGCGGTATGGCAACCCGTGCCCGCGGCAAAAATCCTGCACGATGGGGCTGATCTTCGGGTAGTACACGTGCGACGTGTTGGGGAACAGGTGATGCTCCACCTGGTACTCCAGCCCGGAGCATAACCACCGGCCGACCGGCCCGGTGTGGAAATTGACCGTGCAGGCGGTCTGCAACAGCATGTAGTCGGTCTGCTCCTGGCCGCGATCCACGCGCGCCGCCTCGGCGGGCAGATGTCCAGGCCCCACCACGGCGTACAGTGCGTAGCCCGCCAGCACGATGCGCAGGGCGTACAGCAGCAGCACGTGGGTCACCGGGAAGAACAGGCACGGGAGGCCCACCCAGACCACGTAGTGCGAGGACATGGCCGCCAGGTCGATCCAGTGCTCCGGCTTGCGCCGGCCGCGCCGCCGCAGGATGCGGAATAAGTGAAGCCAACTGTTCAACTGCATCTGGAAGCCGTTCCCCGCCAGCGCCACGGGAAACACCCACCACTGCGCGTGTTCGAAGTACCAGCGCTTCAGCCCGTGGCTGCCCGCGACATCGCGCTCGGTCAGCGCGAACCACGGCAGCAGGTCGGCATCCTCATCGACGCCGATGACGTTGGGCGCCGAATGGTGCAGGTCCACGTGCTTGTGCCACCAGAAGGTCGCGCTCAGCGCCAGGCAGAACGGATAGCCGAAGAACGCCAGCGCCTGGTTGAGCCACCGCTTGTCGCTGGAAGCGTAGTGGGTGGAGGTGTGCGTGTTGGTGGCGAGGCCGATCAGCCCGAACGTAGACACCAGCAAGCCGGCCGCGCGCAGGAAGATATTGCCGGCGAAAACCACTACCGCCAGGCCGCCCATGGCGATCAGAAAGTGGACGGCCAGTTCCGCAACGATTCTCGCGGTTGCCTTGCGATTCCACCCGCGCCGTGCAAACTCCCGCTGGAGTTCGGCTAGTGCCATGACCGCAAGATACTGTTCCTTTGCCACGGGCCGCTCGCTCACGCTCGCGGTTCCGGACAGAACCGCGAGCGTGAGCGAGCGGCCCGGCAAAGGCACCAAATCACTCGGTCGAAGACCTAGTCCCTCCCTGGCCGTCGTCATATTCCGGTCGGCGCCGCTTTCTAACTTACACCTGGACTGAGGGTATTATCGCACCTTCCGTGGCGGCGGCCGAGTCATGCAAGCGGACCGTTCAAAACCGGATCTTTCCCGCGAATTCAAAATCTCTGGGATTCCCCGCGCTGGCGATGGTTCCAAAAGCGGCGCTGCCGAAGCTCCCGTTCGGATCGTTCAAAGGCGGCGTGTTACTTGCGTTGAAGACTTCGGCGCGGAATTCTAGATTGACCCGCTCCGACACGCGAAACGTCTTGCCGATCATCAGGTCGGCATCCTGTAGCCCGGGACCACGCACGGGATTTCGCGAGCTGTTGCCGATGACGTACTGTCCGACAGCGGTGAATGCCGATCTATCGAACCATTCGGAAGCGCTTCGATCCGCGAAGTCATTCGGATTGCCGATCCGGATCGGCCGCTGGACGGCGTAACCGAATGCCGAAAGGTTATTCGTCGCTTGTGTGACGGGCACGCCGTCTCCCGACTGAATTCGCACCAGGCCGCCGATTTGCCATCCGGAGATCTTCCACAACCGCGGAATCCGGTACACCCAGCCGGCAGAGAAGACGCGGGGGATGTCGCCGCTCGAAACGTCTCTTTCGAGCTTCCGGTTGAAGGCGTCGGCGGCGCCGATGGTGGTGAGCGTGGGCCCTGTAAAGATGGTCTGGGAAAAGTATGTCGAAGCGTCGTCAATGAGCTTGGAGAAGGTGTATGCGAAGGTAAACGTCAAACCGCGCGAAAGGCGCTTCTCCAGCTTCAATTGCAGCGCTTGGTATTCGGAATCGGCGACATTGTCTCGGAAAAGCGCTACGTTTGTGAATCGCGGAAAGGCGCGCAACAACTGCTGCTGTGCGATGGTCGGCTGCCCCAGTGACGACGAAGCGGGGATCTGCCCGTAATAAGGGTTCGCGATTTTCACTGTCAGCGCCGATCCCATCGCCAAATCCGCCGCAGCCACCTGGTTGAGGTTGGATTCCGGTAAACCCAGGTGCGTGTTCTTCGATCCCAGATAGCCGATCTCGAAGTTCACATCGCTTCCGAAAGTCTTCTGGGCAGTGAGATTCCACTGCTGCGAGTAGCCCGACCCTACGTTCCGGTCCACGCCAAAAACCCCCTGCCCCAGCCCCGAGTTCGGATTCGGAGCAGTGACCCGTACCGTGGGACCGCCGGAGAGCACAAACGCCGGGTTGATGTTGTCCTGCGACTGTTGCCCCACAGTCTGCACGAACGGGAACTGTGGCAGCGTGAACGGCGTGGTGATGCCGGTCTGCTCGAACCAGACAATTCCGTAACCGGAACGAATCGCCCAGGACTCGCCGAGCCGGTAGGCCAGGCCCACGCGCGGCCCGAAATCGCAGCACTCCAGGTTCCGCGCCGTGTGCGGGAAGTCAAGCACCTGCGTGTTCAGGTTGAAAACGGCGCCGTGGTTGTTGGCTTCATACGAGGGGAAGTTCAACGTGTAGCGCGTTCCCAGATTCAGCGTGAGGCGGTTCGAGACCTTCCATTCGTCCCCCGCGAAGAACTCCGCGATATGGGCTCGCTCCTGCAGCGCCTGGTTCTGAATGTCGATGCTGAAGGCGTTCACCTGGCCCAGCAGAAGCGAAGCCAGAGCGTTTCCGCCGGCGCCCGTGGAAGAATCCGTTCCGGTTGTGGTGAAGGCGTAGGAACCGGTCGGGTTCGCTGGATTGAGGATATCGAGAGCCTCGCGCCGCAGGTCCGTTCCGAACTTGAACGTGTGCCGTCCGCGAACCACCGAGAAGGTATCCAGAAACTCCGTGACCGACGTTGTGAAGTTGGTGTTGGCGGCGGTGGTCGGTCCGATCTGCTGATAGCCCGTAACGGTAAAAATGGGGAGCGTGGAAGGGAATGCGCTGGCCGGCGCGCCGGGGACGGCAATGCCGCCATTCTGGAGCGACGTTTGGTTCACGTCCCGCCGCGTGTATCCGAAACGCGCCTGGTTCAGCGTTGATGGCGAGAGGGTCCAGTCGTATTCCGATGCGATCCCATCGCCCCGCGTAATGGCATGGCCGATAACACCCGAGGTAAGATTCCCGCTGCCGTCCGGCAGAAAAGGCACCGGGTTGTCGTTGTCGCGGAGATACGAGTAGCGAACGAACGCGCGATGCCTTTCATTGAAAACGTGGTCGATGCGGCCGTCAAACTGGTCCTGGTTGTCCGGCTCGACGCCGGTGAATACGAAGTTGTTCGCGCCCGTCGCGTCGGGCTGCGGATAATGCTGCAATACCTGTAATCCGAGCGCATCGAACCGGTTTGTGGGAATCGTATTGTTGACGAAAGGCGTGCGCGGCGAGTTCGCCGGGTCGTAGATCGCGGTGGTGAATACGCCGCTACGTTGCGCCACCGTTGGCACGACGCTTTGGCGGGTGATCCCGGTGCGCAATCTGGTGCCTTGCCAGTCGGCGAAGAAGAACGTCCCGTTCTTGCGGATTGGCCCGCCCACCGTCAGGCCGTACTGATTGCGGCGGAACTCCGGCTTCCGGCCCGGCTGCGCAAAATAGTTCCGGGCGTTCAGGTCCTCGTTCCTGAGGAATTCGAAGACCGTCCCGTGGACCTGGTTGCCGCCGGACTTCCCGATCACCATCACCGTGCCGCCGTTGGAGCGTCCGTATTCCGGTGAGTACGAGTTGAGGTTCAACCTGAATTCCTCCATCGCGTCGATCACTGGATAAAACGCCACCTGTCCAGGTTCGGGTTGGAGAACACTGATTCCGTCGTAAAGATACTCGTTGGTGCGCGGCCGGCTTCCGTCGATTCGCGGCAGCAGCGACCCGCCGCCCGGCAGAGCGACCCCCGGCGACAGCGCCACCAGGGGAATGAAGTTGCGCCCGTCCAGAGGCAGCGTTTCGATCAACGCCTGGCTGACGTGGTAGTTCGCCGAACCACTGGCGGTTTCCAGCAACGACGTTTCGGCGTTCACGTCAACCGACTGGGACGATTGCCCCACTTCGAGTTTCACGTCCTGCCGGGTCTGGTCGCCGATGCGCAGCGCGATGCCCGTCTGCCGGTACGGCCGGAATCCCGGATGCTGCACCGTCAGGACGTATTGTCCGGCCGCCAGCCCCAGCAGGTGATACTCTCCACGGTCGTCCGTCGTGACGCTGGCCTGCGCGCCGGTGGCTTGTTCCTGGCCGCATACTTTCGCTTGTGGCACTCCCAGGCCGGAGGGATCCTGAATCGTGCCGGACAGTTCGGCTTTTCCCGCTTGTCCAAAGCAAGGCAGAGAGGCGGCCAGAAGCGTGGCGCCGGAGAGGAGTATCGAGATCGAGCGCATGTACTGTCAGGATACCAATGTCATGTATGCAAGACAACTCACCCCGGCGCGGGCGGACGCTCCGGTTATGTGCTGAAATAGGGGACATGAAACTTTCGGCGAGGAATCAATTACCCGGGACCGTGGAGCGGATCTTCCTGGGCGACATCATGGCTCGAGTCGTCGTCAATGTCGGCGGCAATGCGATCGAGAGCGTGATCACCCGTCAAAGCGCCGAGGATCTCGGCCTAAAGGAGGGAGACACCGTCACGGTCGTCATCAAATCCACGGCGGTCATGGTCCAAAAGGGCTGAGCTTCGATCGCTTCCGCCCGCCCGGCCCTTCGGCGCCAGGCGAGGGGACGCTCCACGATGTCTCAGCCGGATTGCCGGATGACGGCCTACCCCGCCGCTGCCGCCTCGCCCTCATCCGCCGTGAAGTAGGCGCAATCGGGATGTTGGAACACCAGCGCGCTGACGCTGGCCTCGGGCTCCATCATCATTCCCTCGGTCAGATTCACGCCGATCTCGCCGGGCGCGAGCAGCTTGAACAGCCCCTGCTGGTCGTCCAGGTTGGGACACGCCGGATAACCGAAGCTGTAACGCTTGCCGCGATAGCGCGAGGTGAAGCGGTCCTTCATGGTGGTCGCCGGCGAATCCGGAAATCCCCAATCCTCGCGGATGCGCCGGTGCAGCCATTCCGCCGCGCCCTCGGCCGTCTCGATGGCCAGAGCTTGAATGGCGTGGGCCTTGACGAACTCGCCGGCCTGCTTCCATTCCTCGCTGCGCTCGCGCACGCCCGCGCCCGCCGTCACCACGAACAGCGCCAGGTGATCGCGCCGTCCCTCCTCCGGGCCGAGAATGTAATCGCTCAGGCACAGACCGTCCTCGCGCCGCTGGCGTCCGAAGCGAAACGTGTGGATGGGCGCGGCGCCGCCGGGCGCGAACAGGTGAATAGCGTTTCCGCCGCGCTCCGCTTCGAAGAACTGCCACACCGCCATCGGATGCAGAAAAGCGGCCGCTTCACCCTTCAGCTCCTCCATCATGTGGAACAACTCCAGCGCTTTCGGTTCGCGCTCCGCCAGTGCCTTTTCGAAATTGCCCTTGTAGCCCAGGTGGCGGCCGTAGAGCATGTATGGATTGATGTAACTCCACAACTCCGCCAGGTGCCCAAGCGGCCGCACTCTGCGGTCCAGGTAGGGCGCCGCCGGAATCGGCAGATCGGCGCGCAGCTTGCCGCTCCGCCGCGTCCCCACCGGCGCAGCCGCCTCCGGAGCCGGTTCCGGCACCGGCGCGCCTTCCGCAGCCGTGTGGCTGCGCAGCACACCCGGCCGCTCGGCAGGATCCATCAGCCGGTTCATCAGGCTCAGTCCCGTCATGGCATCCTTGGCGTAGCACACGGCCTCGCCATAGGCCGGCGCGATCCTGGTGCGCGTGAACTTATCCGACAGCGCCGCGCCGCCCACCAGCAGGGGAACCGCGATGCCCGCCGCTTTGAGATCGGCCGCGGTAATCGCCATCTGCTGCGTACTCTTCACCAGCAGGCCCGACAGGCCGATGGCGTCCGGAGAGTGCTCGCGGCACGCCTGGATCAACGCATCCGGCGGCACCTTGATCCCCAGGTTCACTACCTGGTACCCATTGTTCGCGAGGATGATCTCCACCAGGTTCTTGCCGATATCGTGGACGTCGCCCTTCACCGTCGCCAGAATCACCTTGCCGCGCGCCGCCGTGTCGGCCTTCGTCATGAACCGTTCCAGGTAGCTCACCGCGGCCTTCATCGCCTCGGCCGATTGCAGCACCTCGGCCACGATCAGCTCGTTGTTGTTGAAAAGCCGTCCGACCTCGTTCATCCCGGCCATCAGCGGCCCATTGACGACCTCCAGCGGCGCCACGCCCCCGGCCAGCTTCCGTTCGAGGTCCGCGACCAGCCCGTCCTTGGTGCCTTCGATGATGTAGTTCGCCAGACGAGTATCGAGCGGCACGTCCTCGGCGCGCGGCTTCTGGCGCTGGCCCGATTGCCGGAAGTGGCCGGCGACGGCCGCGATGTGCCATTGGTTGATGGCGGCCTTCTGATCGAGCGTCTGCTCGCGCCAGTCCTCGGGCGCGGTGCGCAGCGATTCGTCGGCGGCGTCCACCGGCGGCGAATTGAAGAGCAGACCCTCCGCGAGGCGCCGCTCAATTTCGGGAATCGACGCGAACCGCTCCAGCTTCTCGGCGTTGACGATGGCCAGGTCAAGTCCGGCCTTGGCGCAGTAGTACAGGAAGACCGAGTTGACCACCTCGCGCGCCGCCGCCGGCAATCCGAAGGAGATATTGGATATGCCCAGCACCGTCTTGACGTACGGCAGCCGTTCCTTCACCAGCCGTATGCCCTCGATGGTTTCGACCGCCGCGCCGATGTAATTGGCGTCACCCGTGGCGCAGGGGAACACCAGCGGATCGATGACGATGTCCTCCGGCTGAATGCCGTACTTCTCCGCCAGCAGCTTGCAGGACCGCTCGGCCACCGCCAGTTTGCGCTCGCGGGTGAAGGCCTGCGCCTGCAGCTTGTCCTCGTCGATCGCGCCCACCACCAGCGCCGCGCCGTACTTTCGCGCCAGCGGACAGATGCGCTCGAACTTCTCCTCACCGTCCTCGAGGTTGATGGAGTTGACGATGCTCTTGCCCTGGCAATAGGTCAGCGAGAGTTCCACCGCCTGGGGATCGGTGGTGTCGATCATCACCGGCGCCTTGATCTTGCGGGTCAGCATCTCGTAAAACGGCGGGATGTCGAGCATCTCGTCGCGGTCGGCGCTTTGCAGGCACACATCGACGATCTGCGCGCCGTTCTTGACCTGGCGCACGGCGATGTCGGTGGCTTCCTCCCACTTTTCTTCCGCCACCAGGCGCTTGAACAGCCGCGAACCGATCACGTTGGTGCGTTCACCGACGATCAGCGGCCGATTGCTCTCCTCGGCCTCCACCAGCTCGATGCCCGAGTAATAGGTGCGATGCGACCGGCCCGGCGTCTGGCGTGGCTGCTTGCCCTGGGCCATTTGGGCAATGGCGCGAATGTGCGCGGGAGTGGCGCCGCAGCAGCCGCCCACGATATTGAGCCAGCCCCGGTCGAGGAACCGCTCCAGTTGCGCCGCCAGCGACTGCGGCGTCTCCGGAAACATCCCCGATTCGGGGTCCGGCAGCCCGGCATTGGGGTAGCAGGAGACCCGATGCGAAGACATCTGGTGCAGCGTGCGGATGTGGTCCGTCATCAGGTCCGGACCGGTGCCGCAATTCATGCCGATCGCCAGCAGGTCGTGATTTTCGATCGAGGCGTACAGCGCATCGATGGCCTGGCCGGCGAGCATGGTGCCGTTCCTCTCGATGGTGACGGAGGCCACCACCGGAATCGCCACCCCGAGGTCGCGCCGCAGTCGATCCACGGCAACCAGGCCGGCCTTGAGCGCGCTGGTATCGAAGCACGTCTCGAGGACCAGAAAATCGGCGCCGCCCTCAAGCAGCGCCCTGGCCTGTTCGTAGTAATCGGCGCGGAACTGTTCGAAGGTCGCCGTGCGCGTGGTGCTGACGTTTTTGGTGGTAGGTCCCATGGACCCGGCGACAAAGCGCGGCCGGCCGCCGGCGGAGAACCGGTCGGCGGCCTGGCGCGCGATTTGCGCAGCCTTGTAGTTCAGCTCGTAGGCGCGATCTTGCAGACGATTGTCGGCGAGCGTCATCCTGGCGCCGCCGAACGAGTCCGTTTCGACCGCGTCGGAACCGGCTTCCAGGTACGCCTCGTGAATGCCCCGAATGACATCCGGCCGCGTGGCCACCAGAATTTCCGGACAGTTCTCGCAGCCCTGGTAGTCCTTCTCGATGGAGAGCGGCACCTGGTGCAGCATGCTCCCCATGCCCCCATCGAGAATGAGGACACGTTGCTCCAGGATGCCGGTGAGCGCCTTCTGACGCTCTTCAAAGCTGGTCATAGGGGTGTGCTTTCCTCAATCTTACCGAAAACCCGGGGACAGACGGAACGTTCACCTGGTTTCCGGAGGAGGGAAAAGGGGTGAACGTTCCGTCTGTCCCCGGGTTTTCGCGATAATGGCTGGAGATGGCAAACCCGGAAACCCCCGCCAACCCAACGCAAACCCTGCGCGCCCGCATGCGGCGCTTCCTGATCGTGTTCCCAATCTGCCTGGTAGTCGGCTTCGTCCTGCTTCTGGCGCCCTTCAGCCAGTCCGCCGTCACCGCCTTCACTGCCGGCGTCGTCGCCATTTGCGCGAAATTGGTGTCGCTATGCGGAGGCCAGGCCGCCGCCGCTCACGACGTCCTGCGGAATCCCGTCACCGGCTTCTCCATCCAGATCGAGGACACCTGCAATGCTTCCAACGTCACCGTCCTGCTATGGGCCGCCATCCTGGCCTTCCCCGCGCCGTGGCGCGAAAAAGCTAAGGGGCTGCTCGTCGGTACGCTGGTGCTCCACGGCGTCAACCTGTTCCGCATCGCCAGCCTGTTTTACATCGGACAACACGATCCGGGCATGTTCGAGTTCACCCATCTCTACGTCTGGGAAGGCGTGATAATGCTGGTCACCCTGGTGATCTTTTGGACTTGGGTGCAGCGCACCTACCGCGCAGGCCAACCCGCGCCTGCTAAGTAGCTCGCGCGTCGCGCCGCCGCTGGCGCTTCCTCTCGCGGCGGCCCGGCGGCTCTTCCGGCCGTGGTTCCGCGGCCGGCACCCACGCGAACACCTGCGTCCGCAACTCCGGGTTCAGCCACAAACCGAGAAACAAGGGTGTCGCGTACGGAAGCACCTCGCTGTTCAGATATCGCGCCACGGACCACAGAAACCCGGCGAGGGGCGTGGACTCGATGTGAAAATACAGGCGAATCGCCCCCATCGCGTTCAGCGTCACCGTGAAGGGCATCGCCGCCGCGATCCCGGCGCTGCCGTAGGCCACCATGCGCAGCCGTTTCTTCCCCGGCACGGCGAACATCAGCGCCCAGAACAGCGGAAGCGCCACCGTGAACAGCGCCACCTTGTTCCGTGTGACTTCCAATTTGAACGAGCGGATCTTCTTCGGCTGCGCGTTCGGCGATCCTCCGCCCGCGATCCGCTGCAAGTCGGCCCGCGCCGCCGCCGCCGCGGGAACGGGAAGCCGCAGCATCCAGTTGCCGTCCGGCGTGACCGTGATGTGCGGCCCATCCGCCGCGCCAGGCGCCCAACCCAGAACCAAATCTCCCGAGTACCGTACCCAAGCCAGCAGCGGATCCAGCAGGAAGATCCACCACAGCAGGAACATTCCGATCAGAAGGCCGCAGGCGCGCAGCAGAAAGCGAAATTGAGGACGGTCAGGAAATAGCCGCATGGGGGAAGTGTCTTCCTACCGATGTTCTCAAAAAAATGGCGGCCGCGGAAACTCCGGGACGACACCCCGGTTTGTGGCTCATTCCCGGCCGCCGTTCTGCCGCGCAAAAAGGCCCGAGGACTACAATTCACGACCGCTTCACTTGGACCGTTTCAGCGTCATCGGGCCAGGGCCGGGGCCGCCATCCGGACCGCCTTCCATCCTGGTGTTCAACTTGATTTCATCGCCGTCGATGGTGCCATCATGGATGATCTTCATTCCGCCGCCGCCGAATTCGATCCTGAGCGTGAACGAGATCTTGTTGCCTTCCACTTTGCCATCGTCGATCCGCACCGGCTCGCCTTGCGGACCATCCACCGTGCCAGTCAACTTGGCGCCGTCCTGCTTGAAATGAAACGCGATCGTCATTCCGCCGCCATCGGTGCCGCCGATCTGTCCGGTCCACGTGCCGGTCACATCCGCCGCCAGGGCGCTCCCCATCGGCAGCGCCAGCAGAATGGCGCATAACGTAAGCGTGAGTTTTTGCATGATGAGAGACCTCACTGTGACGATACCACCGCGTTGCCGGGGCATCTGTTAAGTTCCGTAAACCTGCCCGCCCGAGCCCCGCGTGCGCAGTCGCGTTATGCTGAACTCATGCGACTTAGGGTGATAGCGTTGGCAGTCCTGGCCTGCCTTCCGGCCGTGGCCGATTCACAGTTCCGCGTCCGGCAGATGACACGCGGCGACGTTCCCTCCGGCAAGGGGCAATGCGACATCCGCCTCCAGGTGGATGAGGAAGTCGAAGCCGCCGTGCGCGGCGACACCGTCTTTCTTCGAACCCTGTCCGGCCGGGAAGCCCGCGACGACGGCTCGGAATGCAACCTGCCCTTGCCCAGCCGCGACGTCCGCGGGTTCACCTTCGAAGTCAAGGACAAGCGCAACCAGATCCGCATGGTGGAAGCGCCCGGCAGCCCCAACAACTTCACCGTCATCGTCCGCATTCGCGATACCGACAGCGGGTATGGCCGGTATCACTTCCGGCTGTCCTGGATCGCCGGCAGCGGAGCGAGTCCCGGCGGGTACATCCTCGACGGACCCGCGCCTGGGCCGGACGATCGCCGCTCCGGCGAAGGCTTCGTCTGGAATAATGTCACGCACTATGCCGGCAGCGGCGCCGGAAGCGCCGTCTACAATGACGAAGATCCGTTCCGCCTCTCCGGCGTCACGCTCGACATCGATCGCGGCGGCCATGCCACCCTCTCTTTCCCGACCGGGCGTGGGCGCGCCATGGTGCTCAACGGCGCCGTCATCGGCCGTGACGGCGAACGCCTCAAGATCGATGCCATGACGGAAGACCGCCGCTTGCACGGCGCCCTGTCCGTTTCCGTCGACGATCGCACTGCAACCGTCCGCTCCATCGAGATGGAAGCCACCGACGGCCATGATCGCGTGCGCGTCCACTGGGACCGGCGCTAGCGGCTCGACTCTTGATTCTATGGTGCGCCCGGGGTGACTCGAACACCCGACCTTCTGGTTCGTAGCCAGACGCTCTATCCAACTGAGCTACGGGCGCTTGCGTGGCAGGTTCTTTCCTAATGTAACCAATCGCGCCTCGCCGTGCAACTCTTGAGGATCGGCCTACACGGCCTCCGATCGCCTACATTCGGCTCCAGACCAGTTCTCCGTTCACCACCGTGGCCACCGGGCCGCCGCGGAACGTGCGGCCGTCGAACGGCGAATTGCGGCTGGCGGAGAACGACTGGTTCACGTCGTACGTCCATTCCACATCGGTGCTGAAGACGGTGACGTCGCCCGGAGCCCCCGGCGCCAGCGTGCCGCGGCCCAAGCGCATCACCGATTCCGGGCCGGTGGTGAACATTTCGATCATGCGATTCAGCGTGATCCGGCCGGGACCGACCAGTTCCTCGAGTGCCAGCGCCAAAGCCGTCTCCAACCCGATGATGCCGAACGGGCAGCGTTCGAACTCCTGCATCTTCTCGCTGCCGGGATGCGGCGCGTGATCCGTGGCGATGGCCGTCACGGCCCCACAGGCAATGGCGTCGAGCACGGCCGCGCGGTCGCCCGGCGAGCGCAGCGGCGGCTTCATTTTGTAGTTGCTGTCGTAGGCCGCCATGTCTTCGTCCGACAGGGCGAAGTGGTGCGGCGTAGCTTCGCAGGTGGCGGCGATGCCGTGCCGCGCGGCGTGACGCACCATCGCCACGGCGTTGCGCGTGGAGATGTGCGCCACGTGGCAGCGCGCGCCGGTGAGTTCGGCCAGCACCAGGTCGCGGGCCACCATGATGTCCTCGGATGCGGCGGGAATGCCGCGCAATCCCCAGCGAACGCTTCTGGCGCCCTCGTGCATGTCGCCGCCGGCGGAGAGGTTGAGGTCTTCGCAATGGTCGATCACCGGCAGGCCGTAGGAGCGGGCAAACTCCATGGCGCGGCGCATCACGCGCGAGCTCATCACCGGTTGGCCGTCGTCGGAAATGGCTACGGCGCCCGCCGCTTTCATGGCGCCGATGGCGGCCAGTTCCTCGCCGGCGCTGCCCTTGGTGATGGCGCCGATGGGGAACACGTTGACGATGGCCTTGCGCCGCGCGCGCTCCACAATGTAGCTGGTGACGGTGGCGCTGTCGTTCACCGGCTTGGTATTGGGCATGCAGGCGACCGAAGTGAAACCGCCG
>Ga0182027_10005409_pt1 | contig 19420 bp, 14 predicted proteins | sample 712E1DmetaG_FD_121300 | JGI IMG/M metagenome (GOLD analysis project Ga0182027, IMG submission 121300) | Permafrost microbial communities from Stordalen Mire, Sweden - 712E1D metaG (Illumina Assembly) | ecosystem: Environmental > Terrestrial > Soil > Wetlands > Permafrost | place: Sweden...
ATACCAAAGTGTCAAGGCGGGGAGCCACACTTTGGAAAGGCGAATATGTTGAGCACCGGGAAAGGTTGAGCAGAAAAAAACGCATGGAATTGCAGGATGAGGATGAGCAATACTCATCTCAGCAATTGGACAAGGATGTGGTGAATCCGAACCAAATAAGGACCATCATCAGATCGTTCAAGGATAATTTGCCGAGCATATTCAAAGAACGCTTTGACAAGAATGGCTGCTTTGAAATCCCGAAAACATTGATTTTTGCCAAAACAGACAGCCATGCAAATGACATTATCGATATTGTTCGACAGGAGTTTGCCGAAGAGAATAAATTCTGTCAGAAAATTACCTATAACAGCGAAGATCCAAAAAGCACATTGGCGCAGTTCCGCAACGATTATCATCCGCGCATTGCCGTGACCGTGGACATGATCGCAACAGGCACGGATGTAAAGCCTTTGGAGTGTTTGCTTTTCATGCGCGACGTGAAAAGTAAGAACTACTTTGAACAGATGAAAGGCCGCGGCACACGAACCATTGATCTGGATAATTTGAAAAAAGTGACGCCCACGGCAAAATATACCAAAGATCATTTTGTCATTATCGATGCTATCGGCGTTACCAAAAGCTGCAAAACAGACAGCCGTCCGCTTGAAAAAAGACCCGGTGTTCCCTTGAAAGACTTACTCCTGGCCGTTGCTGTTGGCGGGCGAGACGATGAATTGTTTACAACTCTTGCAAGCCGATTAGCTCGTTTGGATAAACAAATTACCGAGAAAGAAAAGAAACTTTTTGCCGAAAAAGCAAATGGCAAAAACGTTTCGCAAGTTGCAAAAGATTTATTGAATGCCTTTAATCCTGATATCCTTGAAAGTATTGAAGACAAAATCAGGCATGAAAAAAGAGGCGCTCCGGAAATCGAAATTGAAAAAGCTATCAAAACGGAAACCGAAAAAGTTCAGAACGAAGCAGCCAAAGTATTTACCGGCGAACTGAACGAATACATAGAAAATGTCCGCAAGATCCACGAACAACGGATTGATAATTGCAACCCTGATGAAGTGATTAATGTTGGCTGGGACAAAGACAACAAAGTCAAGGCAGCCGAAGTGATAAAAGATTTTAGCGCTTGGATGCAGGAGCATAAAGACGAATTAATTGCCTTGCAGATATTCTACAACCAGCCGTTCCGAAGGCGGGAACTCACTTATACCATGATTAAGGCTGTGCTGGAAAAACTGCAAAACGACAAGCCTGTTTTGGCGCCCTTGAATGTTTGGCGGGCATACGAGGCGCTAGAACAATGCAATGGCTCACCACGCAACGAGCTCACCGCCATTGTCTCGCTTATCCGGAAAGTCAGTGGGGTAGATAAAAGCCTGACAGCCTATGATAAAACTGTGGATAATAATTTTGCAGATTGGGTGTTTAAAAAACAGTCAGGACCAATCAAGTTCAACGAAGAGCAGATGCAATGGCTTCGGATGATAAAAGATTATGTGATTAACAGTTTTCATATTGAGAAAGAAGATTTCTATTTGAACCCTTTTAACGCGCAGGGCGGATTAAGTAAAATGTGGCAATTGTTCGGGGAAAAGACAGAAGAGATTATCGGGGAATTGAATGAGGCATTGGCGGCATGATGAATGAAGAAATGAAGGTGCCGAAGCATTGGGAGATAAAAAAGCTGGGGGAAGTTTGCACCACTACAAGCGGGGGAACGCCCAACAGAAGCAAACAAAAATATTATGAAGGAAATATTCCTTGGGTAAAGTCTGGGGAGTTGGACAAAGGATTGATTCTTGATACAGAAGAAAAAATATCAGAAGAAGCAATTAAAAATTCAAGCGCAAAAGTTTTTCCGAAAGGAACTTTGCTAATTGCCCTTTATGGTGCAACGATTGGGAAGCTTGCATTTCTTGGTGTCGACGCTGCTACAAATCAAGCTATATGCGGAATTTTCAAGAATGAGGATATACAATCAAATTATCTTTTCCATTTTCTGTCTTACAAAAAGCCAAGTCTAATTAGACAAGGTATTGGTGGAGCGCAGCCTAATATCAATCAGGGTATTCTTAGAAATCTTGAAATTCCTCTTCCCCCTCTTCCCGAACAAAAAGCCATAGTCGCCCGCATAGAACAGCTCTTCAGCGATATGGAAAACGGCAAACAACAACTTCAAACCGCGCAGCAGCAATTGAAAATTTACCGACAAAGTTTACTCAAGGCGGCGTTTGAAGGAAAACTGACGGCAGCATGGAGAAAACGTCTGAACTGTGATGAAGATGATTCATGTGAAGAACATGATTCAAAAAAGAATTCCGATATTCAAAATCATGTCAATCAAAACAATCATATAAATCAAAGTTCAGACAAGGGGGAAATGCCGAAGGGGTGGCAGACTGAAAGCCTTAATAAAGTTGCAAGGATTGTTTCAGGGTTTGCTTTCAAGAGCACTGACTTCATTTCAAATGGCATTCCTGTTGTAAAAATTGCAAACATTGGCTATTCTGAATTCGTTTTGAAAGATCAACAATATCTTCCAAAAATATTCCTTGAAAGCAATCCCGACTTTGTAATAAAGAGTGGTGATCTGCTGATCGCCCTAACTCGTCCAATTACAAACAACACCACAAAAACTTGTTGTTATCCACCAAACGCAAATGTTGGGTTACTCAACCAGCGGGTTGCATGCATTAAAGATTGTAAAGTGAACAAAAAATATCTATTCATGTATTTTCAGTCAAGTACTTTTAAAGAATACATTCGATCGAAATTTTCAGAAACCTTGCAACCAAATCTTTCTCCTAAAGATTTAGCTTTAGTACCTACTCCAATTTGTTCTCTGGAAGAACAACACCTCATCGTCTCCGAACTCGAATCCAAACTCACCATCTGCGACAAAATCGCCGAAACCATTACCCAATCTCTTGCTCAGGCCGAAACGCTTCGCCAAAGTATACTTAAAAAAGCCTTCGAGGGGAAACTTGTTGACATGAGCGCTGAACCGGTATTGAAAACAGACACAAAAACCAAGGTGGCAGTATGAGCAATAAAATTCGACCGACACTGTCGGACGAATTTGGGCAGCAATCTGTTGCCCAATTAGTGCGGTATAATTTTGTTGAAGTCAACAAAATGGCAGGAGCTATCAAATGAGTACAAAAAGCGGAAGTATTGAAGTAAAAGGCACTACGGTGTCCATAATTTCGGGAAAAGATGGTGATTATATCTCACTTACCGATATGCTAAAGGCAAAAGATGGAGAATTTTTTATTTCCGATTGGCTTCGAAACCGCAATACTGTTGAATTTCTTGGTATTTGGGAGTCTGTTTTTAATCCCAATTTTAATTATGGCGAATTCGCCATAATTAAATCAATGGCGGGATTAAACAGCTATAAAATCAGTGTCAGGGAATGGGTTGAAAAAACTAATGCCGTAGGTCTTAAGGCTACCGCTGGTAGATATGGTGGAACTTTTGCGCATCCGGATATTGCGTTTGAGTTCGGAATGTGGATCAGTCCTGAATTTAAAATTTACCTGGTAAAAGAATTCCGGCGGTTGAAAAACGATGAAAACCAACGATTATCCCTTGCCTGGAACCTTAATAGGACTCTATCTAAAATCAATTATCGCATACATACCGACGCAATTAAGGAACACTTGATTCCGCTTGAGCTCACTGCCGCTCAAAAGGCAATTACGTATGCAAACGAAGCAGATGTACTCAATGTCGCACTTTTCGGGAAAACCGCCAAACAATGGCGCGATGAAAATCCAAAATGTGACGGTAACATGCGTGATTATGCAGGATTGGAACAACTACTTGTATTAGCAAACATAGAAGGGATGAATGCGGAATTCATACGGATGGGCCTCCCGCAGGAAGAACGCCTCACCCGGCTGAACCAAATTGCAATTCATCAAATGCGGATTCTTGCATCAAATACTAAAAAGTTGCTCGCACCAGGAAAATAAATAAGGAACAATCAATGAACAACAGTACTTCGAGCATTACCAGTAAAGTATGGTCTTTCTGCAATCCTCTCCGCGATGTTGGCGTAAGCTACGGCGATTATTTGGAGCAGCTTACCTATTTGCTGTTCCTGAAAATGGCGGACGAATACGGCAAGCCGCCGCACAATCGCAAACTGAATATACCCAAGGCATACAACTGGGAAAGCCTGACCGCTATAAAAGGCGCAGAACTGGAATCGCACTATGTCGCATTGCTAAAAGAATTAAGCACACAAAAAGGAATCTTGGGGCAGATATTTACCAAGAGCCAGAATAAAATCCAGGACCCTCAATGCTTGCTAAAATCATAGATATGATTGACAGAGAAGAGTGGCTTGTGATGGGAGCCGATGTCAAGGGTGATATCTACGAAAAACTACTTGAGCAAAATGCACAAGACGTCAAAAGCAGTGCAGGTCAATACTTTACTCCGCGACCGCTCATCCGTGCCATGGTCGAATGCATACAACCGCAGCCTATGAAAACTATTGCCGATCCTGCTTGCGGTACCGGTGGATTCTTTCTCGCTGCTTATGATTATCTAATAGCAAACAACAAACTCGATAAAGACCAGAACAAATTTTTAAAGCTGCAAACATTTTCCGGCAACGAAATCGTGGCAGGAACACGCCGTCTTGCCTTGATGAATTTGTTTTTACATAACATTGGCGATATTGACAGCGAAAAATTCATTTCCCCTGCCGATGCCTTGATTGCTGCCTTCCGTCGCTGTCAACTTCGTGTCAGCGTCATGTCAGGCAAACTGGCAACTTCACAAAGGGGCAAACGATATAGGTGCCAAGACGTCGCAAACTGCATCTTTGCAGACCATCCGTTATTATTTATGATTCGGGAAAACAATTCGGGAAGTATTTTGTTCATGGAAAGAATCAATAACAACCAAGTGAAATAAAAATGCCATTTCGAAAAAACCCCTACGATTTTACGTATCTTGATACTGTGCAACATGCTGCCGGCGACGGCCTTGCCATAAGGGGTGTTGCACCGCTTGCCGCACTCGCATACGACGACGAACTCGCGTTAAAACAAAAGGCGTTTGCAGAATATATTCGGCTTTCAAAAGTCGAGGGCCACTATGAAGACATCATACCCTCGCCGTTCAAGCGGCATTATCGTACGACAACAAAACGCCGTGTTGTGTTTTCAACGGGAACAATACAGTTCCGTTTCGGAGAAGGATCGGGCGATTTTCCCGACCAGGACAGAAACGAAACGCTTTTGGAACCCAAACAGCACAACGTCATTTATTCGTTTTTGCTCGACATTTTAAATGAAAAACTGTTCGTTCCTGTCGGGAAACGATGCAATTACATTGTCATACGCGGTTCATACAAGGAATTCTGCGTCATTTTCAATATGCATCAGCTCGACGGAACCGTCGTGCGCCGTATCAAGTCCATGGCCGAAAAGCTTTCGAAGCTCGACGTGAACGTCATTTCAAGCTTTATCGTGTCCAATCCCGCGAGATCGCGGTATTATCTTGACAGCAAGAACAACGACGCAAAACAAATCGTCAAGAAGTTATACGGCCCCGAAACGTTGCGCTTTACTTCCGATGACCTTACCTATTTATACGACGCGATGTCGTTCTCGCAAATCAATCAATCGATGGTGCCGTTGATGATGAAAAAGGCCGGAACCCTACTCGATATCCAAAACCCGCTCAATAAAGGCTTTAGGCTCATCGATTTGTATTGCGGTTACGGGCTGTTTGCCCTGTATGCAGGCAGGTATTTTTCCGAAGTTTTCGGCATCGACAGCGACCAAGCGTCGCTGGACCGGGCCAATGAGTCGGTTCGGCATTGCAAGGATTTTTCCAAAGCGATCAAGGTTCGGTTTACAAGCGGTCAAATAACCGCGCATGTGCTTGAAACCGTGTTGCCGGTGGGCGGCGACAAGCCTGAAATCGTAATTTTAGACCCGCCGAGAATGGGTGTTGAAAAAGGCGTCATCGGCGCCCTTGCCTTTCGCAAGCCAAAGAAGGTATTGCATATTTTCTGCAATGCGGATTTGATACCGTCGGAACTTGAACAATGGAAAAAACTCGGTTATTCCACAAAGAAAATCGTGCCCCTCGATATGTTTCCCGGAACTGCGCACCTTGAAGTCATGGTATTGTTGGAACAACGCTGAGCGTGTGCCCGAGAGGGCTTTGCATAACGTGCTGTGCGAATGTAAACCGCATCAAGAATCGCGGTTTGCTTATTAGAATTCTTTTTTATTTTCCCGCCACTTCCCAGTGTCCGCCTTTGTCCGGGCCAATGCGCTTGATAATGCCCTTAGCCTGTAATTTGCTCATTTGCTTTTTTATCGCCCACGTGGTTAAACCTAATTTCTCTGCAATTTGTGGAATCGTAATAATCTTATCGTTTTCAATAATTTCCCTTATTTTCGCTGGAGTTTTCAGTGTACTTTCTGAGCTTTTCAGTGTACTTTTATTATTTATTGGTTCTCTGCTCTCGCTTGTAACGGGAATTTCTCCGGTAAATGTCACCTCCACACCGCCAAAAGCATACTGGATTTCCGGCTCCATCGCCTCTGCCATTTTGCATTCTGTTTTGATTTTCTCTATCCCGCGACCCCAGGATTCTATATATCCGGCACGGAAAAATGCTGCGGCCAAAAGCGGGTTGTTGGGTATAGACGGGTGCCTTCCGAGCAGGCGTTCGATGCGTTGAATACCCTCGTAATGAATGTAGGCTTTCATATACTTCGTTGTCAACATTTCGACGGTCTTGTCGACCTGCGAAAAAATGTTGCCGCGAATTTCATCCTGATACAGCAAATCGGTGTTGGTCCTGAAAAACCCTATCTTGACATATGCACCAAGCCCGAACTGCTCGGGCTCTTCGCAAAACAAAAGAGCTGCCGCTCTTTTAAGATACGATCCGTCAAAAAGATTCAACTTGGCACAAAGCTGTTCTTTGGTCTCCTGCTCCGAAGAGCTGTCGAGCCGTCCGCTTTGCAGGCCTTTCTTTATAAACAGCTTGAAAGAATTGTCTTCAAGATTGCTGATTTTTAAATGAGGTTGCGGTACGCCGTCCCAATGCAAACCATATTTTTTGAGCAAAAAGGAATCCAGCGCCTGGCCCTTTATCGTTTTTGCCGATAATAAGCCTTCCGCCTTGCGCATTTGCAAATCCACAAATCCACTTCAAGTACTCGTCACGCCAGGATTCTTTCCACTCAATTACCTGGCTTTCGTAACCGGCAACCGGTTCTTCAACATGATGACCTGCGATCTTTTTCCGCTTCATTACATCCCATTTCCAAGCGCTTGCAAGAGCTCCTTTTTGAGCATGTCGCGCGCGCCTATAATTCATTCTTGCCTGGTTTATTTCGCTGAGCGCATCCTCTCGCCTTTTTCATGGAGAAAAAGGCGAGAATTTTACAAAGTGCGGCCCCTGATATCCAAGGCCAATGCTTTAAAGGCCGCGGTTTCTTCCCTAACAAGCTTGATAAAAGGATCATTTTCCGCAAGCACGACGGTGGCCTTCATTTCATCGGAATTTCTGTATGTTGCTTTCCTGAATTCATTATCGTCGTCTTTTTGACGGGTGCGGAACACCTGCTCGCATTTGTATTCCTGAATGCAAACGACCGCATCCAAGGCATTTGCCCATTGAGACAACGTAACACTATCCGACCCCATGAGGAAACACAAAACAGCAAAAGCATGTTTTTGTTTTTGAAGAGGATAGTCTTTCCATAATTCGTCGTAGCGGGCATGAATGCTGTCCCAAGAAGCAAGCACTCCCGAACAAATATCGCTTCGAAGTTTGTCTGCGTCCTCAGCCGTAATGATTTGGCCGCCAAAATTTATCCATAAAATCTCGCGCCGGCCGGCAAGCGCCTTGCACATAGAATCAAATGTCGCGCCGGCGGTATCTTTAATGTAAAGCATACAATTTGAGACTGCATAATAAAGCAGCATGTCGACATAAGCCTTATAGGCGTTTTGGGCCGACGCGATAATACATTTTCTGGACGATTTTTCAATGTTTTCAGCAAAAATTTCAAGGGAATCGGTTTTTGCATTCGGCTTATCCAGCAAGTACTTTTTTCCGGCAATGCCTAATTTTTGTTCGTCGAGCATTTCACTTTTTAAAGGACTGTTTCGCGCCATGGTTTTTCCCGCCCACAGTTCCATGTTTTTACAGGCAATAATAATTTCCTCCGCAGTGTCGGGAGCTAAAGGATCGAATTCAACATGCTGCGTTTTGTTTTTTCGCTTGTCGCGGACCACGAATTTCCAGGAATTTCGTGCAAGCGCATACATGTTGTGCATCCACCAGAAAGCAGGCACTATTTCCAGTTGGTTTTTCGAAGCATTGTTGTTTACAAGAGAAAATGGAAGGGAAATATTGAGCTCATGCGGATAATCCGCTTTTGCAAGCAATACAAACGAGGCAAATTTGCTCGAATGTTTCAGGCTTGTGCAAAGTCCCGGCCAAAAACCTCTGCCGGCCTGGATTTCATTATCGTTTGCACGGGTATTATGGTTCGATCCTATCGTGGCCCCTGCGGCGATATTGCTTTGTCCCATGACAAGTGATGCTATGAGGAACGAATTGTTGTGGTGCTGCTCATGGGCTGGAAAAATGAGGTTGTTGAGCACCTCACAGCATGAAATCGTCGAGTTTTCACCAAGAAACGAGTTGATGAGCCGCGCGCCGTATTTGAGGTTCGAATTGTTGCCGAGGACAAATCTGACCGCTTTGCAACCATAGAAAATTTTGCATCCGAACCCTATGATGCCATTGACAAGCTCTACACCTTCGCCGATTTGCGTTTGTTCGCTTGCCGACGAGTTTATGGAAACGTTTTTGATTTTGTTTGCGCCCTTGACATATGCATAATCGCCGATTTTCGTGTCTTTTATGATCCTTGAGTTTTTCACCACCGATTGTTCGCCCATCACGCCGTAAAATCCCCTGCGGGAATCGAACCGTTTTTGCGTAATTGATTTCAATGTGTCAAGGAGCTTCGCGTCATCGCGGTATTTTGCCCACATATAGGCATCGGCCGGGATAATGCCGTCGAACGGTAAAACTTTTCTACCGCCCCCCTCATTCATAAGTTCCATCCACACGCGGACATCTTCAAATTCGCCGTCTTTAAGGATTCCATTGCCGAATTTCGCATGGTTCGACGTGTGCATTTCGTCAATGTTTGCAAGAATGCATCGATTGCTTATGATGAAATGCGAAAGATACCGGACATTATGAATGGCGACATCATCGCCGATGTCGCAGGAAATAATCCTGCTTTTAGAGATTCCGGCCGGAATTTGCATGTCATGATGCTGCAAAATCACGTTCCTGAGCGTTCCGATACGCACAAGACCGAAAAAATCATTGTCTCTGAGCAAATTCGGGTCAAATTCCTCCGAAACCAAAAGATCGTTCCAGTTATCGGAAGTATTGTTGTTGCGGATAAGCACTTCTATTTCATTAAACCGCAGGTTCCTCCATTGCTTTTTAGCATTTTGTTCCTGCTGGTTTCTTATATGGTATTCATCTTGACCAACACCACAAAATTCTTTTGGAATAAAATTTCTTCCAATGCTTATTTTGGGCAGAATGACGACATTGTCCATAATCATATGCTCCGTAAAAACGTAAAAGGAAAACCAAAATAATCCCCAATGTATTTTAAAATATATGAAAAACAATACTTTCTTTTCAATGCTTCTTTTGGCCGTCATGTTTTTAACCGGGAATGCGGCTCCCGTTGTTCCGCCAACAGCGATACAAACCGGAAGCAGCGCAAAAGTAAAGGTGTTCGTGATACCGGTGGAAGGCGATGTTGAGCCTGCAATGGCTGTTTTCATTGCGCGTGCCATCCATGATGCCGCTCAATATCCCGATGCGCTGTTCATTCTGGAAATGGACACCTTCGGCGGCCGTGTGGACGCAGCGTTTCAAATTGTCGATACCATGCTCAATGCTCCCCGCAACCGGACAATTGCATTTGTCAAAACCAAGGCGATTTCGGCAGGCGCGCTCATTGCGCTTTCGTGTTCCAAGCTTGTCATGCGGCATAACACGACCATCGGCGATTGCGCGCCGATATCAATTTCCAACGGCGGGCCGCAAATGCTCGGGGAAAAATTCCAGTCGCCCTTGCGTGCAAAATTCCGCACTATGGCAAAACGCAACGGGTTTCCCGAAAAGCTTTCGGAAGCCATGGTGACAACCGGCATGGTCGTGTACGAAGTGAAATTTCCCGATACCACGAGGTATTTGGATTCAACGGGCCTTGCAGATTTGCCGCGGCAACAGGCAGCGCGCATAATTTCAAAAAAAACAGTTGTTGACAAAGATCAGCTGCTTACCATGGATGATGTGGAAGCGCAAAAGCTCGGGTTTTCGAAAATGAGTGTTGACAATATTGAGGAAATGCTTGCAAATTTAGGCATAAAAAATTTCGAAATAATCAGGATAAAGCAAAATTGGTCTGAGGTTTTTGTCCGTTTTATCGCGACGATAGCGCCGGTTTTATTGATCATCGGGTTTGCGGGGATTTACATAGAATATAAGCACCCGGGCCTGCTTTTACCCGGAGTTGTCGGCGGCCTTTGCCTGGCGCTGGTATTTTTCGGCCAGTATTTGGTAGGTTTGGGGTCACACACGTCGCTTTTACTCATTGTTCTTGGTATTGTTTTGCTTGGTGTGGAAATGTTTGTATTGCCCGGCTTCGGCATTGCAGGTATTGCCGGAATCGGCGCCCTGGTTATAGGAATGATTTTATCATTGCAGGGATTTGTTTTACCCAATCCATCCATGCCCTGGCAGAAATTGCAAATGACTTCGAATATCGGCATGGTTGTTGGAAGCTTTGTGGTTGCATTTATCGCTTCGATAGTGTTCATACGATTTGTTATGCCGAGGTTCTCGCGGGTTGTAAAGGGACCCTATTTAATGGAAACCTTGTCAGGCGGACGGGCCGATTCTGAAGCCGGCAAAGGAATCGCAGTGGGAGATGTTGGAACCGTTGTGAACCCCTTGCGGCCATCGGGAAAAGTTAGGATCGGTGAAAGGGTGGTTGATGTTGTTGCAGAAGGCGATTTTGTTGAAAAAGATGCGGTTGTCATCGTCACCTTTGTCACAGGAAATAAAATTACGGTTTCTCGAAAGGTAGATATAGGTACTAACCCCATGCTTCCCATGGGATAAGTTTATTTTATATATTATATACGCAAAATGCGTATATAATCCAGATATAGGTGCTAATGCTTAAGCTGATTTTTCCCGTAATTCTGCAGATACTTGGAACGCTTGTCGTGATTGCGGAATTTTTTATCCCTTCGGGCGGACTTATTTCTATTGTAGCAATCGGGTTGTTCGGCTATTCGTTGTATCTTGTATTTGCAACGATTTCAACAACCATAGGATTTTGGTTTGTAGCAGCAGACATTGTATTGATTCCCCTTTTAATTGTGATAGGGCTTCGAATTGTTGCCCGGTCGCCGGCATCCCTGAAAAAAACATTGTCAAGTTCCGAAGGCGTTACATCGCAGGCAGAACATCTTTCCACATTTATAGGAAAAGATGGTCAAACGCTATCCCCCTTGCATCCATCGGGCATCGCGCTCATCGATACGCAAAGAGTCGATGTTGTTTCCTCAGGTGAATTTATTGAAAAAAATACACCAATTACGGTAATTGCAGTCACGGCCAATCAGGTCGTTGTCCAAAAAAAGAATAACCCTGAATAATTTTTTTTGTAACGAAAGCAAACATAAGAAAGTCGAATGTTCCTGTAAAAAGCACCAATTGTTGAACAAACCGGATTTATTTTATAATCCTTCTTTTTCTCACCCCATGCTTCGCATGGGATAAGTTTACTTTATTATATACGCAAAATGCGCATATAATCCAGATAACAGGTACTAAATAGCCGGGATGCAAGCCAAACAAGAATATTTTCTTTAAACAAACCAGATGATAAAATGAAAAAAAATCCATTGATTGCAGTATGTATTGCCTGTTTAACGACCATGTTTTGTTTTTGTCAATCAAAAGTACCGGACAAAAATGCAGCACAAAATGGGTTTAAATCGGTTCCGGTCGTGGAAGGTTTTGTCGTAAAACCGAGTGTTATTCAACAGGTCATCTCTATTTCAGGTACCTTAAAACCGTTCGAAGAGACCGTACTCATGCCTGAAGTGACAGGTCGTGTCACAAATATAAATTTACCTGAAGGAAAATTCGTAAAACAGGGAACGCTGCTGGTGAAGCTTTTCGACGGCGATTTGCAGGCTGGTCTGAAAAAAGCGCAAACGCAACTGGACATTGCCGAGCAGACCCAAAAACGACAAAGCGAATTAATAAAAATCAATGGAATCAGCCAGTCGGATTATGACCAGGCGGTATTGCAGGTAAATTCAATCAACGCAGATATTGAAATTCTTAAGGTTCAAATAAGTAAAACAGAAGTGCGTGCGCCGTTCGACGGCGTGATCGGACTTCGCAGCATCAGTCTTGGAGCCGAAATCACTCCGTCGACTGCCCTTGCAACAATCAGGTCTTTGCAGCAATTGAAGTTGGATTTCAGTGTACCGGAAAAATACAGCAGCGAAGTGAAAACAGGAATGAAAGTGAAATTTTCGGTACAGGGCAATGATACAAAATATGATGCAATGGTTATGGCAACAGAAGAGGGAATCGATGTGACAACCCGCAATCTCAAAGCCCGTGCAGTGGTAAAAAACAAGAATGCGGCACTTAATCCTGGGGCATTTGCAAATGTTGAACTGGAACTGCAGGATATAAAAGGAGCTTTGATGGTCCCGACCCAGGCAATAATTCCTATGGAATTGAATAAACAAGTAATTGTGGAAAAAGACGGTAAAGCGAAATTTGTAACAGTGCAGACAGGTGTGCGGCAGGCCTCCAATATTCAGGTTATAACAGGGATTTCCGATGGAGACACGATAGTCACGACCGGCATTTTATTTTTGAAACCGGGAGCTGCTTTAAAGTTCTCGAAAGTCAGCCAATAAAGAATTGTAGTTTTTTTTCGTCAATGTGAACGTTTGACCTCATCCTATCGCCCCGCCCTTCGGGCACCCCTCTTTCCCTCTCCTATTGGAGAGGGAAAGAGGGGAAGGGGAAAAAGGGTGAGGTTACTTTTGAACAAGTTTACCAAAATAAAGCATTTTCATGAACCTCTCCGAATTTTCACTGCATCGTCCGGTTGCCTCCATTGTGATGAGCCTCGTGATCGTGCTGTTTGGTATCGTCGGTTTCAATTTTTTGGGGGTTCGTTTATATCCGGCAATTGACCCGCCGGTTATTTCCGTTCGAACAAATTATACAGGTGCCAGCGCCGATATTATAAAATCCCAGATAACCGAACCTTTGGAAAAAGCAATTAACGGCATCGAGGGTATACGCTCGATTTCGTCTTCTTCCGCAACCAGTTCAAGCAATATCACCGTTGAGTTTAACGTTGGCGCCGACCTTGAAAAAGCCGCAAACGACGTGCGTGATAAAACGACCGCGGCAGTACGCAGCCTTCCGCAGGACATCGATGCACCGCCTGTTGTTAGTAAAGCAGATGCAAACAGTGACCCGATAATCACGCTCGCAGTGCAAAGCACGACGATGAATGCTCTCGAGCTGAGCGATTATGCTGAAAATATTCTGCAGGAAAAATTGCAAACCATTCCGGGAATCAGTTCCGTTGCTCTGTATGGACAAAAAAGACCCTCGATGCGGTTATGGTTGAACCCTGATAAAATGGCTGCATACAATATCACACCCGAAGACGTGAATACTGCTCTTGATAAGGAAAATGTCGATCTTCCCGGCGGTAAATTGACAGGTAAATCTACGGAACTTATCGTAAAAACATTCGGAAGGCTTGTTTCGGAACAGGATTTCAACAATCTTATCATTAAGCAATCAAACGACCAGATCGTTCGTTTCAGTGACATCGGCGAGGCGGTTTTAGGGCCTGAAAATCCGGAAACAGGCGTTAAACTGAACGGCGCCGAGGGAATTAATCTTGCGTTGATACCATTGCCGGGCGCCAATACCATTGATATTGCCAACGAGTTTTATAAACGGTTCAATGAAATCCAGAAAACCCTGCCGGACGGGCTTAAGCTATTCATCGGCTACGACAAATCCGTGTTTGTCAGGCATTCGGTGGAAGATGTCAGAATGACAATCGGGATTGCTTTATTTCTGGTGATCGTGATCGTGTTTTTATTTTTCAGAAATTGGATTTTGGCATTACGGCCGTTAATTGACATTCCTGTATCGCTCATCGGATCCTTTTTCATTATGTACATCTTCGGGTTTTCGATTAACGTGCTGACCCTGCTTGCCATCGTACTTGCCACCGGGCTCGTCGTTGACGACGGAATTGTGGTTACTGAAAATATTTATAAGAAAATCGAGCGCGGCATGGGAATTTGGGAAGCCTGCATTCAAGGCACGCGCGAGATTTTCTTTGTCGTTATTGCAACGTCAATGACACTAGCCATTGTTTTCATACCTGTCATTTTCCTGCAGGGATTTACCGGTAGATTGTTCCGTGAATTCGGCATTGTTCTTGCCGGTGCAGTGCTTATTTCCGCATTTGTATCATTAACGCTTACGCCGGTATTGAATCTCAAACTCGGCAAAATCAATGCACAGCATTCCCGTTTTTATACGTCTACCGAGCCTTTTTTTGTCGGGCTGGAATCGGGTTACAGACGTTTGCTCAAGGCCTTTATGAACCGTAAATGGTTATCATTTGTCATTCTGGGCCTCTGCGTGCTGTTGATTGGCCTTTTTTCAAAAACATTGAAATCGGAATTGGCACCGCTTGAAGACCACAGTCTTATTCGAACGTCCCTTACCCTGCCCGAAGGAACCGGTTTTGACTATACCATGAATCTTGTTGATCGGGTTTCACAGCTGCAAATGGACAGTTTTCCTGAAACACGTCTTTTGTTTTCGGGAGCCGGTTTGGGGGGCGGCAACACAAATGCCGGCATTGTCCAGGCATTTCTTGTGGATCCTAAGGAGCGCAAAGCCACCCAACAGCAGATATACGACAAGCTCACGAAAATGTACAAGCGCTTTCCGGCAGCACGTATCATTCCGAACCAGGAACCGACCATTTCAACCTCGCTTGCGGCAGGGCGATCGCTTCCGGTACAATTTGTCGTGCAGAATCTTGACTTTAGTAAATTACAGGAAGCGCTTCCTAAATTTTTTGATGAAGCCCGTAATGACCCGACGTTCGGTAATATCGATGTTGATTTGAAATTCAATAAACCGGAAATAAACCTTACCATCAATCGTTTAAAGGCAACGGACCTTGGCGTCAATGTCGCCGATGTTTCGAATACCCTTGATTATGCCCTGAGCGGACGCAGGTATGGATATTATTTGCGCGAAGGCAAACAATACCAGGTTATTGGTCAGGTTGAAAGCCAGGAGCGCAACAAGCCGCGGGACATAGCTTCATTGTATGTTCGCAATAATGCCGGCAACCTTATTCAGCTTGACAATCTGGTTACCATGAAGGAAAACAGCAGTCCGCCTACACTGTACCACTATAATCGCTACGAATCTGCAACGGTTTCAGCAACTCTGGCCCAGGGAAGGACGCTTGGAGAAGGCATAGAAGCCATGCGCCGCATTGCGAAAAAAACATTGGACGGAACGTTTCATACCGACCTGGCCGGATCCTCACGGGATTTTGCCGAAAGCAGTTCGAATACCCTGTTTGCCTTAATACTGGCGCTGCTGCTTATTTATCTTATTCTTGCCGCGCAATTTGAAAGTTTCCGTGAACCATTGATCATCATGCTTACCGTACCTTTGGCGCTCGCAGGAGCAATGCTTTCCCTTTGGTTTTTCGGCATGACGCTCAACATTTTTTCGGAAATCGGCATGATCATGCTTATTGGTCTGGTCACGAAAAACGGGATACTTATCGTTGAATTTGCAAATCAGAAACGTAAAACCGGTTTGGGAAAAAAAGAAGCTGCATTTGAAGGGGCTGTCGCAAGGCTTCGTCCGATTCTCATGACTTCGCTTGCCACTATTTTCGGAGCAATGCCCATTGCTTTGGGGCTTGGCGCCGGCGCTGAAAGCAGGATGCCGCTTGGGATTGTCGTAGTGGGCGGGCTTTTGTTTTCATTGATATTATCTCTTTTTGTGATTCCCGTCATGTATATCGTATTGGCTAAAAACAAAACCCCCGCAATTCATGCGCCTGTTGCATCCGTCAGCTAGAGTGGCACTATAATAATGAAATCCTTTCCCCTAGTCTTAATTGTCGCCATGGCCGCATTTTCACAGCCCCTGATTACCTGTGAAAACGCGATTGAGATCGCTTTACACAACAATTACGATATTACCGTTGCGCATAATGATGCCGAGATTGCAAAAGTAAATAACACTGCCGGCAACGCCGGCATGCTGCCGACGGCGGCAATTAATGGGTCTGAAAATTATGCCATTAATAATGTCAATCAGAAACTGCCCGGCAAAGCCGCAGACACATCGTATAACAATGCGCAGTCGAATTCCTTGGGTATTGGGGCTTTTCTTAACTGGACAGTGTTCGATGGCGGAAAAATGTTCGTGACAAAGCGGAAATTAAGCGAGATTGAGTCGCTCGGCAGCATACAATACAGGGACAAAGTGCTGCAAACGGTTTACAATGTAACAATTGCATATTTCGATGTGGTCCGCCAGAAGCAGCAATTAGCTTCATTTAACGATGTCATTGCGTATAACCAGGAACGCGTGACCATTTTCCAGACCAGTTTCGATGCAGGCCTTTCTCCAAAAACCGACATTTTACAGGCAAAAATAGACTTGAATGTCAATCGGGAAAGCGCCATCAGGCAGGAAACGGTCATTATAGAGGCAAAAAGAACATTGAATCTGTTGTTAAGCAGGGACGCGAATATCACTTTCGACGTTGTGGATTCCATTCCGCTTACATTTACGCCCGATAGAAAACAATTCATGGAAAAAATCAATGCCAGCAATACCGGCATACTCGAATTGCAAAAACAAGTTGAAGTGGCGCGACTGAGCCTGCAGGAAACCAAAACGCTTGGATTGCCGAAAATTGCCCTGAACGGAGGGTATTCGTTTCTGCAAACTAACAATACGGCAGGAAGCGTTTTAATGAATTTTTCGAACGGCCCTTCGATCGGCGGAACGGTTTCTATTCCCCTCTATCAATCTGGAAATGTCCTGCGCCAGATATCAACGGCAAAGCTTCAGCTCAAATCGACCGAAGCGGATCTTGAAAACGTGAAATTACAAACTAACATATTGTTGCAAAATACGCTGGACGATTTTGAAAATCAGCGTCAGTTGCTTTCCATTGAAAACGACAATGTCTCAATGGCCAAAGAAAACCTTGATCTTTCTCTGGCCCGATTAAAATTCGGTCAGGCAACGACCTTGGAACTGAAACTTGCAGAGCAAAGTTATGAAGATGCCTATACCCGCCTCATATCCATAAAATTCGGATTAAAAACTGCTGAAGCAAAACTAAAACAACTTTTAAGTCTGTTATAACCTTCTCTTGCCAGGCTGTAGGGCCAATGATATTTTAGTGAACAGGGCTATAGACACTAAAAGGCGGCACGCAATGGATTCATTGGTGGAAAAAATCGGCAATACAATTGGTAAAAATCCATTTCGCATCTCCATGCAGGTTTTTTCGCGATCAACAACCGGCTCGGTAATTCACCGGCAATTCGAGCGGATCAGGGAAACTTTCAAGCATCATACTCCCCCCATTATTATTGGTGAACATATCGGTTCCGGCGGATTCGCCGACGTTTTTTTTGCAACATCCAATTACGACGGCACCACCGACTTTGCCATCAAGATCCTTCGCAGCGATCTTTTGACAATTCGAAAAGGCCAGAACAATGATCCCGTTGTCGAGGAAATGCGAGTGAAAGACGTGAAAAAGCGGTTTACAAACGAATCGTACGTGCAATGGGATCTGAGCAAAAGCCTGTCGGATACCGTGTCGCGCAGCGTGGTGAAAGTTTTTGACTTTGGCGAATTCGACAGCAGGCATAATTTCCGTTTTATTCTCATGGAGCAAATGGGCAAAACGCTGCGCCATTTTTTAAGCGACAAAGACAACATGGTCGAGTCGTGGGACATGCTCATGTATAAAACACGCATCATGATCACGATAGCCGAAATCATTTCAAATGTGCATACGGAAGGGATTTTCCACCGCGACATCAAACCGGAAAACATTCTTTTTCCAAAAGGCTTCGTGCAGCCGCCGCTTGGCAATCCGGAATTGTGGCGGAAAGGCAGCGATAATAAAATCGAACTCAAGCTCGCAGATTTCGGGACCGTGCGGTGGGTAAAATCATATACGTCCCAATACGACGCAGTCATCATCGGCTCACAATTTTATATGTCGCCGGAACAAATTTATAATCCCGAACATATCGATGTGCGCACCGATATTTATTCGTTCGGCATTGTCTGCTACGAATTGCTCTACGGAAAACACCCTAAAAACATCGGGAAAAACACGACGAATGTTTTGTCGAAACTTGCCGAGGAAAAACCTATTTCAAAAAGCCCCCCAAAAGGCTTTGAAGGTCTGAATGATATCATAGTCAAATGCATGGGTGAAATAAACCAACGATATCAATCCATGGAAGAAGTGGTGACCGAGCTCAGGTCTTTTTTTACGCAAATGATCAATTGATTTGCCTTCCCCAAATCGATATTCAATTGTAGAATCTTTGTATGGAGAAATGAGGCACTTCATATGGCATTAAAATCGATATTGGTAAAAACAATTTTTTTGCTAATGGCGCTTTTAAGCTTTTTGTATGCAGCCGTTGTAACCATTCAAAAAAGCGGGACAACCTGGCAGCTTATAAAAGACGGCCAGCCTTATTATGTCAAGGGTGCGGGTGGCGGATCATACCCGGAAAAGCTTCTTGCATGCGGCGGCAATTCGGTGCGTACCTGGTCTCCCGACAAATCGACTCTTGACAAAGCACAAAGTCTTGGTCTCACGGTGTGTCTTGGCATATCAGGCTCGGATATCACCGCTGCCCAGCAATCGGTACTTGCATATAAAGACCATCCAGCACTTTTAATGTGGGGTTTGGGAAATGAAATGGAATCAAGCGTAACGGACCAGGTTGCATTATGGCAAAAATTAAATACAATTGCCCTGATGGTGAAAAGTTTGGATCCAAACCATCCGTGCATTACCGCTGTAGCGGATATAGGAGGAACCAAACTGCAAGACCTTGCGCAATATGCACCCGCTCTTGACGCCGTCGGAATAAACACCTACAACGGGCTGTCGACGCTTAAAACGAGGGTTACACAAACAGGATGGTCAAAGCCGTATTTTGTCAC